>Ga0307474_10000118_pt1 | contig 58236 bp, 52 predicted proteins | sample atmos_gasesECM1C_2_FD_203312 | JGI IMG/M metagenome (GOLD analysis project Ga0307474, IMG submission 203312) | Hardwood forest soil microbial communities from Morgan-Monroe State Forest, Indiana, United States - atmos_gasesECM1C_05 | ecosystem: Environmental > Terrestrial > Soil > Temperate...
ACTGTTGCTCCACATCCACCCAGGTTCGATTCATGAGCAATCTCCTCCGCGCTGAGGCCACTGTTCTATATGATCGGGTGGGCGTCCAGCAATACATCTTGCAGCCGCTCGGATTGACAAGCACTTTCTATTCTCTTCCACCAGCCGGTCAGGCTGCGACCGGATATACCAACAACGGGGCAGGTCTGGTTCCCGCAATTCTTTGGGATCGTTCAGCCGCAATTGCCGCTGGAGCGTTAAGTTCGAACGTCTACAATCTGGTAGCGTGGGACAATGCCCTAACTCACGGGAAAGTCGTCTCTGCTGCTTCTTTCAAAGCAATGACGACATCTACCGGCTTTCAATCCAGGAGGCGGTTCGTATGGTTTTGGACTCGCCCTCTGGACTTTCGGCAATCGAGCAATAATCTGGCATAGCGGTCAAATTGGCGGATACACGGCGGAGACCGCTGTGTTCCTCGATAGTGGCTTCGCTGTGGTGGTGCTCACTAACAACCAGGATGCCAACCCTGACTCGGTTGTTCTTGGGATTATGAATGCAGTGTGCAACTCATCGCACTTTGCCGGAAATTGTCAAAGCAATCTGATTTGGCATGTTGCTAAACGCCATTCCATGTTGGTCGCGCGAATCGCGAGTAGGTCGTCCGCTACACTTCCATGTAATCGGTCATTGCGTCCTCAGCGGTGCATGGTTCAGAATGCACGCCGAGCCTCAACAGGACGGAACTCCCCTTCTGGACTGCAACCAAAGGCTGCCGGATTGCCCAATGGAGCTTCGAGCATCCGCTCAGGAGAAGATGGTGAATGCCGCCGAACCACTGAGGGTAAGTGCCCCAGTTGCTGCCACTGAAGCACAAGGTCCGCTGAAAGGATCGAGAAGGCAAGGCAGGCCCAGACGATGGTCTCGTTTGCCTGCGTGTCGAGAGTCTCCAATCCGGTCACGCCACCGATCACTCGCACCTCCAGAAAAACTATGGCGACCGCAAAGCTGCGAGTCATCCATTGCCGGTGCTCCTGAACCTTCCGCTTAAGAATGAAGACCATCGCAATCGCGGTAGTAATCATCCACAACCCGGCGTCCACCGCGGCGGCAACACTGAAAGATCGGGGATCGCCCATGCGCTCCTGGAAGTACTGGATATAGAAGCCGAGGGGCGCGGCCACGAATACCCCGGCGACATAGATTCGGCCGACTATACGATGGAACTGCCTAAAATGATCGCGAAGTCGGTCGGAGAACTGCATCGGGCCCAGCAGCAAAGCGCACGCGCCGACGATTCCATGTGGCAACAGCCACCACTTAAAGGGTTCGTAGTGCTGCCACATCGGGTCCTTCGGATGCACCAGAAAACTCTCATCGTGAGGGATAACGTAAGCCAACATCAGGCCTATGGCAGCAAAGAGCAGATATTTTGGACGTAACCACGAGATCTGCGGGAGCGCTGTCGGTATTGTTGACATGGAAGAGCCTCCGGGACGGCGATTCTTGATTTCGTGCCCCAATGATCGATGGTTTCTAAAGCGCTTATAGAAAGGAAACCGCCGCCCGTTGCCCCGGTGGTCTCCACTCAACCGTTACTACCTTCTTGTCCTATGCGGCGCCTCTGAAACGTGGTCCGCGCCAACGGCTTGGTCATCACCACAATCGTTGTGTAGCGGGCTAGGCGCAGGCGGGCCGGCGATGCATGGAATCGCGCTTAGATATTCGTAGATGGCCCGGATGTCATGGTCCGTCATGTCCTGAAAGTTCGGCCAAGGCATGATTTGGAGGAGATTTCCGTCGACCGGAGGTGGAATGCAGTTTGGCGGGGTAGGAACCGGGGAAGGTGTTATACAGCTCAGATGGAGGTGGTCCAGGTCAACGCCGGTCCGAAAGATTTGCTTGAATTGCTCGAACGTGTGGCCCCCCTCAGGCATCTCCGTTTTGTCTGGAGTCAAGTTGCGGGAGACGATGTCTGGACCCAAATAATTTCCATAACCTGCTGCATAGAAGCCAGGGGGGAGCGCTGGACCGAAGTCTGTGCCTCCCGCCAGGTAAGTGGTCGGGTCGGTTTTCTTCGCCTGTCCAAAGTATGGGTTGAAACCCCCAGCGAAATTGAAGTTGGGAGGGCCACCGGCTGAGTGACAGAAGTTGCAATCGGAGACAGCATTCACCCAATAACTGCCCAGCCCGACTAGGTCAGGGTCTTTCCCATCCAGATTCAAAGGGACGGGCGCGATTTTGAAGCCCAGCTTGATGCGTGACGCCTCCGTGTCGTGGTGGTTATCCTGCGCTTGCACGCTCGCCGGAGTGCTTAGCCGTCCGCTTAGCGCAATCAAACCCAGCGTCAAGACGGCTGCCGATGCCAGTTTGAGAAGTTTCTGCGTCTTCATTTGTGGTTCTCCTTTGCGGGGTTTGTCCAGGATCATCGCGTTTGCATCCCGGCATCGCTTCCCGGCGCATACCCATGCAGTTCAAAAGCAAGGTCGTTTTAGAAATCAGCCCGTGAAGAATCTGGGCCGGTATCGTGCTCGGGTTGTCTTCACACTGGGGCGCATCATGGTTCAGTTTGAGCAGGCAGGCAATGGAGAGGGTCTGGAGAATCGTGTATTCACCTGCATTGTTCTGTACTCCGAACTTGCTGAACAGTCTGGTCTTATTGATTGTCCGAGAAGGGATAGAATTACAGCCGCATGGGTGGAGAACCCGATCGTGGCTGAAGACCTGGTCAGATTTGATGAGTTCGAACTCGACCCTCGCGTGTACCAGTTGCGACGTTCCGGCCGCACGCTGAAGCTGGAACGAATCCCCATGGAAGTCCTGTTCCTGCTTATGGAGCGGCGGGGCCAGGTGGTGACGCGGGAAGAGATCATTGAAAAGCTTTGGGGTAAGGACGTCTTCCTTGATACCGATAACGCAATCAACACTGCGATCCGGAAAATCCGCCAAGTCCTCAAGGATGATCCCGAACAACCGCGCTTTATCCAGACCGTCACCGGGAGAGGTTACCGATTTATAGGCCAGACATCCGAGGTTGTTGTCCCACCGGCTCAAGCGCCAGCTCAGCTGCAACCGGCTTCGAGTTCGCGTGCAACGACCGGAGCCCCAACCGGTATTGGAAAGCGCTGGAAGGTCATTGTTGCCGCTATCGTGGCGGTGTTGGCGTTGTCAGTCGGTGGTTACTTCTATCTCCACCGCACACCGAAACTCACCGACAAAGACACGATTGTCGTTGCCGACTTCAATAACACAACGGGCGATTCCGTATTTGACGGAACGCTGAGGCAAGGCTTGGCGGTGCAACTTGAGCAGTCGCCTTTCCTCAGCCTCATCTCAGAGGAGGGCACCCAGCAGGTACTGAGGCTGATGGGCAAGCCGGCGGATACCCGGCTTACTCCAGAGATCGCCCGGGAAATCTGTGTGCGAACTGCAAGTGCGGCCGTTCTCGACGGGTCGATTGCAAGCCTCGGCAGCCAGTATGTGTTGGGATTACGCGCAGAAGACTGTCGCACGGGAGATGTTCTTGCTGAGGAACAGGTGCAAGCGGCGAGAAAAGAGGACGTTCTGAATGCGCTTGGCCAAATTGCCAGCAAATTCAGAACCCGAGTCGGTGAATCACTAATCACGGTCAAGAAACACGACACACCACTCGCCCAGGCCACGACGCCTTCACTCGAAGCCTTGAAGGCGTACAGCGCGGGTTGGAAGGCTTCCTTCTCCACTGGTTCAGCGGCGGCTATTCCCTTTCTCAAACGCGCCATCGAGATTGACCCTAACTTCGCCAGCGCTTACGCGGCGCTCGGCCGCATGTATGGCGACATCGGGGAATCGGTCCTTTCCGCGATGAATACCAGCAAAGCCTACGAACTTCGGGACCGCGCCAGTGACCAGGAGAAGTTTTTTATCACCCTTTCCTACGATTTGCAGGTCACGGGCAACTTGGAAAAAGGACAACAAACCTGCGCCTTGTGGGTGCAAGCCTATCCTCGCGCTTGGGAGCCTCACGGGCTGTTGTCGGGAGATATTTACGTGGCCAGGGGCAAACGTGAAGAGTCCGTCGAGGAAGGTAAAATAGCTCTCGGCATCGACCCGGACTTCTCCATCGGATACGCCAATCTCGCCGCGAGCTACATGGCGCTTGAACACATGGACGAAGCGGAAAACACGCTACGACGAGCCTCCGAGCGCAAACTTGAAATCCCGGATTTCTTCGTTCTGCGATATGTGATTGCCTTTCTGAAAGGCGACAAGGTGGGGATGGAGGATGAAGTTGCGCTGGCTCGGGAACAGCGTGGAACGGACGACTGGATGTCCAACTCTGAAGGGTTCGTATTGGCGTATTCCGGTCACTTGGAAGCCGCAAGAAAAATGTCGCGATTGGCAGCGGATTTGGCTCGCCAAACCGAGCGGCGGGATACGGAGGCCCTTTACGAAGCGGATGCGGCGGTGCGGGAAGCCCTGTTCGGAAATGTGTCCGCCGCAAGGCAGAGAGCTGTGCACGCACTTGAGCTTTCCATGAGTAGGGATGTGGCATATGGAGTTGGCGTTGCGCTTGCTCTCTCGGGAGATTCTTCTCGATCTCAAGGAGTGACGGAGGACCTCTCAAGGCGTCTCCCGGAGGATACAAGGGTCCAATTCACATACGCGCCGACACTCCGCGCATTACTGGCGTTGAGGCACGGCCAGCCGTCAAAGGCTGTCGAACTGCTTCAAACCACGATCCCTTATGAACTCGGGAGTCCAACCACAGGCGGTTCTGAATTCCTTTTGGGCGCCGGTAGTCTCTACACGGTCTATGTCCGTGGCCTTGCCTATCTGGCCGCACATCAAGGTGCCGAAGCCGCCGGGGAATTCCAGAAAATTCTCGATCACCGCGGGATCGTGATCAGCGATCCCATCGGCGCATTGGCGCACCTGCAATTGGGCAGGGCTTACGCACTGTCGGGTGATAACAGCAAAGCGAAATCCGCCTATCAGGATTTCCTTACGCTCTGGAAAGATGCGGACCCGGACATCCCCATTCTGAGGCAGGCCCAAGCCGAATACGCGAATCTCACTAAGGCACTGCCTCGCTCCTAGAGCCAAGCTCGCCGAGAAACGAAGCAAACTCTAGCCCTTTGGCCACATTGTGGAGGTTGGGCGTTTACACGCACACTCAAGATTGTGATAGGTGATTCGAGTGTCTCACTGTTGGAATCCCAGGCCCTGTTACGAATTGCGAACAATTCAAGTACCAACAGCATCCGACTACCGGTGAAAAGCCGGTTAAAGCCAGTCCGTTGACAGTTCGGTTCAGCAACAGATAGTCTCGGTTAAACTGTCGCCAAGCTCACTTGTGAGGGGGAATCTGGTGCGAGCGCGGAAGCTAGCATGTATTGGATGTTGCCTTGGTCTCGGGATGGCGTAACCTGTTCAGACGAGTACCTTGAATTTTGGCCCCCCGCTTCGCGCGAGTCGTCGGGGGTACGGGCGTGAGCCTTCTCTCATGGTTCAGCCCTTCGCCTGGCGCTCCGTTGCGCCGGAACCAGCGTCCTCTGCTTTTGCGGTACGCCTTTGCGGTTTTGTCAGTTGCGCTGAGCGCCTTGGTGGGTCTGTGGTTGCGCCCCTTTACATATCATTGGCCGTACCTGTCTTTCTACGGAGCAGTCCTGATTTCGCTGTTCTATGGTGGTTTTGGACCCGGTATCGTTTCCTCAATCCTTTCAGCGCTGCTGACCAATCTCCTCTTCTTACCTCCTTACAGCCATTTTTCCCTTAATTTTCCCAATATCGCAGGTGGCAGTTACTTCTGTCTTTCCTTTGGATTTATTTGTTGGCTTATCGATACCAGGTGGGAACGTTCCGAACGCCAGATAGAAACTACAGAGGACGAGCTGCGAGAGAGTGAAGAACGGTTTCAGCTTTTCGTCGAGCACGCACCGGCGGCGCTGGCAATGTTTGACCGAGAAATGCACTACCTTCACGTCAGCCGCCGCTGGAGGACTGACTATGGCTTGGGCGAACGCGACCTGCGTGGCGTGTCGCACTACGAGGTCTTCCCCGAAGTTCCTGAGCGATGGAGGAACGCTCATCGTCGCGGACTGGCTGGAGAGGTGCTGCGGGAAGAGGACGACCGTTGGGAGCGTGCTGACGGTTCTGTGCAGACACTACGGTGGGAAATCCGGCCCTGGCATGATAAGACGGGCGCAATCGGCGGCATCGTAATCTTCACCGAGGACATCACAGAGCGCAAGCGGGCCGAACGGCTTTTCCGCGAATCGCAAGAGGACTACCGCACTCTCTTCGATTCCATGGATGAGGGCTTCTGCACAATCGAAGTGTTATTCAACGAAAACGATGAACCCGCGGATTTCAGCTTTTTGGAAGTCAATCCGGCGTTTGAAAAGCAGACAGGAATCCAAAACGCGCGGGGAAGACGAGTGCGCGAGATTATCCCGCAACTCGAAGAGCACTGGTTTGCGAGATACGGCAAGATAGCCTTGACGGGCGAACCCGCCCGTTTTGAAAACGAGGCAGCGCAGTTGCGCCGTTGTTATGACGTGCATGCGTTCCGCATTGGAGAGCCGCGAGAGAAGAAAGTGGCGGTCTTCTTCAATGACATCAGCGAGCGCAAGCAAACTGAGGAACGGCTACGCGAGTACCAGAGAGTCGTGGAAGGACTGGAGGAGATGATTGTGGTCGTGGACCGTCAATACCGCTACCTGATCGCCAATACCGCATTTCTGAATTTTTCCGTGATGTCTGCCAAACAAGTGATAGGGCATTTCGTGGAAGAGGTGGTGGGGAAGGATGTTTTTGCAGCGACGGTCAAAGAAAAAATGGATCAATGTTTCCTTGGTAAGGTGGTGCACTATGAATTCACCCATGACTCTCCGAACTTAGGAACGAGAGAGTTCTTCGTATCGTACTTTCCAATCGCAGGTCGGAGTGGCGTCGACCGAATCGCCTGCGTGTTGCAAGACATCACTGAGCGGAAGTGGGCAGAGGAGGAGTTACGCAAATCGGAAGAGAGGTTCAGCAAAGCCTTTCGCAACAGCCCGGTCGCCATCACGATTTCGACGGAAGAAGAAGGACGCTACCTTGACGTAAACGACGCCTTCCTTCTTATGCTCGGGTGGCAGCGCCGTGATGTCATCGGTCACACTTCCGCAGAGCTGCATTTCTGGGCCGAACCTCTGGATCGCGCGGAGATGCTGCGCCAGGTAAAGGAAGCGGAACAAGTGGCAAAACTGAACATTCGATACAAAACCGCGAAGGGAGAGACTAGGGAAGCAGAAGTCTGGGCGGAACCGATCGAGCTTGACGGGCAACGCTGCGTGCTGGCAATCACTCGCGACGTCACGGAGGCCCAGCGTCTGGAAGCACAGTTCCGCCAAGCGCAGAAAATGGAAGCCGTGGGGCAGTTGGCGGGAGGGGTCGCCCACGATTTCAACAACTTGCTCGGCGTGATTCTCGGCTACACCGATCTGTCGCTCAGTTTGACTTCACCGGGAAGTTCTGCGAACCGGAATCTTGAGCAAATCAAGAAAGCCTCGAACCGGGCGGTGGCGCTCACGCGGCAACTCCTGGCATTCAGCCGACAGCAGGTTGTCTTTCCCAGGGTCCTGGATTTGAACGAAGTGGTGCAGAACCTGATCACCATGTTGCGGCGATTGGTCAGCGAGGAGATTGCCGTATCTTTCCGACCAGCCGTGCCGATTGACAGCATTAAGGCGGACCCAGGCCAGATCGAGCAAATGCTGATGAATCTGGCTGTGAACGCGCGAGATGCGATGCCGAATGGAGGCGAGATCCTGATCGAGACGGGAAATGCGGTACTCGACGAGGGTTACGTTTCCCTGCACCCCGGTTCTCGCGCCGGGCAACATGTCGTTTTGATCGTAAGTGACACGGGTTGCGGCATGGACGAGAATGTCAAATCGAAACTTTTCGAGCCTTTCTTCACGACCAAGGGGGTCGGAAAAGGGAGCGGCCTCGGACTTTCGACTGTGTATGGAATTGTGAAGCAGAACGGCGGCACCATCGTTGTCTACAGCGAGCCTGGCAGTGGCACTACGTTCAAGATCTATTTTCCGGCAGTGGCCGTAAAAGCCGAGCCTCTAACCCAGCCCCACGAGGACGCCGAGTCTCGTGGAGGGTCAGAAACGATCTTGGTAGTGGAAGATGATGAATCTCTGCGCGAACTGACGGCCAGGATGCTGCAGGATGCCGGCTATCAGGTGATCGCAGCGAGGGATACGGACAACGCGTTGGACATCGTCAGGACTTCTCAACCACGTATCGATCTGCTGCTGACCGATGTCATCATGCCCGGGAGAACCGGGATTGAGTTGCTGGAGCAGGCTAAGGCACTCCAACCGAATCTGCTCTCGTTGTTCATGTCGGGATACACCGGCGATCTGGTCAGTCAACGCGGCGGCTCGATCCAAGAGGCAACATTCTTAGAGAAGCCGTTCACCAGAAACTCGCTGTTGACTAAGATCTACTCCGCCTTGCATAGCGAGTGAGTACAGTTCACGGATCGGAGTGTCGCTCAGAAGACAGAGATATCTTTCTGGCCAACTCTTTCTTGTCATAGCGGGGATTCCGTTGGTTTTAGAATCGCAAGCCCAGGCTTGCTCGATGATTTTTCTGCGTACATAGCCCGGTCCGCCGCATCGAGCATTTCATCGAGAGTTCTTCCGTCACTCCATTCAGAGACTCCAACTGAAACGTTTAGTTCGAAACCATCAAGGTGGCCTGCACCATTCCAGTCCAGCAAGTACTTCCTTATGCGTTGAACCACACGACCGGCACCTAGTGCTCCAGTATCAGCCAAGATTATCAAGAACTCGTCACCGCCATAACGCACTACCGCATCAGAGCCTCTTACCGAGCTTCTCAACAGCGTGGCAACCTCCGCCAACACGAAATCACCCGTCAGGTGTCCAAATCGAGTGTTGACTTGTTTGAATTTGTCCACGTCGATCAGCATGAATGTCAGCGCGTTTTGCAGGCGTCGTGCGTGACTTATGAACCGGCCCGCCATGTCCTCGAGAGACCGACGATTGTAAACCTCCGTGAGCGGATCCGTGAACGACTGCAGCCGAACCAGCTCATTTTGAATGGTGCTGGAGATTAACTTTTGCCTTGTGCGCCGCAGATCCAAACGGCGCGTTATTAAATAGCTATTGAGGAGAGTGACCAAAACGAACAGGCCCACCACCAGTTGGCGTGAGACCGTGACCTGGAGATGGACTTCGTCTTGGCTGACAAAGGCCGCCGGCGCGATCAGGGCGAGGAGCCCGATCCCGACCACGAACCCAGCGAAGCACACAATCATCCACAACTCCCAATCGCGCTTCTCCAGAGCCGCGAGCTGCTGTGTAACCGCTGAAAATGTATCTTGTGATTTGCTCTCTTTCGTCATCTGCGAAGTCCAATCTTGGCCTAATTGCGTTACCTCCCTGTGAATGGCAGCCAAACCCGCTCGACTCAGCGAAGACCGGTCTGGTTCGCCGCCAAATTGCCAGTTTGGTGCACAACCAGGGTAAGCCTCGTAATCTTAGTGCTTAGCGGTTCCTCGCCCACGATTATGGGATTGGTCGCCGCCCCTACAAGATCGATGGCAAGAACAGCCGACCTCCCCTCTCTTGAGGGTCTCGCCAGTTGACGAATTGGGGAAACCCTCGAAGGCTTGTCATTGCGCGCCTGCGCCACGGAACCATCTGGGGGCGAAGTAGTTTTTGAAGGCCGCAAGGCGAGAATCATCCCGCCAGCTGTGAGAAAGACAGAGTATCCGTTGCCGTGAGACAGGAATTTTACCTGAGAGTCGTTCTGGCCCTGGTTGGCCTCGAACCTGAGTGGCGCATTGCCATAGTTCGAGTTGATCTCTCCACCTTGCGACGGCCCCATCCGCGCCGATGTTGGCGTCGGCCGCTCCTGGGCACGGCTCGTCAAGATAGTGAAGATCAGAGATAGTCCTAAACAGGTAACGTTCCTTGCTTGCACTGCAAAATCCTCGCGTTCAACTCCAGGAGTCCGTCTTAGGCAGAACCTGGCATCTGGGCACCAGGGAAATGCGAGATCAGCGGCACTTCTCAGGTTGCAAACCGTCTGCCGAATTGCTGATCGCGAGCGACTCTTGCAAGATCAAGCAGCAATGGATGTTAGGAGGGCATTTCTTAAAGCGCAACGAGTGGTACTTGAGTGGGATGTCCGAATCCCCAGAATAGTGTCCTAAAGCTGGAAAAGTCTTTGGGTCGTATCGGCCGTAGTGCTTATATGGCTGTTGCCCCGGCGGCCTTGGATTGAAACCCGGGGAGACCTGCTCGGCTGGTTGACAGAAGCTTCAGGATCGCCTCGTGGTCGACAGGTCTGGAGAACAGGTAGCCTTGGGCGCGTTCGCAGCCGAGATCCCTGAGCAGATCCAGTTGGGCCTGTGTTTCCACCCCTTCGGCCACGACCTCCAGGCCCAGGTGGTGGGCGAGCATTACGATTACCCTGACGATTTCATGAGTCTCGGCGTCGCTGTCCATGCGAGAGACGAAAACCCTGTCGATCTTGAGAGTATCGACACGGAAACCCTGGAGTCGGCTAAGAGAAGAGTAGCCGGTGCCGAAGTCGTCGATATCCAACCCTACACCCAGTGCCTTCAACTCCGAGAGCACGCCCGCGGACTTTTCGGCGTCGGCCATGGCAATGGTCTCGGTGATCTCCAGATCGATGCATCGCGGATCCATGCCACTCTGCTTAAGGAGTTGACCGATCTGAGAAGCCAGACCGGCCTGTGCGAATTGTTTGGGACTGATGTTTACGCTCAGAGAAAGAGGCGGGTCGGAGGGGAAAAGTTGTTGCCATGAGCGCAGCTGATGACAGGCTTCAGGTAGCAATTGGCGGTTGATGGACAAGATAATGCCGGTTTCATCGGCGAGGGGAATGAAATCGTTTGGCATTACCATGCCTTGAGGCCGCTGCCAGCGGGTGAGGGCCTCGAACCCCACGATCTGCTCCCTTACCAACGATACGATGGGTTGGTAGTACACGCGGAACTCACCCAGTTCGACGCCCCTGCGCAAGTCCGTCTCCAGCTGCAAGCGCTTGACGGCGCCGGAGTGCATGGCATTGTCGAAAACTTCGCAGCGCGCTTTCCCGTTGTGTTTGGCTCGGTACATCGCGATTTCCGCGTCGCGGAGCACATCTTGGGCCTCGGTGCTAGTGCTCCCGCTGAACGCGATTCCGACGCTAGCGGTGACAACAATTTCATGACCATCCACATTGAAGGGGAAAGCCAGTTTCTGCTGAATGCGCTCGGCCACTCGAACGGCGTCACTGGGGTCGTGTAGTTCCTGAGCCAGTACTGCAAACTCGTCACCGCCCGGCCTGGCCAGGGTGCTGTCGGCGAAGGCAAACTCTTGGTTTTCACCCCGGCCTGGACGCGATATGGTGTCGACTCGACGAAGGCAAGCCGTGAGACGTTCGGCGATCTGGATGAGAAGTGCATCGCCGGCCACATGACCTAGGCTGTCGTTGAAAACCTTGAATCCGTCAATGTCAATGAACAAGACTGCAAATTTGAAATCGGCATGCCGGCGGGAAATGGCGAGGGCTCGCCCCAGGCGGTCGAGAAGCAGGGTCCGATTGGCGAGATTTGTAAGACCATCATGAAAAGCGTTGTGCGCTAGCATTTCCTCAGCCCGCTTGCGCTCGGTGATATCACGGTTCACGATCACTAACCCTTCGGCTTCGCCCTTCGGTCCACGAATCGCGCTGGCAGTGGACTCAAGAACGCGCCACGACCCATCCTTGTGGCGGATTCGATATTCCAGTCGCTCTCCGATGCCAGTAAGGCTGGCTTTTTCAGCCGCTCCTAGCACCCGAGCGCGGTCGTCGGGATGAATCTGTTCCAGCGGAGAGGTCGCGATCAACTCGGTCCGGCTGTACCCGAGGACCTTTTCGTACGCAGGACTGTTGTAGAGGCGATGCCCGTGCTTGTCGACAACGGCAATCATGTCTGCAGCATTTTCGCTGATCAGTTTGAATAGATGGTCGCGCTCCGCCAGTCGGCGGCGCATGCGTTGCAGCTGCAGGTGTTGGTAAACCGTATAGACATCAAACAGCAGTACCAGAGCGGCCAGACCCCGAACCCACTCTTTCAGGCTCAGTGAATAGAATCCGTCGGTGGGCAGATGAAAGCCGGGGAACGTGAGTGAGAGGATGCCGAAGGTCAAGACCAGGGTGACAGTGACGGCGAATCCCCACAGCCACCATTCCCGACCCTCAACTTGGTGCATGCGGGGTAAAACGGGCTCGGGGCAATTCTCGATTTGAGGCTCGTCGCTCACGGGATCGCGATCTCCTTAGTCTTGCGAGACGGGAGTTCTGAAAGCGAGATGAGGACCACAGACAGCACCTCCATCGTTATATCTCAACCAATGGCTTCTTGATCTGGGTCTTGCTCTTGAGCCAATCATGCAGAATCGTGAGGTCGACCGGCGGAATCCGGACATACTCACAGCCAGCTGCGCCGTAATTCCTGGCCCATTGGATGCGTGCCTCGACGTAGATCGGTCTGTGAGTACCAGGCAACAACAAGTGAAAGGACAGCACATCCCCGATCGCAAGTTCTCCTCTGCTGCTGAGGCCGACTCCGCCATCGCCGATGTCGGTGATCGTCACCTCCACAGACCGCTTGTTCTCGTCGGTTGCCTGGACCGAGCTCATCAGCGCGTACCTTGCATGGCGACGGTAGTCATGCAGCATTCGAGAATAGGCGGCCTTCAACGATTTGGCGACCGAGACTTCAGTCACAGGCTTGCGCACCACAAAATGGACGCCCGGAGCCGGGTGATCCCGGGACGAGACTGCAACAATAATGGGCTTCTGCCACTTCCCGGACCTCTGGATTCCATTTAGGAAACCGGCGGAGTCATCATCCCAGTCAACGACGATCAGATCGGTGCTGCCTTCCGACAGATGATCCGCAGCCTTTGAGGCGGTCAGGCACACATTTGTGCTAATCGAGAGGTTTCCGAGCAATCTGTTGATGGTGCAAACGACGCTGGGATCGCGAGATACCAGCAAACATTCAAATGCCAGGTCCGATGTCATACCTTGCCTCTTCTGAACGGGGACCAAACCAAGGCCAAGCCAAAGCGCTGGTTTTGGATCGAGCTTCGGCTGTCAAGGTCTCGCGGGTCCGCCTAATGAGACAGATGCACTTTAAAGGCCAGATGCTTGCCACCCTAGATGCCTGTTTCTGAATGGATTGATATAAAACTGGGAAGTGTGCATGTCCGGAATCCGGACGCGAGTTCCATGTTCCGGGCAGGTACAGATGGCGATTATTGGCGCCAGCGTCGCGCCTGACCGGCTGAGGAAGGTCAGGAAACTACGAGATAAATGCTAGCCCGACTAACTAGGCGCTCACGTCTTTGCCCTCAATCTTCATCCTTGACAGTATTTGGTAGATCGTGGCACGGCCCAGGCCGAGGATCTCTGCGGCACGCGCCTTGTTCCCGCCGACTCTCTCTAGGACTCGTATTACATGACGTCTCTGTACCTCATCGAGCGAAAGAAGGTCTTCATCGATAAGGGAGTCGCCTGTGAAAGGGGTTCTTAGCTGCTCAGGCAGATCATTGGTGTCAATGAACTTGCCGTCTACCATCATGCACGCGTTTCCTATCACGTTCTCCAATTCCCGGATGTTCCCGGGCCATGGGTATGTCGCCATTACACCCTGCGCTCTCCGCGTCAGACCTGCGATCGGTTTGTTGTATTCCGCCGCGAATCGCTCCACGAAGTATCGCTGTAGCAGTGGCAGATCCTCCCGCCGATTAGCCAGGGGTGGTAGAGCAATTTCGACCACCGCCAACCGGTAATACAGGTCTTCGCGAAACTGGCCCTCGCGCACCATCTTTCTCAAATCGCGATTCGTGGCAGCGATCACCCGCACTTCCACATTGCGCGAAATAGGCGAACCGACCCTCCGAACCTGATGATCTTGCAAAACCCGAAGCAACTTTGCTTGAGCCAACGGTGACAGATCTCCAATTTCGTCGAGAAAGAGAACTCCACCATTCGCACTTTCAAAAAGGCCAGCTCGGTCCTGGACCGCACCAGTGAAAGCGCCTTTCATATAGCCAAAGAGTTCACTCTCGACCAGGCCCTCTACCAGAGCTGAGCAGTTGCATGCGACAAACGGGCCCGGAGAGGCTGCGCTCAGGCGGTGAAAAGCGCGGGCAACCAATTCCTTGCCGGTGCCAGTGGCGCCCGTGACGAGAACCGTCCTGAAGTGCGGTGCGACCCGGCGGATCTTCGCGAATACGTCGAGCATCAGGGGACTACGACTAACGATCCCTTCGAATTGACACGCTTGCACGAGCTCTTGATCGAGTCGCAGCGTTCTTCGGCGTATTTCCGCTTCGGCCAGAAAATTGGCAATTCGATGCCGGAGCCTCTGAAAGTCGAGTGGCTTCGTCAGATAGTCGCAAGCGCCTCGCTGAATCGCTTCCATGGCGGATTCCGCCGAGTAGTGTCCTGAGATCACAATCACGTTTGCAGCTGGGTCTGAGCGCACTATGCGTTCGAGCATGTCCATTCCGCTCGCTCCCGGCATGATCAGATCGAGCAGCACGACCCTGGGGCGGAGAGATTGAAACAGTTGAAAACCAGTTTCCGGATCTTCCACCGTCAGTATCTCCAATCCTTCGTCCCTGAGTGCATCTGCGATTAGCGACAGAGTCTGGGGATCGTCGTCAATAGCGAGCAACTTGAAGATGTTGGGCTTACTCATTGGGCGGGTCCTGGCTGGGAGCCTTCCCCCGTTCTTCGATCCAGACTCTCAATGGAAGCCGCAGACTGCGCCCCCCGATTTGATATCAGTGTTGGGATAGTCAGGATCACAATTTCGGGTGCTGAATGCGTTCCCGTTCGAATTGGTTGTAGGGAGGCCGAACTTCTGGGGGAAGGCCTCGACAGCAATGCGGGGGCTACGCTTCCTGTCGGCGAAAAACGCGAGAAGCCAGTCGGCCCTGCGATGAACCGTCCGGGCAAATGCATAAACACTACAGCTGCCTTCTGGGGAAGCGCTGCCTATGCGCACTCTATCACAAAATAGCCAGGTATCAGTAACAAAGTGGGTCAGGGTAGTGTCTGAAATGTGCATTTGAAAGTACAAGGATAACGGCGCATTGCTCTTTAATCTCACCAATTAATCTCACCAATAGGCGCCCACAAATGGCAGGCTCAGCCGCAAGCTATCTAGCAGTTTGCCGAAAAACTCAGATTCGTATCAGGGCATCGCTTTAGCGATGCCCTAAGTGCCACAGAATCAGTCTGGCTTCCCCCGGGGGCGCCATGCTGCCGAGAATGAGTTCTTCCGCAAACTGCTAAGTTGCTCTGGGGCACCATTGCTACGGTGGAAGGTTGCGGTATCGTTCCTTAACTGGATCATGACCCATAACTTAGCTTGGCTGGTCATCTTTGTTCGTCGACCGTATTCCGCTGCCCCCTTCTTCAATTACGCTCGAAGTGTGCCAGACGTTCTAGCCCTTCGGTTAACCACTTCTATCGTGTTACGAAATCCGAACATAACGCGCCAGGGTTCATCATCAGGGTGGTCATAACATAGTAAAGCCCATAAACGGACAGGGGATGGCTCAGACGTGAAAGAGAATTCAGCGTCTGCGACGCGTCTGCATGGCAGACACTATTCCAGCCTGAAGCACGTTCCCGTTTAGTGAGGAGTGCAACTGCGATCCCTACAAATCAAGAGCCATCCGTAGGTTGCTGCATCTCGGTCGCGTTTGGTAATCAACATGCTGTTCTCGAGAGTTATGATTGACCAACAAGTTCGACTTGACGGGCTCCTCTTCTCCAGCGACACGCAGGTGCTCGGCGTCATGAATCAGATTCTGGATACCTTTGCCATTAAGACCGAGGTTTGTGGCGAACTCGACTCGGCTCTTGATGCCGTGACCCATCGCAGGCTCGATACGGTAATTGTGGACTGGAATGGAGTGCGCGACCCCAATCGGGTGGTGCGCGCCGCGCGCAAGTCATCTCCCAATAGCAACTCGACGATCGTGGCCATGGTCGATCAGGGGTCCGAAGCGCACGCGCTGTTGGCGGGGGCTAATTTCATGATTCACAAGCCGATGGACCTGGACCACGCGAGGCGGTGCATGCGGGCGGCTTATGGAACCATGCTGCAAAACCGCCGGCGTGCGGCTCGAGTCGCGGTCGACCTACCGGTGGTCGTAAGAGTAGTCGGGGGCGGAAGATTCGAAGCCACGGTCAGCGACATCAGTATTGGCGGGCTCGCTCTACAATGCAAGCAGGCACTGGAACTGGATCAAAAAGTCACTGCGCTCTTTACCCTCCCGGGTACCACGGGCCTTATTTACCTGTCCGGTGCGGTAGTGAACACAGATGGGAAAGGGCGGGCTGGAATCCGCTTCTCTTTCATTCCCGACGAGGACCTTGCGCTGCTCCAAACCTGGCTGGCAAGTGAACTAACCAAAATGGAAAATGCTGAGATGCCCGTCGGAAGCGTGCGGGACAAGGCGCACTAGGCGCACTGAACGATCTGCCGGGGGCAAAGAGTCGTTCGCATGACCGCTACCGCCAGTGCCGGCAAAAAAAACGGGGATTGCCTTTTCTGGCCCGATTGACTCGCCAATTCGTATCTTCCTAAGGCTAGACTTCTTGCGCTAATTCCCGGCAATAGGCCGCTACGTCTTGCTGCCTCGAACCTTTGGATTGATAATGTCGAGTCATTTCACCTAGTCTACCTTCATAGTTTACGGTGTAGGCACGCTCCACATTCTGGAAATTTGTCTACGTCGCAGACACACCTTTTCCCCACTCCAGGGACGGAAGTGGCACAGCTACTGGCCGCTAAACGCGTCTTTCCGCGAAACAGGAGGGTGGCAGTCGGCTTGCAAGTCATCTTGAGGCATGTTCCCTGCTTATGAAACAGTCGTGACGGAGACACTTTTGAAGATGCTGTGGTGCGAGTGGATCCCACCGGAACGCTAGCGGCCAGCGAAGCGGCGTGCCAGAAGCTGCTGCCGCTCAACCAGTAGCAAAGTCAGCAGAGCCGCGGCTGCGGTGCTGCTACGTTTGATCTTAGGGGCAGCTTGGAACAAGACTTTACCTCCCCAAAGAAAACTACTGCTTGAAATGCAAAAGCCCTGGGAGGAGAGTCTAAGATGAACATCTTATTGATCGAAGATAGTCGCTTTTTACGCGCTGCAATTGAAAGATCACTCGTCAGGGCGGGACATGAAGTGACCAGCATCGCGGATGGCCGAGAAGCATTGGTGGCTGTCCGTCGTAGCCGCCCAGCACTTATCCTTCTGGACATGATGCTTCCAGGGTTAGATGGAACTTGTGTGTTGAAGGAACTCAAACAAGACGCCTCGACGTCGCAGATTCCAGTAATCGTATTGACAGGACTGTCTCAAAAAAATGAAGCGAGGCTGAGAAAGGCGGGTGCCGCAGCCTACATTGAGAAATCGTCGCTTGCACTGGAGAAGAATCCTGACGCCCTCGCCCAGGCAGTCGCGAGCGTCCTCGGCATGACGAGCCCGGTTCACAGTGCTCCTGAGCAGCGAGACCCCTCTCATGACGACACCGAAGCGGATGAAACTGCAGATCGAGCTGGTTGTTCACGTGGGGTGGTGTGACGATCCTACTGGCCGAAGACTCCCCTGTCTACCGTCACTTGATAACAGGCCACTTGAACGAATGGAGCTTCGACTTCGTATGTGCAAAAGACGGTCGTGCTGCTTGGGACTTGCTGACGAAACCAGACGCGTCGAGGTTGGCTCTGCTCGATTGTGTACTTCCTGGGTTGGATGGTGTGGAGGTTTGTCGCCGGCTCGGGCACCGGCCGGAAACTGAACCCAATATACCTGTGCGATTCTACTCACCGCTAAAAGAGTCAACAACGCGAGAAGCTGGAAGCGATGGATGCGAGTGCGGATGACTTCCTCGCAAAGCCGTTTGATCCACCCGAATTGAAAGCGCGCCTGCAGGTGGGTAAGAGGATCGTTGAACTGCAGCAGAAACTCGTTTCTGCGAACGAGGCTTTGCACTATGCAGCTAGCCATGACTTCCTCACGAGACTGTGGAATCGTGCCGCAATCATTGCTTTCCTGCAACGTGAAATGGCGCGCTCCCTCCGCGAAGGCAGCGCGCTTGAGGTGATTCTGGTTGACTGACCACTTCAAGAAAGTTAACGATGAACTGGGACACGAAACCGGCGACTACGTTCTCCAGGAGATTGCGAAGCGATTTTCCGCCAGTCTGCGCGAATACGATGGAATCGGTCGCTATGGCGGCGAGGAGTTTCTGCTGGTCATTCCCGGTTGTGACCTGGCAACGACATCACGTCGTGCCAATCTGATCACAGAGTTGATTTCGAGTAGGCAGATCCGGACTCCTGTCAAGCCAACAACGGTCACGGTCAGCATAGGGGTTGCCGTCGCGGAGTCGGCTACCAGTTCAGAGTCGCTCTTGCGTCGCGCGGACCTGGCGCTGTATCAAGCCAAGCGCAATGGAAGAACCGTGTTGAGGAGACGGTTGCCACCGCCGGAGAAGCCGTAGAGCGGGCCTAAGATCGGTGTTTAGACCAAGACACCTGTTCGTAACTGACCAAACCGGGCTCGAATCGGCGCACGATTTGACGTCCAAGAGCAGGACAGTATTCCAGAATCGAGGCTCGGTTTAAATATACGCCCGCGAAGGGAATTCTATCCTTTACAGAGCTAAGTTCGGGAAGGTCTTAGGACTGGGAGAGCCTCCCTCGAAAGAAGCATTTCGGCAGCGTTCGTGCAATGACTGCGTTGGATAGGACTCTGGTGAACGGCTCCCCTGCCGCTTGCTGCAGTCGTCGTCATTCGAACTTGCGAGGGAGAGTCATGCGACTCAGAAACAGTGTGTGGGCGTGCTTTTCGCTCGCGTTGGTAACCACAATATCCTTCGCGCAACAGGCCTCGGGAAGATTACCGCTGAATGGCCGAAACGCGATGGATGCGGCCAGCTATGCGAACTACGGTAAGCTTCCACTCGTATTCGAAGAAAACCAGGGCCAGGCCAACCTGCAGACCAGGTTTCTAGCGCGCGGCAGGGGGTACACGGCGTTTCTTGCCTCAGACGGCATGGTCCTTTCTTTACGCCCGACCCACGTCGTGCCCACCCGACGAACGGCCACCGTGCCTGCCACCAGCAGTGGCCCATCAGTCCCGCCTACAGCCATACAGTTCCGTCTATCGGGAGCAACTAGAAATCCGGCAGTTGCAGGAGAGGATCGACAACTCGGCAGAGTGAACTACTTCTTCGGCAAGGACCCCACAAAGTGGCGGACTAATGTGCCCACCTACGCTCGGGTTCGCTATAAGAACGTCTACCCCGGAATTGATCTCGTCTACTACGGAACAGGCCGACAGCTCGAGTGTGACTTTGCCGTCTCACCGGGAGCTAATCCCAATCGAATTCAATTTCAAATCACGGGTGCCAATGAGATTCGAGTCGACGCGTCGGGCAATCTGGTGCTAAACACGAACAGCGGAGAGTTGCACTTCGAGATCCCTGTTGTCTACCAGGAATCCAATGGCCAACGCATTGTCGTTGACGGTGGATACGTCGTGAATGATCCGACACACTTCAGCTTCCACGTTGCCCACTACGATCCCGCCAAGCCGCTAGTCATTGACCCCGTGCTTGTGTACTCAACGTACCTGGGAGGAAGTGGCACCGACCAGCCAGCGGGAATCGCCGTCGACAGCACGGGCAGCCTCTACGTTGCGGGATATACAGATTCAACCGATTTTCCCCTGACCGCTCCGGGCTCACTCCCGACGGGCATGGACCACGTTTTTTTGGCAAAACTCGACCCCTCGGGATCGAACTTGGTGTATGCCGACTATATCGGAGGCAGCAGCCCCGATTTTGGCTATGCGCTCACACTTGACAGCGCAAACAATGTGTATCTAACCGGCGCCACAGAGTCGACTGATTTTCCTCTGGTCAACGCTTATCAAGCCTCTCTGCCTGGTTATCTGAACGGCTTTGTCACCAAAATTTCAGCGGATGGATCTTCGCTCTTGTATTCGACCTACCTGGGAGGAGACTCTGTGGAATGGCCGACCAGCATACGGATCGGTAGTGCTGGAGAAATGTACGTAGCCGGATACACTACCTCAACGAACTTCCCGGTCGCCAACGCTTACCAGGCAACAGTCTCTCCGAACCAAGGAGGTCTGTATGGGACTTACGGCTTCCTGACCAAGCTGAGCGCGGATGGGTTGTCCCTGCTCTATTCAACCTTCTTGGCAGGCAATTCAAACGTGCCTCAAAGTTGCACTCAGGGTCAATGCTGGCCGGCACCTTCCAGCCTCATCAATGGGATGGTTGTGGACGCTAGCGGCAACGCTTACGTTGCTGGGAACACTAACACCTACAATTTCCCGGCAACGCCGGGGGCCTATCTCACAACGAACTCCGCTCCTCTAGACGCGACGATCGGTTTTGTAGGTAAGTTCAGCAGTTCGGGAACTTTAGATTATTCGACTTACTTGTATGGGACGAGTGGAGCCGCTACGCAAATTGCTTCCATTGCGGTGGATGGCGCCGGTTCAGCGTACGTCACAGGAACAACTACTAGTGACGGAACGTTTCCGATCACTTCGACGACCATCTGCGACCCCGGCGTCTCGTTAGGGGGGTGCAGCTACGCTTTCGTTACCAAGTTCGATCAGACGGGATCCACCTTGCAGTACTCAACATTCTTGGGTCTTTACAATTTCGCTTTTCCGCAGGCAATTGCGCTCGATCAAAACGATGACGCATATGTCTTGAGTCTGACGTCGGGCGGCTCGTTTGCAATTCGAAACGGCATCGAGGCGTACGCAAGCGGGAATGACCTTCTAGTGGCGGAGATCGATCCAATTGCGAGCACGCAGCTGTTTGCTTCCTTTCTGGGCGGGAGTGGAGATGACTATCCTGCCGGACTGGCAATCGATTCGAACGCAAACCTTTATGTAGCCGGCTACACAAACTCAACGGACTTTCCGGTTACGCAGGGAACCTTCCAGGACACAATCGGCGGCAACGTTGACGCCTTCTTGGTCAAGATCGGGCCAAGCTCAGCGCCCGCGGTGTCGGTTAGTCCAGTCCTGCTGCAATACCCAAGCCAGCCACTCGGTTTGACCAGCCAGCGGCAGACAGCTCTCCTCCGCAACATGGGCAGTTCGCCGCTATCGATTTCATCGATCACGGTCGGCGGAGACTTTGCGGAGATTAACAATTGCGGGAACATCGTACCAGCCGCCGCCAGCTGCACGTTTTCAGTGACTTTCACCCCCACCGCGGTGGGGACGCGCTTGGGATCGATCTTGGTTCAGGATGACGCAGCGGGATCGCCCCATGTCATCAACCTGAGCGGCAGCGCCTCGGGTGCTGTCGCCGTCCTCAGTCCTGCGAGCCTGACTTTTTCACCTCAAACACTCGGAACCTCCAGTACACCGCAGACCCTGACCCTGACCAACACCGGCAACGCCACGTTGAACGTCGGTAGCATCCAGGCCACTGGAGACTTCTCCCAAACCAACAGCTGCCCCCCGACATTGGTTCCCAACTCCAGTTGCACGCTCAACGTCACCTTCACGCCGACAGTAACCGGAAGTCGGAGCGGAACGATCACCGTCAGCGATAACGCTCAGGGCAGCCCTCAAACCGCGACTCTTAGTGGGACAAGCTCGCAAGCCCCGGCCCCCATCGCTACGGTAACTCCCACCACCCTAGTCTTTTCCGGCCAGCAAGTGGCAACCTCCAGTGCCGCGCAAACGGTGACCCTCACCAACAGCGGTAACGCTTCGCTGAGACTCGGCACCTTCCAGATCACCGGGGACTACGCGCAGTCCAACACATGCCCGCCCGCATTGGCCGCTAGCTCCAGTTGCACAATCAACGTTACGTTCACTCCTAAAGCTTCCGGAACCCGCGGTGGGACTCTAACCATGAGCGACAATGCTCCGGGTAGTCCTCAAGTTGTGAACCTTACTGGAGCAGGCGCGGATTTCAGCCTTTCAAGCTCCCCGAGCAGTGATACTTTGAAAGCTGGCACTACCGCTACGTACCAGGTGGCGGTATCTCCGGTAGGTGGCGCGTTCACTCAGGTCGTCAAAGTGAACTGTAGTGGAGCACCGGCGTTGACGACTTGCCAGATGTCGCCGAAGTCTGTCACTCCGAACGGCAGCGCAGCAACGTCAACGTTGACGATTACCACCACCGTGTCCGATGCACAGGCGGTCTCGCTTCGTTCTTCGCGCGACCGGGCCATCTACGCGATCTGGGTGCCGGGGGTTGGCTTGTTCGGAATGATTCTGTTGGGTTCTCGCGCTCGATCGAGAAGACTCCAGGTAATCCTGCTGCTGTCGCTAATCACCGGAGGATTGATGTTCATGATTGGATGCGCCGGAGGAACCGGCATCACAACACCGCCCCAGACTGGGACCGCTCCCGGGACCTACACGATCATGGTTACAGGAACCTCGGGAGCTTTGCAGCACTCCATACCCGTGACTCTTATCGTTCAGTAAGGTCAGGAAGTACTCTCCGGGCTAGTTGCAGGTGGCCATGTTTTGGCCAACGCCTTGAAGGCTGATGACAGAGTTGGCAACCAGAGGCACACTCCAAAACTTGCTGTGGTGTTTGCGTAAGTAGTACGCCGCAAACACAGAACCGACGCTCTTCACAGATGCGACCGCGTAGGCACGCCCAACCGTCGGGTGAGTCCCGTACAAGTAAGCCGACTGAACCTCTACATTGCAGACTCCCTTTTTTCCGGCGAGCCAATTCTGGCGGGCGAACAACGTTGTGTATGAATCGGCAAACGTGCTGCCAGTAGAGACAAAAGCCAGGCTGACGAATGTCTTGTCGATTACTTTGATCTCCGGGCCAGCTACCGTAATATTAGACGCTTGGACAGGCACCGTAGCTTCGATAATCGCGGCGTTGCTCATCCGCATGACAGTGCTGGGCGCTTCGGGAAGCTCGGCTGCGGTTGAGATCGTGACCATCGCGAGCACGGCAAAGGCAGTGCCCAGCGTCGATCTCATCAGGCTTGTTGGTTTGCGTGTACCTGCCGCGACGGTGCTGCGCAGGGGGTTTGCTTTCGGGGCCGCATCGAGAGGTTGATTACGTTTGGTCATGTCCCGAAGATAGGCGCAGACGCGAAAGTGCACAATGGCGAGACTGTAATAGAAGGTAGTAACGTACGGTAACCAAACGGTTGTGCTATGGCCCTATGGCCTGGTTGTACACCTCCCGTCGGCATCAGGGCGGGCCTCGCCGTGACACTCCCGATGCACTCACCTATTCTCGCACCACGCGAAAAAAGAGAGCACTGACACTGGAAATATGTCCTGGATAATCGGATCAGGACGGCTTGTCAAACCAGTTATAGGCGATCATTCGTCCCGCCACGACAATTCCAGCCCAAAGAAACAGGGACAATCCGCCTGCCAATGTGGCTCCAAAGGGGGGCACTGGATCGAGGTCCCGCTCGCCCATTCGGCGGGACGTCGTGAGCTGAAAGGCCGCGATGTTCGCGCAGGCCAGCACCAGGAAGATCACCTTGAATCGGAAAAAAATGTTGAGATAGGTTTTGACAGGAATCGCATAAAACAGTAGCGAGCCACTGGTCACCATCACTACAAATCCTGCGATCGTCAAAGGCGCCAGCCGTCCCACGACCTCAGATGCCGGGGTCTTGGTCATGGTCACGCCAAGCAGCCGCAGGTCGATAATGACCGCCAAGCGTAGAAAAAAACACAGAGTCAAGACATGAAGTGACTCGACAATCGGATAGACCCATATCGATTCGTGAAGGGCAACGCTCCAAGGCGTAGATCCGAGCCACTGGCAAAATCGAAGCAGCACGGCAACACCCCCCTGCTGAACGGCCCCATTATACATTCGGCGAAACTCGCGGCATTTGCGCTCGGTCATGTCGGGGACTGCTTATTTTTTCTTGTATTGGCCCTAAAGGGGCTCCTCCGCGAACTCCACGCACTTGAATTCCAGGAGCTGGGCGTTTTTCTCGACGCGGCGGTAGAGCGGCATACTGATCGTCCAGGGGCGGCTGAAGACCGACGGATCTTCTACGGTGGCTTCGTAATGCAAGTGGTCGCTGTCGGTACGGGTGAATCGCTCGATGACGTGCAACTTGTCGCTGGCAAAGTTCCCCGAGCGGTCAAACCAAGCCAGGCCGTTGAGCCCGGTCACGTCGATCACCAGCGTGTCTCCCTCCCAGTGGCCGTTGTTGGTGCCCATCCAGGTATCGGATACCGCCTCGACTGGCTTGCCCATGTTCACGAAGCGATTGGCGCTGGCATATTCGTAGACGAACAAGACGCCCTTAGCGGACTGTATTATCTGAAACGGGAATGGCATGTAGTTCGCACGAGGAATACCGGGCATGTAGCATTTGGCTTCGGGATCGTTGGTGCGCCGGTTGGCGAAGTTGGTTTTCTTCGTTTCGAGTGCCGCAGGAAGATAGGGAATCGCGCCGGCTTCGACGACGCCCTGACCGGCTGGTTCGGCTCCGATGGCGCCCATCTCCCACATCGGTCCGGCGTGCGGCGAATGGTCCTCCAGGTCCCAGTTGGCGGTGTTGAGCGCCTCCCAGATGTCGCTCAAGTCCACGTGGCCATCTGCGGCGCGCGGCGCGCGGTGAGCCTGGGCTTGGACGGCAGGCAGCACGAGGACAAGCAACGCCGCCCAGGTCAGCAAAGATTTAATCCCATTTCTCATCGGACGATTTCTCCAACCCTCGGAGGCAACCAGCGGCCAGCGCGCGACTTGGCCACGGTCCTACTTAAGAGACCACCCAGGTGTCAACGTTTGGCAGGGTTGGGGTGGGCTGCGGCTTCGTCTTTAAATTGTGACTCTCGTCCGTTCGTCCCCACACAAGCATCCTCCACTACCTTCGATCACATTTCGAATGATGGGCTTAACGCGAAGTTGTGAAGCCGGCTATTCATGGAAGCGCGAAGAATATTCAGTTCTCATGGATCTGCTGAAGTGGTGGCCCACGCTGACAGCCGGACCATAGGTCAATTCCCCGTTATTGCATCTCATGCGAGTCCCATTCCGAGGCTATGACCTTGCTCCTTTTCGGAGGGCCGCCCCCTCGCTGCTAACCGATTCGGTTTTTGGCGCGGCCAGCTCCTGTCCACTTGGGTTTGCTGTACGTTGCGAACTTTCGCGACTGAGGTTACGGGGAAGCTTGCTTCCGTCATTTGTGTAGATGTGGGCGTCGGGTTGAGCCTCGCGATACAGAAACGTATGCAAGGCGGGTCTTGACCAGCAAGGTTCCTGAAAGAGCCTTCGCGAATGGATCACAGCCGGGTCACAGCGACTCGTAGTGCATTGAAAAATGGTGGGCGCTATAGGATTCGAACCTATGACTTCCACCGTGTGAAAGTTGCGAGGCACTTTGTAATCAGAGAGTTACGGAGAACGCTCGGTAGCGCTCAGGAGCATATTTTTGAAAAACTTACGAACAGGGGCCAGAAAGCTGGAATCCATAAATGGACCCACGTCAAACCGGGTTGGCACCCAGTTTTCGTTCGACTCGCTTTGCATTTTGGCGGTGGCAGTGTTACCAACCGTTGCGGACTGGCCTCTTCTCCGCGTTGGCAATTGGACCCAGTTCACCTGTGCAACTGCCGCAAGTTAGTGAAATGAGGTGCTCTGCGGATTCTTACCTCGACGAACTGAAGGCCGAAGCCGCACGCGTGTGCGGTGCGAGCCCTTGGAGATTTTGAATCGCGGTTTGCAGCAACGGTGCAGCAACCATCGTCGAAGCGTCGCCGAGGCCCTCGGCAGAGCCATAAACATCAATCGCAATAATCGTCAGAATTTCACCCATCGTCCGAGGAGTACGGGGAGGATTCGGAAGTGATTGCAACGATTAAGCTGTCGGTTGGTTGCGGGGGGAATTTGAACTACCGACCTTGATTAGAGCCCATTGAAGCCTGCCAGACCATACAAGAGCAGCCAACTACAGCCTGGAAAACATTGCATTTAGCCTCTGCGTTTTCGGCTGGTTTAGGCTGGTTTTGTACCCCGTTCCCGCACATTTCCCGCATACTCGAATCGAAGAAACAGCCGCGTGCGCCAAACTCGTTAGCGATTTCGCGGGGACACTCTGGCGGATTGTAGAGAAAGGTGAGCTTACGGGCGGCTATACTATCCACACTATGGCGACCCATGCGGCCATTCCGCTAAGCGAGTACCTGGCGACCAGCTATCGCCCGGACCGCGACTACGTCGACGGCGAACTGCAGGAGAGAAATTTGGGCGAACGTGAACACGCGTTGTTGCAACTGATTCTCGGACCAATTTTCAGAAACAATCGGCATGTATGGAATATCACCGCAATGACCGAACTTCGGGTCCAGGTCAGCCCAACCCGCTTCCGAGTCCCTGACATTTGCGTACTACGCGCCGATGCGCCGCGGGAGCAGGTAGTGACGCATCCTCCGTTGCTGGTGATTGAAATTCTCTCGAAAGACGACACGCTGCGCGCAATGCGTGAGCGCGTCGACGACTACGTTGTCTTTGGAATCCAGCACATCTGGCTGCTCGACCCCGGCCAGCGTCGCGCGTACGTATGCGGTCCTCACGGCTTCGAAGATCCGGACAAACCAGAGCTGAACCTTGCCGACACACCGATCCGCATTGAGCTCGCCAGCGTATGGGCGGAGCTGGACGAGCAGCTCTGAAATCGGGACTGTCCCGCCAACGCCGCATGGATTTCTTTTGACCAGTCAGGCATGTTCCTCCCCGTAATTCGGTTGATTGCATGCACAAAATCAGCCCAGCAGCTGCGCTGGGCCTTCAATACCTTCTTTCCTCGGCAGTGAGCTGATAGTAACGGGCTATGGATGAGCCAGATAGCCCGAGATATCAGCGACCCCGCAGTGTCCGAAAAATCGATCGTTCTGTCCTGGGCGGTGCTAAAGTGGTCCGTGCAGTCCGACCGATAGACCGATAGGGAGACGTACCCACGTTGGGGTTGTCGATCAATTCCCCCGCTCGATAGTCCACCAGCAGTCCCGAACGGAGTGTAGCGAGTTCAGGTGCAACGGTGCATGGGACACCACGTGTCCCGGTCAAAGGTCGGAGTGATTCTCAGGCAGCCTTGCGGTAGTAGTAGTTCAGCAGCCCGCCGATACGTTCCCGCCGATGCACTTCGCCTTCGCCGCCCGCATGCTCAGGCTCGGGACAGATCAGTGCATTGTTCAAATCCTGGTGGTTGCGCTCGCTATGGTAACGCACCATGAATTCAGCAGTCGCTTTCCGCACCGCGCTCTCCCCGAACAAGATCACCCGCTCCAGACACGATTCCTTGATCGTCCGTATAAACCGTTCCGCGTGCGCGTTCAAATTGGGACTGCGCGGTGGAAGCTTCACCGAGGCTACGCCCGCTTCGGCCAGCAGGCTCAGGAACTCGGCCGTAAACAACGGATCGCGATCATGGATGAGGTAGCGCTTGCCATTGAGCAAGCCGTCCACCGCATCCGTGAGGTTGCGGCCGATTTGATTCATCCACAACCCACTGGGACTCGACGCGATCCCAGCAATCTCCACCTTGCGGGTCGACAATTCCATGAAAAACAGGATGACAAACCGCTGTAGGCCGCGTCGCGTCCAGGCTTCGATAGTGAAAAAATCTGCGGCCACAATCAGGTCCTAGTGTTGCCTCAGGAACTCCTTCCAGGTGATCTTCCGCTCCCGCTCCGGTGCCGGCTCCATCCCATGCCGGGCTAACATTTCCGCGATCGTGCCACGACCGACCTCATGACCCAGATTGGACAGCGCTCCCTGGATTCGCCGATACCCCCAACTGCGGTTTTCTTTCGCCAGGCGCACCACCAGATCCTCGATCTCCGCCGATTTTCTCGGTCGGCCGCATCCCCGTTTGCCGCTGCCATCATATTTCTGCGCGATCAGCCGGCGATGCCAGGCCAGCAGGGTCTCGGGCGTGACAATCGTAGCCACCTCTCGCAGAAGCTTTCTTCCCAATCCCTTGGCCCTGGCGGCCAATCGGCGGCGCTGGTCATCGTTGAACCGTAATCGCCTTTGGCCCAATTGTTCGCGCAGCACTCGGTTCTCTTCCCGAAGGTAGTCGATGAGCTGCAACTGCTGCTGGTTCATCCAGCCGGACAGTGCAATCAGCAGAAACCGGAACGGGTCCAGGGATTTCGCCATGAGGAAAGTAACACTATCACGGCACTTTCGCTGGATACGAGTCCAACGTCACCCTGCTTGAGCATTTCTGATGTGCTCGGCGTTCTTGCCGAAATGACCCGCGAAGAGAGCTCACTCAGCCTTGGAAGATATTCGCCTCACAAATCCCATCATAGCCGACGCGGCAGTTAGCAACGCGACCGGCGCACACGCTACCGGAACCACTTTGAGGAAATCGAGTGCGAGTCGGGCACATCCAGATCTGAGATGCCCGGTTCCTACATTGTTCGCAAACAAGTTCCACACTTCTTTAGGAAAGAAGAACGCTTCGGCGGCATTCCGACGTATCACTGTCGCGAACAAGAAGAACATAATCATGCTAAAGAGCAGAGAGAGAATACCGTAGCATATTAGGAACCGCCGATGTTGGATCTCACTTGGGGGCTCAAGGCAGCGCCTGTTGATGATGTTGCGCACTAAATCACGTATGGCGCTCTCAGACTGTCGTCTCAGATTTGGGATACACATTGCATCGGAGAGAATCCAGTATCCATCACACTTCATGATCGGATTTAAGGAACACACAACCGCGACTATGTTCGCGACGATGGCAATCCGGAACCCAAGCTGCATGGCTGTCGATCTCACTAGTATTGTCGCTAAGGCAAATGCGCTACACACAAGCGCCTGGAAATAAATTCCTCCGCAATCGACGGCCACCCGTTGCCAACGAGTTAACGTCCATGCGGCCGATACATCGGAAAACAGCGCCGGCGAGAGCCAGTATATGCCGACCCCGATTCGACGCACCCGCGACCCGAAAGCAGCGACGGCGGTGCAGTGGCCAACTTCATGTAAAAGCGAGGCAAAGACAATTGCTGCAATGGTTATGACGACACTCAGCACGGAAGCTTCGGGAATCGACTTGAAAAGGACACTCAGCGACAAGGAAGTGAATCCAAAATGCGACAAGTACTGAACGATTATAAGAATGCACAGCGACAATGCCAGGAAAGCGCCAACAGGCGTATATAGGAACTTCAAACACTGCGCCACTCTGTTTGCTAGAATTTCCGGAACAATGGTGACACGGCACCGTAGGGCTGATTCCAATCCGGATACTCCCTTTCGATGTACTGTGGTACATAGGCGCCAAGTAGCGCAAGAGTTGAGCGAGCATTCGTCAATCCCTAGGCCATGCGGCAAAAACAATTGGTCGATCAGGTCTCGCAATTGGTGGGCTTCATACGTATGCCCGGGCTTGATGGCATCAACCTCACGGCGCAGCTCCGTTTCAGAGCAGCCGTCGGCCAGCAAAGAAACAAGTGTTCGAAGCCGATCGCTGACTTTGACGTAGATCCCGTCAATCTGAACATATTCTCTTCCGGCTTCCGGTAGTATCTGAATTGTGTCTCTCATCTCGGGGCTCTCAATCTTGGGCGGTGCAATTGCGAACTCGGCTAAGCACACAGGCCGCTCACGGGCTCACAAAATAGTTGGGAGATGGAATACCTTAGTTCAGCAAGTGTCTCAGAAGCTGCAGGTGACATCGTCTTGAATAAAGATGTGTTGTACGAGGAATGCATCGCGAACTCTTCAACCGCAGACAGTTCTTCGCGGGTCCCGTCGCAACCGTGTTGTTTGCCTAGGAGCAGTAACTGGGAAGCGAAAGGCACATCTTGCGCACGAAGAACAGCGGCGCAGGCGGCCGAGAGTATACTCTCAAGCACTTCGTGGAGACCGAGATGTCCGGCCAGACGACATACTTCGATCGCAAACCGCAAATCTCTCGAATCCACATCCGGCCGGCTCACATGGGAAATGAAGTGAGGCGCCAATCGATCCAAAGCTCTCACGCACGATTCTGGTTGTTGAATAGCATTCAGCGCAAGTGAAGTGTAGAAGTGCTTCGCCAGGACCCCGAACCGTTCCTCCGGCCAGGGCATTTCTTTGATCAGCGGCAAGAATTGATAAGGTTCACCTTGGCGGAGAAACACGTGGATTAGCAATTCGGTTTTCAGCATGAGACTGCTCTTTAACAATGGTCTGTCAAAGCCATTTGCAAAGTGGATAGCTCGGTCCAGATCTCCCGACTGCAAATGAGTTCGCAGGTTCTCATAAACGTAAATCGGTTCCGCCGCTTCCCGGAAAGCGTCAGATAAGGGTACGTCCCACACTCCGAACCGGGCCGTCGCCCCGTAGCGAGTAGTATCTAAAGCATGGAAATACGACAGCGCGCGATCATAGTCGCATGAACGACGATACAATCGGCCGAGGTTAACCCACGGTTGGATCGCCATTACCGAGAGTTCTGTCTCGGACAACACACTTCGAAGCCGGTCAAGCCAATCGAGTTGAGATTGACAAATGCCTTCAGCAACCTCGGGTCGACCGGCATGCGCAAACAGCAGCGCCGCGTTGTTGAGAGCGGTACATCCCCGGACGATTGTCTCAGTCCACGGCCTCTTCCCTGAACACGATCGAATGACTGCCAAGAGCTGGCAGCTCCACTCCTTAATTGGTTTTCGCAGCACCCGGCCCGAATCTACGATCGTGTCTCTCGGAGTGACGCGCCGGGATTGTTCACCTTGCGATGTTGACATTGATTAGGTCTGCCTCTCCGAAGAAGGTCGGGCCCAGTCTTGCCGGGCATGCTAGGTGATTAGGTTCTAACGTGTAAAGTGCGTGGGTCCATTTCTTGAGCCGAGATTGATTTAGATAGATTTCTCCATCCGCTTGGAGGAAGCCGACCGAATTGAAATCTTCGTCCAACACCACTGTGCATTTTCCTATGGATCCATCGGATCGGATTAAGAAAGCATTACTCTTACATGCGTAGCACACCGCGAGCCCGCAGCCTTCCGCTTTCGAGTCCTCCACATTCGTGCCGTCGCCGTAGACCATCAGGTCTTCGCCGAATTCGCATTTCAATGCAGCGCACATACGGCTGCACTCCTCATCGGTAAGCGTCTCAAAAGATCCGCTGGTCGGGCCGCCAAGATCGAGCAAGGGGTGTAAGCCCAGTGCAAAACGTTTGTCTGCCCGCAGCTTCTCCCGAACGGAATAAAACAGAGCTCGGATGCTTTCAAGATTTCCTGGCCGAAGATGAACCCGTAAGAGAATGGAAAACTCCAAGTTGGTTTCATGCAGGGCCAGGAGATTGGACCAGATCGTGTCAAACGTTCCTTTGCCGTCAGCTCGAACCCGCATACGGTCGTGGCTATCCCGATCTCCATCCAACGTTATTTGGTAGAACGCTAGGCCCGCCGAGAGGAGATCTGACATAGTGGCGACACCGAGGTTCCACCCATTTGTTGTGACGCTCCCGGACAGTGTTATCCCCCTGTCATCACAGATAGTCTTGGCATGGCGCGAGATATCGAGCACTACATCGGTGGCCATCAGCGGCTCACCACCGAACCAGTTCAAGTACAGGCGCTTGCGTCCGGCGGTCCGTTTGACGATGAATTGCTTCACACTTTCAACCACAGACTGAGGCATACGCCCTTTGGAGAAATCTTCATAGCAATACTTGCAGCGGAAATTGCAGTGCTCTGTCGAATTGATGTAGAGTTCCAGACTGCGGTCTAATAGGGTCTCGGCGACGACACTCTGAGTCGACGTTGGCAAGGCTTCAAGCCGCCTCACCCATTCACTAAATCCCGATCTAGTGTCATTCATGCGTGCGCTCCTTCACGTTTACTAACTCGATAGTGTTTGTAAGTCTGCTTATCGAAGACAATCGCCTCATCGTCGCGTTGCTGGATAAAATAACGTGAGCCCTTCTCAAACAGCGGCCGTCCGTTGGATCCCCTTTCTAAACCCAAAGATGTTCGATAGGCTTGACTAAAGTAGGTATGAAAGTACAGCCAGCCTTCCCACTGAGCCGGCTCTTGTTCCAGTCTCGACAATAGACGGTCAAAGACCGTGCGTATGACCGCCCCGTATTGCTTGTTCTTGCCATTCTGCAGCGGAGGGTCGAGCCACAGCGTACGCCTGATGTCCCCGCGAACAGCGTTGAAAGTGACCAACGGCAGGCCCAGGATATCTGCGAGCCGGAGAATCGTCGTTTTTACCGTAATCTTCGAATGGAAGAAGTCGAGATCAACGTCTCTCTTTTCATTTTGCTGCGCGGGCATGCCACTGTTGCCGTCCAGGAAAACAACAAGTTGCCGACCGACAGACGCACTGGAGCGGATTCGAATGAGAAAATTGGGATCCTCAAGACTTATCAGGTCGATCGTGGACTTTGAGCCGAGGTGGCTTGCCGCCGCCGCGAAAACGTCCCAGATTTCCTGGCGTTTGCTTTCCAAGCTTCCAGGAAACAATGTAGTGATGTCCAATCCCTTTTTTATGAGCGCCTGAAAGATCGCCCAGTATGGCCCAGTATGAAATCCTGCAAACAAAAAATGTCGTCCTTGCAAAGTAAGATCCAGAACACCGCCCGGATCGACCACGTCTAAGTAGTCGCAAAGTTGCCCTGCGTACGGTGGTACATGATCAAGATTTCTGTTCACCAGCAGTGATCGAAAGGCTAATCTGACCATTCGATTACGCGTCTCCGTGTCTGCGGGGTAAAGAATGTGAAAGATCGCCGCGTCCATTAGTTCGTACGATGTCTCTAACGAATCGCGCCTCGGCGTCAAAGGCCTAAGAGCGTCAACCAGCCTATCGGCCTGTAGCTCCCAGTCTCTGCGTCCAGCAAGATAAGTGTTTTCAAAGCTCATGTGAACATCTCCTCGGACCGAAAAGGAGTTCCGCATGGAACGGATTTAGCAGTTTCAATGCGGAACTCAAAAACGCTGCAACCGCTAGTTGGGTTTAATCGTGCAAGAGCCATTGATAATGCAACATGCGGCCGCGTCCACGGTGATCATCTCAAGGCGCTCTTCCAATGCCACGACGTCAACGGCCAGTTCGGCCGCCAAGTCTTCGAGAGGTGTCCTGTGGAGCTCGAGCTTTGAATCGGTCCTTATATCTGACATGTGTCTGTCCCTTCTTTTGCTTGTAATTTGAGCTTCGGTGCGCTCATGATTAAAAGTGAATCGAGAATTCAGATCGTTTCACTCTTGCCTCTGACGTTGGTCTGACCGCCACTATTGATCGGTCTGTCATTTAGTCTGCGGGCTGTGATGTTTCCGGCAACTCCAGGCGAGCCGGTTTGAATTGGCCCGTAATGAACCGTACGCGGCTGCCAAGAGCATCCGAGTCAATGACATAGGTCGGCGGACGCCATCGTTTGCAAAGATGGGTCGCCCGTAGAACTGGCGAAGTCCATGAGGACCACTGTATCTTTCTCAGTGAGCGGCGTTGTGTTTTTTGATGAAGCCGCGGAACGCGTGCGGAAGTAAAGCGTTCCTGCGATTGCGACGGCGACGTCTGGAGGCCGGTCTGCTGGTCAGACGAGACACTAGAAATCGTCAGGTAGCGAGACACAAACTGGGCAAATGCTCGTTGCAGGGTTATGCTAACTAAGAGGCAAGATGTCGGCGAGGATTGTTCTTTATGGCGCCCGGTTGTTCGATCTGTCGACACCAACAACGCGCCTTGATCGACGTCTCGCTTTTGCGAGAGGGCACCAGGTTTACAGCCCGGCAGTTCCAAGTCTCGCGGCCATCGGCGATCTACACGCACGGGAACTTTGGGAAGGCGTTGGACGCTCAGCGCTTGTACATGGAGCAACTGTTGCGGATGAAGCCCGCCTCGGAGTCAACCCAATGAAACCGTCTAGTCATCGGGTTGGCCATCGGGCTGGAAATTTGGCGAGCAGAACAACCACCCACTTGCAAATGGTTGAATCATCAGAAGATAAAGATGGTGGGCGCTATAGGATTCGAACCTATGACTTCCACCGTGTGAATGAGTCTAGCGGTAGGAAACAATAGATTTACGAGTAACGCTCGGGAATGCTCGGAAACGTATAGTCAACCATCTACGCATTCAGCACCAACAAATGGCCGCCCCATCGAGTGAGCGACTGGCAATCCATTACTCGATTCGAGAGAGTTTCTTCACGAGTGTCGTGCGCACATGCGCAGGTACTGCTGAAGCGGCTGAAGCAATCCTCCAACCAAACTACCAAGCAAGCCCGTTCTTCCGTTCTTCCCACTCGCGAAAAAGGCCCTGCCCGAGGCTCCCGATGTGGAAGTGGAGAAGTGGACGGTCAACTCAGCGGTAGAGTGCCATCTTCACACGCTCACCATCGACCCGCCGGCTGTTGACTATAAAGAGGTTAGATAAGGTTAGTAAGCGGAAATACCGGTATATTTGCCGGTATTTGGTACGCTTTTGGTACGGTCGGTGGCCGCAGGCAAGACAATGGCGGGGTGCGGTCCCCGACTAAAACCATCCCTTGACTCCATCTTCTCGAAAATGTCATCGGAGGCGTGTGTGGTGAATTGATAAATTGATACAGTGGCCGGAAACCAGAATTTGACACTGATGTTACACCGCCCACTCAATCGAGTTTCTTCGCACCGCAAGGAGGAAATACAAAGGAATTATGGGGGAAACAACAAATCGCCGGCCACACGTGGCCGGATCCCCGAAATAGGAGGACAATAGACGTATGGCGACGCCGAACCAGCCACAATTGTCGGATTCCCAGCTCGCCGAGTTGGAAAAGCTCGCGCGCGCACAGGAGCGGAGCGTGGATGAGGTGCTTTCCGAAGCGGTGGACCGCTATATCAGGGATAAGCAGTGGGAAGCGGTCAAGCGCTATGGTGTAGCGAAGTCCCGTGAACGTGAACTGACAGAGGGTGACGTCGCGCGTCTCATTGCCGAATCGCGCGCGGAGCGCGGACGATAAGTGCTGCGCGTCACTGCCGATTCCAATATCTACATCTCGGCCATGAACTTCGGTGGTGCTCCCGATAAATTGCTGGATATGGCCCGCAATGGAGACATTGCCCTTGCGATTTCCGACCCGATTGTGGAGGAAGTGACCCATGTCCTACGCGACAAATTCGCTTGGACTGATGAAGCGATCAAGCTGGCTCAGGCCCGAATCGCCGATTTCACGGAAAAAGTCCATCCGCGGCGAGCGATCGATGTTGTGAAGGAAGACCCGTCAGACAACCGAATTCTCGAGTGTGCAGAGGCTGGAGGGTCTGAGTTTATCGTCACGGGAGATGCACATCTCTTGAAGCTCGGCCAGTTCGCTGGCACGAAGATCCTCAAGCCTGCGGAATTTCTTGGGCTGCAATCGTCACCTGGACGAGGGCGCTAAGCGCGAGACCGGTATCGTTGTCGCTCACATGTGGGCATGGCATTCCCTGCCGTTACCTGCGCAGAGTGGTCGCCATTCTCCTTGGCTTTGCTGCTGAGTTGTATGAGGGAGCGGCGATTTCCTCCATAAGAGAATCCACGCGAATGCGAGGAGCTCCCCAAGTCGGGTTCGGGCGCGACCATTTGAAAGATCAAATCCCTGACCTCCTAAGTTAAGTTAGACGGCTTCTTGCTTCCTACTCGCCGTCTCGACCAGGAGATCAAACTCCAGTACAGGCGAAAACCTGCACGATGCCAGCGGACGATCGTCTCAGGATTGAGGAGCACGAGGGACTTGTCGATACCGAAAACTCCATCCGAGTTGAAAAACTCACGCCGACTGTCGTGGGCAGCGGCGGTTCTTGGCCCGTTTCCAATTACTCCTGGACTCTCCGCGGGTGCAGCGTGTAGTTCCATTTGGGGCATTCGGCGTGAGGTTCTATCTTGAGTCGTTCAAGATCTTCACTTTTTACCTTTTGTCCTCTCTTATAAAGACCCCGGTCCAAGAAGGCTTTAACTTTTAATCCTGTCGCCGTGCTCGTTCCCCGAATGTACCCCAACATGATTTCGAGAGTCTTCAGGGGCTTTCCCTGCCAATTTGTGCTGATGTAGCTGAACAGGCGATGCTCAACAGGGTTCCACTTTGAACATCCCGTTGGATAGTGACAGACAGTCGCTGTCAGACCAAACGTATCGCAGAGCTTCTCCTGAAGGTTTAGCTTCCAGGCTCGTGCCCGGCAACCGTTACATCCTCCGCTATCGGCCAGGATGAGCAACTGGCTTCCAATTGGGTAAACGCGGCACTCTTCATCCTTCCACCACTGGGCGATCGAGCAAACTGCAAATTCTGGGGTATCATTCGATATACCCACGTAAACATACCCCTCGTTCTTCGGGACATTATAGATACCAAAAGGGACCGCCCGCCACTTGGCAACTCCGGGAAAGTCGTGCTCATTGACCTCTTCCGCTTGCCTGCGCCAGGTACGCCCGTTGTTTCTAAACTCGCCGATCAATTCCTTCTTCTTTGTATCGATACTGATAATGGGCCACCCGGCCGTAATGAAACGCTGTTTCTGGGAGGCGATGTACTTGAATTGCTGATCCCTCTCCGGGCACCCGAGCCTGCCTTGCTTCCTCTTGTTGGCCTTTAGGGAGAAGTCCATGTCCTTGAGCAAGCGGGCAACTGTAGAGGCGCTAGCTCGATGACCTTCGGCTGCAAGCTTCATGCTCAGCATGCGCAGGCTACTCCGAACCCACTTCTGTTCGGTCATGGGGTCACCCGCTATCTCGTCTGCAAGCAGTCGCTCCAGTGCGGGTACAACACCTGGATCTGTCTCCTCTATCAACTTGCGTCCCCCACCGGGCCGACGTATTCTGTGCTGCCGCCTGCCGTGTGGCCGGTACGCACGTTGAGTCGTCCTGGTAGGGACTGATTCTTCGGAACCTTCGCACCCGCCGGCGAGTTGTTGTTCGCCTTCGACAGGGTCCGCTGGTTCTTGTTGCCTCAGCTCCGACATGCCTCTCGCGATCGTCGAGCGAGATAGCCCAGTTAGCCGATGCATTCTTTGAACCCCGCCGCGTCCCTTGCAAATGGCCTCCTTCGCGACATACAAACGCGCCTGGGCTTCATTAAGCCTGCTGAGAACCTTGAGTATCATCAAATCGTCGTTCGACAGTTCGACATTCATTGGTTGCCTCCCGTCTCCTCCTCGATGAAACCAGTCAGCAACGACCAGCGCAAGCGGGTTCACGCACCAATGCGATGCATGTTGATCAGGCCGTAGACACCAAGAAGACCACCGTCTTAGACTAGGCACTAGGCGAGAAGACATGAACTGGGCTGCCATCGATTTTGAAACTGCTAATGCTGATCGCGCTAGTGCCTGTGCCTTGGGCCTCGTCGTGATTCAGGAAGCTCAGATCGTTAAGCATCGCTCTTGGCTGATTCGTCCCAAAGGTTGTTTCGATCTCAACAACGTCGTGATTCACGGCATCACTGCGGACCACGTTGCGGAAGAGCCCACCTTCGCAGAGCTTTGGGATGAAGTTCATTCAGAAATCCGGGGCATGCCTCTAGTCGCTCACAATGCGGGCTTCGACATTAGTGTCCTCAGGCACACACTTGACTACTACGAACTCCAGTACCCGATATTGGACTACTACTGCACCCGCGCCATCTCTCACGCCCTTTGGCCGACCTTGCCCAGCTACGGCTTGGAGCTAGTTTCGCACTATCTTGGCCTACCGTTCACGCACCACGCAGTCGAAGAGGACGCAATGGCGTGCGCTGCCATCGTGCTTCGTGGCTGTAGCGAGATTGGCGTGGCGGACCTCACTCAGCTCGCCGAACATTTCATGATAGGGGGCGGGCACCTTTACCCAGGGCCGGCACATCCCCTCGCTCAAGCGAAGAAACCGCCCGTCTCGGTAGCGAGGTAATACCTTCGTGGCTCTCCCGCTAATTTGTCTTCTCGTTAGTCCGCCTTCTTGCTTCCTACTCGCCGTCTCGCCCTGGAGATCACACTCCAGTACAGGCGAACACCTGCACGATGCCAGCGGACGATCGTCTCAGGATTGAGGAGCACAGGGACTTGTCGTTATCGAAAACTCCATCCGAGTTGAAAATGCAGAGGTTCCGCATTTCATGAGATCCTCGTGGTTCACGATGAGTTTCTTTTCGTCGTTTTTTTGTCGCTGGTCGCCTCCAGCTTTCGAAACCGTGCCGCCCTGCAGGCGGAGAACCTCGCGCTTCGCCACCAACTTATCGTTCTCCAAAAGAACCCGCCGCCTCGTTTGCGCCTCCAGCGCTCCGACCGGCTTTTGTGGGTCTTGCTCTCGCGATGTGGCCCGGTTGGCGCCGGAGTCTGTACATCGTTCGTGCCACGATACAGTGATCGCTTGGCACCGTAGAGCCTTCGCTTGGTGCCGCTCGCGATCGCCCGGATTACGATCATGTGCCCGCGGTGGCAGACGGGGCATTCCCAGAGGAAAGGACCCGTAAGAGCCTCGTAGCGGTCGCGATAAATCTTGTTCTGCTCTCTCGGACGAAACGGTTTCTTCAAGCCATACCGTTCTTAGTGCGTGGCGACACTGTTCCAACTTTTCTTTTCGGTGGCGGTTACCGAGGAAGCCGTAGTAGCGAATACGATGAAAACCCTCGGGTAGGATATGGAGAGCAAGAAGCGGCGGATGAATTCGTCCGCCGGCAGGGCGAACCCGTGCTAACCACGAGGTCGTTGACATGCTTGACAAACAAACCCGTGGCGCCATTCTTGTACTCCGCAGGAAGAGGCACAGTTTTCGTTGTATCTCACGCCTTCTCTCTTTGAGCCGCGATTCCGTGGGAAAAGTGCTGAAACGAGGCTCGGACGAACCTCCAATCATCCGTCGTCCGCGTAAGCTCGATGCTCACCGCGAAAGAATCGTGCAGATGCTGGCGCAATTTGACGGAAATGTTGCCAAAGTACATCGGGCATTGGCCGACGCTGGTACGACCGTTCGATATCGAACACTAACCGCTTTCTGCCGGAAGAATCACCTCTTGGACAGTGCCTGCGACCCCACACGCTCCGTCGTGGCCGCACGACAATGGTTGTTGGACCTGGTCAACGGAAGACATTCCCTGGAACGCCTTCAGTCTCAGCTTTTTCCTGCTGCCGATCTCCGATTTCTGTTTTCCCAGCTAAAACATGGCCGATCCCGACATCGCAAGAAAGCCGCAACGATTCTTGCGAGGAAACGAGGCATATCAAATTCTGTGATTGCAACGGCGCTTCGGTCTTCACGCTCGACTACAAGGCGATACTACAAGATGTATCTTGAAGCCGGTCCGGAAACGCTCTTCGGTTGGAATACGACTCGTCACATGAGCGGAGACCGCCAATTCTCCGAGCGGGCAAAACGCATCCTCGAAACTCTCCATCATAAGCCAACCGTCTTTGGCATCAACCGCACGAATTGGACGCAGCCCGCGCTCCTTAAAGCTTACGAGCAGTCACACGGTGACATCATTTCCAGAAGCACTCTTGCCAGAATCCTGCGGCGCGCTGGTTACCGATGGAGAAAGGCCCGACGGGTGCTCACAAGCCCAGATCCCCGTTACAACGAAAAGGTGGAGCTGTTGCTGAACACCTTGCGCAGCCTTGGCGAGAATGAAATGTTTTTCTTTCTGGATGAGTGGGGACCGGTACAAGTGAGGAAGCGTGGAGGAAACGCATATCGAAACGACCACGCAACGATTCCTCGCCACCAAGTCTCTCGGGGCAGTGTATCGCTGATTGCCGCGCTCAGCGCCACGACGAATCAGGTAACTTGGTGCTTTCTCGAATCAAAAGATTCACATGCCATGATGGACATGATCGAGATCTTGTTCAACCACTACCACACAAGGACGACACTCTACGTGACTTGGGACGCTGTCGCATGGCACAATTCCGGTCCGTTTCTTGAAGCGTTGGATCAGTTCAACGAAGAGACTAGAGCGTTGTCGGTTGGCCCGATCATCGAAGTGGTGCCGCTTCCCACATCCTCACAGTTTCTCAATGTGATTGAGGGAGTTCTGAGCGGAATGACGCGAGCGGTCATCAATAACTCCGACTACCCGGCCACCGGGCAAATGAAGCAGGCGATCTCAAGGCACTTCAGCGAGAGGAACGAGCATTTCAGACTCAACCCCAGGCGAGTCGGTAAGAAAATCTGGGAGTTTGATTTCTTTCAGGATTTCGATGCACTTCGAGCCGGGAACTACAAGGATCGGTAGGTACTACGAGGGCGATACTTCGTTGCGTAAAAGCTCTCAATAGCGCACAAGCCATCTGATGGCAGACGCTGTGGCCATGTTCTTTTTTTCGATATTCGAGCTTCGAAGACCCTCCAGGTATATCCGCCGGCCATCATGTTCCGCGTAACCTCGTGCGACCGACTCCCTGCGAAAACGATCAAGCCACTCGAAGAGGGCCGGATACCGCACCTGCAGATTTGCCCTAATTTTCATTGCCTTCTCAGGGCTGATAAGGAAACGACGGCACACCGCTGGATCCGGAAGGCCAATGGCAACGGAGAGTAGTACATCTGCATGTTCCAACCCTTCAAGCAATGGCTCCCCGGCGCACCGGAAATCTGATCGCGTACAACGGGTTAGTTCCGTGCGCAGAACTTCGTCCTTGGTGATCTGCTGCAATCTCTGCAATGCTGGCTTAGGGCTCGGGTAGCCTTGGCTCAAAAGTGCTTCCTTGACCGCATCGGCCCGCAATGCTTCGTCGAGATTTGGGCTCGACGAAGTTGCACTCATGTGTGGTACACGGAGTTGATTGAACAACGGAAAAACCTTTCCTCGCCTCGCTGCATTCCGTATTGCATCGAGTTCACGCAGGCGCTTCCGAACTCTCCTGTGCTTTACAATCAGCTCGACGAGCCGATGACGCCACGCGAGTTGCTCCATTCCGGACTGTGTTAGCGAACGAGACGTTATCCATTCCCGTAAGGTCTCAACCTTTCTCAGGGCGTCCGAAGTCGCCTCCCGATAATCCAGATCGAATTCGCAACCGGCCTCCTGAAAGATCAGCTTCTTCAGCGCATCCGCGTCCTTAAGAAGACGATTTATCGACATCTCAATCTTCTTTACATCTATGCGGACACCCTCACATTCCATTTCGGCGAGCGTCGCTAATGTGCGCATTCTGTCGCTTAGGAACCCGTCTTCCAACTGACGATTCCGAAGCTCGACGCTCAGGCGATGAAATAACCGGAGCGACATATCAGCGTCGGTGCACGCATGTTCGACGAGGTCTTTGAAGGGAACGTCGAGGAATGTCTGCTCTTTCTTGATGATCTCGCCGTACCGTTTGATTTTTGTTCCCAACAATCTCCGTGCCACCTCGCGAAGGTTGAAAAACTCCCAATCGCCAAAACACTCGCCGGCCGCCAACATCGTGTCGAAGTGTATGTGTCGCAGGCGCATGCCGTGCTTCCGCAAAATCAGGTAATCAAACTTGATGTTGTGTCCGACAAAGTTTGTTTTGATCCTGAATATTGTTTCAAGGCGATTTCGAACTTCTTGCTGAGATACTCCGTCCAGATCCGACTGCATCAGGGGCACGTAAACAGCCTGCCGCTCCCTGACGGAAAACGCGACGCCGTAGAGCACCGCATTCCTCGGATCTTTGTCGCTGGCCTCGGTGTCCAAAGCGCATACCTCTGCGGCCTTGACCATCTCACACAGTTCATTCAATTCTGCCCTTGTGCGACAAGCCCTGTAATCGGGCCGCGGCGGATTCTCTTCGGCCCTCACGAGCTGCCGCTCTGGAAATGGCAGAAGGCGAACCAGCGACCAGAATCCATACTCCTTCAAGGCGGAAGCGGCAGATTCCACATCTTCGATAAAGTTCGTATCCGCATACCTGCCTTTTAGGTCTCCAAGTGATGATGCCGCCCTGAATTGAAGCTCACGGCAGCGTCCACGGAGGGCGTCACTGCTCCCAGCCAGCTTGCGCCCAACTTGTCCGAGATCGCCCGCTCCGGCTTTCTTCAAAATAGTTTCGAGAGTCCCGTGTAGTTCAAGGATGCGCACAGCCTGTCTTTGTGTGAGCACCGGATCGCGCCCGTTCTGCTCGATTAACGCAAACAAGAACGGCACCTGACTAGGATTGACGCCGATTTGATCTTTTATGGAGGCCACTGTGACGACTTCCAGATCATTACCGTTCTTTGGGAGGATGACACCACACCGATCGCTGGTAAGCTGAAGCAGCGCTTTGTCCCCTGTTACTATCCAGGTGCAGCGCTCCGCCAGAGCAGCACAGACATCTCCCACGCGGACATCCTTCGCGCAAAGGACTGGCACGCGAAGCCGCTGTAGGAAATCTATGGCGTCAGAGACGAGCGACCCTTGCAAGCATGATCCAGCATCGCCGAAGAGGACGAGAGCCTTTCGCATGCCGAGTTGCTTGCGCAAGCGCAGCAGGTCGCGAGCAAACCCAAAAAGCATTGTCGTGTCACGGCCTCTCGAATCCTGCAGAAGGGGAGCGCCGTGAAAGGTATTGTGGCTCGTCTCCAGAAGAAATCTGGAGTCTATGATGAACAGGCTATCGGCCATAGCGCATTACCATTCGCGATAGTTTCCGGAGTTCAGATTCTCCATGTCCTGGAAGAAATCGATCTCCCAAATCTTTTTGCCGGCCCGCTTTGGATTGTCACGGAAGTAACTATTGCGCTCGACGAAGTGTCTTGAAATGGCCCTCTTCATTTCGCCTTCGGATTGATAATCCGAATGATGGACCACGGCTTTCTTCATTCCGCTGAACACCGCCTCAATTACGTCCAAGAACTGAGAAGACGTCGGGAGTGGAACAAGATGAATAGCAGGCCCGAAACCCGACGTAGAGGTTTCGACGTTAAACGTATCGAGCCACTCCACAAGCAAACCTGATTTGTGCCAGGAAGCGGCATCCCAGGTCAAATAGATCCGACTCGTAAACGTATACTGATTGAAGAGAATCTCAATAAGATCGATCATCGCCTGCGTATCTTTTGCGTCGGAGTAAAGCCAGCTTACCTGGTTCGTCGTCGCATTCAGCGCTCCCGACATGGTCACGGAGCCCTTGTTCGGTTGTTCCTGTGGGACGGTGTGTACGTCGTTCTCGTGAACAAATCCGCGACCGCCGTATTTCTTGACTCTCAGCGGACCCAATTCGTCAATAAAGAAGAAAAGCTCGTTTGGCTGAAGATTTCGAAGAGTGGTCAGAACCAGATCTACTTTTTCTCGGTACTCGGGATCAGGACTGGAAAGCACTCGACGTGCTTTTTTGATCTTGTAGCCAGCTTTCCGGAGGATTTTACCGACAGTGCTTTTTGAAATCGTCTCTTCGTAGCATTGCTTGTACGCGGTTGCCAAAGAAGCATGATTCCAACTGGCCCGGTTGATTCCGAAAGCTTGAGGGCGGCTGTGAATGAGGCCAAGAACCCTCACTTTTTTCCGTTCAAGGGCAGGTCCTTTTTTTCCGGGAGATCTCTTTTTCCGCGGAGGATTGAGCCCCGCCAATCCTTGATGGTTGTAGGTGGTTATCCAGTCTCGGATGGAATCAAGGGGCAGCTCTACCTTTTTGGCTATTTCTTCCGGGATAAGGCTGTGATTATCCAGAACAGTGACGGCTTTTTGCCAGAGGCGTTTATCGTTGCACTCTCGCCACTTAACAAGTTGCAGCTTGTCCTCTTGACGAACGAAGCGAATACGCCATCGATCTTTTGGGCGACCTGGGCGACCTACTTTGGGTTGCCGACTCCGAGCGGCGCAGGCGGCCTGCCGCGACAAAGTCCCAAGATATTGAAGGATATTCTTGCCTCGGTACGAGAGAACGCGCGGCATTGAACAGAGCTTCGGGCTGAAGCGATATATTGCGACGATGGTAAGCCGAAACGTATACAATTCGCCAAAGTCGAAGATGAATTCGAATGCATCGCCTCTGTTGAAATCGAGCAGGTGCATTGGAATTGCGCAGGATACGCACGCCTCTTTCGCGTCGACAACGTAATCGTCATCATTGCCGAAATTCACGTACATGTAATCGTGGATCTTGAATTCATAAAGATGATCCTCGGACCAGCCAAGAATCTCAAGTATTATTGTTGCAAGTTGTTCGAGGGTTATCTTGTCTGCGATCTCCAAGTCCCGATACCAATCGGGAAGTACGAATTGCGGATCTCTCGGATACCGGCCTCGGTATTGTAAGTGGATTTTGAGAACGTGTGGTATGCGCTGTTCCTGCTTCGGCAGTTTGCTTTCGGCCTCCGTCGGCTCCTTCGATTGTGCGTGAGTGGCCATCTTCGCCAGCCTCGGGAAGCGTCGAACTTTGTGGTTCTCAGCGAGCCTTGACCTGATTCCAAGCTTATAAGGTAAACACGTGCTTCGGATCGGGGAAGTCCGGGAAAGGCGCTTTCTTAAAACCGACGACCGTTTCCCACGTAGATTGGTTACTCCTTGTTCTCTGTTTCTTTGTCCTTGTCGTGCTCTTTCTCTGGTTCCGCCTGCTGATGTTTCTGCTCGAGGATCTTCACGAAGCTAATGCCGGTCGGCGCTGGATTTGGGGCGGGCACGGGCTTAAGGGAAGGCAGCTGTGCGTTGATTGCAGCATCAATCGGTTGCGCCATAGCTTGCGCTTCCCCATGGAAGTAGATCTCCACCTGGGAGAAATCGAGCGGATCGAAACGTACTTCGATGGTTTCGCCTTCTAACGAAGGGGGAGCCTCATAGAACTGCCCGCGCAGCTTGAAGCTCGAATCACGGCGCACGATTCGATTCAGGCGACAGAAGAACAGACGTCGCTGATCGGTCGAATGCGGGAGTTGACGAACATGTTCGATGTCTCGCTGCCAGCGCAGCACGGGAGTGGTTCCCAAGCTGCTGTGCTCGGACGGGTGATAGACCTGCTCAATCCAAGCCCAGAGGCACTGGTTTAACTCTTCGAGCGAAAGGGTTCGTTGCGGATCCAGATTGGCCAGAAACTGTTGCCGCAAAGTCGTAAAGAAACGTTCAATCTTGCGGCTTACTTGGGCCTGGTGCGGCGGGGCGTGAATGATGAGGATCCCAATGGAGGCAGTGATGCGAGCCAACTGGGAGCTGCGATAGACTTTGGCATCGTCCACGTACAATCGGATGCAAACACCGCGCGCCGCGACCGCTTGCCGCAAGCAATCGAGGAAAGCATCGGGCCCCTGGTGAGCATAGAACTGGGCGTGCGGGATCAGACGGCTAGCATCGTCGAGGACAGCATACAAGAAGGCCCGCATGCGCCCGCCGCCAGAACGTTGGACGTAAGGCCCGAACAACATGTCAGATTGCCATATTTGATTGCTTCGTTCCGCTTCGAACTTCGTATGCGCTGGCGCAGCTACCAGCTGGCGGGTGGTCAAGCCTCGTTGTTTGAGGAAACGATACAGAGTCGCGGCCGAGATGCCTGGTGAGTCGGTCCCTGACACAAGCGCTAATTCTCGCAGCAGAGTCATGGCGGTGCGATGTGGGTTCTCGCGTTTCAGGCGTTCAATCAGCTCGGCCAGCTGTGGTGGAACGATACGTGATTGCCCGCGATCACATCGCTGTTTCGGAGCCAGGGCCGGACAGCCACCGCGGCGATAACGCAGAACCCAATAGAGCAAGGTGTCAACCGAAATCGAAGTGCGCTCGGAGTAGGGGATCTCATACTTGCGAGCGGCGATCTCCTCCGCCCGTCGCGTAAGTTCACCATGGGGCAGAATCTCCAGAACCAAGGGAGCGATAAGCGCATAGCGGAACAAGGCGATCTTTTCGGCCCGCGCATCCATGATGACCAACTCTCAACTTCCGCCACCATATCCGGCTCGCACTTTGCTGCCAACACAAGCGTTGTGTGTTTAGCTCAGGAACTGGATGAAATCGGTAACAGTTCGAAACGACAACCGTGCGGAACAAGAAAACGCGGCCAGCCTAGCAAGTGGGAGCGTAGTTCCGCAAAGAGGAAACGATGTGCTGGAATCCAGCCGATCGCCTCGATCATCTGTAACGCCCGAGTCAGCAAATCTCTCGCCGGCACAACTGTAGCTGAGCTGGCCATGGTGGCGCACAAATCCGGGGCCTGCTGATTGAATCGCCGTACCCAGAACTGGCCGCGTTGATAAGGCTTGTCGGTCTGAAAAGCCGCAGCAGCCGCTGCTCCTAAAGGGCGCCTGCGGAGCAGGCGGGTTACCAAAAACAAACCGATTACCTGAGTGCTGAAACGCAGGTATGGCAAGACGAAATCCGGCAGCAGAGAAACGGTACGCTTACAGAGAAGGCATAGATAACGACGCACGCGGATGGAGCCGTCGTACTGCACATCCACCAAGGTGCGGCGATAAAACCCATGCGCTCGAAGCGGATCTTTCGCGTGGCAAAGCGGACATCGGTCGGGTCGATACCGATGGGGATCGGAAACCTCTTGCTCATACTGCTGGATGGAGCCGCAGAACGGATGTAGCATTTGCATGAGAGATCTCCCTTCGGGGCTAGTAACTACCCTGATGTCTTACGCCGGAGCGCTTCACCGCCCTCAGCGTGGCTAACCTCGCAAATCCTACCATCCAATCTTTTGTCGCCGGTTCAACTTCCTGCACCATTCGATGTTGGTTGACCTCTGGGACGCCACTAATCTAGTTTTGGCGGGCCACACGGCGGGGAATCGGCTCGTCCTATTTCTTCTGGTTCTCCGGTTCTCCGCTATCTTCGCGTTAGAGTGCCATCGTGATGCCATCTCACCACAAGCGACCCTTCCTCTGTTTATTGATTCTAAAGGAGCTCAAGAAGGTCCATAAGCTGCGAACGAAGCGTTTCCACCGGAATTTGGTACGCTTTGGTACGGTCGGTGTTTGTGATGTCTGCAAGTGATAGAATCAAAAGGCGGGCGCTTAACTCAGCGGTAGAGTGCCATCTTCACACGCTCACCATCGGCCCGCCGGCTGTTGACTATAAAGAGGTTAGATAAGGTTAGTAAGCGGAAATACCGGTATATTTGCCGGTATTTGGTACGCTTTTGGTACGGTCGGTGGCCGCAGGCGAGACAATGGCGGGGTGCGGTCCCCGACTAGAACCATCGCTTAACTCCCCTGGAAAAGGAGGACAATAAACGTATGGCGACGCCGAACCAGCCACAATTGTCGGATTCCCAGCTCGCCGAGCTGGAAAAGCTCGCGCGCGCACAGGAGCGGAGCGTGGATGACGTGCTATCCGAAGCAGTGGACCGCAATATCAGGGATAAGCAGTGGGAAGCGGCAAGCGCTATGGTATAGCGAAGTCCCGTGAACGTGGACTGACAGAGGGTGACGTCCCGGGTCTTATTGCGGAATCGCGCGCGGAGCGCGGACGTTAAATGCTGCGCGTCACTGCCGATTTCCAATATCTACATCTCGGCCATGAACTTCGGTGGTGCTCCCGATAAATTGCTGGATATGGCCCGCAATGGAGAGATTGTCCTTGCGATTTCCGACCCGATTGTGGAGGAAGTGACCCATGTCTTACGCGACAAATTCGGTTGGACTGATGAAGCGATCAAGCTGGCTCAGGCACGAATCGCCGATTTCACGAAAAAAAAGTCCATCCGCAGCGAGCGATCGATGTTGTGAAGGAAGACCCGTCAGACAACCGAATTCTCGAGTGTGCAGAGGCTGGAGGGTCTGAGTTTATCGTCACTGGAGATGCACATCTCTTGAAGCTCGGACAGTTTGCTGATATGAAGGTCCTCAAGCCTGCGGAATTCCTTGGGCGGCAATCGTCACCTGATCGAGGGCGCTAACAGGCAATCCCGCGTTTACTGTCGATGCCCTCAAAGTAGCCCAGCAGCAGCGACCGAAAGTAGATCCCCGGGGTCAGCGACGGCCGGCCACACTTAGCCGCGTAGAACTTCGCACACCGTCCCTCCACAAACTCATCGAACTTCTCCGCCTCCAGCAGTTCATTGAGCCGCTGATAGAACGGATGTCCGGGAGCCGAAGGCAGCTCCGTATGAGCGATCTAAATGTCTTCTTGCTTTTCCCGCTGCTTGCGCGTCCCCATCGCCATACGCGCATTCTACGAATCCTACCTGTGGATCCTTCAAACTCTTTTGCTTACGCATCCGGACTTACACCCCGGGGTGCTAAGCGCGAAACCGGTATCCTCGCGGTCCCGACACCCGCTTTCTTTTTGCACGCCCCTTCGCGAAACAGAACACCGTTATCTTGTCTGGCTGCTTCAAGCTAGCCTCGATGAGTTCCAGCAGCAGCGGGTGTCGGCATGCAGACAAGGTTTTCGGTAATCACGGCTGAGAAAATTTGTAAGAATGGTCGATGGAACGATGGAACGCCCAAGGTTCAGACGTTCGAGGCCGTCACCACGACCTTCTACGACGGCGCGGTAGCAGTGTAAAACGTTTGTAGGTATGTCGCAGGAGAAGGCCGGTCATTCCGCCGTCCCGCCCTTTACAAAGCGCCGACGCCCGAGGCACTAATTGTTCTTTTTTCTGCGCCGGCTATCGGCGAAGGCGTGAAGGTCCTTTTCCCCCGAACACAGGAAATCGAGAAAGTCTACACCGATGTATCTGCAGGTTTGGCAGAGGCTCAAGAGTACCAAATAGTCACGCAGACCTTTTTCCGTGGTGACACCTCCGATGGTCTGCCGGAGCTCCGCAAACTGTTTGACCGCATGTTCCGCGTTGTTGTTGTTCCACGGGACCCCGTCATAGCTGAGAAACGTGAACAATTTGCGTCGATTCTTTTCCAAACGATCCTTGAGCTTCACCGCTGTGTCACTCTGCAGGGTGTTTTCGGAGATTCGCCGATAGAATCGCTCGACAGATACCAAGTACTTTTTCAAAAAACGCCTCTTCAATCCGTACTGATCAATGCTTGCGATCATAGGCTTAAGCAAGAGCCCAAAAGCCATCGCGAGCCGTTTCAATTCGTCGTCGTAGGGGTGCTTCAAAACATCGTCGTTCAAGTCCCGTATCAAATGGATCAAGCACTTTTGCTGAGGGCATCGGATTGAATCGTAGGCGGCGTAAAAGTCGGACACCAAGACGCCCTTGAAGTCTTTCAGCATGGTCTGAACCAGGTCGCCCTCTCGTGTATCACAATAGACGTAGGCAACATCGTCCATGTTCGCAAACACCCACACAAATCCATCTTTATGCTTGAGGTTAATTTTCGTTTCGTCAACGTGAAGCAATCGGCCGTCGCACAGCCTATTAACTAGAGCCTCGAACGTCCCTTTGTAATTCTCCGCTGCGTCGGATTTGAAGTCACTGATAGTCGGGGAAATTAGCCGGAAGCCGAACAACCGATTCAGCTTGCCGGCAATTTGCACCTGCGGCAATCGCAATTCGATATTGAGGTAAATGGAATAGGCCCTGATTCCAGAGCCAAACTTGCTGCCCCAGCATGTCTCTTCCGGTTGAAAAACAGTTCCGCAGCCGCGACATTGATAGCGATGAAACCGGTAACGAGTGACCCACCTCTTAATTCCGTGCCGCATAAATTTGAGATCGAAGATGGTCTTGCTGTACTTCGTATGCTTAACGAACCTCTCCGAGGTGCACTTCGGGCACGAACGAGGCCGGACACACTCGATGATCTTGTTCGGAGCTATAACTTGCCGCCGGCGTTTGCCGGGAGTTGAAGTGCTCTTTACGTGCCCGTGCGACTTCACATAAATTCGCTCCCGCTGATAATCCCAATACGCAGCTCTGTTGATTACATCGAGTTCCGGGAAGGCAAACGTGTTGCGCTTGAAACCGTATGGATGCTCCCGCTTTATCGCTGTCGCGTCAACGACTTCATCGGGCGGCGTCCTTCCAGCATTGGGGAAAGCCATCGTTAATTCGACAAGTTTGCTCGCCACCACGTCGAGAGCTTTGCAATCCTCAGAGTTGTAGGTCAGGAGTGATGATTTCTGGTCGCGTGCTCTTGAGGCCAACCATTCATGCCGCCGCTTGATGGTTTCTATGCCCGTTACGGCAGGGTCTAACCAGCGAAACCCGAGATGCCCGGCGATCTCCTTCAGCCCATTGGAAAATGTCGGAAAGTAAACGTGTGCGTAAAATACTGACAGGAGGTTCACCGCAGCCTTGACCGCTTCAGCCGCAGCAGAACCTTCAGGCGGTTTTCCGTGGCGCTCGCCCATTCGCTTTAGAAAAGCCGTTTCATAGTTGCCGTAGTGAATCAGCAATGGCTTCTCAACTGTTTCGACGATGTCAAGAAATTCCCGCCAGATCTTTTCCTCGTCAGCCGCGGTGTCCGCCCACAGGCTATGATGGAGGGCGGAATCGCCGTTTCCGATGCGCAGGCCGATGAGGTAGTAGAAGTCGCGGTCAGGCAAGCCTTCGACATCCAAATAGACGGGCGTACCTTCGATCTTCAGTTCCGGCCGGCCGACGATGTGGATTTTCTTCTCCCGAATCGCCAGCGCCTTTAGCGAGTGGTGATACTTCTCCTTTCTGTCCAGCATCCGTTTGGGCCGACGGCGTGGCTGGAATGTGTAGGAAAGTTGTGTGATGGTGAAGATTCCCTTGCTGCGAAGTTTCTTCCGCTCCTTCTCGCTCATGCCCGAGAGCAGGCTGAGATCGTCGGCCTCAATTGCCTTCTCCCGGCAGCGTGTCTGAAATTCGCATTCTCGGCAGTGTCGATTTAGGACAAGGTCGGGCGGCTTACGGCTGGAGAGCAGGGCGGCGGCTCTCTCAATGCTCTTCTGAACCTCGCCATAAAGGATCGTTGTGTTCACTTTTAGTGTCCTATGGTCGTCGCCGTGGATGATTTTGCCGAAGCCGATCTCGTGTCCCGTCACTTTGGAGAGGACAAACGCATCAAACGCCAGAAGCAATTTGTCATCATCGCCTAGTATGTTCGTGAAGACGAAGCGAATTGGCACGAGCTGCGATGGTCCGCCCCGGCTTTCGAAAGGTGCACGTTCAACGGCATGGAGATCAGAGTCAAGAAGATATATTTTCATTCGTGCGTGCACGGCCAAGTTGGCGGCAAGACGCCACCCGGCTCCCTTGAGATTCTCCAGTGGCGGCGAAACCGCCACTGTTCCTTTCGGTATCTCTGGAAGAAGCCGCTCGAGTTCCGTCGCTCGGTAGGATTCGTTTTGTGACTTCACCCATTCTGCGTAAGCGTTGCCTGTAGTTGACTCGCCAGCCGCCCGGAGCCAGCACTTGGTAGGGCATTTTAGAAACGCGTTGAACAGATCAAAGGAAATTCTCATGAGGGAAGTATGCCCTTCCTTCAATTCTGTATCTCGAATCCTCAGCGGGAAACGTGTGTCTCGCTCCATGTCGCATTCGCGTCACTTATTGCTCCAGACTAGTCAGCAGCCCAGTCCGGATGAACTCGACCCCTTTCTCTATATTCATCAACGTCTGTAGATTTCGACAGGAGGAATCCGAGAAAAGATTTTTGCTGAAAGCGGCAGGTTTGCGCGATACCAAGCAGACGGAGGTAATGCTCGGCACCTTTCTCGCTGAATGAGCCTGATATTTTTCTCTGAACTGCGAAGTGGCGAAGTGCTCTTTCCGCAGTGTTGTTGTGCCACGGAATACCGTCATTCTCTAGGAAGGAAAAAAGAGAATCCTTGTACCGCAAGAACCTCTTCCGATATCGCGCTGTCGTTTCCCGCGTGGGAGCATGTTCAATGATAGTCTGTCGGTAAAAACGCTCGACCCTCCTTCGATGCTTACGGAGGTGACGGACTTTGAGACCGAACCTTTTAACGTCCTCGAAAATCGGAGCAATCAAATCACGGAAACTAACGATAAACCGCTCAAACTCATCGTCAAATGGATTCTTCCAAAGGTCATCGTTCAAGTCTCTGATCAAATGGACGAGGCATTTCTGCTGCCTGCAGGAAAGCGCATCGTATCCTCCATAAAAATCGGAGATGAGGGTACCCGTGAAGCTGGCCAACAGTGGCTTCAGAAACTCTGTTTCACGGTTCGGCCGCAAACGGAAAACTACACGAACGTTGTCGGTAAAAACCCAGACATATTGATCTGCACCCTGGATACTTATTTTTGTCTCGTCAATGTGCACTGCCGGTCCGTCCAAAATCCTGTGTAATAACAGTTCCTCTGTATGTCGGTAGTGTTCGGAGACTCTGCCAACGAAAGCACAAGGAGTTTCCAGAGATAGTCGTTCTGCAAAGAGATCGTGGACAGCCCTCGAGATCAGTCGATATGACATTCTCAATGCGAGACGTTGGTAGATCACCCAAGCCTGAAAATTCCAGCCAAAGCATTGGTTTCGGAGCCGGCGAATCCCCGGAGGAGCGTAGCTCTTGTGGCAAAGATTGCAGTTGCCCAGGTGCGCCGCGTACCTAACAATGGTTTTGCGACATCCGCCCTTGTTGAACGTCAAATCAAGGAGCGAACACTGCGCCGTCTTGGAGGATACTGTTAATTTGTGCCCTGGATGTTCTGGACAGGTCCGCTTACGAGGAACCTGTACGACTGTTCCCTTGATGGGGAAAATGCCTTTCGACGCGGGCGTTTCTTGCGATCTTCCTTCTTGGAGTGCGCTGCCTGATCGCGTTTCGCTGACGATATCTTGATTCGGGAACGGGCATAGCTGAAATGTGCCGACCTGAGAACCGACTGCAAGGTATTGTGAACTTCTGCGCCCGTGTCCGTCGCGACCCTCTTTGGGCTATAGGAAAACTCGATATCAGCTCTTGAGTTTGCGTCGCGGATAATCTTGCTCAAATGGAAGAGAATCGTACTTAGCGCGATACAGTCGTCTCGATTGTAAGCAACCAGTAAGGCCTTTAGCGTTGGATCGTGTGACTGCTCCCAATCCAAGCGAACAGCCAGGCTCTGGAGACCAGATCTTACCGGACTATCCCATGTCACACCAAGAAAGTGGCCAATGTCCTTGAGGCCGTTTGAGAAGGTCGGGAAGTAAATTTTGACGAAGATAACTGACAGTAGGTTTACGGACGTCTTTAGCGCTCTTTCGGCTGAGGATTGCTCTGGAGGGAAACCGTAACGGTCGCACATGCGTTTGAAAAACGTGGTTTCATAGCTGCCGTAGTGAATCAAAACTGGATTCTGAACTTTTGCGAGCATGCCGAGAAGGTCAGTCCAAATCTTCTTCTCGTCCTTGATGTTGTTTGCCCAAAAGCTATGTTGAATGGCTGACGTGCCGCTTCCGAGGCGCATACCTATGAGGTAGTAGAAATCGCGGTCCGGCAGACCTTCGACGTCGATATAGATCGGCGTGCCTTCAATCTTCAGCTCCGGACTGCCGACGATGTGGATTTTCTTCTCCCGAAGGGCCAGCGCCCGCAGTGGGTGCTGATACCTTTCTTGTTTGTGGCGCAGCCGTTTGGAACGCCGACGAGGACGGAAGGTGTATGAGAGTTGCGTCACAGTGAAGACGCCCTTATTGTGGAGTTTCTTGCGCTCCTTCGCCGTCATTCCAGACAGTAGACTGAGGTCATCCTTCTCCATTGCCTTCTGTCGGCACTGTGCTTCAAACTCGCATTCGGTACAGTGCCGGATTAGGACGAGGTCCGGTGGTGAAGAGCTGGACAACAGTGCGACGGTTTTATCGATATGCTTCCGCACCTCAACCGCCAGTGTCGAGGTGTTCACATTCAGCACCGCGTAGTCATCGCCGTGAATGAGTTTGCCGAGGCTGACCTCGTGTCCGAGCATCTCTGAAAGCAATAGCGCATCAAACGCCAGTAGTAGCTTGGCATCCTTCCCGGGCTTGTTGGTGGGATCGAAGCGAATAGGGATGAACTGAGCCGGTTTGCCACGACCCTCCGATGGCAAGCGCTCCACTGCGTGAACGTCGGATTCCATCATCTTGATTCGCGCAAGAACGTTCGTGGCCAGCCGCCACTTGCCCGCTTTTAGGTTGTCCGCAGAAGGGGAGGCTATGCACTCGCCTTGATGTCTTTCCGAGAGCAGTTGGTGAATCCCAGTCGTACAGTATGACTCATTCTGGGCCTGGAACCATTGAGCGTAAGTGCCGCCCGTAACTTGTTCACCACCCGACCTGTGCCAGCATTTGGTGGGGCACTTGAGGTAGGCCGCCAGGAGGGGAGTGGTAATCGTCAAAGCGCGCTCTTCTACCAACGGTTTCATGCCGTAAGCTTAACCTAATTCTCTCTGCATCCTCTTGCCTGGGACTATGCTGAGGTCCGTATTTCGCTACTAGGCACCCGCTCTCTTTCCTGGCGATCGCCAACGGTGTGGAAGAAAGTGCACCAATCATGGCTGCAGCGGATTCTCCTGTTTTAGAGCCAATCAGCGCATATGGGTCTAGACAATGTATCATTTCTGATACATACTTAAGGAAGTGAGGCAGGATGGCCAAAGAACCTGCGCCCGAAATACCCGTGCGCTTTTACCGGACGGATGTGGGCACCGAACCTGTACTCGAATGGCTGCGTAGCCTTGACAGGGGAGATCGCCGCGTGATCCGACTGGGCTTAATGCGGGTGCAATTCGGCTGGCCCATCGGAATGCCTCTGGTGCGAAGCCTAAAAGACGGTCTATGGGAAGTTCGCTCAACGCTGCCGAGCCAAAGGATTGCACGGCTGATTCTGTGTTTCCACCAGGGTACTTTAGTCGTGCTTCACGGCTTTATTAAGAAGACGCGGAAGACGCCGGCAGACGATCTTGCACTTGCGAAGCGACGGATGAAAGAGGTAACGACATGAAAAAGAAAAACCGTCATATTGGCTCATCGCTGGATGAGTTCTTGAAAGAAGAAGGCATCCTTGAGGAAACCCGTGCCGCCGCGCTCAAAGAGGCGATTGCATGGCAGGTGCAGAAAGCGATGAAGAGAGCGAAGATCAACAAGGTGCAGATGGCGCGTCGCATGAACACGAGTCGTGCGGCTCTGGACCGGCTGCTTGATCCCGGCAACGCTTCGGTGACGCTGCAGACATTGTGCAGGGCTGCGCGGGCGATTGGGCGCGACCTTCGGATCGAACTGGTGTGAACGGGAATATCGGAAGCCCACGGACGCAATGGTTGATCAGAGATGCCTCGCACTGCAATAGTTCTGACGCCTCGGGCAAGATCGCCCATTTCCACTTCACGCTGCGACCGGAGCACTACGGCGATCGCAGCTATTTCACGGATGACTCCGGAAAGATTCACGCCACCTCCGAAGATCGCTCCGCGACCGCGAACGATCCGGCGCCGCTGACGTGCGAAGTCGAAGAGAACACATTATGCGAGGACGCAAAGACACCTTGAGCCCTCCTGCCGTCTGATGACTGAACGTTCTTGCGCCAGATATGCGGGAGTTGCAAACCAGAAGTGACAACATCAACGTTCAAAATGACCCGGTTCCGATCAAGTCACGCTTTCCTCTTGGCTCTGATACCCCTACTGGCGACAGTCACTGCACAGACTGTCCCGTCCTGAAGGAAGTCTGTTGGCATCCAGCCTCACCAGGGCAGCAGAGACAGCAGACAGTATCTGGCAAACTGCGTTGAAGAACTGGATCTTTCCGCCTGTAAACGGATGGAAAAACTGGGATTAAGCCCAGAAGAAAAATCTCAGGGTTTTACCTACGAGTATGCGGCCCAGTCGTCGGGTCCGGTCACCGCACTCGACCAGGCGATTCGGCTTGACCCGCGGAACGCGCTAGCGTACTTTCCTGCGCGGGCATATCACAGCGAATGATCAGGGTGTGCGCTCATATCTACGGGCGATTGAGCTGAATCCAGAGTGGAAGCGGTACTACGTCGACGTCGCGCTTCTGGCGGACAATGCCGACAGTTACAAATCAAACGAGCAAGGTCTGCAATTGTGGTAGCGCGCGCTCGAAAGCGCGCCCGACGATCTGCGCGCCTATGCCGGCTACGGCAATGCGCTTAAGGCCCGCGGAAGAATCGCCGCGGCCGAAGCGATGTTTCAAAAGCGCTTGGCGACCAACCTTGCCGATGCGCTATCCGCCTCCGGACTGTGTTCGCTTTACATTAAGCAAAAAAGCGTCGACAAACTTCGTTCGGCCTGTCGGACGGCCGTGGGACGAGAAAACTGCCAACAAGTGGTACCGCTTTGCGCAGCTTTCGCACGCCTTCGGCCAAAATGATCAGGCGGCCGCGGCGTATCGCGGTTCCGCGGATTTGAGCCCGAAGCAGGCATTCCCGCTCGGAGGACTGGGGTGGGCCTTGTACGAGGCCGGCCGATATCAGGAGGCCATCGCCGCCTTCGAGGAAGCCGAAAAGCGTCAGCCTGGATATCTGAAAAGTGCGCCGGAAGTGGAGAAGCGTTACCAGGAGTCTCTCGCGGCCGTCAAAGGATAGAAAAAATGACGAGACAACTACCGACCGTTGCTCTGCTTCTCGCTTGCGCAATCCTGGCACCTATCGCGGCTGCGGCCAACCGAGCACCTTCCAAGTTGGGCTTTCTGTTTGCCATTAGAGATGCGACGCGTTGGTATATACCCTACTGCCTTCGTGAGGCTCGCCATTTGTTACGTGACAATCCTGTTCATCTCAACATCACTAGCTTCGGTTTCACGAAACCGAGCGAGTCGAAAAATCCCTCTCGCCGGCTTATATACCTCCTGCGGTCGCCAGGCGGGCAATTTCCACATATAAATCCGAATGGTGTTTTCTGACTCGTGGGGTAGCAGCTCGTAAAGCCTCTTAACAAGTGACGAGAATCCGAGGCCAGCAGGATGAGTGGCCAATATCTCAAGTGCCGTTTGTACAATACGGTCCTGTGTTGGCTTCTCATTGGACCGACCAGGCTGCGCTCTGGTACGCCCGCGGCTTCTTAGAAAGCCATCGATATCCTTTTCCTCAGAAAGAAAGAACTCCAACACATCAAGGCCTTTGTACCTGCACGTCTCAGAAACACTTAGAAGAACGAGATACTCTTCAATCCCCGAGGCCGTTGTTGTCCCTTCAATTACGTCACGAAGCGCGGCAAATGCCTTCATCGCATGTTCTGCATTATTGTTGTTCCACGGCACGCCATCATAGCCAAGGAAAGTGAAGAGCTTCTTCCGATTCTTCTCAAAGCGCTGCTTGCACTTCGCAGCCACTTCGCTTTGCCACTGCCGATTGGAAAGCCAGCTGTAAAACCGCTTCACTTCGCGAAGATGCTTATTGAGGAAGTGTTTCTTCAGACCATGCCGATCAATGGTATCCACAATCTGCTTGAGCAATGCGCCGAACTGCTGTACTATCTGCCGCAGCTCATCGTCGTACGGATTCTTCAACATATCCTCGTTCAGATCGCGCATCAGATGAATCAAGCACTTTTGCTGCGGGCAGTCCATCGAATCGTATGCTGGATAGAAGTCAGAGACCAAGACTCCTTTGAACCTCTTCAGAAGCGTCTGCATGGTCTCCGCCTCGCGGCTGTCGCTGTAAAAGTAGACGACGTCGTCAAAATTGCAGAACACCCAGACGTAACCGCGTTTGCCCTGCGTTACTATCGGAGTCTCGTCAGCGTGAACTAGCGTTCCCTCTACGATCCTCCGGAGCAGCATCTGCCGCGTCTCCTGGTACAGCCTTGCCGCGACCTTCTTCTGTTCACCCACGGAACTGCGGGGCAGAGTGAGACCAAACAGACGGTTCACATGACGCGTTGTCACGCGCTGTGGGACGCATAGTTCCACAATTTCGTAAATCAGGAACGCGATCAGATTCCACCCGTACTTCCCGCGACGCCACGTCCGCTCCGGAGGAGAAAGCTCCGCGCCGCAGCGAAGGCAGTCATAGCTGTGGAAGAGATATTTGACGATCCATCTTTTGACGCTTGTCTTTCCGATGTGAAGGTCATACACGATCTTCGATTGTTCGGGTCCTGCCTTTAGTTTCTTACCGCCACACTGGGGGCACCGAGAAGGAGCGGAACAGAGAACTACTCTGTTGATGTGGGTGTCGTTACCGAAAATCTCGTCTGCGTGCCGACACTCTCTGCTGGAGAAACTGATCAAGGCAACCGTGCAGCAGCGATGCAACGGCGTCCTGGATCGCAAAGCGGGGAGTGCAGAGAAAAATCCGGCTCGGCTCGCGACGAGATTGCTTTGGTTCATAAGACGAACGGAAGCTATCGTCGCCGTGGACCGACTGATACTAAGCGGCGTGGCGTTGGTATCGGTGATGAAGTCCTCCGACCTGAGGAATCACTACGATGCGCCCGCGTTCTGGCTTCTCCACGGCTCTCGATTCCGGAGCATCTTTGGCCAGCGCCAGATGAGTTCGGGAGTCCTGGTAGTAGGCAAAATAACTTC
>Ga0307474_10000119_pt1 | contig 57964 bp, 51 predicted proteins | sample atmos_gasesECM1C_2_FD_203312 | JGI IMG/M metagenome (GOLD analysis project Ga0307474, IMG submission 203312) | Hardwood forest soil microbial communities from Morgan-Monroe State Forest, Indiana, United States - atmos_gasesECM1C_05 | ecosystem: Environmental > Terrestrial > Soil > Temperate...
CCGCCGGCGCTCCTCAGGCAACAACCAAAGGTTGGCCAGACATCGCGCGGGCATACACTTCCTGAGCTGCGCGCACGGACGCACCGAACTCGACGTTCTGTCTGGTGGTGCGAGCCAAAACCTGCTCCAGAGCCGCTAGAATGCCGATCGTGTCCAGATAATCGTAGTAGCCGATGTGCGCGATACGAAAGATCTGACCCTTCATCTCCCCCTGTCCGTTGGCGACGACGGCATCGAAGGATTCGCGGAACTCCTTGATGATCTTTCCGGAGTCGATCCCCTCCGGCGAGCGGATTGCGGTAAGCGCGGCCGCCGGAGACGAAGCGTACAGCTCCAACCCGAGGGCCCGCGCACCTGCCCGCGTCATAGCCGCGCAGAGTTCGGCGTTGCCGACTAGAACCTCGCGGCCTTTCGCCAGATCGCCATTGCCCATGCCCCGAACAAATTCCAATGCCGCTCCCAGCGCCGCAAAGAGCGCTGTCGCCGGAGTGTAGGCCGATTCGCCCTTCGCCGCGGCCTTCCGCTCCTTGCGCAAGTCGAAGTAAAACCGCGGAGAGGTCGTCGTTTCCATCCGTCGCCAAGCCCGCTCGCTCACCGCGCAGTACGCCAGCCCCGGAGACATCATCAGCGCCTTCTGCGATCCACCGATAATCACATCCACGCCCCAGCCATCCACATCCAGGTGAGTGGTGCCCAGTCCGGTAATCGCGTCCACCACCAGCAATGTGTCATCGCCGTTCGCGTGAACCAGCTTGGCAATGCCCTGCACATCGTGCCGCGCGCCGGTGGAGCTCTCCGTAGCCTGCACGAAGACCGCGCGTACATCGGGAGTGAGCTTCGCGGCAATGCCATTCAACGAAAAGGTTCCGCCATAGGGTGCGCTTAGCACATGAACTTCGCAGCCGAAGGCCTTGGCCAGCCCAGTCCAGCGCTCCCCGAACTTCCCGGCGGTAAGCACCAAAACCTTGTCGCCGGGCGATGTCAAGTTGGTCACCGCCGCTTCCATCACGCCGGTGCCTGAGCATGCCAGCACCAGCACATCGTTCCGGGTGCCGATGAACCCTTTCATGTCGGTGAGCACGCGCTGAAACAAGGTGCGGAAGTCGGCAGTGCGATGGTGCGCCGTGAACGAGGCCATGGCGGTTTGCGCCGCCGGAAGCAGTGGAGTGGGCCCGGGAGTGAACAGACGATTCTTTCGCAGCATTCCGATTGGGTCCTGAAGAGTCAGAAACGTTCTCCTTTAGTCTATCGGAAGCTGCGAGGATTTTGCGGCAGCATGGAAACGCCGCGTAGGATAGGGCGCGGCTTCTAGCCGCACCGATAATTCCCTGAAATCAGCCGCGCTTTAGCGCCTGAGGCCTACCACGCAAGCAGGCCTTAGCCCTTCGCCGCCAAAATCTCAGGCTTATAAATCTGAGGGGCTTTCGCGAGCAACTCCCCGGCTTTGGCAAAGAGCGCTTTAGCGATCTCGCCGTTCAGGTGCGCGTTGCGGCCTTGTTCATCGGCAAAGGTATCGAAGATGCCGTACTTTCCCGGCCCCATTTTGATGGCATACCACGCAATCGTGCCCGGCTCGCTCTCTGCCAGCGGTTGCGCCGATTTCAAAAATCTTTCCAGTTCGTTTTCTTTGCCAGGTTTCGCCTCAAGCTCAGCCCAGATCGCGAGTTTGCTCATGATCGTTGGATCCTCCTCCGCATGAGATGCCCGAGGCGCGGCTTTAGTCACAGCCCGATCGCGAAACTTGCATGAAATTCCTGGCCCGGCTCTTCGCTATAATCCCCTGATGAGCCTCATCGAACAGATCCAGAACGACATTACCGCCGCCATGAAAGCACGCGAAGAGCAACGCCTCTCGACACTGCGCATGGTGAAAAGCGCGCTGAAGAATCGCGAGATCGATAAGATGGCGCCGCTCGACGAGAAAGAATCGCAGGCCGTCCTCGCCACCCTGATCAAGCAGCGCAAGGATTCCGTCGAACAGTTCACCAAAGGCGGACGCCAGGAAATGGCCGACAAAGAAGCCGCCGAAATCGTTCTGATCGAAAGCTACTTACCCAAAGCCGCAGGCGATGCCGAAGTTCTTGCCGGAGTGAAGGCCGTCATCGCCGAGATGGGCTCTCCCGCGATGAAAGACATGGGAACGGTGATGAAAAACGTCATGGCGCGTTTCTCTGGCGCCGGTATGCGCGTCGATGGAAAGATTGTGAGCGAAGCGGTAAAGCGGGAGTTAGCGGGAAAGTAGCCGCAACAGATTTTATGTAGGACAGATTTCATGTGGGGACAGCCGCCCTCGGCTGTCCGTCGAGCGTAGCTCGACAGTGGAAGCGGCAACATTTTTCACTTGCTCCTCTGGAGCTCCCTATAAACTTCACTCTTCGAAATCCCCCGCTCCTTCGCAACCTTCTTCAGCGCCGCTTTCTCGTCCAGTTTCTCCTCCGCCATGATCTGTTCAACTCTCTGGCGCACGTTCACCTTCACGGGTGCCGTGGCCTGTGTGTCAGAATTCTCGGCCTTCCCGATCAGCAGCGTGATCTCACCCTTCACGCCATCACGCGCCTTCAGCGTCTCCATAACTTCGCCGGCGCGACCGCGGAGAAACTCCTCATGCAGCTTGGTCACTTCTCGCGCGATCACCACATGCCGGTCTGGGCCCAGAACCTCGACCACATCCGCAAGCGCCTCGACAATACGATGCGGAGCTTCATAAAAAACCTGCGTGCGCGGTGAAGTCCTGATCGCCTCCAGCGCGGCCCGCCGCTCCCCGCGCTTGGCGGGCAGAAATCCGCTGAAGCGGAACGAATCCGTCGGCAGGCCGCTCGCCACTAGGGCAGCCAGAAACGCGGATGCCCCCGGAACCGGCACCACCGGCAAATGATGCCGGATGGCCAGGGAAATCAGCCGATAGCCAGGATCGGAAATTCCCGGCATCCCCGCATCTGTCACCAGCGCGACGCTTGCGCCCTCTTGCATGTCTTTCACCAGCTCTGCCGAGCGGGTCATTTCGTTGTGCTCGTGATAGCTGATGGTGCGGGTCGTAATACCGTAGTGATTCAGCAGCTTCTGAGTCTGGCGTGTATCTTCGCAGGCGATACGGTCTACTTCCTTCAGCACCCGCACGGCGCGAAAAGTAATGTCTTCCAAATTCCCGATCGGAGTGGCCACAAGATAGAGCGCCGGGCCTGTGGCCTGTGAGGGACGCTGCGAGGCCACGGCATGCTCCGCACATTCTTGAGCGGACTCTTTCATGCGCAAAGTCTAGCACCGCGGCGACCGTAACTAAGCTCCTCGACTGGCGTTATCCTAGGGTACGTTTGTTTTCTCTGGGAAAAACCCCGCATGACAGCCAATGATTTTCGACTGTTGGCACTGGCTCTTCCCGACAGCGCGGAGAGCGCGCACATGGACCATCCGGATTTCCGCGTAAAGAACAAAATCTTCGCCACTCTGGGTCATCCCGCGAAGGGCTGGGGCATGGTCAAGCTCACGCCCGAGCAGCAGCATTATTTTTCGAAGGAGTATCCCGACGCATTCGTGCCGGTGAAGGGAGCCTGGGGACGCCGTGGCGCCACCAGCGTGCAACTGAAAAACGCCGGCAAAAGAATTACGGAAAAAGCGTTGTGGGCGGCGTGGCGCAACACAGCTCCGAAGACTCTTGCCGCGCAATTCGCCAAAGAACCTTGAATAGTGGAGGCGACCCCGTGGTTTTCTCCACTACTCGCACTCGTACCCGCAACGCTGCCTGCATTGACGCCATCGACTCACGCCCCTAAAATCGATAAGTTAGAGATCGTCACCACGTCCCGGAGCCCATGCCCCTTTACGAATATCAGTGCGAAAAGTGCGGTCACCGTTTTGAGAAAATCCAGAAGTTTTCCGACAGGATGGTCAAGAAGTGCCCGGAGTGCGGCGGCCGGGTCGAACAAATGATTTCCTCCCCCGCTTTCCAGTTCAAAGGCTCGGGCTGGTACGTCACCGACTACGCCAACAAATCCCATTCGTCCGGCTCCGACGGAGACAGCAAAGACTCGAAGAAAGACGACAGTTCGAAGAGTGAAAGTTCCGCGAAGGAAAGCTCGCCCAAAGAAAGCTCGGCGAAAGACGGTGACTCCAAAGACGGTTCATCCAAGGAGACCTCGTCAAAGGAAAAGTCTTCGAAAGGAAGCGCTTCTCGAGAGTCCTCTTCAAAACGGTCCGGCAAGAATAAATAGCCGGACCGAAACACCCGCCAGAAGTACGCTATTTCAACTCACGCTCAAAGTGGTCTTCAATCATGTGGAACAAATGTGTCCGCGCGTCGGGACCTGAAATACTGTGGGTCTTATTTGGATAAATCATCAGCCGAAACTGCTTGCGCGCCTTGATCAGCGCATCAATCATCTGCATACTATTCTGAAAGTGTACGTTGTCGTCGCCAGTGCCGTGAGCCATTAACAGCGCGCCGTGGAGATTCGCCGCGGACGCGGTCACGTCGGACTCGGCATACCCCTTAGGATCGTCTTTCAGTTGCCCCATATAGCGCTCGGTATAAATCGTGTCGTAGTTGATCTGATCGGTGACCGGCGCGACTGCAACTCCGGCCCGAAAACGTTCCGAGTGCGTCATCGCATAGAGCGTCATCGAGCCGCCATTCGACCAGCCCCAAATCGCCACGCGATCTTTATCGAGCTGCGGATACTCCGCCAGAAGCTGATCCAGCGCCGAAAGCTGATCCTTCAGCTCGATTGCCCCAAACTCGTGGCGAATCGTCGCCTGAAACTTTCGTTCGCGGCCCGGCGTTCCACGATTGTCGACCGCAAAAATTGCGAAGCCCTGGCGCGCCAGAATTTCATCGAAGGGATTGGTCGGCTCTTTCAGCACCATCTGCGCTGCGGGGCCGCCATAGATATTGACGATCAAAGGAATCTTGCCGTTCGCCGGTGCGTTCGGAGGCAACAGCAAGCGTCCGTATAGAGTGGTGCCGTCCTCTGCTTTGAATTCCAGAAACTTCGGAGCCCGCAGCCCGTACTCTGCAATCTCATTACGCGCCTTCCAAACCGGAAAACAGGCCCCGCCCACCGCGCATACTTCCGAACGCAGAGCAGCGGTGGGACTCATGAAAGTCTTTTCGTAGTGTTTGCCATCGTCGGAGAATTTCCCGAACGAGAGTCCCTCATCGTTTGTAAGCTGCCGCAAATCGCTGCCGTCCACCTTGATCGAGAAAACATGCCGCTGCCTGGGGTCGTCTTTATTGGAGGAGAAAAACACCGTGCCCGTAGCTTCATCGACACCTTCTACTCCCAACACCTCGAAGTCGCCTTGCGTAAGTTGCCGCTCCATCTTCGCTTCAGCGCCTAGGGGATTTTGTTTGTCGAAGCTGTAGAGATACAGATGGGTATGCCCGTCGCGCCAGCTCGACCAGAGAAAACGATCGCCCGACTTCAATATCTTGAAGTCGTTGTTCACATTGATCCACGCCTCGGGACTCGTTTCTGACAAAACCTTCGCTGACTTGCCCGACTTCGCATCGACAAAATACAAATCCAATTTGTCCTGATTGCGATTCAATACCTCAGCCCAGACCACTCCCTCGCGCACCCAGCCAAAACGCGGGATGTAAGCTTCTTCGTCGTTCGTCAGCGAAATCCAGCGAATCTTTCCTTTGTCTGCGTCCGCAATTCCAAGCTTCACCACCGGGTTCGAATCGCCAACTTTGGGATACTTTTCGTTATCCACAGTTGGATGAGTTGGGATCAGGTTAGCGATTGGATACGTGGGCACCTTCGTCTCGTCCATGTGCAGAAAGACGAGCTGCTTGCTATCTGGCGACCAGAAATAATTGCTGCGCACGTCGAGTTCTTCCGCGTAGACCCAATCGATATCTCCGTTGAAAAGATTATCGCCTGAGTCTTTCGTGAGCTGCCTCTCGTCCTTTCCACTGACTGGGCGAACATAGAGGTTATGTTTGCGAATATAAGAAACGGAACCGCCGTCTGTAGAAAACTTCGGGTCTCCGCTGGGGTCGGACGCGGACGTAAATTGAGTGGCAGTACCGGTCGCCAAATCAAAAATCCAGAGTTGCCCCTGCGAATCGAAGATCAAGTGCTTCGAATCTGGCGCCCACAAGTACGCAGCCACGTGATACCGCGTCAGCCGCTCTTTTTCGCGCTCATTCTTTACTTTGTCGTAGTCGGGAGCGAGCGAGGCCAGCTTGGCGGCGCTGAGCAAAACCTTTTTCTCGCCGGTAGCCGCGTCCACATACCAGAGTTCGCCGTGTTCCCCTTCGTCGTCACGCTGCACAAACGAGAGCTTGGTGCCGTCAGGGCTCCATTCAACATTTTCCGGTCCTCGCCCCCCTAAACCTCCAGGCGCAAAGATCGCCTCGATGGTTAAGGGTTTCGCGGGCGAAGACGATTGAGCCCAAAGCACCGGGGCAAGGCAAACGAAGACTGTGGCAAAAGCCAGCTTCAAAAGTTTCACACGAACTCCAGCAAAAAGGAATGAAAGCAATCTACAGCACGCCCGGAAGAGTTTAACACCCTCGACGCCTTCCAATTTCCGCTTCCCCTGGAGGTGAGCGATGGCCGGAGCAAGATTCTGCGGCGCCGGCTCGTTGCGGTGGAGCTTCATAAATCCTCAACCGTCTAAAGCATTCCCGCACCTGGTCTACAGGAACTACCTGAAGCCCTACAGGGACCACCTGAAGATGTTCCACTCCTCTCCCGAAAAACCAGCAACCGTCTTTGCGAAGAGAGCCATCTATAGCTTCGCTTGATGAGGTGTGCAATCGATGCGTGCCACGACGCCGTCGTCTAAAACGCCATTCACGAACATTTACGTCGCCATCCTGGGGCTGGCGATAGCCTTTACTCTGACTGCGTGCTCAGGAGTGAGCGGCTCTGCGACCAATGCAGGAACCACCACTCCGACTATTTCCCTGAATCAAACCTCGGCAAACGTAATGGCGGGCGGGACGACGCAATTTACGGCTACAGTGCAGGATATCTCCAACACGGCGGTATCGTGGTCGGTGGATGGAGTTGCCGGTGGAAATGCCACGGCCGGCACAATTAGCGCGGCTGGGCTCTATACCGCGCCGTCGCAGCCGGGCTCTCATAAAGTTGTAGCCACCATCCAGGCGGACCCTTCGATCAGCGCGGGAGCCTCGGTCGTAGTCGGGATGATCGGGATTACTCCGTCGACTGCAATCGTAGCGCCCTCCGGTACGCAGCAATTCAGTGCGACGATCCAGGGTTTCTCGAGCGCAGCGGTGACCTGGTCCGTCGACAATGTAACTGGCGGCAATGCGACGGTTGGTACCATCAGCGCGAGCGGCTTGTACAGCGCTCCCGCGCAGGCCGGCAGCCACACAGTCATGGCAACCAGCGTTGCGGATACATCAGCAACGGCGAGTGCGTCAGTCACAATTTCTACGATCGGAATTTCTCCTACGACGGTCACGATGATCGCATCCACAACCCAACAGTTCACGGCCACGATTCCGGGATCAACGAACGCGGGCATTACGTGGACGGTGGATGGGGTAGTGGGCGGGAATTCCACAGTCGGAACCATTTCCGCATCCGGCCTGTACACCGCGCCGGCACAGGCAGGCAGCCATACCGTAACTGCCGCTGCCACGGCGAACCCGGCGTTGAATGCCAGCGCTACGGTGAACGTTTTTGTGTTCACCATTTCGCCTACCTCAGCCATCATTGCGCCGTCAGGCTCCCAACAGTTCAGTGTCACGATTCAAGGATTGACGAACACCGGCGTTACCTGGGCAGTCGATGGCGTCGCGGGCGGCAATGCGACCGTGGGCACGATTACGTCCGGCGGACTGTACACGGCCCCATCGGCGGTTGGAGCGCACACGGTTGCGGCAACCAGCCAGGGAGATCCAGCAGCCAGCGTGTCGGCCACGGTGACCATTGTGAACGGGAAGCTGAGCGCAGTGCTTACTTATCACAATGACAACGCCCGCGATGGAGCGTACCTGGACGAGGTTTTCCTGACGCCGAGCAACGTAAACGCGACCCAGTTCGGCAAGATACTGTCGTATCCAGTGAATGGACAAATCTACGCTCAGCCTTTGTATCTACCGCAGGTTACGGTGAACGGGGCCACGCACAATGTCGTGTACGTTGGAACTCAAAATAACTACCTGTACGCGTTCGACGCCGATGCGACCGCGTCCACTCCGACGACGTTCTGGCAACTTACGCCGGCTACGCTTGGTCCTTCCCTGTACAAGGGTGACCTGGGTGGTCCCTATCCCAACATCGGTATTCTCTCCACGCCGGTGATCGACGCCAGCACCAACATCATTTACTTCGTGGTCCAAACCTCAAACACAGGACCGAATGGCACTCCATTCTTCTTGTATGCCGTGAACGCGCTTACGGGTGCAGTTATCAATCACGTTCCGATCAACGCAACCGATACCGGATCCGGCGATGTGCTCGACCCAAGTTGCTACCAGCGCATGGGCTTGGCGCTGAATCCGGTGACAAATTGGATTTACATTGCGTTTGGCAGTTGCTCCCATGGCTGGCTGTTGGCTTATGACAAGAACACGCTGGCGCAAAAAGCTGTGTTCGACGACACGGCGGGACAAAACCCCGGCGGCGGCGGCCTTTGGTCTAGTGGTGGCGCCCCAGCGATTGACGATACGACCGGAAATATCTATCTCATGAGCGGCGTAGATGCCGGCGACCAGAACGATATAAAGCTTTTGTACAACGATTCGTTCCTGAACTTGAATCCGAACACGCTGGCGGTGCAGACGTATTTCTCGCCCGACAATAACCTCACGCTGGCCACGAATGATGCCGACTTAGGCAGCGGATCGCCCGTCCTTATCCCAGGCAATGCGACCTATCCTCAAGAACTGGTCGGCGGAGGGAAAGACGGCAATATCTATGTCGTGGATCCCCTGGACATGGGCGGATATAACACCGGATCGAACGGCAACTTACAGACTGTGACAACCGGTAGCGGCAAAGGGATCGATCTCTACGATAACCTTTTCTCCACTCCGGTTTATTGGAATGGAATACTTTACTACCACTCCAACGACGATGTGCTTCGCGCCTTCAGTTGGAGTGCCGGCGCCGCTGCCGGGCAGCAGCTTTCAAAATCTCCGACGATCGGCCCGGCGGACTCTGTTTACCAAATGCATGGCGCGACCGCTTCGCTGTCGGCTAACGGAGCTATGAACGGCATCATCTGGGACATCGACAACTCGGGCTACGTCAACACAGGGAACGGAACGGTTCCACTGATCGTGCATGCCTACGACGCTACTGACGTTGCTAACGAACTTTACAACAGCTCGCAGGCGGGAACTCGCGACACGGCTGGATATGCGCTGAAATTTACCGTTCCGACGATCGCCAATGGAAGGGTATTCGTTCCAACGGCAAATGAGCTCGACATATACGGATTGCTTCCGTAGTTGCGGCTGGGGAATGGGATTTGCACATAAGCCCAGTTAGCCACGCATAGGGACACAAGATAAACCGGAGAATCTTCGAATAAGTTGTTACGAAGATTCCCCGATTATGCGTTCGCGCTTCTTATGCAAAGAGAGTAGAACGCTGCAATCAGAATGCAGAGGTCCTCGCTTCGCTCAGGATGACACGTAAGTCTTATATCTAAACTACACGCCTTCCGTGCCCGTTCTTGATCCCTCTGACGAGAAGTGGCTGCGGACGCGGCCGCCGATGTCCTGAACCTTGTCCCCGATTTCTTTGCGGAATTCTTCGCCGCTGGCAGGAGCCAACAACACGGCTGCGGCGACTCCGACACCGACTCCGGCGGCAAAAGTCAGAACGTTGCGAAGCGTGTGATCCTCTTCGGGGTAGAAATCGCGGGCGCGGTCGCGCAGGTCCGACATACGGTCGCCGGCGCGTTCCACGCTATCGGAAACACGCTCGCGCACATCGTCGGCAACGTTTTCCGTTTGTTCCAGCAGGTACACTGCAGTTTTGAGAACCGACCTCAATAGTTTGTTCATAGTGGATGACCTCACATCGTGATCGAAGTTCAAGCTTACATGAGTTAGTTGCAAAAACCTTCACGAACGGCGGTTATGTTTGGGACTATTTTGGCTCCAGGAAACGCCCGACGAAATATGGCGCAGCACTGGGTCATTCCTCAGTTGCTCAGCCCCGGCCGCTTAGCCCAACAATCGTGCGGCGTCCTTTGCGTAGTAAGTAAGAATGATGCTGGCGCCGGCGCGGCGAATGCTGACCAGCGATTCCATCATGACTCGGTCGCGTTCGATCCAGCCATTCCGGGCTGCAGCTTCAATCATGGCAAATTCACCGGAGACCTGATAGGCGGCAAGCGGCAGGTCGAAGCGGTCGCGCGCCGCGGCGATGACGTCGAGGTAAGGCATGGCGGGCTTAACCATGATCATGTCGGCGCCTTCTTCGATATCGAGTTCGATCTCGCGCATGGCTTCGCGCACGTTGGCGCCGTCCATCTGATAAGAGCGGCGATCGCCGAATTGAGGTGTGGAATCAGCTGCTTCGCGGAACGGGCCATAAAATCCGGAAGCGAACTTCGCCGCGTAGGACAAGATCGGCGTATTGGTGAGGCCGGCTTCATCGAGCGCGCGGCGGATCGCGGCTACGCGGCCATCCATCATATCGGATGGCGCTATGACGTCGATACCCGCGCGAGCCAGTGAGACGGAAGTACGAGCCAACAAGGCGAGGCTGGCATCGTTGTCGATTTCAAATTGAGGTTTAGCAACGCGCGTAGCTAGGGCGGCAAGCTTCTCAAAGGCTTTTTCCTTGTCCGCCGGATTGCGCACTGCCGCAATGGATGCCGCGTTGGCGATCTCGGTGGCGGCGGCTCCCAAGGATTTTGGCCCGGAGGTCTTCACAATTCCGCAGTGTCCATGGGACATGTATTCGCAGAGACACACGTCCCCCATCAGCAGCAAGTCGGGCACCTCACTCCTTATGGCGCGTGCCGCCTGCTGAACAATGCCATCCTCGGCCCAGGCGCCGGTGGCAACATCATCTTTTCTCTCGGGCAGGCCAAAGAGGATCACCGAGGGCAAGCCCAGGGAATGAACCTGCTGCGCCTCTTTCACCGCTTCATCCACGGAGAGATTGAAGACACCTGGCATGGAGCGGACTTCCCTGCGAACTCCCTCGCCGGGGCAAACAAACATAGGGTAGACAAAAGCGTCCGGAGTCAGACGGGTTTCGCGCACCATATTGCGAAGCTGGTCGGTACGGCGCAAACGGCGAAGACGGGTAACCGGAAAGGCCATTGGAAACCACCTGGAAGAGAGTTGAGTGCCTTTCAACCCTTGATTTTAGCAGGACTTGGAGGCTGCCTGCAGCGTTGGGCTGGGGATTTCCAGAAAGACCGACGCGTCGCGGAATAGGTGACCAAAGTAACCTCAAGTACTCCGAAAGGAACCTGCCAAGCCCCGGTCCTATCCTTAAGATATAGGGGGATGAGTCTGTTCCTGAGTCTATTCCGAAGATATCGCTGGTTTGCGGCAGCGGGCGCCGTCACACTCGCCTTCGCCCTGGCGTCGCTGACTTTGCGGCCGGGACCGGTGCTGACCGCGATTGCAGACGTGGGAGATCTTTTGCTCACGCTCGCCGTCGCAGCGGCAATGCTCGCCAATGCACGCGCCACTCGAGGAGTAGACCGCCGTTTCTGGATATTGATGGGATTGGGGTGCTTGCTATGGTCCTGCAATCAAGCGGGATGGACCTATTGCGAGGTCGTGCGCCACATAGCTGTACCTGATCCATGGTTTGTGGATGTGATTCTGTTTGTCCACCTGGTTCCGATGATCGCTGCCGTGGCACTGCGTCCGCACCGGGACGAAGGCGAGCAGAAATTTCGCGCAGGCACGTTGGATTTCCTTCTTCTTTTGGTGTGGTGGGTCTTCCTGTACGCATTCATTGTGTTTCCCTCGCAGTACATCTCGCTGGATTTGGGGGCCTACGACCGGAACTACTCAACCCTGTACCTGGTCGAAAGTGCCGTGCTCGTCGTCGTAATGGGAATTGCGGCCCGTGGAGCCCCCGCCGGATGGAAAATGCTGTATCTGAACCTGATGGCGGCCAGCGCCTTGTATGCGACATTTTCAGAGGCGGTAAACATCGCCGCCAGCCGCGGACAATATTACACCGGTAGTCTCTATGACGTTCCCTTGATCGGCACCATGGCCTGGATGGCGGCCGCGGCGCTCACGGCGCGGGAATGGGATCTGACCGCTGTGACCTCCAACCGCGAGGACGCATGGGGCGCAATGGCTTTGCGGCTGGCTATGCTGGCTATCCTCTCGCTGCCAGTGCTGGGCCTGTGGACTGTTCGGTGGGACAGTTCACCGCCTTCCACCCGCGCCTTCCGTCTTTTTACGGTACTCGCAGCGATGGTTGTGCTTGGCGCCTTTGTCTTCGTGAGGCAGTATCTTCAGGATCAAACCTTGATCGGTCTGCTGGACGATTCGCGGCGCAGCTTTGAGAATGAGCAGCGTTTGCAGAGTCACCTGGTACAAAGGGAAAAACTGGCGTCCTTGGGCCAACTGGTCGCCGGTGCCGCACACGAAATCGACCATCCACTCACGGCGATCATGGCATCTTCAGAGAAACTGTGGTCGGATCAGCGGCTCACGAGTGAGCAAGACACGTTCGTGCGCAAGATCGTGAACCAGTCCCAACGAACGCGGGATTTGATCTCCAACCTTCTGAGTTTTGCGCAACAGACCTCGGGAGAAAAATCCTTGGTCGACGTGAGCACGCTGCTCCAGCGCAGTGTCCAGATGCGTGATCTGCGACGGATAAATCAGAAAGTTCGCATCGAAGTCGTCATCGATCCTGCTCTGCCACAAGTACGTGGCGATGGCCATCAGTTGTTTCAGGCATTCGTGCAGATCGTGGAGAATGCTCTGGATGCGCTCGAGGAAGCGGGCGGTGGATTGCTGCGCGTCAGCGCAGAGCTTCAGGGAGAAGAGATCGTTGTAAAGTTTTCCGACAACGGCTCGGGAATTCGTGAGCCGCATCGAGTTTTCGATCCGTTCTATACCACGAAGCCGATCGGCAAAGGCACAGGCTTGGGCCTGAGTGCGGTTTACGGCTTAGTGCAGGATCACCGCGGGCAGATCACTTGCCAGAACAAAGACGAAGGCGGCGCGCTGTTCGTGCTGCGATTGCCATCGGCGAGTCCGGCGGATCCGCACGCGCTGGCCGCGGCGCAGGCTTGATCGTCGTCGCGGTTCGTCCTCCTTCATTTCTGTAACTTCCATCCTGTAACATGAATTTCGATGTCCGCACCGCTCGCCCACAGTTCCGCCCGTGTGCTGGAGTTCGATGCTCTTCGCGAATTGTTGCGGGGATACTCATCTTCTCCGCTTGGCCAGGTACGGATCGCAGCCCTCACGCCTTCGACCGACACGCTGTGGATCACTGCGCAGCAGGAACTAGCCCAGGAAATCCGCGACTTCCGGCGCGCCGGTGGACGCTTCGAATTTTCCGGCCTGCTGGAAATCACAACATCGATTCAGCGCGCGCGCATCGCCGGGGCGGTGCTTGAAACCACGGAGATCCGCGATGTGTTGATGGTGATCGATCGCGCCGCCGAGTGGCGCGAGATTGCGCTTCATCCTCCGGCGAGCATGCGGTCGGAGTGGCGGCGAGTTCGGGCGCTCTCCGAACAAATCCCTGCCTTCGCCGACTTTCTGCATTTTTTTCGTAACAAGATTCTGCCCGATGGAACGCTCGAAGACCGGGCTTCCCCGGAACTGTCGAGAATTCGGCGGGAGATTGAAAGACAAAGGCGCGGCATTCAGGACTCACTGCGAGGATACTTGCGGCGGCTCTCCGACGACGGCGCCGTGCAGCAGGAACTGATCACCATTCGTGGCGAACGTTTCGTCATCCCCATAAAAATTGAGCAGAGGCGCCGCGTGCAGGGCGTGGTGCACGGCGCAAGTTCAAGCGGACAGACCGTGTTTGTAGAACCGCTGGAGACGATCGAGCAGAATAACGAGTTGGTTCGATTGCTCGATGAAGAGCAGGCGGAGATTTACCGCATCCTCCTCGATATGACCCGGCGCATTGGCGAGCAGGGCGATGCAATCATGGCATCGGCGGAAGTGCTCGGCGAGTTGGAGTTACAGTTTGCCAAAGCCCGTTTTGCCGAAGAGTACAACTGTGTCGCGGTGAAGTTGAGCGGCGGTATTGAGACCCAGGGTGTTCGGAACCAGCAAGACTCCGCCAGCGGAGCTCGCCTCCTTCTACACAATGCCCGGCATCCGCTGCTGGAGCACAATCTAAAACTCAAGGGCGCGACCGTCGTTCCGGTGACGGTGGAACTCGAAGGCGCCCGGCGCCAGTTGGTGATCACTGGCCCGAACACCGGCGGCAAGACCATCACGCTAAAAACGATGGGTCTGCTGGCGTTGATGGCGCAGTCTGGAATCCCAGTGCCCGCCGATCGGGCGGAGATGCCCGTCTTCGACGCCATCCTCGCGGACATCGGCGACTATCAATCGATCGAGCAGAATCTTTCGACTTTTTCCGCACACGTCACCAACATCGATTTCATCTCCCGCACCGCGACCCCGCAGTCGTTGGTGCTGCTGGATGAACTGGGATCAGCGACCGACCCCGAAGAAGGCGCAGCGTTAGCCGTGGCCATTGCCGGTTACTTCGGCCACATCGGCTGCATGACCGTGATTTCCACGCACCACACTTCGCTGAAAGTCTACGGCGCCAATACTCCTGGCGTAATCAACGCGTCAGTGGGCTTCAACGAAACGACACTGCAACCGACATACGAACTAAAAATGGGAGTGCCGGGAGCATCGGCGGGAATCAACATTGCGCAGAGGCTGGGATTGAACCCTGCGATCATCGACGGGGCGCGGGCACGGTTGGGCACGCAGGCGCGCAATGTGGCCGAATTTCTGGATCGTCTGCATGCCGAACTGCGCGACGTTGCCGGCGAGCGATTGCAGCTGCGTGAACGCGAACAGGAACTCGAACGCCAGACTGCTCGCCTTGCTGCCGAGGGGAAAAAAGATCAGCAGGCGAAGATTCGCGACATGGAGAAGAAGTTGGAGATGGTGCTGCGCGACTTTGAATATCAGGCGCGTGAGGCGGTGAATGCCGTTCAGGAAAAGGCGGCGGCGCAGAAGGTCGCGAAAGATGCCGAGAAGCGCATCGCCAGTTTACGCCGTGAATTTCGCGAGCAGTTCGATTCCACCGTGGTGGCGCACGCCAGCGGAGCGGATCAGGGCGATCCCCATTCGCAGCCGCAGGTGGTGAAGCAGGTCGGCGTCGGCGACACGGTCAAGCTGAAATCAACCGGACGCTCGGCGCGCGTGTCGCGCAAGCTGGATGAGGATCACTTCGAAGTGGAAATGGGCGCGATGAAGATGAGGATCGCGCGCGACGATATTGCCGCAGTCCTTACTACGATGCCGGCCACCGCGCGGACATCCGAGTCTCCGGTGAAGGCGGCGCGCGCCCGCGGAATTTCGGTCTCGCTGAACAGCGACAACGAAGGGGAGAATACCGCATCGGAGATCAATGTGATCGGCCTCAATGTGGACGACGCGACGCGCGCCGTCGAAAAATTTGTCGACCATGCATTTCTCGCCGGCCTGCCGCGCGTGCGCGTGGTCCACGGCAGCGGTATGGGCATTCTGCGCAAAGCGCTGCGGCAGGCACTGCAACAGCATCCGCACGTGGAGTCGGTAGCTGAACCTCCGCAGAATGAGGGCGGCGGCGGGGCGACCGTGGTGGAGTTGAGGGTGTGAATCGATGCATATAGACGACAGTTATTCCCGACAGGCGCAGATGAATTGGCCAGTGCTATCACCCGGTGAAACTGTCGTTTGGAGGGGAAGGCCGGTTCGATCAAAGTACGCTACGAAGGACGCGAAGTTGACGCTCACCGGCATTCCCGTCGCGGCATTCATTACTTTCTGGATGTCAATGGCACTGCGGATTCCGAATAAAAACGGTCCAGTTGCGTGGCTGTTCCCCGCGTTCGGTATGATTTTTGTCCTCCAGGCGCTTTACCTCTTGGTTGGTCACTATCTCCGAAACTGGCTGGAATGGAAAAACATCGAATATGCGGTCACTAATCGGAGGACGGTCATTCGTCGAGGCGCCTGGCGGGTTTCCGAGATAAGTCGGCCACACTCCGAGTCCCCGATCGAGCTGCGGGCTAGCTCCGACGGGAGGATCGGAGATGTCAAGTTTCAAGCTCGCGGCAAAGTCGCTATGACCGGACTCAAGCAGCAATTAGAGGGCATGTTCAATCCTGAGGCAGCGACTGGGCAGTTTGCGCTTTACGCAGTGGAGAATCCGAGCGATGTTTATCGGACAATTCTCGCCCAGGCCAACACCGTAACAAACCGCATCCGAGACAATGCTTGATCAGAGCTGTCTTTTCAAAGGACCCGTTTTCCTCTACCTTCCACGAATTGGGCGCGGTATCCACAGTTTCTTCACAGCAATCCGCCTCCGATATATTCCCATCAGCGGCACTCTGGCTCACAATCCCAAAGGGGAGTAGTGTCACCAGCGAGAATCATTCCTCCACCCATGCCCGCAGAAGACTTCAAAGAGACGGTGAAGCAGCAGGCGGATATTGTCCGCATCGTCGGCGACTACATCAAGCTGAAGAAGGCTGGGGCGTCGAACTATTCGGGGCTCTGTCCGTTTCATGGGGAGAAGACGCCGTCGTTTTCGGTGCATGCTACGCGGCAGTTTTACCACTGCTTCGGCTGCGGCGTCTCCGGAGACGTGTTCAGCTTTGTGCAGAAGATCGAGAACGTCACCTTCCCTGAAGCCGTGCGGCTGGTGGCGCAGAAGCTGGGGATTCCGCTGCCCAAGGCCACGTACTCGAGTCCGGCGGAGGCGCGAGACGCCAAGCTGCGGGCTCAGTTGTACGACATCCAAGAGCGCGCCGCCGCATTTTTTCAGGAGTGCTTGCGGCGTCCCGAGGGAGCGCGGGCCCGAGAATATTTGGCGGGGCGTGGGTTGGACGAAGAAACCATAGCCCGCTTCCGCATCGGCCATGCCCCGGATTCCGGCTTTTTATTGCGCGACCGCCTCGCGGGCGAATTCAGCGAAGAGGTGATGCGCGAGAGCGGCTTGTTCTCGTGGAAGCAGGAAGAGGGCCGGGAAAGCAGCCGTCAGCCGTCAGCCATCAGCCATCAGCAAAACCAGAGTGGTGGCGCTGCCGGCGAACAGCAGGTTCCTCGCGGGCATTCGCCCGGCCGGAATGACAACCTCGACGCTGAGGACAATGCGCCGACAACCGGCGACCGAAGACCGACGGCGATTTACTCCAAATTCCGCAACCGCGTCATGTTTCCCATCGCCAACGATGCGGGAAAAATCATTGCCTTCACCGGGCGCACACTGGCTACCGACGAGAAGGCCGGGCCGAAGTATTTGAATTCGCCGGAGACCGGAATCTATTCCAAGGGGCGCGTTCTCTTCAACCTTGATCATGCGAAAGAAGCGATCCGCAAGCTCGATTACGCGATCCTGGTCGAAGGTCAGATGGATTGCATTTCTGTCTTCGCCGCCGGATTTCACAATGTACTTGCCAGCTCAGGTACGGCGTTCACTGAAATTCAGGCGAAGCTCCTCGGGCGTTTCAGCAAGAACGTGGTAGTCAACTTCGATCCCGATACCGCCGGCGCCAAGGCTACCGAGCGCACACTCGGCTTGCTCGTTGAAGAAGAGTTTCAGGTCAAAGTGCTGACGCTCGAGCAGGGCTTCGATCCCGATCTCTACATCCGCCGCAAAGGCAGAGAAGCCTATGGAGAAGCGCTGCGGGGGTCGCAGAAATATTTTGACTATCTTATCGACCGGGCGCGAAGTCACTTTCCGGTACGCAGCGCAGAGGGAAAAAAGAATGCGGTGAACTATCTTCTGCCGCACATTCAACGCGTGCCCAGCCGCATCGTGCGCGACGAATTGGCGCAGGAGATCGCGCAGAAGCTGGGAATCGATTCTGCGGTTTTGCGGCAGGAGTTGCGGCATGTGGCGGCGGAGCGCTCGGCGGCGGCTGTGAAGACTCCCGCGGAAGGTCAGGCCACCGATGCCGAGCGGATCCTTGTCCGGGCGCTGGCCTCGGCGCGGCAGATGCAGACCGGTGAAGAGCACGTTTCCGCTCGCGACGGCGCTGAGGAAGAGTTCGATCCGGCGCGGCAGGCGCAGTTCGCCTTGCAGAACGAAGGCTTGCACCGCGGCCTCGCCACCGAATCGCTGGTGGAGGCGCTGCTCAATGCCGGGGCCGATGTTGCCGATGTAATGGAAGTGCCGTGCTCGGAAAGCGAGCGCCGGATGCTGGCTTCCATCCTGTTAAAGGAGGACGAGGAACTCAGCGCGGAACGCCTGGAGGGCGCGGTGCGCGCATTACGGCGAATTCACCTGCGACGGCGGCTGGAGGAAACACAGCGCGAGTTGAAGAAGCCCGGAGTGAGCGACGATAAAGTGCGGATGAAAGAGCTGATTGGCGAACTGGAGCGGCTGAGCCGCGCCTTGCGCGATCCCAGTTAGGCGGAAGAGGGCATGCGATTCGGCTTTGGAAATCAGAAAAGCGCGTGAAACAAAACAGCCCTTCATGCCATCTAAGTAATTACGGTTGTAAGAGATAGCGGCGCAGGGCGGGATCCTCAGCGGGGCAAGTGATAGACGGAGCAGTACTTATATGTTAAACTCTGTAAGTTTGTGCTAGGTGCACAACTCCGCACTAACCCCAAGATTCCCACCTTTTAAGTTGTACCACACGCTCCGCGCGAGCGAATTGACGGATTTGAGGACAACTCTTGGCTCTTGAAGACAAGTACGACGACATAAAAAAGCTGGTCGATGCCGGTAAAGAAAAGGGATATCTCACCTACGATCAGGTCAACGATTTAATCCCGCATGATGTGCACAGTCCCGAAGACTTGGACGACCTGCTGACGACGATTGGTACGCAAGGCATCGATGTGCTGGAGGCGGGGCCTAAGTCGCCCTCCGCGGCCCTCGATAAGAAATTTGACGAAGGCGAAGAGGGCGAGGATGTTGAACTCGACCTTTCTCCCGGTGCGCTCGAAAAGACGAACGATCCCGTCCGCATGTACCTGCGCGAGATGGGAACGGTGCCACTGCTCACGCGTGAAGGCGAAGTGGAAATTGCCAAGCGCATCGAGCGCGGACAGATCCGCGTACTCAAAGCCCTCTCCCGCTCGCCCATAGTCATTCATGACTTGCTCGCCATGGGCGAAGACCTCAAGAAGGGCGTGAGGTCCATCAAGGAAGTCGTCACCTTCGACGAGGAAGAAATCACCGACGAAATCCTGCAGAACCGCCTGAACGAGTTCACCGGCAAGATCGACGACATGGCCAAGCTGTATAAGAAGGTCGCGGTCCTGCAGGAAAAATACGCGACGGTGTCGCAGAAGAAGCGTCCGAAGGATCATCGCCGGGCCCGCCGCAATCTGGCCCGCGGAATTGTGCGCGTGTCACGAGCTGTACGCAAGCTGGGCTTCACCAATGCCGAGCGCAAGCGCCTGATTGACCGCGTCAACAAAACCGTCGACAGCATGCGTTCGCTCGACCGGCAGGCCGGGAATCTGGAGCGCAAAGCCGACGCCACCCGCAGCGAAGATCAAAAAAAAGAATATCGCCGCCAGGCCCGTGCGGTAAGAAGCGAGATTGAAAAGCTTGAAGCCGAAGCCGGACTCCTGTTCCAGGAGATCAAGCGCACGCAGCGCGAAATCATCCAGGGTGACATGGACGCCGAGCAGGCCAAGCGCGAGCTGATCGAAGCCAACCTCCGACTCGTGGTTTCGATCGCGAAAAAATATACCAACCGCGGCTTGCAGTTCCTCGACTTGATTCAGGAAGGCAACATCGGCCTGATGAAGGCGGTCGACAAATTTGAATACCGCCGTGGCTATAAGTTTTCTACTTATGCCACGTGGTGGATCCGGCAGGCGATCACTCGTGCCATTGCTGATCAGGCACGTACGATTCGTATCCCAGTGCACATGATCGAGACGATCAATAAGCTGATCCGAACCTCGCGGCAACTGGTGCAGGAACTGGGACGCGAACCTACCAGTGAAGAGATCGCCAAGCGCATGGACATTCCAGTGGCGAAAGTCCGCAAGGTGCTGAAGATCGCGCAGGAGCCGATCTCTCTTGAAACGCCGATTGGCGAAGAAGAAGATTCGCATCTCGGCGACTTCATCGAAGACCGCGCCGTAGTTTCTCCGGCCGAAGCCGTGATCAATGTGAACCTCAAGGACCAGACGGGACAGGTCCTGCGCACGCTGACCCCGCGCGAAGAAAAAGTAATCAAGATGCGCTTCGGCCTCGAAGACGGCAGCGAGCACACCTTGGAAGAGGTCGGCCAGTCATTCGCCGTAACCCGCGAACGCATCCGCCAGATCGAAGCGAAGGCGCTGCGGAAGCTGCGGCATCCGTCAAGGTCGCGGAAGCTGCGAGCGTTTATGGATGGGGTAAGGGACTGAGAGGTTTAGCCGCGAAGCGGCGACAGAATGCAGACCAGGGCGCAAGCCCTGGGGTTCGTTTTCGAAAGGGAAACCAAGCCCTATAAGGGCGAAAGACAATCAATCCCAAATGTAATGTTCATCGTACGCGACCTTGTTCCTCTTAAGAAACGCCACAAATTCCTCCTGAAACGATCGCTTCCGGTGATGTTCCTCCTGGGTTGCGATGTATTTCGTCACCGCCGCGACGCTTGACTCGCTAACACTGAACACGCCATATCCAGCCTGCCAAGCAAATTCCTGGTGGCCTTTCTTTCGGATCCATGCTGACGAATTTGTCGTGACGATGCGTGCGATCTCGGCGATGGAAAGAGCGGGGCGAATACGGATCAGCAGGTGCACGTGATCGCAGGTGCCATCGATGATGATTGCTGTACCGCGCAACTCCCGGAGAATACCGCCCAGATAGGCGAAGAGCTCGGAGCGAATGCCTGGCGCGATCAGAGGCTCGCGTAGCTTGGTGCTGAAGATCATGTGCACCACCGCATCGCCGCAGGTCTGCGCCACGTTTCTTTCGCCCCTTCTGGGCTTGCTGCCGCCGCTTCGCGGCTATCGAATTGTGCGGCCTCTGACAGTTCGGAGGATGTGACGGATGTCACAAATGCGCAGATAGCTATTCCCTTCTTCCCGAAAATGGAAAGGCAAGACGACCCAGCAAACCCCAGCCCGCAGGGGCGACATATTGAAGCCCAGGGCGCGAGCCCTGGGTAAACTAAAAAATGGAGTCAAGTCCCGTAGGGACGACAGAAACTCTTTCCCAAATCGGGATCCCTCCCTAAATATTTCATCTTTGCCGGTGAAATGCGTTCACCCGCAAAATACAATCGATGACGCAACAGGGTCGTTTGGAGGATGGTACCGCGTGTACTGGACGAACGCCTGGTCATCGCGTTCGAGTGGCTTCGGCAATTAAGGGTTCCTTCACCCTCTGATGTCACTCGAACCCCACCTAGTTGATTTTGTCATTCCGAATTGGCCCGAAGGCCGAGGAGGAACCTGCTTTTCGCGTCGTGGGGCAAATGCCATTGGCATGGTCGTCTTCGCTCGTACGATGGTGCGTGGCGGCCATAAACCATATCCGCCCGGTTCCTTCGACTTTCTTGCCGCCTACGTAGTTCAAGAGAACGCCTGGTAGATCATTCCAGAGGACATGACTTGCGGGAAAGACTGCATAACGCTCTTCCCCAAGTCGCCGAAATCCAAGTACGAGAACTATCGCGAGGCATGGTGCCTGCTCGATCCCGGCCCGAACTCCACCGCGGGCCGCATCGACAGTATTCAAGGTTGCGCTGAAGAATTCTCGACGGGGTGGAGCGAATAAAACGGACACCTGTTTCTTTACAGCGTCTAAGTTATTGAGGTGGATCAGCCTCACATTTATCGTGCCGCGATTCCTGCGCGTTTTTCCTCAGCCTTCCACAGGGAAGTCTCATCGTCCACAGCTTCTGCACAATAGAGAAATGTTTTAGTGTTGCGCCGTGCAACGTTGTGCTTCACAGTGAATGCATCGAAAACGTTGGATCTTTCGATTTTGTCGAGCGATGAAATGCGGTGGGCTGGTGGAAGACAGGCAATTCTCGAGGGTGAATTGCCGGGGGTAATTCGGGAGCGCACGTGAGTGCGTGCCGGTTGCCCAGGCATTGCGGCCTCCTCCACTTCCGGTTCCTTGAGCGGGAAGTTTAGCCAGTCTACCGCAGGTTGCAGAAAGGCGGTTCTAGGAATCGCCCGAGCTGCGGCCATACTGGGAAATGTGGCACTCCTTGTGGGCGCTGTCGGACTAGTAGCATCGTCTCGCTGCTCCTAAGCGGCGAGAGGACAAGATGAAAGATCCGCGAACGGTGCGGCTCGAGGTGGCTGGCCTCGGGCCGCATTTGTTTTGTGGTTTGACTTCTTCTTCGCCATTTGTTCTCCTATAGTTAATTGCAAATATCTCCGCGGAACCTTCGACGAGGCTCGGGCCAGATTTTTTTAAATCGAGCTGAGTTTTCCGAAGCGCGCGCATCGCATTCACAACCTGCGCCGGGTTAAGGTGCGAGTGGCGTTTCAAGAAACCGGGGAACACACTTAGCGTGGCAACGACTGATTACAGCATCAGCACTCTTCCCGCGAACGTAGAAGCGGAGCGCTCGATTCTGGGCGCGATTCTGCTCGACAACTTTGCCTACAACCAGGCTGCCGAACATCTGCGCGTCGAGGATTTTTCTCTCGATTCGCACCGGCGCATTTATTCGCGCATGGTGGATCTGGCGGAGTCTTCGCGGCCGATCGACATGATCACGTTGATCGAGGAGCTTGACCGCCATAAAGACCTGCAGCCGATCGGCGACGTGGGATACGTTTCCGGCCTGCTGCACGGAGTTCCGGATCGTCCCAGCATTGAGCATTACGTCAAGATCGTCCGCGACAAGGCGCTGCTGAGAGGATTGATTCACGCGGCGAACACGGCGATTGCCCGGGCGGCGGATCAGTCGGATGCCGCCGAGGAGGTACTGAACGACTGCGAGGCGGCAATCTTCCAGCTCTCGGAGAAGCGCATCGGGCGCGGCTTCATGGGGGTGCAGGAGATCGTTCGAGAATCGTTCGGATCGGTCGATGCGCTGCTGCAACGCGGCCAGCGCATCACCGGACTGGCCACGCACTATACCGATCTGGATGAAATGACGAGCGGATTGCAGCGCTCGGATTTGATCATCATCGCAGCGCGGCCTTCGATGGGCAAAACGGCGTTCGCAATGAACATCGCGGAGAATGCGGCGGTCGAAGACCAGCAAGTCGTCGGAGTGTTCTCGCTGGAAATGTCGCGGGAGGCGCTGCTGATGCGTTTGCTCTGTTCGCAGGCCAGGGTGGATGCGCACAAGATGCGCACGGGTTCACTCTGGCAGGACGACACGCGCAAGGTGGTACGTGCCATGGAGCAGTTGGCGCACGCTCCTATTTTTATCGATGACACTCCCGGCATTTCGCTCAGCGAGATGCGCGCGAAGGCGCGGCGGTTGAAGCAGTCGCAGGGAAAGCTCGACTTGATTATCGTGGATTATCTGCAGCTCATGTCCGGCGGGAGCAAGCGCTACGAAAATCGAACGCAGGAAGTGTCGGCGATTTCGCGCGGATTAAAAGCGCTGGCCAAGGAACTTAGCGTGCCGGTGATTGCGCTTTCGCAGTTGAGTCGCGCGCCCGAGAGCCGCGGCGGCGATCATCGCCCACAACTGGCTGATCTGCGGGAGTCGGGATCGATCGAGCAGGACGCCGACCTTGTGATGTTTATCTTCCGCGAAGAAGTTTACAAGCAGGACGACCCTGACCTCCAAGGCAAGGCCGAGATTATTATTGGCAAGCAGCGCAACGGACCGATCGGCAGGGTCAATCTTGCCTTCCTGAAGAGTTGCACCAGATTCGAAACGATGGTGGAGGGCGGATTGGCGCCGGAGGAATGACGCCCAGCAAATACAGGAATTACTGTAGTTCTGTTCCGTAACTACCTTAGCCGCTTCGAGTTGCAGAACAGCTCGCTCACTGTGGAAAAGCTTGTGGAATTGCAGACTGCGAGAAAAATTCCTGCCGGTAAAGATTTGTTGGTGGTTTTGCGGCGTGGCATTTCCAGCCCCTAAGGCCCTGAATAGTAACCAGTTAGGCAATTCACTCGGCATTAACATGGGCGGAAACCGGGGAAAGCCGGGTTATTCCCAGTTTAGGGATTTGCACATTTGGCGGTTTCCGGTTTTGAATTCCCTGCTCTTGAGCGAGACAAAACCATTGTAAGCACTGACAGAAACGTTAGGAGCGGAAACACGCCATGTTCTCAGAAGTCCGCTTCCAGGTAGCGTCTAGTTTGCCGACAAGCATCCACCAAGTAAGTATCGAACAACGAGCGCGTTTGTCCCCAGCCAAACTAATCGATGACTCGCCGAACGCCGCCCTCCCCACTAAGGTTCGCCAAAAACCTGTCTGGCTACAAAATGCCTGCGCTGCCGGCCCACCGGGCGATATAGGCTCGCAAAAAAGACGTGAAGTCGTCCGCGCCTGGGGGCAGCTTCTTTCCTCGAAGGCTGATGCGGCAGAAGTCCAAGTTCACAACCGGGTTGATCAGCCTGCTGAGCACAACTTTGCGATTGCGGCAGGCAGGCAACACGAACGACGGGATGATGGCAATGCCTTCGCCGGCCTCGACCATGGCGATCATCGTGTCCAGATAGTTGAATACGGCGCGCGGGTGGAGGAAAACACCGGCGCGGGCTAGATGCCTGTCGATGAACTGCTGGACCAGATTGCCGGGCGCCAGCGAGATCAGCGGCACTCCTTTCAGCGCGGACCAGGTTGTGGACGTACGGCGCAAGGCCAGATCGCTGGCGGGGCGAATCACCATCAAGGAAAAGCGAAACAAGGGCGTGCGGCGGATGCCAGGCGCTGGCTTAAAAAACGCACCCACGCTCATATCCAGTTTGCCTTCCTCAACCAGTCGCGTGAGGGCCTCGCCGCCGACATCGAACAAGCGAATGCGGAGGTCGGGCCGGTTACTTCGGAATTCCTTAATTGCTTCGGGGAGTATGTTGGCCGCGACCAGAGGCGGCGCGCCAACGGATAATAAGTGGCTGGCTTCGGCTGCCGATTGTCCGACGCGGGATACAGCGGCATCAAGCTTCTCGAGACTTTGCCGGACCACTCCAAGCAGTTCGCTACCGGAACTCGTCAGGCCGACATGGCGTGTCGTGCGATCAAATAGACGGAATCCGAGTTGAGTTTCCAACTCTCGAATCAAAACGCTCAACCCGGACGGTGTGATGTAGAGTGCTTCCGCGGCACGCGAGAAACTTCGATGCTGGGCGACAAGCGAAAAACCACGAAACTGGCGGGAGGTAAAATCCATTGCTGAGAATACCTCAACAATTATTGAAATATTTGAACTTGTATCACAAGACTACATGAATTGAAATAATGCGGTGGCAGGGTTCCGGCGGCGATCCTACGACGATGGAGAACGGCCATTGCAAGAGTTACCAGGTAAACCGCGCGTGTGGATTGGCGGCGCCCGGGCCGCGGAGTCGGCTTTCGCCGGCTTGAAGCTTCGGCAGTGGATCATCTGCGGAGTCGCGGCCCTCGGCTTCGCCTTTGATCTGTACGAAATCGTGATCCTGCCACTGGTTGTGCGACCAGTACTCATCGCCCTCGGGGGCCTCAAGTCAGGCGCTCCTGAGTTCAATCTTTGGGTGGGACTGCTGTTTTATGTTCCCTTGGCTTGTGGCGGCGTGTTTGGGCTCCTTGGAGGCTATTTGACTGACCTTCTTGGCCGCAGGCGAGTCCTCGTGTGGAGCATCCTGGTGTATGCCCTTTCGGCCTGCGCGACTGCCTATGCCGCAACACTGCCTCAGTTCTTGATTTTCCGCTGTACAACCATCATCGGGGTATGTGTCGAATACGTGGCTGGGGTTGCCTGGGTGGCTGAACTGTTTTCCAATCCCAAGCAACGGGAATCCGCACTGGGATATACGCAATCAGCCTTTGGCCTGGGAGGACTCATGGCGACGGGAGCCTACTACGTCGCCGTTACCTATGCCCAAGGTTTTCCCTCGATCCTGATGGGCCACGAGGCCTGGCGGTACACGTTGCTGTCAGGGCTCATACCAGCGATTCCTCTCATCGTCATGCGCCCATTCTTGCCCGAATCAACGGTCTGGCAGAAGAAAAAATCCCAGGGAACTTTGAAACGGCCTAGCGTCGCCGAAATCTTCCGGCCAGCTCTGCGAAAGACTACGTTGGTGAGCACCATGCTGGTGGCGTGCAGTTACGCTCTCGCGTCAGGAGTCATACTGCACACGCCGCGCATGGTGCCTGGGCTACCCGAGGTTCGCAGCATGTTGCCCCGCCAGATAGAGCAAACAGTGAGCAGCGTACAAGTTTTTCAGGAACTCGGCACGATTGCGGGGCGTTTGGTGTTCGCCGTTCTCGTTGTTCGAATCGCTACGCAGCGGATCCTTTTGCGCATTTTCCTCGTCCCCGGCTTGGTCGTGTTCGCCTGGACCTACTTTTTCGCCGCCACCCACAGTTTGGCCGTTCTCAAGCTAGGAATCTTCCTCGCGGGCCTATTCCTGAATGGAGCGTTTAGCCTTTGGGGGAATTACCTGCCGCGCATGTACCCGACCCACCTGCGCGGCACGGGAGAGAGCTTCGCGTTGAACATAGGGGGCCGATTGTTGGGCGCTTCGGCGGCGCTCGTCACGACCCAACTCGCCAACGTCATGCCTGGCGGAGGCGCCGCAGCTCGGTTAGCTTATTCAGCTGGCACTGTTGCGGTCCTAGCCTATTCGATGTCGCTAATCGGGAGTCTCTGGCTGCGCGAGCCAGAACACTCTGAACTGCCTGATTAGAATTTCTGCCGCGAGGCGCCGGGTTCTGGCCTTGGCCGGCGACTCGACACGGGATATTCTTGACAGCCCAGGAAGGGCAGAGATGAAAACAGAACAGCCAAGGCGGTGGCCGAAACGTATCGCTATCGGGCTTGTAGGGTTGGCCGTGCTGATCGTGAGCATAGTCGCATTTCTGGCCGCATTTACAAAGCTCGCCGGAGAAGAGAAGACTCCCGCAGGAGTCCACCGGGACACGGCTTTATATATCAAGATGCGCGACGGCGTGCAGATTGCCGTTGATGTCTGGCTTCCTCAGGACTACCAGGCGGGGCAGCGGCTGCCGGTGCTGCTACGAACCACGCGCTACGGACGCGATGGCCAGTTTGGCTGGGCATACCGGCTGGCTGTAGCTTTAAAACAGGCGGACCTGCATGGTCCAGGCGACGCACAGACCGACTATTTGAATCAGCGTCACTTTGTGGTCGTCGTGGGAGATGCGCGCGGCAGCGGCGCCAGCGGGGGTCATCGCGAAACGGAGTTTTCACGCGACGAGATTTCCGATCTGGGTGAACTCGTCAACTGGGCGGCAAACCAGCCCTGGTCCAATGGCCGTATTGGGACCTTCGGCGGTTCCTATGAGGGAGCGACGGCGGAGCTGGCAGCAGTGACGAACCCGCCCGCACTCAAAGCGGTTGCTCCATTTTCCAGCCAGTTCGACGTGGGAATGCTGGCATTTCCCGGTGGCGTTTATGACCAAGCCCTTATGGAGTCCTGGAGCGATCTAATCCGCAGACTAGATAACAGCGGCGATGTTTGTGTCGCCAACGGGTTGAGCGGTAGTCGCTGCTGGTGGGCCGGGCGGTACCTGCGAGGTGTAAAGCATGTCGACGCAGATTCCGACGGAAAGCAGCTGGCCCAAATGCTAGCTGAGCGGCACAACCAATATCCGACGGAGCTACTGTCACAGGCAGAGTTTCGGGACGACCCGCTCCCCTTGCGCAACGGATCCGCCACTACCATCGCGGAGATAAGCTCGTTCGGACATCGCACCCAAATTGAATCGTCTCAGGTAGCGATGCAAGTCTGGTGTGGCTGGCTGGATTCCGATGTTTGTGAGGGCGCGCTAGCGCGCTATTTGACCTTCAAGAATCCGCAGCAGGTTATCATTGGCCCCTTTTCCCATGGCCTGGACTTCAACGCTGATCCTTTTCTGACTCCCGCTCAGCACCCCCCCCCGGAGCCTACAGTCGAGCAGCAGAACCGCATGATGGCAGATTTCTTCGACCGTTTGCTTCGTTCCGACGTTTCGATCCCGATTGAATCAAGCATTCGTTACTACACCATGGGCGAGGGACAATGGCACGAGAGCAAGGTTTGGCCACCGCAGGGCTTCGACCAGGCCAGCCGGCTCTATTTCGCGGAGAATCATACGTTCAGCCCAGCGCCCCCTGGGACCGCTACCGCAAGCGACACCTATCCAGTCAACTTCACGGCATCAACTGGCAAGCAAGATCGCTGGACGACGGAATTGAACCTTGACATTCACTACCCTGACCGCTCCGGCGAAGACGGCAAACTACTTGTCTATACTGGCACTCCACTCGCGACGGACGTGGAAATTTCGGGCTCGCCAAAGGTGGTCCTTGAAGTCTCTTCCACGGCCGCAGATGGCGCATTCTTCGCCTATCTCGAAGACGTAGCGCCAGACGGTCACGTCACTTATCTGGATGAGGGAGAACTGCGTGCGGTCGATCGCAAAGACATGGGTCAAAATGAAGGTCCGTACAGCTCGCCTGGCCCGTCGCCCGGCAATTCGCGCCACGACGCCCAGCCGCTTGTCCCCGGAAAACCTGCCGAATTAAAGATCCGAATGTGGCCCATATCCGTCCTCTTGCGAAAAGGTCACCAGATTCGCGTTGCCCTGGCAGGAGCGGACGCTGGCACTTTCCGCCGGTACCCACCGGTGGATGATGTCACATGGACGGTCTATCGACAACGCGGGTTGGGGTCGTATCTGGAACTGCCGGTGCAGCCACGCTAGATCGGTTGCCCGCCGACAAGGGGGTTTCGTCGGGATGAAAACGGGCGACCCCTCGTCAGACCGAGTGACGGACAACTCCGGAGTGAGGAGTGCCGATCAGCAGCTTCCACCTGTGATAATGGCCATTATTCGTCATTGTTTCAGCTCCTTTGTTTGAATGTGTCTCCCGAACAGACGCAACACGCCTACACGGCCTGCCGCGACTTGCTCCAGCCGACCCCCTGCAATCTTTCCCCACTCCGTTCTTTTTACAAGCCAGTGCCAGAGTGAGTAGACGGCGTGGAAACCACATAGCCACTCCAAGGCGTCTGAAATGAAAGCATGTGCATCAATCACAGCGTTCAAAGCTGGGCTGCTGGTTGTAAACCCTCTGGCCTCAGGGATGAGTTCGGCGCCCGGTCGAAGGTATGCGATCAGAAGCCCCGAAACAACGGATGCCGCCACTCCCAAGTAGATTCCCCAATCGGTTATCCGCCTGATTTTAGAGTGCGGCATTCGAACGGACTGTCCGACCCATCGTCCGCCGCCTGAGCGCCTGCTTTGCACCCAGATAAGCCGGACAAGAAAAATGAAGCCGACAACCAGGCCCAACTTCACTTCTCCTCTCATTGCAACAGGGTTGGTCATCGCGCCCGTCGTTTCGCCGTTGCTGATGAAGGCATAAACCAGCACGAACGCGCTGATCCAGTGAACACTTCCATTCAGCCATTGAAGTGAACTGAACTGGCGAACGTGGCGGCGGGATATTTCTAGTCGAGCTATAGTGGAACGCGAGTTCCCGGTTTCCATGGTCATGCCGTACTCCTTTCATCGTGAAGACCAGCAGCGGTCCTGCAACTGATTTCCATGCCGTCCTCCACGGGAAATGCGACCGATACATATCCGCTGGCAGGGTTGCGAACATACTCCAGATAGCCGCGCAAAGACGAAAAGGTGATGTCGTCTGCAACAATCAACGCACCGATCGCCAGACGAGACTCCAAGGACCGCAGCAGCGGGAGGCAGAGGTCTTTCCAACCGTCGAGGAGCACGAGGTCAATTGGCCCGGGAAGCTCGTTCAAAGTCGTCATGGCATCTCCGGGCAGGATCGTGATGTGATCGGCGAGTCCGGCTTCGGCGAGATTGGCTCGAGCGGCAACGATCTTGGCGGCGCTAAGCTCCGTGCTGACCACATGGCCGGCTCCGTTGTCAGCCACTGCCGCGGCCAGATAAATGGTGGAGATTCCGTAAGACATACCGAACTCCACGATGGTGTTCGGGCGTTTGGCTCGAACCAGTATGTAGAGCAAGTCTCCGCCCTCTTGGGAGATCGGCATGTAAGTGCACTCTGAGGCATCGGCCCGCTCCTGCGCAGTCGCGGACTCCCACGAGACGCCCGGCTCCGGCCCGCGAGGGGTTTCATCATCGTGGGCCGCTGCGTCAAACAAGCGGTTAAGAACAGTTCTGACCTGGGGTGCACATAACGTGTTTGCCATATTTTGATGCTGAGTCGAGGAAGAACTGCTCCAAGGCTGTGATGGCTTCCAAGACTCAGGCTGGGGGGCATCGCTTACACTTCTTGCTTCCATCAAGATTGTTGCTGTTTTTTCATCTGGCATATTGCCCTCCTTCACCCTTACAATATGAGCAAATGCTCACAAATAAAACTCGCGTTCGCGATGGCAGGGGCAGGCCGGTTAAGAGGACGGTGAAAGCGCGTAAAGAACCGGGCCAGGCGAGGTCCCAGGAGACGGTGGGCGTCATTCTTGAAGCAAGTGCTCGCATTTTGGAATCGGATGGAATGCGCGGGTTCAATACCAACGCGATCGCCGCGCGCGCCGGAGTAAGTATCGGGTCGCTGTATCAGTATTTTCCGAATAAGGATGCGATCCTGCTCGCCTTGATTGGCCGTTTTGAGGAGGCGCTGCACAATGGCGTTCTGCACATCATGCGCGGCGGAAAAGGGCAGGAACTGAAACCGCGCGTTCGCCTGCTGGTGCGGGCACTGGTGAGGGCGCATTACGACCGCCCCCGGCTCAATCGAATACTCGAAGCCGAAGAGGAACGGCTTGGAAGCGGGACCGATAGTGCGGCGTTCCATGCGAGCGTGATGGAACTATTGCAGGATCACAAGAACGAAGTGGCCGTGCCTGTCTCGGCCGCAACGGAGCGGGCCATCATCGCGATTCTCCGCGCGTTAGTGGACCTGGGCCTAGCGTCCGGCGCGACTCGCCGGTCCACGGAACAGCAAGCCATGCGCGCTGTGTGCGCATACGTGCTTTATAGAGGCTGAAGGCGCTTGGTGATCGATTCGGAGTCCGCAGCTTCAACAGAGTTCCGGAAGTTAACGCGTCACTCGCGTCTGTGTGTGACGCCGCCGCCGGCGACTCCGATGGCTTCTATGCCGTGGCTAGCGATCACCCGCACGTTTCGGTTTGACTGCGTTCGCCAAGGTTAACCTCTTATCGGGCGTGCTGACATAGCTGATCTGCAGATTGAAACCGTTGGGAGTGGTCGTGTGATAACTCCTGTAGGAGGCAACGTGAATGTCTTCGCCCGTGGAGGTGTCGGTTTCCGCTTCGAGGCCGCGTTTCTCGAGCGCTGCTTTCACTCCGTCCGTATCCCAGGGAGAGATGCCAAACGAGATGTGATCAACCTGCGCACGGCGCCAGGGCGCGGCGCCGCTTTTGCCAAAGCTGGGGTCGTTAAGGTTGCCTCCCCGGACGATGATGTCTCCGACGTCACCGATCATTAGCTCGTGCTGGCTTCCTTCGTCGTATGTCTCCTTCCACCCCAGGAGATTCGAGTAAAAAGACGCACTTTCCTTGTAGTTTGTCACCTTGAACGAGAGATGGTCCAGCCACGCGGTATCCCACCCGGTTGGATCGAACGGCGCCGGCGTAGACAGCTTCGCCTCCGCCGGCGTTTTGCGGGCCTTCACGAGGCCGTTCCCGTTGCTGATCTGAAGATCCCATCCATCCGGATCTTTTACATGAAAACTCTCGAACCCTTGGCCATCGTTCTCGGCTACCGGGGCAAGGCCACGCTTCTCGAGTTCGGCGTGTGCGATCCTGGCATTCCAGGGCTCGACTACGAAGCAGAAGTTCTCCACGACGGCCTGTCTCTGCTCGGGCGCTCGCTTAAAGATGGCAGAGCCCCAGTGGCCGATGTCCAATACGGCCTGTTTGCCATCATCGCTTCGCAGTCTCCATCCCATCAGCGCGATGTAGAACGCGGCCTCTTTCCGGTAGTCCGGCACCTGAAAGGTAATGTGGTCCAGGGCTGCGGTCTTCCAACCGGTGGGCGCGAACACCGGCTTGATCGGGGCGGTTGCCAGATTCGCATTCAATGGACACGACTGTGTTCCGTAGCCGTCTCTACACCGGCCCTGCCCGAATGAGAAGGAAGCAAAGGGCGCAACGACCGCTGCGGCTCCCAAGGCCCACAGTAGTTGTCGACGCGAGGTCCCCCGGATGGGGTTGTTGTTTGCGTGCTTTGCTGGAATATTACCCATCGGAAAAATGGCCTCGCGCGAACTGTTCTCCGGTGAAATATGTCTTGCAAGCTAGCCGGAATTATTCCCAAATCAATTGCTGTCTTCGCCGACTTTCAGTACGGCTAGAAAAGCTTCCTGCGGGATATCAACGCGGCCGATGCGCTTCATGCGTTTCTTCCCCTCTTTTTGCTTCTCGAGCAGTTTGCGTTTACGCGAAATGTCGCCGCCGTAGCACTTCGCAATCACATTTTTTCGTATGGCAGATACGGTTTCGCGGGCAATGATTTTCGCTCCGATCGAGGCTTGAATAGCCACCTCAAACATCTGCCGGGGAATCAGTTGGCGCATTTTGTGGACCAGCAGTTTGCCGCGATCATAGGCGAAATCGCGATGCACAATAATCGAGAGGGCATCTACCGGTTCGCCGGCCACCAGGATGTCGAGCTTCACCATTGGCGACTCCCAGTAGTCTGCGAGATGATAATCGAGCGACGCGTAGCCGCGCGAAACTGATTTCAGCCGATCGTAAAAATCGAGCACGATTTCATTCAGCGGTAACTCATAGTGCAGCATCACACGCGAGGAGCTGACGTATTCGAAGGTCTTCTGCTTGCCGCGTTTGTCCTCGACCAGCTTTAGAATTCCGCCGACGTATTCTTCGTTGGTGAGAATCGTGGCGAGAATGACCGGCTCTTCGATTTTCGCAATCTCGCTGGGATCGGGCCACCGGGAGGGATTGTCGACCTCGATCATCACGCCGTCGGTCTTGTAGATTTTGTAGCGCACACCGGGGGCGGTGGTGATGAGTTCGAGAGCAAACTCGCGCTCGAGCCGCTCCTGGATGATTTCCATGTGCAGCAAGCCGAGGAAGCCGCAGCGAAAGCCGAAGCCCAGGGCGACAGAACTTTCCGGCTCGAAGAAGAAAGAGGAATCGTTCAAGCGCAATTTTTCGAGGGCTTCGCGCAGGCGCGTGTGTTCGTGCGCGTCAACGGTGTAGAGCCCGGCAAAGACCATGGGCTTGATTTCTTCGAAGCCGGGGAGCGCCTCGAAGGCCGGCTCGGCGTCATCCGTGATGGTGTCGCCGATTTTCGTGTCGGCGACATTCTTGATATTCGCAATCACGAAGCCAACTTCGCCCGCTTTCAGTTCGTCGATCTCTACCGGTTTGGGCGTGAGCACGCCAAGCGTTTCGGCGTCGAACGTTGTTCCGTTGGACCACAACCGTATTCTCTGGCCCTTCCGCAATGATCCCTGGAAGACGCGGGTAAGGATGATGACGCCGCGATAGGCATCGAACCAGGAGTCGAAAATCAGCGCCTGCAGCCGGTTGTCAGGATTTCCCTTCGGCGCCGGCACGCGCTTCACGATGGCTTCCAGCACATCGGGCACGCCTTGCCCGGTTTTCGCGCTGATCAATACTGCATCGGAGGCGTCCAGGCCGACGGCGCTTTCGATCATTTCCTTGGTGCGCGGGATGTCAGCGCTTTGCAGGTCGATTTTGTTGATGACAGGAATGATTTCGAGGCCGTTGTTGATGGCGAGATACGCGTTGGCCAGGGTTTGTGCTTCCACTCCCTGCGACGCGTCGACGACGAGCAGTGCGCCTTCGCAGGAGGCCAACGATCGCGAAACTTCGTAGGAAAAATCCACGTGTCCGGGAGTGTCGATTAAGTTGAGCTGGTAAGTCTGGCCGTCCTGCGCGGTATACATCATGCGGACGGCGTGGGCTTTGATGGTGATGCCGCGCTCGCGCTCCAGGTCCATGGAATCGAGCACCTGTGCCTGCATCTCGCGCGCAGTGAGGGATCCGGTCAGCTCCAGCAGACGATCCGCCAGCGTGGATTTACCGTGGTCGATATGCGCGATGATGGCAAAGTTGCGGAGGAAAGCGGCGTCCATAGATTGAAGGGCTAATCTTTGATTTTAGCAGGGAAGCAGTTGCCAGCCGTCGGCCGCCAGTTCTCCGTAGTGGCGCTGTTTGGCTGGCGGTCCAGGGCGGTTACGCAGGAAATCCCTCGCTCCGCCTGAAAAACGGCTGCGCTTAGGATGACACGGCCGGCCGGACGAATTACTTCCGCTAGAATCGGAATGCATGATCGTCCTTGCTTCTGCTTCGCCACGGCGCCAGGAGTTACTGCGCAACGCTGGGATTGAATTCCGGGTGCAGCCTGCTGACATTGATGAAACTCCGTTGGTGGGAGAGCCTCCGCGGAGCTGCGCGGAGCGGCTGGCGCGGGAAAAGGCACTGGCGGTTTGTCAGCGCAATTCAAAAGACTACGTTCTGGGAGCGGATACGATCGTCGTGGTCGACGATGCGATTCTCGGGAAGCCGCGCGATGTGGGAGACGCTGCCCGCATGTTGCGGCTGCTCTCGGGGCGCAATCACGTTGTCATCACCGGAGTCTGTATCGCTGGTCCGCATCCAGGCGGGGCTGGACAACAGAGCGCTGAAAACCGGGAAGTGAGAACCGCGTCGGAGAGCACTGTGGTTACGATGTCCGAGATTTCCGATGAGGAGATCCGCGACTACGTCGCAACTGGCGAGCCCATGGATAAGGCGGGGGCGTATGCCATCCAAGGCATTGCGTCACGGTGGATACCTCGGATCGAGGGCGACTATAGCAATGTGGTGGGCTTGCCGGTGGCGCTGGTGTATCGCATGTTGCGCTTGGCTGGAGCGGGTCCCTGTTAATCGCTCGCATGGAAAACCTGAAAATCTTTACCACAGAGGGCGCAGGGTAGCGCAGAGGAAATCAGGATTTCTTTTCTTCTTCTTTTTTCTTTTCTTCGGGCGGTTCCTTCATCGCTGCTTTAAAGTTACGGATGCCTTCGCCGAGGCCTTTGCCGACGGCGGAAAACTTGGTGGTCCCGAAGAGCAGGAGGGCGATTGCTATCACCAACAACCAATGCCAAAGCGAAAACTCACCCATAACTCCTCCCCGGATCTTTCGAGGCGCCCGCGGCACGGAATGCCGTCACCGAAGTTCCCCATGAAAAGTCTAGGCTATGGCAACTTCGGAGTCAAAGATTGGGCGTCAAAGACACGGTCGTGCGATGCTCACCATGACGACGTCCAGAAGTCTATTCTTGGAGGAAGTCTATTTCTTGCAAAACACGCATTCCGGAGAACCGTGGTGATTTCAAGAAAACATGTCAGCGTATTGATCGCTTCGGCTTGTTGTCTGGTGGCTCAGGGTGCAGCGCAGGCTCCGGCGACGGCGCAGAAGCAGTCTACGGAGCATCGCAAGACCAGCGAACCTTATACTGGAGATTTGTCGATTTTCGATTCGCCGGGGCGCGACCAGCGGCTGCAAATTAATCGCGTTATGGATATTCTGGGCATCACCTCGGGGAAAACCGTGGCGGATATTGGAGCTGGTTCAGGCTGGTTTACGGTGCGAGCGGCGCGGCGAGTCGGCGAAAATGGAGCGATCTATGCCGTGGACATTAATCCAGAATCGATTCGCTACATCGATCACCGGGCGCAGAAAGAGAAGCTGCACAACGTGAAGACCATCCTCGGGAAGGAAGACGACCCCTTGCTGCCCGCGGGAGCGGTCGATTCGGTGCTGCTCTTGAAGACGTACCACGAAGTTGCCGAGCCGGTCAGGCTGTTGCAGAATTTGCGGGCGTCGCTTCGTGCCGGCGCAAAAGTTGGAATCATTGATCGCAATGGAAATGGCGAGGATCACGGTGTGGGCCGCGATGTTGTTCTCCGCGAGGCCGAACAGGCGGGCTACCGATTGCTGGATCAGTACGATTTCGTGAAGGGCGACAAGATGGATTACTTTCTGGTCTTCACGGTAAAACAATAATTTCCTCGACCACGGACCAGGTGGTGCGCGACAAGTCAGCGAAGGCCGGCAAGTCTGCGTCAGAAGCCGCGCCCTGCGGGCTTGCCCATGCGGCTTCCATGGTTTCCCGGTCCTCGAAATAGAGTTCGATCACTGCGTCCCAGGCCGGCGATTTTCGTTTGGGATCGGCCTGCGCGAAGTTCTGCACATATCGCTTCAGGCCGGGGAGTTTCATGGCGAGCGGACCGTGGACCTCCCGAAGATGATGACGGAATTCCTCGCTGGTCATTCCCGGTCCTTTGCAGACCACTACCACGAACTTGAGCATGAGTCCGGACTCCGGTTCAAACCCTCTCAATCATTCCCGCCAGCAGGAGCGCACGCCGCGGTAGTTCGGAAAGAACGATGTATTCGTGCGTTGCGTGTGCGCCCTCACCTACACCGCCCATGCCGTCGAGCGTGGGAATGCCCATGCCGGCAGTAAAGTTCCCGTCGGAGCCGCCGCCTACGGCCGCTTCTTCGAGCTTCCATTCAACGTCTGCGGCAATCTCACAGGCCTTCCTGTACAGAGCGGCGACGCCTTTCGTGCGTTCCATCGGAAGGCGGTTGATTCCCCCAGCGAGTTTCAGCTTGCAGTGCTTATCGAACGGCTTGAGTGCGCGCAGCTTGCGGTCGATGCCGGCGGCCTGCCTGGCGATTCTGATGCGGACATCGATTGCGACCGAGGCCTCGGCCGCAATCACGTTGGTGCGGGTTCCGCCGGAAATCACGCCGGGATTTACCGATAGGCCCTGGCGCAAATTGTTCAGTTTTGCTATGGCCGAGATTTGCCGCGCCAACTCCAGAATTGCGCTGTGACCCTTGCCCGGATCAAGTCCCGCATGCGCGGCCACGCCCTTCACACAGAGGGTATATTCGCCCACACCCTTGCGGGCGGTTTTCACAGCGCCGCGGGTTCCGGCCGCCGGCTCGAGCACGAGAACTCCGGCTGATTGTTTCGCCAATGCTTCCGTGATCTTGCGCGAAGAGTAGCTGCCCACTTCTTCATCCGAGACAAGAAAAACTGTCACCGGACGTGGTAGCTCCCCGTGCCATTCCTGCAGGGCTTCGAGAGCGTGGAGCATGAGCGCGATACCTGACTTCATGTCGAGAACTCCGGGCCCGCAGAGGCGGTTGTTCTCGACTTTGCACGGCATGTTGGCCAGCGTGCCCAGCGGATAAACCGTGTCGTAGTGGCCCAGGAGCAGAACTGGTTTGCGGTTCGCGGAAGCGGATCGAGAGTCTCCAACGAAGTCGACCTGCAGGCTATCGCCGAAATCGTTGCTTCGATGGAAGCGGGTACGCCCTCTGAGTGCTTGAAATTTGGATGCCAGCATGGCGGCGATGCTGTCGACTGCGGGTTTGTTGTCGCTGGGGGATTCGATTTCGACGAGCTCTCGAATCGTGGTGACCATCGCGTCTTGCCGCTGCTCGAAGTAGCGCTCGCGATCGACAGCCACGGGCTGAGGCGATGCAACGGCCGATGACATTGAGTTCGGTTTCTGGCGGATCGGAGTCTCCTGTTGTTGTTGTAAGGCGCGCGAAGCCTTGAATTCAATGAGGTACAGTATAATCTTCAGGCTGATCGCGACGAATGCTGATCATTGAACTATGACTGAGAACTGTGATTGAGAACTATGACTGAGAGCACTCCGCCCGTGAGCGAGGCGTGCGCGCCCAAGATGACACTCGACATCCACGACATCCTTAAAATCCTGCCGCACCGTTATCCCTTTCTGCTGATCGACCGCGTGCTCGAGCTGAAACGGAAGGAAAGCATCGTGGCCATAAAGAATGTCACCATCAATGAACCGTTCTTCAACGGGCATTTTCCCGGGTTGCCGATCATGCCCGGCGTACTGATAGTGGAGGCCATTGCGCAGGCTGGAGGCGCGCTGCTGCTTACCGAGGTGGAGGACCGCAACGACAAAGTGATGGTCTTCACGGGCATTGAGCGGGCTAAGTTTCGCCGTCCGGTGAGCCCAGGCGACCAGTTGCGCATCGAAGTGGAAGTCAAGGGCTGGCGTGTGGTTCCGCGAATGATCGCGGCAAAGATGTATGGCGCCGCTTATGTTGCAGGAAAACGGGTGGCGGAAGCGACGGTATCCTGCCAGTTGATTGACAGCTCGCGCGGGCGCAGCAATGGTTCGGACGGAGCCGACGACGGCGCGGCGGTGGAATGAACCAGAATCCGGCTCCGTGGCGCGCGGTCTCTGAACCATCTTCCATAACCTCATCATGAACGTTCATCCCACGGCCATAATCGATCCGCGGGCTAAAGTGCCGGCGTCATGCAGGGTTGGTCCGTACTGCGTGATCGGCGCTGAGGTCGAGCTCGGCGAAGGCTGCCATCTGGTCTCGCATGTTGCGATAGAAGGGCCGACAAGAGTCGGCATCGACAATGCCTTCTTTCCTTTCTGCGCCATCGGTATGGCGCCGCAGGATGTTACCTACGCGGGTGAGCCCACGCGGCTCGAGATTGGCAACCACAATGAGATTCGCGAGTCGGTAACCATCAGCCGCGGCACGGCAAAGGGCGGCGGCCTTACGCGGGTTGGCAGTCACACACTGATCATGGCTTACGCTCACATCGGACATGACAGCGTGATCGGCGATCATTGCATGCTGGTGAACGGCGCGACTCTTGGCGGACACGTGACGGTTGGAGAGTGGGCGGTGGTCGGGGCTCTGTGTCCGGTGCATCAGTTTGTACGGATTGGAGCGCACTCTTATATTGGCGGGGGAACGACGATCACGCAAGATGTGCTGCCGTTTTCTATGACCTCAGCGGCGCGCAATACGAATGCGTATGGAATGAATAAGGTGGGGCTTGAGCGGCGGGGTTTTTCGAAAGAGCGCATTCGCCAAATCCACCATGCTTACAAGATTCTGCTGGCCTCGAAGATGAATACATCGCAGGCGCTGGAGAAGCTAAAGGCGGAGGCGGATAAGGGCGATGACGTGGAGATGCTGATTCGGTTTATTGAGGCGAGCGAGCGCGGGATTATCAAGTAAGTGGCACTGCGTTACTCACGAACGTCAAAAGCCCCGCCCAAGCGGAGCTTGTATGGGCACGGTTGAGAGTAGAGACTGGTTGGGCCGCACTGGCGATGGTCAATTGCCGATACGAGTAGCGGTCTGGATGCTTACACCGGTTGGCAGCATCCCTACTCCCAGCATTTCTTGCCCATTGTTTACGATAACAATGGCAATTGGAAAGCTGGTCTGTCCGGGAACATTGATCGTAACGGTTCCAGTGCAGTCAGAATTTGCACTATAAGTGCCCGTCGCTGTAAGCCCAGACAAAATCTGCCCATTAATGCTTTCGGTGATTGCGCTGCCGGTCAACTTTCCTGTGCCATTCAATTTCGTTGTGCCCAGAAAAGCGCCTGGACCAACGCTCACCAGGTAAGCGTTCATCTGTAACCAACTCCAGGCCCCTCTAATCTCAGTGTTGGAACAACTATGCGTTCCGACTGCCAATGCGTACCCAGATTGAGTTGTGCCGTTATCTGTTTCAATCAATTCCCACCGATTCGTACTGTCCACGACGATGTTGAAGTGGACCGTGCCGGTGGAGAAAACCAAGTCGGCCTGCCCGGTGCAGCTCGAACTGACATTGTATGTGCCTGTGAACGGCACATCAGACGCCACGGTCCCATTCGCATTAAAGGTCCATGTGCCATTTAGCCTTCCTGTCCCGTCGGCAACGATAAGTCCACCGCTGTCTAAGACAACCCCGCCGCTTACGCCAGACAGCACAGCTCCATAGCTGCCCTTTATGGTAGAGCGAGAGCAGGTGGCCGCCATTACGAACCTAGCTGAACTAAAAGCGAGCGCAATTAGAAGGACAGAACTGAAGCGAAGGCTCTTTGCACTTAACACGTCGAAAACACCTCCTCATAGGCAAAGAAGTATATAGATTAATCGACCTTGATTGGGTTAACGCTAGATTAAAATCACTCGTTACACGTGGGCACTTTGCGAAGCGGCGAGCACCCCAGACTAAATCCGATTCTGAGGGAGTTACACAGGGTCGGAGCTGCCACATCGTGTCGGCACAGATTTGCTTCCGTAGTAAAGGCGGGAACCACCAAATGCTAGACTTGCTCGTTGGTCGATTCGTTCATGCCTCCCCACAAGAAGAAACTTGGCATCATTGCCGGCAATGGGAAGTTTCCCTTTCTCGTGCTGGACGCGGCGCGGGCGGCGGGGTATGAAGTTGTTGTCGTCGCGATCAAGGAAGAAGCTTTTCCAGAGATTGAGCAGCGGGGTGCGGCCTCGGTTCACTGGCTATCACTGGGTGAGCTTTCGAAGCTGATTGAAACCTTTCATCGCGAAGGCGTGCAGCGCGCGGTGATGGCCGGACAGGTGAAGCACAAGCAGATATTCTCCGCCATCCGTCCGGACTGGCGGCTGGCCAAGCTTTTGCTGTCACTCACCAGCCGGAACACGGATAGCCTGCTCGGGGCGATCGCAAAAGTCCTGGCGGATGAGGGGATCACTCTGGAGAAATCCACGTGGCTGCTTGAGCCGTTGCTCGGCCGCCCGGGCATTCTCACGGGCAGGCCTCCGACCGAGCAGGAGCTTAAGAATATTGAATACGGACGCGCTGTGGCTCGCCAGCTCGTGCAATATGATATTGGCCAAACCGTCGTCATTGCGGAATCTGCCTGCGTGGCGGTCGAAGCAATGGAGGGAACGGACGCGACCATCGAACGCGCGGGCCAGATCATGCGCTCGCTGCATGGAGACGCCTCCACGCTGAGCCGCGCCCTCACGGTGGTCAAGATCGCCAAGCCGAATCAGGACATGCGCTTTGACGTGCCCGTGATTGGAGTGAAAACCATCGAGGTGATGCAGACTGCGGGCGCAACCTGCATCGCGCTCAATGCCGGAAAGTGCCTGCTGCTCGATGGCGAACAAATTATCGACGCGGCGAACGCGGCAGGGATTGCCATTGTAGCGGAACCATCCTGACGCCGCGTTGATATCAGCAACCGTTTCGCCGAGGAGTTAAAAGACATGGCATCGACAAACTCTGAATCTGCCCTAATCGCCGACCAGCTTCGCCGCGCATTCGAAGGTGACGCCTGGCATGGGCCCGCTTTGCTCGAGTTGCTGCAAGATGTCAACGCGGGTACCGCCGCAGCTAACCCTCTGGCGGACGCTCACAGCATATGGGAGCTCGTTCTGCACATCGCGGCGTGGGACGGTGCTGCCCTGCGCCGGATTGCTGGGGAGAAAATCCAACTCACGGGCGTCGCGAATTTTCCTGTTGTTCCGAAGCCGACCGAAGCAGCGTGGCGTAAGGCTGTCACTCAGGCGAAGCAAACGCACGATGTGCTGGTCAAGACGGTTGCCAAGCTACCTGAGTCCCGGCTACGGGAGCGGGTTCCAGGAAAAAAATATGATTTTGGCCATATGCTGCACGGGGTCGCGCAGCATGAGCTTTATCACGCGGGGCAGATCGCGATTCTGAAGAAAATGTCGATGACGGGCTGAAGCGGGGCCCTTCACGAACCTACTTACCACTTCTTGAAAATCACTCCTACCGCAGCGACGATCATCAGGAAACCGACGGCGTGGTTCCAGCGCACGGGCTGTTTGAGGTAGAGCACGGAAAACACCGAGAAGACAATAAGCGTAATTACTTCCTGGATGGTTTTGAGTTGGGCCGCGCTGAATTCGTAGGAACCGATGCGATTGGCTGGAACCTGAAAACAATATTCGAAGAAAGCAATCATCCAACTCACTACGATTACTTTGAACAGCGGGACATTGCGGTACTTCAGATGGCCATACCAGGCGAAGGTCATAAAAATGTTGGAGACGGTGAGCAGCGCGATGGTTCTCATGGGATGATCCGGCGTTCCTTTCGCTAATCAGGATGCTCTTTCCCGGCTTTGCGTTTACAATTTGTTGTTCCTGTTGGCAACCAGCCAGTCGAGAGTCCCTTCCTGCAATCTGACAATCCGATTTCCGTTGCGGTGGTCGGTGTGGGCGTCTTTGGACGCAATCACGCTCGAATTTACAAAGAACTGGAACAGCAAGGGGAAGCGGTGCGCCTTGTGGGCGTGGTCGATCCGAATCTCGAGCGCGCCGATGCAGTTGCGCGCGAGTTCGGTTGCCGCGCATTCGGTTCGGTGCAACAGATGCTGACTACGCACAGTGAGATCCGCGCTGCGTCGGTGGCGGCGCCGACGGTTCATCACCTGGAAGTGGCGCAATCCTTGATGGAAGGGGGCGTCGACGTGCTCATCGAGAAGCCGCTGGCCGGCTCTCTCGCGGAGGCGAATGAATTGGTGGAAATCGCCTCTACGCACAAGCGCATCGCGCAGGTAGGACACCTTGAGCGTTTTAATCCCGCGGTACGCGCCACCATCCCGCTGCTCACACAGCCCATGTTCTTTGAGGTGCATCGTCTCAGCGTCTTTACGCCGCGGTCTCTCGATGTCGATGTCGTGCTGGATTTGATGATTCACGATTTAGACATTGTGCTTTCGTTTGCCAACTCCGCGGTGAAAGAAGTTCGTGCTGTGGGATTGCCGATTCTTTCCGGCAAGGCGGATATCGCCAATGTAAGGCTGGAATTCGAATCCGGATGCGTGGCGAACTTCACCGCGAGCCGCGTGTCGACCGAACGAGTGCGGAAGCTGCGCTTCTTCCAGCCGCAGCAATATATTTCGGTCGACTACGGGCGCCAGGAAGTGTTGGTCTTCACCGTTGGCGCAGATGGATCGGCGTCGGGCACGCCGAGCGTCAATCCGCAGATCAAAGTAGCGAAGCCGCCGGTCGCCTCGGAGGAACCTCTGCACGCCGAACTGAAGTCTTTCCTGCATGCAGTGCAGAATCGTTCCATGCCGCTGGTTCCGCTTGCGGAAGGCCGCCGCGCGCTCGCGCTTGCGCTGGAAATTGTGGCGGCGATTCGCGAGCATGGAAAGAGAGTCGGGCTGTCCGGCATCGCGAAAAAACAACCCTAGGTCCAAGAATGCGCGACGGGAGTCTGCATGCTGTCTGTTCACCTATGAGAGTAAGGCGCTGCGGGCAGAATGCTAGGTCCTTCGCTTTGCTCAGGACGACATCATGAAACTGGAACACTGACATTTCAAACTTGGACACTGACATCTCGCGACACGACTCGCCTGTCGTTGAAATTTCTTGGGAAATCTAAACGTTTTACAAATGTTTACACACTTCAGTCCCACGCCATTTGTGAGTGAGCATAACCTCGTGAAAGATGCGAAAATAAAGATAACTTGGCCGCAATCGTTCGCTGGGTCATCGATCGCAAAGTTGATGCAACGTGGCGAAGGATATCTGTGTCTAACGGACAAGCCTGGTTCGTAGCTTAGTTCATGCCCATCACACAAATCCCATTCCAGGACCCGGTCGCTCCTCCCGAAAAGCCGCAACCGGAGCAGCTCGGCCTCTACGACGCCCAGGGATGGGAGACCGCCTATAAAGATCTGGATGACGATGCCCGCGTTCCGCATCTGCTCATTCAACTGCAGGACGACCTTACGCGCTCACGGCGCCGCGAAGCAGCGTGGATTTCGATCATCGTTCACATCTTGCTGATTATTTTTCTGCTCAAGATTGAATGGTTCGAAAAATTTATTCCCTGGCACTCTGTGGTCGCAGTAAAGCGGGCGTCCAATAGTAAGGATTTGACTTTTCTTGAGCTGCCGCCTGACCTGCAGAAACTGCAACGCAAGTCGAGCAGCAATATCCTTTCCGATAAGGACCGTATCGCGACCACTCGCCACCCGGAACTGGATGCCAAAGAGTTGAGAAAAGCCCTGGCTACGCCGCCACCGGGCCGGCCTGGTAGTGCGCCTCAAATGCCGCAGCAGGCGCCGGCTCCGCCGCAAGTGGCGCAAAATCAGCCGCAGCAGCAGCCCGTGCCGAACCAGCAGATGGCGCAATTGCAACCTCCGGCGAAACCAAATGTCGCGAATGAATTTAAGAAATATGCGGGACCTATGTCGGCGGGCTCGGCGATCGACCAGGCTACTCGGGCCACGGCCGCCAATCGCGGGGGCTCCGGCAGTGCGGGCGATAACGGAGATTTTGGTCTGGGAACCGGAGCGCACGGGCGGCAGCTGGGCAATCTTGAAGTGCTCAGCGACACGCAGGGCGTTGACTTCGGCCCGTACCTCGCGCGGGTTCTGCACGACGTGAAGATGAACTGGTACAGCCTGATTCCAGAGTCGGCACAAATGAAAAAGGGCAACCTGGCCATCGAGTTCGCGATCACGAAAGACGGGAAAATTGCCGATATGCACCTCGCCGCTTCTTCGGGAGACGTGCCGCTCGATCGAGCGGCCTGGGGGGGTATTACGGCTTCGAATCCATTTCCGCCGCTGCCCAGCGATTTCGGCGGACCTTATCTCGCGCTGCGCTTCCGGTTCTTCTATAACCCCAGCAAGGAAGATTTGGAGTAGGCAACTACTCGCTGGTTCGTCAGACGCTAAAGCCCATAAGCGCTACCTTAAATAATTCCTTCCGATTTTCCCGAGACTCGTGCCGAAATTGTGAAACCTCAAGCCGCCCAGAAACACTTCCATGCTTTTTATTCCAAAGCCTTCCGCACGTCTACAGACGTGACCTTTTTCCGTTGAATCCGTCTGAAAATTGCCAGCCGCTGAGCCGTTGCGGAAGCACCTTAAATCCGGGAGATATAACAATGCGATTGCATGGACGTGCAAGGACGCAGGCCGGTTCGATCATGTCGACATTGGGGCTCGTGTTTGGGCTCCTGGTAAGTTTTTTCATCACATCCGCAGCCATATCTGAGGCGAAGCCCTCGGCGGGACCGACTGCGGAGAGTGCGTTGGCGGCGGAACAGGAAATCGCACGGGCGATGCGAAATAATGATGCGGATGGAATCGTACGCTTGCTTGCCGACGACTGGGCCGTCATTGCTACGTCTGGTGGCGTAGCCGAGGGGAAGTCGGTCTTCGCCGATGGAATAAAATCGGGTTACTTGACGCGGAAAACATTTGAAATTTCGGAACCCAGAGTGCGTCTCTACGGAGATACCGCAGTGGTGACGGCGAAGGTTCAAACCTCGGGAGTGCTCCAGGGGAAACCCTTCGACGTGACGGAGCGCCAAACCGACGTATTGGTTTGGAAGGACGGGGGCTGGAAGTCGGTCTTAACCCACGAGACAAAAATTCAGAATCACTAAGACCGCCGGTTTGTCCTGGCGACCAGCACAACCTATCTCTAGCTGCGCTTCCGAATTCTTCCATAAGCCCACTCTTCTCTTCATCTTTCGACCCCAGCAAGGAAGACCCGAAGTAGGCGTGTGGTCTACAATTCGTGCTGCCACCCGGAGTTCATTCGCTCACTCTGAATCAATGATGCACAATGGAGATATCCATGATTCGACGTTTCATCCCTCTGGCACTGGTCCTATTGGCAGCGGTTTTGAGCAAAGCTCAGCCCATGTTGCCGTCGAGCTTTCACGCAAGAACGATCCACAGCCCGGAAGGGGCAGAGATTTTCGTGCGTTGGGGAGGAAGCGGCCCGGTGGTCCTGCTTATTCATGGCTACGCTGAGAATAGCGACTCGTGGGCTCCGCTGGCGGCAGATCTCATGAAGGACCATACAGTAGTGGTGCCCGACCTGCGGGGCATTGGACGATCCTCCAAGCCGGCCGAGGGCTACGACAAGAAGACGCAGGCCAAGGATATGCGTGCTGTTGTGACCTCGTTGGGATACGACAAGACATTCGTTGTTGCTCACGACATCGGTAACATGGTCGCCTACGCTTACGCTGCGATCTACCCCGACAAAGTTGAGCGGCTGGTCGTAATGGACGCACCAATTCCCGGGATTGAACCCTGGAACGAGATACTCCAAAGTCCGGGAGTCTGGCACTTCAACTTCCACGGACCGGATGCGGAACGGCTGGTGGCGGGCCGGGAGCGGATCTATTTCGACAGAATATGGAACGACTTCACAGGCGACCCGGGCAAGCCGGACGAAGACACCAGAAATTTTTTTGCCGCCACATACGCGCAACCTGGCGGAATGCGGGCCGGGTTCGCGCAATTTACCGCCTTCTCGCAGGATGCGAAGGACAACAAGATCTTTGAACAAACGAAGCTGACTATGCCGGTAATGGCCGTCGGCGGAGAGAAATCGTTTGGTCCCCTGCAGGCTGTGATCATGCGTCACGTGGCGACCAACGTACAAGAGGAGGTAGTGGCAGGCTCAGGACATTGGTTGATGGAAGAGCGACCTGAGTACACAGTTGCGTTGATTCGTAAGTTCATCGATGGCCCGCCGCCTGATCACATCCCTCCACCTAGCTAACGGCGATTCAAAGAAGAACAATTTACTCCTACGATCTTGACGGATCGGAAAGTAATCAGCTTTTCCGCAGCCGGATCGATCCATCTCCGGTATGGATTACCAGCAGATTTCCGCCTCCATTCAACTTGCCACGGACTTCGTTTTCGCGAATCTTACCGTCGGTCGTGACTGGCATATCCAGATCAATGTGACCGTCGCCGGTATGCAAATCGACATCGGCAGCAAAATTGTCGGGCACCTCCAGAGTGACGGATCCGTCGCCGCTTTCGAGCCTCCAGGCCGAAGCGAGAGCCGAGCCTGAGGTCGCCCTTGCGTCCACTCGTCCGTCGCCGGTCTTGAGATCGAGTTCGTCGAAGCGTCCATTGGCGCGGATATGGCCGTCTCCAGTGGTAGCGCGGAGTTTGCCATCTACGCTGTCGATCTCCTGCGATCCATCGCCGCTGCGCAATTGCATCTCGCCCTTGAAATTTCCAAGCTCGATTCTGCCGTCCCCGGTGTGCAGATCGACGCGGCCTTCGCGCGGCATGCGAATTTCAACGTCGACGCTATGCGTGCCCCAGACGACAACGACGCCGTGGTTGTGGGGATGACGCACCTCGATCTCGACCCGGTCTCCCGTCTGGTGTTCATCGATACGGATTCCTCCGTCGCCAATCTTGTAGCGGGTGGTGGTTACTTTCGCTTCAATCGTGTTCTGGTCCCATGTCGAAACGCGAATGTTGGCGTCCGAAGTGTCGATGTGCAAATCAGGCCTGCCGGCGAGAGTATAGGTTTTCGACCATTCGTCAGCCCGGGCGGGCAGCGCCAACGAAGAGCAAACAATTACGCTGAGTGCGGCAACCGCCAACAACCAATTTTGACTCTGGATGCGTTTCATAAGAATCCTCCGGCGGGAGCGAGCACACAGCTACCCAGCCCCTTAGACGTAGCTACGAACGACTCGTGAGTCTGGTTCCGTAAAAACTACTCCAGCTTCAGGGATCGTTTTCAGAGGCCCATTGCGGCCGGGGTTCACGGCCGGCGTACAATCAAGGCGTGGCAAACGCTCGGCGCAAAAGCGTATCCGACCACAAGCGGCAGCGGCACGCATTTTATGCCACTGAAACCTCGGGCCTGCTGTTGATTGCCCTTCTTTTGCTTGTCCTCACGCTCATCCGCTACTGGCACGCCATTCACTGGAGCCTGCGCTGACCGTGGCTTCAGCGCAGCCTGATCCGCTCCTGTTGGTTGTGCTGGGCCCCACAGCCAGCGGCAAAACAGCGCTCTCTCTGGCGCTGGCGGAGCGCTTCCGCGGTGAGATCGTCAACTGCGATTCGGTCGCCATGTACCGCGAGTTTGAGATTGGAACCGCGAAGCCAACCGTGCCGGAGCGCGCCCGCGCGCCGCATCATCTGTTTGACGGCGTCGAACCCACTGGCCACATCACGGCAGGCGAATATGCGCGCCAGGCCCGGCAAGTGCTGGAAGAAATCAAAGCGCGTGGACGTATGCCAATCGTCGTAGGCGGAACCGGACTTTACCTGCGCGCTCTTCTCGAGGGATTGTTTCCCGGCCCGCAGCGATCGGAAGAACTGCGCGTGCGGCTGCGGGAACGCGCGGAGGAGCGCGGTGGCGATTATCTGCACCGCATCTTGCGGCATTTGGATCCGGGTGCCGCTGAGAAGATTCATGCGAATGATGCGCCTAAATTGATTCGCGCGATCGAAGTCTGCATCGCGTCGCGACAGAAGATTACGGATCTCTGGCAGCAACATGGGCGTCAGCCGCTGGCTGGATTCCGTATTCTGCGGCTCGGACTCGATCCCGATCGCCCGGCTTTGTATGACCGCATCAACCGCCGCGCGCAACAGATGTTCGACGGTGGATTGATCGAAGAGACTCGGCGGATTTTCGACAAATACGGCGAGGCCGCCGGTCCGCTGAACTCGCTCGGATACAGGCAGGCGATGCAATTGCTGCGCGGAGAAGTGACCCGCGACCAGGCAATTCAGGCGGCGCAGCAGGCTCATCGCAATTATGCGAAGCGCCAGATGACCTGGTTTCGGCGCGAGCTGGAAGTTTGCTGGTTGCGCGGTTTCGGGGATGATCCGCGAGTGCAGGGCGAGGCGGGGATGGTAATCGAAGCTGCATTGGCCACGGATCTTCACCGATAAACGCACGTGAACTCATTTTGCGCTGCACAATTCTGTTATCGTTTCGGCATGCGTCGAACCGCTGCCCTTTTGCTCATCGCTCTCCTCGTAACCTCAATCGCTTCTGCCAAAGATAAGGAAAAGTTCCAGCGGCCGGGCCCAATCCACCAGAGCCGGGATGGTGAAAAGTGGGCGGAGAAGACTCTGCGCAAACTGACGCTGGAGGAGAAGATTGGCCAGGTATTCATGATCTGGTGCCGCGCCAGTTTTCTCAACGTCGAAAATCCCGAGTACCTGCAATTGCGCGACTCCATTCAGAAGTATCACGTGGGCTCGTTTGCCATGACGGTGCATGTCGACGGCCCCTATCTTCTGCGCAGCGAGCCTTATGAGGCGGCCGAACTCTTGAACCGATTGCAGGGCGATTCCAAGCTTCCGTTGATCTTCGCCGCTGACTTTGAACGAGGCGTCCCCATGCGGCTGATGGGAGCTACGGTCTTTCCCCATGCCATGGCTTTCGGCGGGGATGGCAAAGTTGAAGATGCCGAAGCATTCGGCCGCATCACCGCCGAAGAGGCGCGCGCCATCGGGATCCACTGGAATTTTTTCCCCGACGCCGATGTGAATTCCAATCCCGTCAATCCCATCATCAACACCCGTTCGTTCGGCGAAGATCCCCGGCAAGTCGGTGATCTGGTCGCGGCCTACATTAAGGGCGCGCATGAAGGCGGGATGCTCACCACGGTCAAGCATTTTCCCGGCCACGGAGACACGGCGACCGATTCGCATCTCGGCGTCGCCAGCGTCAACGTCGACCGCGCTCACCTGGACTCGATTGAATTGCCTCCATTCCGCCAGGCCATTGCCGCCGGAGTTGATTCGGTCATGGTGGCGCATGTGACCGTGCCCTCACTCGATTCCGACCCCAACCACGTGGCGACAATTTCGCCGGTGATCGTCTCTGACCTGCTGGAAAAACAACTCGGCTTCAAGGGGATTATCGTCAGTGACGCCCTCGATATGGCTGGCCTGACCCATCTCTTTGCCAACAATATTGGGCGAGCGGCAGTCGAGGCTTTCAAGGCGGGCAACGACCTGTTGCTGATCCCTGCCGATTTCCCTGCTTCGTATAACGCAATGCTGCAGGCAGTGAACTCGGGAGAGATTTCCCGCGAGCGACTTGACCGCTCCGTACTCAAGATTCTGAAAATAAAGGCGTCGCTCGATCTCCAGAACGCCCGCATGGTGGACACGAAAGCTATTGCAAGCGTTGTAGGAAGGCCTGCCAACCTGGCTTTTGGACAGCAAGTCGCTGATTCTGCGGTCACTCTGGTGCGAGACAACGGCAAGGTTCTACCTCTTAAATCAAAGGGAACCGTGAAGGCGGGGCTTCCGTATACAACACAAGAGGAGACACACAACCAGGTCGTTGCGGTGCTCTTCTCGGACGATGTGCGCACGGACGCCGGACGCGTGTTTGGCCGCGAACTTCGCGGGCGCATTCCGGACGCGCACGTGATCTATGTGGACCCGAGGATTGCCGCCGCGATGAGCGCCGATGTGTTGCAAGCCGTGGACGCAGCGAAGGCGGTGCTGGCTGCGGTGTATATCGTACCCAGCGGCGGCAAAATGGGGAATACTGTGGCGATCGCCGACGCGACCGGAGCGCTGCTGCAGCAATTGCTGGATCACGCAGCCGAAAAGACCGCGGTCGTCGCCATGGGTAACCCGTACCTGGCGGCGGATTTCCCGAAGATTGAGAATTATATGTGCACGTTTTCTAACGCCTCGGTGTCGGAACTAAGCGCGGTGAAGGCGTTGTTTGGGGAGATCGCCATTCGCGGCCATCTGCCGGTGAGCATTCCGAATATCGCGCAGCGCGGTTCCGGCATCGAGCGCCCGATCGGAGTCTCCGCTCCAGGAGTTGAACATGCACAAAAATAGAGCTTCAGTAGTAGCCCTCGGCGCAATCGCCGGTCTCGCGGCGCTGCTTCTATCCGCATGCCATGTGAACGTCAAGAAAGAGGCAAACGGACAAGATAAGCAGGTGGACATCAATACGCTCGTGGGAGGAATTCACGTCAGCAAGCAGGCAGACGCCTCGGATGTTGGTATCCCGGTCTATCCCGGGGCCCGCATGAAAGAAAAGGACTCCGACGGCAGCGATAAGAGCGCCAACGTAAATATTTCGGGCTTCGGTTATGGAATTAAAGTCGTGGCGCTTGAATACGAATCGGACGATGCTCCCGCGAAGGTCTTGGATTTCTATAAGGATCAGCTGAAGAAATATGGAAGTGTTCTGGAGTGCCATACCTCCGGGCATTTCAACCTCGATATGAAGATGGGCTCGCATGGAAGAGATAGTTCGAACGAGTTGACCTGCGAGGGCAACCACGGCAGCAACGTTGAACTCAAGGCCGGACGGAAAGATGACCAGCACATTGTGGCCGTGGAACCGCAAGGGAAAGGTTCAGGCTTCTCGCTGGTATACGTGCGTACTCACGGCAAGGATGCGGACATTTGAAATCAATCAGAGACGTAGCTTGTTCGCCTTTGACGGTGACTAGGTAGACTCGCACTCACGAGGAAATTATGTTTCGACCCACATTCGCATTTGTATTCGCCCTTACAACCGCAACCTTCAGTTTCGCCGCCCAACCGCAGAAATCGGAAAGCCCAGACAAGTCTTTCGACGTCCGAAGTTCGGCTGGCGATCTGCACCTGGGCAGCGACGCGGACGCACGCAAGGCCGGTCTATCGCTTTATCCGGGCGCACGCGCGCACCACGACAAAGAGAACAGCGATGCCGTCAATATCGGCGTGCTGACTGAGGCCTTCGGGATGAAGCTGGTGGTCGCGAGATACGATTCCGACGACGCTCCCGATAAGATCATCGACTACTACCGCCAACAGCTGAAGAAATATGGCAAGGTTCTCGAATGCCATACCAGCGAACATGGCGGCGGAGCGCATGTGGATGATGATGACAAGCACTCCAAAGAACTCAAATGCGAGGGTGACAACACTGGTCCGGTCACGGAATTGAAAGTCGGCACCGAAGACAATCAGCACGTCGTCGCGGTTGAACCGAACAACGGCCACAGCGGCGCAACTTTCGATCTAATCTACGTTCATACCCGCGGCAAGCAGGGCGATATCTGAAGTCTGGGAGCGCATTCGGCCAATAGGCTGGTGGTGTCCTAACCTGGGTGCCTTGCACGCGCCGTCGACCGTGCGATACCTTCAATTCAGCCCTTCACTAGCCTTCCATGGATTATTCCTGCCACAAGTGCGGTTACAGTATCGAGGAGGGAAGACCGTTCTGCTCGCAGTGCGGCGCGCCGCAGATTCGGGTTGCGGTGCCCGATTCGATGGTGCCCGCGGTTGCGGGAAGTGCTCCTCCGGCTGAGCTGCCAACTTTTTCCCTCAATTCATCTGCAGTTCCCCACTCGTTAAGGAGTGCGGCTTTCCCCCACGAGATCGAGTGGCGCCGCGCGTTTTGGGTCTCCGCGGCGGCGGCTTTGCTGTGCGTTATTGTAATGTCGATTCGCTTGCTGAACCCTCTACTGGCGGTATTGGGGGCGGGATTTCTAGCGGTGATGCTCTACTATCGCCGAAACCCGACGGCGGTAGCCAGCGCGCGCTCGGGGGCGAAAATCGGGGCCATGACTGGTTTTCTTTCGTCGGTTATACCGGCACTTTGCTTCGCCATCTTCGTGCTGGTGCTGCACTCGGGTGGAGAAGTTCGGCAGGAAATGATGGACAGCCTTCAGCAATTTGCATCCCGCTCCGGCGATCCCCAGGTGCAAGCCACCTTGGACCTCCTAAAGACGCCGGAGGGACTATCCAAGCTCATCCTGGCCATGGTCGGGTTTTTCCTGATCTCGGTCGCCATCGCTACCCTTGCGGGAGCCTCGACGGGAGCAGTTCTGAAACGCCGCAATCAGCGCTAGATTCGCTAACGGCACTTAAGTGACCCTTGCCGTCGGTCGCATTGGCCGCGTATGATGCACCGTTTGCATTCTTACGCGATCAACAAACCGGTACGCGGCTCGTTGCTCGGGATCGAGCATATGGAGGCCAATGAAATTCTCGGCCTGCTGAAGCTTGCTCGCCGCATGAATCCGCTCAAAGCCCGGCCCCTGCTGCGGAACAAGCGCGTAGTGCTGCTTTTCTATGAAGCGTCCACGCGAACGCGTTCGTCCTTTGAGATCGCCGCGAAGTCGCTGGGGGCAATCACCACACTGGTACAGTCCTCAGGATCCAGCATCGAGAAGGGTGAATCCTTGCTCGATACCGGCTATACATTGCGCGCGGTGGGCGCCGATGCGATTGTTATTCGCCATCCCGCAGCTGGCGCGCCGTTGCTGATGGCGAAACACCTCGACATTCCGGTCATCAACGCCGGAGATGGCATGCACGAGCATCCATCGCAGGCGCTGCTCGACGCGTTTACCATCCTCAAGCACAAGAAATCGTTCAAAGGCTTGCATATCGCGATCATCGGCGATATTTTCCACAGCCGCGTCACGCGCTCGAATTGCCATCTGCTGGCGCGCTTTGGCGCGAAGATCACGCTATGCGGGCCTCCGGAGTTCGTACCGGAGGTGTCGGCCACCCTGGTGCCGGGCCTGCGCATTACTCGTCATGTGGAGGAAGCGTTGCGCGGAGCGGATGTGATCATGCTCCTGCGTCTGCAAAAAGAACGCCTGGCCGGCCAGAAAATTCGCCTGCAGGACTACATTGCGCGCTACCAGATGACGGTGGGGCGCCTCAGACTGGCGAAGCGCGATGCGATTGTGATGCATCCGGGCCCGATCATCCGCGGACTGGAGTTGACCGCGGAGGTAGCGGATGGGGCGCAATCGGTCATCATCGATGAAGTTCACAACGGCGTACCGACGCGCATGGCGATTTTGGCACGGGCGTTGGGGAAGGCGAAATGAGCCACCGATTGGAGCGGATCGCCACGGATTGACAGAATGGTAAACAAATCGAAGCCAGGAGCGCTTCTTATCAAGGGCGGCCACGTAATCGACCCAGCGGCGAAGATCAATGCGCCGATGGATGTCTTGTTGCGTGATGGCCGCGTGGCGGAGATTGCATTGCCGAACAAAACGCGCGGCGGAGCTGACGAGAAGTTCGATGCGCGCGGTCTGATCGTTGCGCCAGGATTCATTGATCTGCACGTTCACCTGCGTGAACCAGGGCAAGGATACAAAGAAACGATCGCCACCGGCACCGCAGCCGCAGCCGCCGGAGGCTTCACATCGGTCTGCACCATGCCGAACACGGCGCCGGTGGTCGACACGGAGGAATGGGTCACGTGGTTGCGTCATCCGGAGCGCGGAGCTGTGGTCAACGTCTTTCCTATCGCTGCTGCGACGCGTAGCTCGCGCGGCGCGACGCTCACGGATTTTGCGGCTCTGCAGCGGGCGGGCGCGGTCGCCGTCACCGACGATGGCAAGCCCATCCTGGACGACGAAATCATGCGCGCGGCGCTGCGCCTGGGGGCCGAGCTGAACCTCCCGGTCGTTCAGCACGCCGAAGATACGCGGCTCACCGAAACCTGCTCGATGCACGAAGGCCCCACCAGCTTTCGTCTTGGGCTGCGGGGGATGCCTGCCGCCGCGGAAGCGAGTGTCGTCGATCGAGACGTCACTCTGGCGCAGCAGATTCGTGAAGCGCGCTTGCACGTGGCGCACCTTTCCACCTCCGACGCACTCAAGGCCGTGCGCCGCGGCAAGCGCGCCAAAGCTCGCGTTACTTGCGAAGTGACGCCGCATCACTTCACGCTGCTGGATGAAAACGTCGGGGAGTACGACACGAACTTTAAAATGAACCCACCGCTGCGTTCAGCTGCGGACCGCGAAGCGATCGTGGTGGCGCTCGCGGACGGCACCGTGGACGCCATCGCCACCGACCACGCTCCTCATGCGACGCACGAAAAACAAGTCGAGTTTGAGCGCGCGTCGTTTGGCATTACGGGACTCGAAACCGCGCTGGCGCTGGCCATCACTCAATTACACGGCAAGGGCAAGATTCCGCTCACTCGAATTGTCGAACTCTTCACCGCCGGCCCGGCGCGCGTTTTTGATCTGCACGGGCGCGGATCGCTCGCCCGCGGCAACTTCGCCGACGTGACTATCTTCGACCCCAAGAAGCGCTGGACGTTTGAAGCCGCCAAGTCGCGATCGTTATCGCACAACACTCCGTTTGACGGATGGCAGTTCACGGGGAAAATTGTGGCGACGATTGTGGGCGGGAAGATCGTGTACCGAGCATGAGCTGGAGTTGCGAAGCGACGGCATCCAATAGCCAGCCGTCAAACCGAGGCGAGGGTGCTCGCTGGAGCGGCCTGGCGAAACGAATTCAGAATGTCGCGAGCGTACGCTAAGCAACTCGCCTTCTCGGGAACCGGTGAAGCAACCCGGCCTGGATATTCGTCGTAGGTTCGGCCTTCGAGCAATCTGCCGTGTTTCGCCTTCCTCACTCCGCCCCACTGTTTGAAGAAGAATGGAACGCGAGATTCTCTACATTTATCGCGCACTGAAACCACCCACTCTTCGCGCATAGGACGCGCCCCTGGCCCGCTTTCGCCGCCGACGATTGCCCAACTGATCCCGGAAAGATTGAACGCGCCTAAATCTTCAAGGAGCGGCTCGATGGACAAGAATCTGACTCTGGCGGGCGCTGTCTGCAGATCGCGGATGCGAGGCAAACCGTGCTTCTGATCCTCAACACTCACTCCCCACCAGATGTGATCCTGTTCGGCAGCGAAACGTAGCCGTCCGCCCAGCAATTCCTGCGCCCTGACTGAGCGTTTGGTTAGGACTTGGAACGTGTGCCAGTTCGCCTTGGCCATGACTCTGCAGACGGCCTCGATGTAATCGTCGGGTACACCGTCCTGGAAAAGATCGCTCATCGAGTTCACAAACACGAGCTTCGGCGATCGCCAAAGAAACGGCTCGGTCAATTTCTCTGGCACCAAGCGGAGATCGAACCCCTGCTCGTAAGGATGCCCCTTGACGCCGCGAAACCGCTCCGCAAAAGTCTCGGCATAGCAGTGCTTGCAGCCGGGACTAATCTTCGTGCAGCCGCGGACAGGGTTCCAGGTCGCGTCGGTCCATTCGATGTGGGAGTTCAAGGACATTTATGAGACAAAGGGAAACGCGGTTTGGTCTGTCCCGTACTTCAGGGCGTCGTCCCAAAAATCGTGTGCAAGTTGCTTTCGAGAGAATAGGGCTACGTAGTACAGGGGTAGGTTTTTCTCATCCGATCTTACCCTTTTCATTCGATGAACCGGAGTCGGAAGGTACCCAAGAGCCTCCATGCTCGAAGCGAACTCTTCTGCCAGAAACTTCGGGAACAGTACGCCGTTAGCTTCTGCAGTCCTCCATCGCTCTCTCCAAGTCTTCGATCCTAGGAACTCGTCTACTTTCACGGCATCCTCCATAACGTACCGCTTGTAGGCTCGATTCGCATCTGAGTACATCGCCAGAAGCACTAGGAAGTCGATGAAGCGCACAGATAAGGCCTCGATCGTTCCGAACTTGAGACTGATGTCATACGGGTCAGCGAAGCAGAGAGTCAGGACAGTATTGTCTTTGGAGCCTTTAGGAATCTCCCGAAGAATATCGGACACCTTTGCGTCGCAATCCCCCTCAACATACGCCACGTCCGCCTCAGGGAAGTGGAGATGGACGCGGGTCCTCAGGGCTTCCAGATTCTTAGGCAGTGCTTCACAAAATACATATTTATCAAATGGCTGGTCCGCGGCAAGAGCCCGTAAAGGAGAGCCCAGAATGACCCTCTGCGTGCCGCGGATCAGGCTGTAGCCTGCCCCGGCGTGCAGTTCCACATATACGCGTTTGCCCCACTTCTTCTTCATCCCCTTTGAGAAGAGTGTCGCATACAAAGAGACAAGCCGATGCTTCTCCTCAGTCCAGCTTCCAACCTCTGGCAAGGCCAGGTTATCGACGACCGGCTTCAGTTCGTCCGCCATCGGCCACTTTCATTGTTCGCTTTATGTTCGCCAACAATCGATGCGTTAGTTTGACACAATGCTGTACTACGTTCAATAGCTACACGGGTTACAGCGGAATATTCCCATGCTTCTTAGGCGGGTTCTTATCCCGCTTGTTCTCCAGCATGGCCAGCGCCTGAATCAGCTTTTTGCGCGTCTCCCGTGGCTGGATGATGGCGTCGACAAACCCGCGATCCGCCGCGACATAGGGGCTGGCGAAGCGGTCGCGGAATTCTTCAATCTTTTTTTGGCGAACCGTTTCGCGATTCTCGGCGCCGGATGCACCCGCCGCTTCCAGTTCGCGTTTGTAGACAATATCCACCGCGCCCTCCGGGCCCATGACTGCGATCTCGGCCGTCGGCCACGCATAGTTCACATCCGTGCGGATGTGCTTGGACGACATCACGCAATACGCTCCGCCGTAGGCTTTGCGCGTGATTACCGTGACCTTCGGAACTGTCGCTTCGGCGAAGGCAAAGAGCAGCTTCGCGCCGTGCTTGATGATGCCGCCGTATTCCTGCGCGGTGCCGGGGAGAAATCCCGGCACATCTTCAAACGTAACCAGCGGAATATTGAAGCAGTCGCAGAAGCGGACGAAGCGCGCGCCCTTGATTGACGCATTAATGTCCAGCGTGCCCGCCAGCATCGCCGGCTGGTTCGCGACGATTCCGACGGAGCGGCCATCCAGACGCGCGAATCCCACGACCATATTTTTCGCATAGTGCTCCTGCACTTCGAAGAAATAGCCGTCGTCGACTACGCCGTGGATTACATCCTTCATGTCATAGGGCAGATTCGATTGCGCGGGAACGATCTTGTCGAGCGCAGCATCGGCACGATCGGCCGGGTCGGTGCAGGGTTTGCGCGGCGGGTCGTCCAGATTATTCGAGGGCATGAAGCTCAGCAGCTCGCGCACCATCGACAGGCACTCGGCGTCATCGTGCGCCAGAAAATGCGCAACGCCTGAGGTTTCGTTGTGCGTCATGGCTCCGCCGAGCTGCTCTTTGGTGACTTCTTCATGCGTGACCGTTTTGATCACATCCGGCCCGGTGATGAACATGTAGGAAGTCTTGTCGACCATGAGGACGAAATCGGTAATTGCGGGAGAGTACACTGCGCCGCCGGCGCAGGGTCCCATGATTGCCGAAATCTGGGGTACCACTCCGCTGTATAGAGTGTTTCGCAAGAAGATGTCGGCGTATCCGGCCAGCGAGGCAACGCCTTCCTGAATGCGTGCGCCGCCGG
>Ga0307474_10000120_pt1 | contig 57708 bp, 49 predicted proteins | sample atmos_gasesECM1C_2_FD_203312 | JGI IMG/M metagenome (GOLD analysis project Ga0307474, IMG submission 203312) | Hardwood forest soil microbial communities from Morgan-Monroe State Forest, Indiana, United States - atmos_gasesECM1C_05 | ecosystem: Environmental > Terrestrial > Soil > Temperate...
TCCGGCGCGGTCGCAAACTCTTTCACCACGATCGCGAACGGGATGTCTCGTCCGCCCTGCTTTTTGATCATCGTGAAGTGATGCATCTGCGCCAAGCCTTCGGCTCGCTCCGCCTGCGCGTATTGCCAGTCCTCCACGAATCGCCTCCTGCCCGCGTGCTGAAGTATCTAAAACCTAGCCAGTATTCTCGGAACGCCGAAATAGTAGGCCGCAATACCGGTTAAGTCAACTTTCCACGCAGCGTAGGTCATGTGCTGCCATGGTTACGGTTTCGCACTTAAGCACGAACTCATCCTGAAGTCCCTTCCACTTCTAGACGATTAAAGTATCGAGGAGCGGCTAGTTGGCCTTGGAGACTTGTCGCGGTGCGTCTCGAGCTTTGGGTGACTCAATTCCGGAAGAAGCGTACTGAATGAAGAAAAAGCGACTAGGTGAAATTCTCCGCGAGCGGAATCAAGTCTCCGCGGATGACCTCAATAAAGCTATTCAAGACCAGCCTGGCAAGCTCATGCATCTGGGCGAGTTGCTGCTGGGCCGTGGAGTCGTCTCGAAGGAAGATCTGGTCGTTGCGCTCACCGAACTCTCGCGGGTCGCCTACGTAGACGTACAAGCCGTCTCCATCGACGAATCGACGCTGAGTCTGATTCCCGGCGCGATGGCCAAGCGCTGCTGCGCCCTGCCGCTCGAAGTGAATGGCACCAAGCTCATCGTCGCCCTGGCCGAGCCGCAGAATCTCCAGCTGATTGATGAACTGCGCTTCAAGTCCGGAATGATTATCGAGCCACGCATGGGGTTTCGTACGGAGTTAGAAGCCGCAATCGAAAAGTTTTACGGACCCTCCGAACCGGTCCTCGGCCCGACCGACGATCGTCGCAATGTTGCGAGTCGAACGGCACCCTCGACCAGTGAAACCCGAAATGGAATTCATCTCGTTCAGTTCGCAAGAACGCAACGTCGAAGCCATGCGGGAAATACAGTCGGAACTGATGCAGAAATCAAAAACGACTCCCGCCGTGATGGTGGTTTCCCAAATGATCAAAGCTGCCGCCGAACGCCGCGCCAGTGACATTCACATTGAGCCCCAAATGGACGGCACCGCCGTTCGCTTCCGGGTCGATGGCATGCTGCGTGACTACCAGCGGCTGCAGAAAATCCTGCAGAACTCCGTGGCTTCCCGCATCAAGATTCTTTCGGATATGGACATCGCCGAACGCCGCGCCCCGCAAGATGGCCGCTTCCTGGTAAAAATCGGCGGCCGCCGGATCGATCTGCGCGTTTCCACTTTGCCCACCCAGCATGGCGAAAAAGTGGTCATGCGCCTCTTGGAAGGCGAGGCACCGCTGCAGAGTTTAGCTCACCTGGGCTTCCCGGCCTGGATCGAGGAACGCCTGCTGCCCATGCTAAACCTGCCGCAAGGAATGGTCCTCGTCACCGGCCCCACCGGCTCCGGCAAGAGCACTACGTTGTATTCCGCGCTCAATCTGATTCGCCGGCCTTCGATTAACATCGTCACAGTTGAGGATCCGATTGAATACGCCGTCGCCGGCTTAAACCAGGTGCAGGTCAACACCAAGGCGGGACTGACCTTCGCCAGTTCGCTGCGCTCCATCCTGAGGCAGGACCCCGACGTGATTATGGTCGGCGAAATTCGTGATAAAGAAACGGCGGAAATTGCCCTGAAGGCCGCTCAGACCGGCCACTTGCTGCTCTCCACCCTGCACACCAACGATAGCATCTCCGCCTTGACGCGTTTGATCGACCTCGGAGTGCCCGCCTACCAAGTCGCGACTTCACTGACCGGGATCGTCGCCCAACGGCTGATTCGCCGTCTGTGCGTGTGCCGCAAATCGGCCCCCGTAAATCCCGAGTGCTTGGCGCAGATGGCCCAAGTGGGACTGGTCTACGACCTTCCCCACTACAACGTGCCGAACGGTTGTGACCTCTGCGACCATACCGGCTTTAAGGGACGGATCGGCGTTTACGAATTGTTAGTGCTGGACGCTCCGATCCGGGCGGCCATCCGCGAAAGTTCACCTAATGATGAAATCCGCGCGCTGGCACATGAAGCCGGGATGAGATCCATGCAGGAGTACGCGCTGGAACACATCAGGGACGGACTTACCACCATCGACGAGGTCCAACGCGTGGTTCCTTTTGCTCCATTCCGTCCTTTGCAGTGCGGTTCGTGTCACCGCGAACTCTCCAGCGCCTTTCCCTTTTGCCCGCACTGCGGAATTAAGCAAACCCCCGGTAGACCTGCGCGAAGCAACCGCGCCGCGGAAATGCCGCAAGGAGTCATGGCCTCGTGAGCAAACCAAGAGCCCAAAGGGAACCTACTTCGCGCCTAGGACGGAGGGTGCACAGCATCGGAGCAGTCGACGTAAAATATGAAGGTTTTGACGAGCCGGTCGTCACTCGCCTGCCCGACGTCAGTACCGGCGGGATGTTTATCAACACTGCTCGCAGTTTTCCTGAGGGTGCTGTACTCGACCTGCGATTCCGGCTTGAAAATACCGGCGCAGACGTCCAGACTCGCGGCGAAGTCCGCTATTGCGTGCCGGGTGTTGGCGTGGGCGTCGAGTTCGTCGGTGCGGCAGACACAGTAACTAACGCCATCTTGGCGGAAATCGAATCCGCCGACCGCGCCAAGGTCGCTAAATATAAATCGCCTCGCAAAAAAAAACTCCTGCTTAAACCGTAGAGTGAGATCTTTGAAGACCGTTCAAATATCTCTGCTCTTTGAATCGTCAAGGCTTACCGAACATTCCTTTTAAAACGGGACGTTCGCGTGTGTTTCCATGATTTCCCATGGACGAGGCGAAATTTTGCTTTACAATTAGCATTTACTTATATAAGGTAACAGTTATGCAAAGCCTCGATGCTGCCTTCTCTGCCTTAGCCGACCCCACCCGCCGCGCGATTCTGGCCCGCTTGGCCAAGGGCGAGGCCACCGTCAATGAATTGGCAGAACCCTTCGAGATGACCCAACCCGCAGTCTCGCAGCACCTCAAGGTGCTCGAAGATGCGGGACTAATCATTCGCCGGGTCGAGGGTACCAAGCGCCCTCGTCGCCTCGCGAAAGCGGGTATTGACGCGATGGACCAATGGCTCGCCATGCTGCGAAAAGCGCTGGAAGCAAACTACGACCGGCTGGACCAGGTTCTGGCGGGAATGGAAAAAGAAAAACACAAGAAAGGAGAAAAGCGATGAGCCAAACCGTGAGCAAGATGACGCTGACGACCGAAGGAGATACCCACGTTATTGTGACCAGGCGCTTCGCTGCCCCTCCAGAAGCCGTGTACCGCGCCCATACCGATCCGAAATTAATCCAGAAGTGGTTGCTTGGTCCCGAAGGTTGGACCATGCCGGTCTGCATCAACGACGCGAAAGCCGGCGGCAAGTTCCGTTACGAATGGACGAATGGCACGGGCGGTGGATTTCACATTACTGGCGAATACGTGGAGTTGCAGCCTTATCACCGGATCGTACACGTCGAGCGCATGCACCTGCCGGATCCCACGCCCGACAACCACATTGAAACGCGATTTGAACCCGACGGCGCCGGAACGCTGATGACCATGCGCATGACGCTGCCCGATGAAAAGACGCGCGCGGGGATGCTGGCAACAGGAATGGAGCATGGCATGGAAGCGAGCTACGTTCGGCTGGAAGGAATGGTCTAGCCCTAACACCCAGTAAGGAATATCAGGGCCAAATATGGGCCAAATATACGGAGGTTCAGCGTGATTTACAAAATATTGGGCAGCACCACATTGCTGTTGGCCCTGTTGGTCCTCGGTGCGTGGAAGTTCCACACCACCGTCAGCACCGAACGTACCTTCAACGCACCCGTAACGGACGTATGGAAGGTTTGGAACGATCCTAACTCTATTCAGAAATGGTGGGGGCCCAAGGGCTACACCGCACTCGTCGTCCGCAACGACGTCCACGAGGGCGGCACTTTTCTTTGGGCCATGAAATCGCAGCAGGGAAGGATGTTTTGGAACACTGGAACCTACCAGGAAGTCGTCGCCAACCAGAAAATCGTGTCAACAATGTCTTTCTCGAACGAGAACGGCAAAATAATTCCCGGCTCGCAAGTATCGGTTCCCGGGAAATGGCCTGACGCGATCACCGTGATCGTCGACTTCAGCGAATCGGAAGGGAAGGCCAGAGTCACGGTCACCGAAGTAGGCATTCCCCTCATTGCCTACCCCCTGATGAAGCTTGGTTGGGCTCAGCAGTTCGACAAGATCCAATCGTTGCTCTGAAGAAAGGTCAGTGCCTCGCGCCAATTTGGTAATCCAACGCTGCCGCCGCCGTTTCGTAATCGTATCGGGCGCTCGCTTGCGTAATCTCCGCCTGCGTCATATTCAACTGTGCCTGGCTCAACTCGATGATCGAACTCAGGCCCATCCTGTAACGTTGCTGCGCCAAATCGAGTGCCTTCGTCGCCTGGTCCAACAGCTGCTGCGTCACCGAAAGCCGCTGGAACGCTGCGTTCGATTCCAGCCACGCCTTGCGCACTTCGCGCACGATCCCGTTTTGCAGTCCCCGTAGATACTGCTGCTCAGCCTCCGCCTGGGCATTGGCCTCCGCCCGCAACGCGCCATATTGATGCCCGTTGAATATCGGAATGTTCACGTTGACGCCCGCCGCCGCGTACCGGCTTCCCAGCGGTTCTTCGTGATAGGGTGCCAGTCCCGCGACGCCCACGGCGGAAATCGTAGGCAACCACAAATCGCGCTCCGCGGTGGCATAGCTTTGCGCTGCGCTCACATCCAATCGTCGGCTGATCAGTTCCGGCCGGTTTTGCAGCGCCTCAGATACCATCGTCGTAACGTCCGCCGGCGGCGCCGGCGGCACTGGTTCTTCAGCCAGCCTAAATTGTTTCTCGTCTGCATAACCTAGTGCAGCGGAGAGATCCGCGTACGAACCTTCCACGCCGTTTTGCGCCTGGATCAGCAGTAGCTGGGCCTGTGCCAAATCCACATTCGCGAAGCTCACATCCAATCCCGACTTCAGTTTATTTTTCTCCAGCGCCGTGATCTGGTCGGACACCACCTGGCGCGTTTTCACCGTTTCTTCCGCAACCTTCAATACCGCCTGCGCTCGCAACACCGAGAAGAACGCCCGATCAACGTTCAGCAGCACATCGGCGCGCGAGGTAGTGACATTTTCTTTCTCCGCTTCAGCGTGCAGGCTTGAGCTTTTCACCAATTCATGGGTCCGGCCAAAATCGGTAACGAGCTGGCTCACGGTGACGCCATTCGCGTATCGGTCGTAAATGATCGGATTGTTCAACGCTCCGGCCGAAATCCGGCTGTCGTGCTCGGCCACCGCGGCAGTCAGGCTGCCTGCGGCCTGTGGATAATACGCGGAGCGCGCTTGCGTCACTCGGGCTTCGGCGGCAATTGCCAAATGGCCGGCCGCCTGAATCTGTGGATGATTCTGGATTGCTATTCTCTCGGCGTCAGTCAGCGACAAGCTTTGCGGTTCTTGCGCTGCGCACGACACCGCCGTCAGTGCCAACATCGCCAGGTTCAGAAATAAATTTCGTGCGGGCATTAGTGCGCCTCCTCGGGCAGGACTTCCAGATTTGCCGCCGGACGCCTCTGATAAATCAGCAGGTATGCCGCCGGAACCACGAAGATGGTCAGAATGATGGAAGAAACTAATCCGCCTATAATCACGCGAGCCAGCGGCGCGTAGGCTTCGCTCCCGGTTTCCAGTTTGAATGCCATCGGCAGCAGGCCCACGATCGTCGCCAAGGACGTCATCAGGATCGGCCGAAGCCGGATGCGGCAGGCTTGCGCCACCGCTTCCACCAGAGTGCGTCCCTGGCCGCGCAGCACGTTCGCAAAATCCACAATCAGGATGCTGTTCGAAACCACCATCCCTTGCAGCATCACGATTCCCATCAACGACTGAATGTTCAGCGTCGTTCCCGTGAACGCCAGCGTGAAAATCACGCCGACTAACCCGGTAGGCACCGCCAGTACGATCAGGAACGGATCGACAAACGATGCAAATTGCGCTACCAGAATCAGGTACACCAGCAACACTGCCAGCAGCAGTCCCACGCCAAAACTCTTGAACGAAGATTCCATCGTGACCACCAGGCCGCGGATATTGACCCGCATGTTGGCCGGCAATTGCGTCCCGTCCACAATTTTGGAAATTGCTTTCATCGGCCCACCGATGTCCTCTCCCTCCGGCGCGACGTACACATCAAACGTCCTCTGTAATTGGTAGTGGTCTACTTCGGTTGGCGTCTGAATCTGCGTCACCTCGGCCACCTGGTTCAGATACGTCGGCATCTTCAGATTCGGAGATCGCAGCGGCATGGCTTTCAAATCTTCGATCGACTTCACCTGATTTTCCGGATACTGCACGCTCACGAAATAATTGTTCCCGGTTTTCGGATCCACCCAATAGCTTGGCGCAATCATCACGTTCGAGGTTAACGCGGTAATAACGTTGTCCACCACTTCTTTGGGACTCAGCCCGAGCTGGCTGGTCCGGTCGCGATTTACGTTCAACTGCAATGCCGGGTAGTCCGTGTCCTGGGGGATATAAACATCCGCCACACCCGGAACTTTCCGGATTTGCCGTGCCAGGTTCTGCGCTATGGCATCGCCTGCTTTCAAATCCATACCACTCACTTGCACGTCAATCGGCGCCGGCATTCCTTGGTTCAGCACCGCGTCCACCAACCCTCCCGACTGAAAATATGTGCGCAGTTGCGGCAACTCCTTGGCGATTTGCTCGCGCACCTCGCGCATATATACAAAACTGCTCACCCCATGCTCCGCGCGGAGGCCCACGTTCACCGTGGCCGTATGCATTCCAGAATTGGGTGTGAATAGCGCCGACAGATCGGGAAATACCCCAATGTTTGAAACGATAGTGTCCAGGTCCGAAGGCTTCACAATCTTGCGTACGATCGCTTCCACTTGCTTGACGTACTCGTTGGTCAGCTCGATGCGTGTCCCGGTAGGCGCTTTCACGTTGATCACAAACTGCCCGGCGTCGCTGCGCGGGAAGAACGCCACGCCAACCAGCGGCGTCAACGCGAAGCACAACACAAACAAGATCGCGAAACCCCACACGACTTCGCGCGGCCGCTGCAGCGCGCGCCGCACCCAGCGCTCGTAGACGTTCAGCATCCGCTGGAATCTGGCGTTAAATCCCGCGTGAAATCTTTCGCTCCAGGGTTTCGGCGATACCGCCGATTCCTCGTCCAGCACGTGCACTGGCTTCAGAAAATATGCGCAAAAAAGCGGCACGACGGTCACCGCGTCGAAATACGAAGCGAACAGCGCGATTACCACCGCCAACGCCAGCGCCGAAAATAAATACTTGCTGACTCCGAAAAGAAACGTTACGGGAAAGAACACCACCACCGCCACCAACATAATCGCCAGGACCGGTAGCGCGACCTCGTTCGCCCCATTCACCGCTGCGATTTTGGGATCTTCCCCGTGTTCGATATGCCGGTGAATGTTTTCCAGCACCACTACCGAATCGTCAATCAGCCGCGAGAAAGCCAGCGCCAGCCCGCTCAAGACCATGCTGTTGATCGTCTTGTCTGCCATGTGCAGAACGAAAAACGTGATCATCACCGAAAGTGGAATGGATAGAAAAACCGCCGCGGTGGCGCGAAAGTTTCCCAGGAAAATCCAGATCATGATCGCGGTGAGCAGCACTCCTATGCCGCCCTCCCGTAACACCGTGGAAATCGCCCCCTTCACAAAAACGGATTGGTCAAAAACCACATGCGCTTTCAGTTGCGCCGGAATGTCGCGAAGATTCTTGATGGCTTTGCGAATTCCATCCACGACTGCGATCGTATTCGTATCGCCACCCTGTTTCAGAATTGGCACGTACACCGACTTTTGTCCGTTCACGCGCACGACGTTGTATTGCAGAAAAGAACTGTCCGCCGCCTTGCCAATGTCCGAAACAAAAACTGATTTCTCACCTTCGGTTTTCAGCGGAATATCATTGATGGCCTCCGCGTCTGCTACTTGCGCATTGGTATAAATGTCGTAATCCAATGGCCCGATGCGCACATCTCCCGCGGGTAGAATCAGGTTCGACTGATCGATGGCCCGCACCACGTCCATTGGACTCAATTCGTGCGCCTGCAATTTCAGCGGGTCCACATCCACCATGATTTGCCGGTAACGCCCGCCGTAGGGCGGCGGCACCGTCGCTCCCGGAACCCCTGCGATCTGGTTGCGAATGCTGAACTGCAAATAATCGTGCAGTTCCGTTTCGCTCAGCCCCGCTCCGTCGACCGTCAACAAACACACCGGAAGGCTCGAAGCATCCACCTTCATCACCACTGGAGGCAGGGTTCCTTGCGGCAGCCTCCTCAGATCCGCCATCGCCAGGTTCGAGATCTGCGTCACGTCGGCATTGGCATCTGTACCTGGCTGAAAGTAAATCTTAATCAGGCTTACTCCGGTCATCGATCGCGATTCCATATGATCGATTCCACTGCCCAACGTGAAGAATCTCTCGAAGGTGTCCGTGATGTCGGCTTCGATTTGTTCCGGCGGCATTCCATTGTAAAAAGTGGCCACCAGCACCACCGGAATGTTTATGGGAGGAAACATATCCACGGGCATCTGCACCAGCGCCGTCAGCCCAAGCACGCAAACCAGCATGGAAACCACGATAATGAAGTACGGGTGTCGTATCGAAAATGTTGGCATGGGTTTCCTAATTCACTTCCGGAGCGGCGACCGTTTGCGGTGCTACCAGCTCTCCGACTTTGAACTGGCTCTGTTCTCCAAAAACCACGGCGTCGTTTTCATTCAGCCCCGAAAGCACTTCCGCCTCAGTTGCCGTCTGAATGCCCAGCTTGACCTCGCGTTTTTCAATTCGATTTTCGCTGTTCACCAGCAGTACTGTGTCCGCTCCTTTCCCCACGGAGTTCACCGCCTGCACTGGAACGCTCAACGCATTCGCAGCCGAGCGCAGCGGAATCTTCACCGACGCATACATTCCTGGGACCAGTAGATATTTCGGATTGGGCACTTGGACTTCCGTATGCATCGTGCGCGTCTGCGTGTCAATCTGATCCGAAAACCGCACGATTTTTCCCGAAAATGAATTTTTCGCCTGCGACACTTCAATATCCACCGTGTCGCCCACATGAACCTCGGCCACCGCTCTTTCCGGCAGTGGAATTACCAAACGTAAATTATTGTTTTGCGAAAGCCGGCACAGAGCGAGGTCGCCCTTGTTCGAAGACGTTCCCGCCGGCAGCAGCGCCCCGGTGTACGCGTAAATCTGCGTGATCACGCCGTCGAATGGCGCGGTGATACGGGCGTACCCGAACATTGCCTGGTCTTTTCCCAGCGCGGCTTTCGTCGCCAGCAATCCTTGTTCCGCCGCCGATACTTGCGCCTTTGCCGACGAAACCCCTGCGCTTGCCTCCAGATTTTTTCCCTGCGCCGCGTCGATTTCTTCTTGCGCCATCAATTCAGGACGCGATTTCTGTACCTCGGCCAGCCGGGCGTAGGTCAGGTGCGCCACGGTGTACGCCGACTCCGCGCGATTGAGTTCTTCGCGCGAGCGCGCCAGATCTTGCTCGCTTCGCCGCACGCCTGCCTCATCCTGTTGCAATTGTTGCTGCAGCTCCGGAATCTCCAGCTCAGCCAACACTTGTCCCTGCCTGACGTGCGTTCCCCAATCCACGTACAACTTCTTGATGTAGCCGGAAACTTTTGCGTAGACCTCGATTTCCTGCAGCGGCTGGAATTCCGACGCGATCTCCAGCGTGTTCGAAAGGTTGCGCCGCGCAACCTTCACCACCGGTGCAATCGGGGCGTGTGCCGGGTCTTCCCCGTCCGGTTTGCGAGCTTGTCCGCAGCCACCCAGAATGCCGGTTACCAATAACGCAGAAATCAACATCGCGAGAAAGGCGCGCTTTTTATTTTTCTCCATCTCTTCACCTCGTAATCCAAGAAACTAAAATAATTTCGCCGAAAATTGGAATTGTCTCGTTTTCGCCAGTGGCCGGACATGTCGCGGCCCCGTCGCGCCAAGAGCGCGCGAGAAAATAGAACGCAGCACGGACCAGTCAGCTCAAATGGTTATTTATGTCGGCACGCGGAAGCGTGCTGGCGTTAGGACAGCGAAGGAGGGGGAGAACGATGTTGAATCGAAACAGTGACGCTTATCGAAGGAGCCGGAAGCGAAGTTTCCTCTACTTCGTATTTTCGCGGAGTCACCGGCCGCGCTGGCACAACTTTCGCGATCACGCCGAGCGGCGCTCGCTCCAGCAGCGCAGGCGCCGGAGCGCCCTTCATCTTGCTTGAAATATTTACGTAATGCGCGGGATCAGATTTGGGAAAGTACGGGCTATTCTTCGCCAGCGTTGACAATCCTGCCACCGCAATCAGCAGCACCACCGTCGCAATTTGCAGGCTGGTATTGAGTAACCGACTCTTCATCCGCTCACTCGTTCCCGCGTCGCAGTCGCAATACTCGACGCCCTACCCCAATTATGGGTACCCGCCACGATGAAAGCAAGGATCGCGATTTTCGCTGTGTCGAGAGACTGTACCGCAGGACCTGATTCTGAAAGCCTTTCTCAATGCCTGACTAACTCCCTACCGGAAACTGATCAACCACGGAAATTCGCCTTCACGCTTAACTATTTGTGCGCTAAACGGTGTCGGTGTCCCGCCGGAATTTCAAATGCTTCCGGTTCCATCAGTGGCGTAGCCGCCGTAATGTAGGTCTGGCTGATCCGATCCTGCCAAGTAAAACGATCCTCGTCCCACAGCGCCCAGAAAAATCCCAGCAGCGTCGCCCCCGAAAGCACATACCCAAAACTGCGCCACAAAAGCTGCTGCGTGTCGGGAAGGCTGCCATCCAGCCGCACGATCGTCAGCCCGCGCAGTTGCATTCCAGGCGTCGCGCCCGCGAAAGTCGTGAATAGGAAAAAGTATTGCGCGTAGAAAAGAAAAAACGCCGCCAGATAGACCGCCGCGTCCACCCGCTCCAGCACCAATTGGCCGCCCAGCGATCGGAACAATCCCAGAAAACCTGCGTACGTGATTCCCAGGAACAACGCATCCAGCATCCCCGCGCGCCGCCGCTCTTCCAGGTTGGCCACCGGAACCAGCGCCGTCTGCGGATGCGCCCGCTCCCCGGGGCTCGCCGAAAAATCCAGTTCGGGCTGAATGTTGATTTCCACCCGTTCGTTCTGGCGCTGTTTTTGCATCGCGCGCTGCGCCGCCCGCAGGCGCAGGCGCACCGCATCTGCATCCTCTTCGGCGTACAGGGAGATTTCGTGGGTGGTTACGGATTCGTCCGCTTCCGGGAGGGGCGCGGCGAAGGGCAGGCCTGATTGCGAGTCGTCTGGACGCGGTCGTCCCCGTCGCACCCGGTAGGCTTCCAGGCGGCGAGAGACTTCTCGGCGCCATTCCGGTTCGGCGGAGCTTGCAGTCTCGTCGGCTTCAGCGGGCGCGGATACACCCACCGGAACCGCTTCGAGATTTTCGTCGCCATCAACGACGGCGTCGAGTACAGCGTCACAGAAATTGCAATTACTGGCGGCATCCAGCAATAACGCGCCGCACTGCTTGCAGATTTGTATCACTGGTCGTTTTGCGCTGCGATAGTTCCAGTGACGGAACACGCCGATGTTACCACGAGCCAGAATCCCTCGGGTCCAGCAATCGCCCACCCCCCGTAACGTATGAGGCAACGTATAAGGCAACTTGCCACAGCCTGCCGAACTCTTAGCAGATTAGGCTCCCGGCACCCGGTCCCGCTCTAAACTCGGTCCTCGCCGATTGCGAGCCCGCGAACCGCGTGTTAGGCTCAGTTTTCTTTTCAGGGGAATTTTTGCTTCTGACGACGCGATGCCGATCGTAACCGTCTTGCCCGCTCTCCGAACTTCCGCCGTTCTCTCGTCCCTGCTGCTGTTTTTTTTCGCCGCCACCCCGGCCGTCCGTGCTCAGGCCAAAACAAGTTCTCAATCGCCATCCTCGCCCGCCAACGCTTCCCAAAAATCACTCCCCGGTCCTCAGCCGAAACAAGCCCCCGCCACCGCTACTCTAGAAGCCGAGCAGCAGCGCCAGGTCGGCAAGATTTACTACGCCGACGGCCACGTCGATGTGCATTACGAAAACACCCGCCTGCGCGCCGATCATGTCGAATACAACGAAGATACCCAGGTCGTCATCGCGCACGGGAACGTCCAGCTCGACTACCTAACCCAGCATGTCGAGGCCGAAGATGCCCGGTACGAAGTCGCCACCGGCCGCGGAACTTTTCACCACGTGCGCGCCACCTTCGGCGTCCAGCGCCGCCAGACGCCCACCTTGTTGATCAGCCCCAATCCCATTTATTTCGAAGCCGAAGAAGCCGAGCGCATCAATCCCGAAACTTACAAAGTCCACAAAGCCTGGATGACCGTCTGCGATCCGCAGAAACCCACCTGGAAGTTCTATGCCCCGGAAGCCACCGTCTATATGCGCAGTTCCGTGCACCTCGAAAATGGAAACTTCCGGCTGTTTTCCGTGCCCGTTTTGTATTTGCCGTACGCCACTTTCCCCGCCGAAAAACAGCGCTCTTCCGGATTTCTGATCCCCGATATCGGCGACAGTTCCAGCAAAGGCTTCATCTTCGGCGACGCCTTTTACTGGGCGCCCACCGATTGGGCCGATTTCACCATCGGCGCCAACTATTACAGCCGCCGCGGTTGGGCCCAGCGCGCCGATCTCCGCATGCGCCCTTGGGAAAATGCGCGCTTGGACATCAATTACAACGGCGTCATCGACCGCGGCCTGCCCACACCCACCGGCACCGTCAACCAGGGCGGCCACGAAGCCAAATTGCTTTTCACCGCGCTGCTGCCCGATGGCTGGCGCGCCGTTGCCGATCTCGACAACTTATCGTCGCTCACCTACCGCATCGCTTTCAGCGAAACTTTCGTCCAGGCCGTTAACTCCGAGGTCCGCAATTCCGCCTTCCTTACCAAGAATTTTCGCGGCTTCAGTTTGAATTTCGCCGCGAACAGCTACAAAAATTACGTCAGCGCCACTCCCGACACCTTCGTCACCCTGCGCACCGCTCCCGAGGCCCGCTTCAGCTCCGTCGATCAGGCTCCCTGGGAAAAGCTGCCCTTTTATTTCTCCTTCGAGGCTTTTAGCGGCGCCGCACACCGCGAAGATACCGTCACCGGATTCGAGACTCCCAATTTTGTGGCCCGCACCGAATTCGCCCCCACCGTCACCATCCCCTTGCATTTCGGCCCCTGGCTCGATGTCACGCCCACCTTCACCTTCCGCACCACCTACTACGGCGGCCAATTGCAAAACGGCCTGTACGTCGGCAACGGACTCTTCCGCACCACCGAGGAGTTTTCCTTGGATTTGCGTCCGCCCACCATCGAACGCGTTTGGGGTGATTCCACTACCGGCAAACGGTGGAAGCACGTCATCGAGCCTGAAATTATTTATACCGACGTGAACGGCGTGAAGGATTTCGCGCGCTTTGTGCGTTTTGACCAGGACGAAACGCTGACCGACACCAACGAAATTCAATACGGCGTTACCCAGCGCCTCTATTTCCGCGAAGGGGAAGGTGGCACTCAGGAAGTCGTCAGTTGGAGCATCTCTGAAAAATATTTCTTCGACCCGAATTTCGGTGGTGCCTTAGTTCCCGGCCAGCGAAATGTCTTTCAGACCACCGACGACCTCACTCCCTTCGCTTTTCTCGACCAGGCGCGTCATTTCTCCCCGATTGTGAGTAATCTCCGCGTCGAACCCGGACGTCATTTCGATACTCAATTTATCGTCAATCTCGATCCGCGCCACGGCCAACTCACCGCCATCGGCGAGCTCATCAAATGGAAACCCTATCGCGAATATTTCCTCACCCTCGCGCACTTTTCCACCGTCAATTTGCCCACCCCCGCCGTCGATAATCCGCCGAACTTCGAATTTGAGCCGCGCTCGAATCAAGTCCGCACCCTCATCGGTTATGGCGATCTCACCCGTCGCGGTTTTAACTCCACTTTTGGCGTCAGCTACGATCTCACCCGCGGGTCTTTCCAGAATCAAATTGCCGAAGTGGGTTACAACGGCTCGTGCTGCGGCCTGGGCTTTGAGTATCGCCGCTTTTCTTTCGGTAGCATCCGCAGTGAAAATCAATATCTCGTAGTCTTCCGCATCGCCAACCTGGGTTCGCTCGGCACCCTGCGCCGCCCGGAAAAAATCTTCTAGCCTTTCGCTGGCCCACGTTTCATCAATCGTACCGTTCCATCAGCCGTTGTCCGGCCGCCCAACCGATGGCCCCCACCGCGATTCCCGCGATCACATCCGCCACGTAGTGATAACGCCCGTAGACAGTCGCCACGCACATGGCTGCAAAAAACGGCAGGAAAATCCAGTAGAGCCCCGGTTTGTATCGTCGCGCCGCCAGCACGGCGACCATCGATCCCGCCACGTGCGCCGATGGGAACGCCGCTCCGTGCACCCGGCCGAAATGCTCCACCAGTTCAATCGTCGCCGTGAATGGTCCGCCCACGAGCGGCGCCGTATTCAGCGACGCCAGCGAAAAATATGGACTCTCGATCGGAAACAGTATGGCGACGACGTACACCGAATAGTGCGCGATGGCCGTCGCGGTCATCACCATCCAGAACGCGGTGAATTGTTTTTCGAAATACAAGATCCCCGGCAGAATCACTAGGTACAGAAAATAGGTCATGTAGGCAAACTGCATCGCGTCATTCATCGCGGGGCTCGCGAACTGCGCCAGCCAAACCGATGGATGCACCTGCGCCAGGTTGAAATCGAATTGGATCAGCCAGCGATCGAACCAGCCGGGAAAAATCGCATGCACCAACCCTTGCAGCTCTTCAAAGAAGAAAATGTAGAGCGGTAGGGGATACCAATGCCGGGCGAACTGCACCGCAGCGTTCTGCGAGCGGGTGGCCCAATGCGTCAGCAGCGCAACGCTCACGCCAATCTCAAAATGCAGCAATACATAGCGCGGTGCATGCGCTACGTTGCGATGAAACAAAACCACGATCGCTTCCAGCCACGCCAGATACGCGTACGTCACCCACTCGAACGGGCCGAATCCGGCAAAAACTTCAGATAACCACTCACGCCAGCTGTTTTCCGGTAACTCCACCGCGTCCGCGGCGTTCCAGAAATCCGATGCGCTCTCCGCCGCGAGCACGTTTGGGAACCTAAAATCTTCGCCTTCGTCCTGTTCCTTCCGTTTGCTCGAATTTTCCACATTCATCGGATTTGCCCCCGGGCGGTCGGTGTTGACAAGTCTTCAGCGGCCATGATTTTCGGCGCGTTCTCATCCCGCGCGTTGTTTGCCGCTCGCCCGTCCCCTTGCCAAACTCGCATTGGCCAGCCTCGCCGCCTTGCCAGGAGCGCCATCCTGCGAGACGGATTTACCATCTCCGGGTGGCCCACACATTCCAGCACCGCGCAATCCGCCACCGAATCACCGTACGCGTAGCTCTCGTTCAGATTCAGAGAATATTTCGCCGCCAGCGCTTGCACCGCACGCCGTTTTGCCGCGCCCACCATGTGCTCGCCAGACAATTCCCCGGACCAAAGGGCGCATCCTCGATCTTTGCCGACGGCCTGCCTGCACTCGGCCAATTCCGTGGCCACTACTGCAACCGTGCCCGGCAAATAATTTGCCACCGCCCTGGCCAGCGGCGCCAAAGTTCCGCTCACTAAAAACACTCGATGATTCAGCGACTGGTGCCACGCAATTCGCTGCATTCCCTCGTAGGAAAACAGAGTTATTTTGTGAATGGAGTGCTGCAATGCCATCGAATCCGCCCATTCCACTGCAAGCGATTCGGGAAGGCCAGCGAGATAGAACTTGTTCTCTTCAATCGCCGCTCGCCACCCTAGCGCTGTCCGGCGAATTCCGTTCAGTAGCCAGCACAGCGCGTTCCGCGCGCCAAGTTGGCCGCGGCTCAAAAGATAAAAAACAAACCGCCACTCCAGCGAACCGGACGGCACCAAAGTCCCATCGATATCGAAAAACGCGGCGATCCTCTGGGGCTGGCTCACCGGATCACCGCAGCCGGCAACCGGTCCGCAACTTTTTCAGCAGCGGCGAAATATCGCCGCCCCTCCCACACCACCGGCACCGCCCGCGCCACGCAAAATGCCACCGTCGCCCAAACCACCAGCTGGCCAGCTTCCAGCAGTAGCCGCTGTGTGCTGAAACGAATCCAGCCTGCCGGCAAATGCGTCATCGGCAACAGCAAACCTAAATAGCAGAAGCACACGCACTTCAAAGTCGCGTAGGCTCCCCGGCTTGCTCGCGAAGCCACCAGCGCCCGTCCCCATCCCGTCTCGATCATCCCACCCAGCCCAAATCCGCTGCGCCCCGCTCGTGCCGCCAGGGATCGCAGAAAATCCGTCAGCGTGCCGCGCACGAAAAATAAAATTGGCACCCACAACGACACCAATCCGCTCACCGCAAAAAACGTGAAGAAAAGATTTTCGACGACCCGGTCGCCCAAAATATCCAGTTGCGCGCCCAGCGGAGTTGCCATTTCCCGCGTGCGCGCCACGTAGCCGTCCACCCCATCCAGCGCGATCGCCACAATTGTCAGCGCCACCGCCACCAGGTCGGCGACCATCGAATGCCGAAAACAGGTAAAGAACGCCACCGCCACGAATGCGGCGGCCACGCGCGCCACGGTGATTTGATTCGGCGTCATCCTGCCCCTCATCGCAAAGTTAGAGGCCCGCCCACCGCAACGATAAATTCCTGTCGCCAGCGGCTCCAGCGGCGGGCCCATTGTTCCCGTAAATGCACGCACACCGCCAACGCCTTGACTGACTCGATCCTGGATTTGATCCGTGTTTTCAGCAGCTTGTGAGATGAGGCCTAAATACCGCCAAGACCGAACGATGGGAACCGCCGACACCTGCCAGAAACCCGCTCCAATCGATTACGCCGACGGTTAGCTCGTTCTCCGCGTCCTTCCGAGCTTTGCAACACCGTTCCACAGCAAAAAAAGGCGAGCGCCGGAGGCGCGGCATAGGTTAGCCCGGCCCGTGAGAGCCGGGAAAACGGTAACAACAGAAGCCCGAACACCGGAGGTGCGGCACACCCGTGACCGCGAATTGAATCTATTCGTGTGCTGTTAGCCTCTGCATCCCCGCGTGTGTACACTTAGATCACTTTGCGACTGTGATATAATCGCAACTAGGCCATGCCACCACTCAACCAAAACGATCAAACCGTAATCACCCGCTCCACTGGAACCCCGCCGCCCGTCCCGGATTTCCCCCACCACCTGCCCACCCAAAATTCTAATCGTCATTTTCTTGCGCGATTAAAAACCACCCCTAAATCATTCAAAACAAAGCTCCGAGGATGTTTCTAATCGCAACATTTCGGACCCTCGTCGCCGCAGGATTGTCAGCAAACCTCAGCCAGATATGGGAAAATCTCGGGCTGCGCGTGGAACGCTACTCGCTCCTGCGCATCGAACCAACATGGGGTTTACTGCCCGCGCTGGCGGCAGTCAAACCAACCGCGAAGGATAGCTGATGGAAGGCATCTCGATCTTTGGAGCTTTTGTTGCGGGGCTGGTCTCTTTTCTCTCTCCCTGCGTACTCCCGCTGGTTCCCGGCTATATTTCCATGCTGTCCGGCATCGGCGTCGAACAGCTCAAAGAAGGCAAGACCCCCCGCGGCGGCCTGGTCTGGTCCGCGCTGGCCTTCGTCATCGGCTTTTCGGTGGTCTTCATCGCTTTCGGAGCCTCCGCCAGCGCCGTCGGCTCGTTCTTGCTGCGCAACCGGGCCTCCCTCGCGCCCGTGGCTGGAGCGCTGATCCTGATGTTTGGCCTGCATTTGACCGGACTACTCACCAAAATCTCGATCCGCGTCGGCCTCTTGGCCGGTGCCGTTCTGGTGGCCCTGGCCGGAATTCTAACCATGCGCCCCGGTCTGTTTGGCACCTGGCTCAGGCCGATCCATTTCTTCGCTGTGTCCCTGATTTTTCTGTTGGGTCCTTCACTCACTCGCTGGCTCAATCGCGACGTCCGTTTCCGCAACCTGGGCAGCCAACCCGGACCCTTCAGCGGATTCCTCATGGGCTTTGCCTTCGCTTTCGGGTGGACCCCCTGCATCGGCCCGATTTTGGCCAGCGTTCTGGCGGTCGCCGCCACCAAAGATACGGTGGGCGAGGGAATTTTTCTTCTGGCCTGTTACTCGGCGGGGCTCGCAATTCCTTTCCTGATCACCGCCCTCGGCATCGGTGGTTTCCTGCGCTTCTACCAGAAATTTCGCCGGCACTTGCACACCGTGGAAGTTTTCAGCGGAGCGCTTTTGCTGATCGTCGGCGTCCTAATATTTTTGAATCGACTGACCTGGCTGTCCGGAAAGCTGGCATTTCTGAACAAGTTTGCGCTGTGATGGGAGAGGGCTCAGATGGAAGAGGTTAAGTTGAGCAAGCATCGATTGATGTTCGGTTTTTTGCTCGTGGTTATGATCGCCGTAACCGGTTTTTCCGCGTGCGGCACGAAAAGTTCGGGCTCGCCCGCGCCTAGAGTTTTGGCGAACGAGCCTGCGGTAACTTTCAAAGATCTTCAGGGTAAAGACATTGCCTTGGACAGTCTCAAAGGTAAGGTGGTCGTAGTCAATTTTTGGGCCACCTGGTGCGAGCCTTGCCGTACCGAAATTCCCTGGCTGATCGCCTATCAGCAGAAATATGCGGACAAGGGTTTCACTATGTTAGGCGTGGCTATGGACGAAGACGGAAAAGCCGCCGTCGATCCCTTCATGCAATCCACCAAGTTTGACGTGGGCGGACAGCAGGTCGCCATGAATTATCCGGTGGTCCTGGGCAACGACGAGATTGCCGACAAGTTTGGCGGCCTGCTGGGCTTGCCGGTCAGTCTGGTGATTTCGCGCGATGGGAAGATCGTAAAACGCTACATCGGCATCGTGAACGAAGCCGACCTAGACAAACAAATCAAGGATTTGCTCTGACCGGCATGATGGACGAACGCGAATTCCAAAAGAAGTCCGACGCCGCCTTCGAAGCCTTGCGCAGCCGCCTGCTCGAAGTCGGAGACGAAAATAATTTTGAAGTCGAAGGCGGCAGCGGAAAACTCGAAATCGAATTCGAGGACGAAGACGAAACCCGCTTCGTGATCAGTCCCAACGCCCCAGTCCGCCAGATCTGGATTTCCGCGCTGACCACCAGCTTCAAACTCGCCTGGTCCGACGCCGCTCAGGCCTTCGTGCAGGAAAAAACCGGCGAGAATCTAAATCAAGTCATGAGCCGGATTTTGACTGAAAAATTGGGCAAGCCCGTTCAGGTTTAGACCATCATGACACGAAAAATTGTGTGTTCATTCTTCGCCGCCATGATTCTGCTCGCGGTCTCCATGGCCATTCCCGGAAGCCTGAATTCCGCGCAGGATCAAGTTACGCCCAAGGCCTCCGCCGTCGTGAAGCCTCAGTTGTTCGTTTCACTCGATCCCGTCCCCCGCGGCCGGGAATTCCAGGTTGCCCTCGTAATCGAAATCGCCCGCGGCTACCACATGAATTCGCACCACCCATCCGACGCCTATCTGATTCCCACCACCCTCACTTCTCAACTTCCGGCTGGTTTTCAGTTGCTCGACACCAATTACCCGGACGGGCAATTGCAAAAATTTTCGTTCTCGCCCGATCAACCGCTCAATGTGTACTCGGGCAGTGTCACCGTGAAGTTGAAGCTGCAAGCCCAGGCCGGCGCACCGCTCGGGCCACTCTCGATTCCAATGACCCTGCGCTATCAAGCCTGCAACGATTCGACCTGCCTGCCCCCGGTAAAACTTCCGCTAGAAGGAAAAATCGTGGTGGGATCGGCGGACTCAAAAACGCAAGCGTCTCATCCGGAAATCTTCGGTCGCTAATGACTTGCGAAAAAATGACGCCCGCTAGTCTGGACGACCTGTCTCGACGATCGTTCAACGCGAATTCAAAAATTCCACAGCCCGCCGCAAGCGAGCAACGACACGGTCCTTCGACAACGCCACCATCGTATCGAACAGCGGCGGCGCCACCGCGCGCCCCACGATCGCCACACGCGCCGCGTTGATCAGTACGCCGGCCTTTACCCCTTCAGCGGCGGCCACCACCCTCGACGCCGCGTCACACGCGTCGTGATTCCACTCCGGCAGAGCAGCCAAGGCATCCGCGAGTTTCGCCAGCATCCCCGGAATCTTTTCGTCCTTCCAGAACTTCTCCCGGGCCTCGACGTCATAGCTAAAGTCATCGGTGAAGAAGGCCCGTGCCCAGGTGGTGAAATCGCCAAGCAGCCGAGTCCGCGGACGAATCAGGTCGACTGTTCGCGCGAACCACGCATGCTCGGTGGTCCCCCAAGCTTGCTGCCACAATCCAGCCTTCTTCAGTTCCGCTTCCACATACGGCAGGATCTCTTCTACCGCGGGCTTCTGCAGGTACTGGGTGTTGTACCACTCCAGTTTGGCCCGATCGAATATGGCGTTGGTGCGGCTCACTCCTCCCAGCGAAAATCGTTCGATGAGCTCCGGCGTGCGCATGAATTCCGAATCATCACCGGTCGACCAGCCCAGCAACGCCAGGAAATTCCGAAATGCTTCAGGCAGAAACCCTTCGTCGGCGTACGAACCGACGCTCGTAGCACCGTGGCGTTTGGAAAGGCGGGTACGGTCCGCGCCGAGAATCAGCGGCACGTGCGCAAAGATCGGTGGCTGCGCGCCCAACGCGTGATAAATCAATACCTGCTTCGGTGTGTTCGACAAATGATCGGCGCCGCGAATAATGTGAGAGATGCGCATGTCGATGTCGTCGACGACTACGCTCAGCTGGTAGGTGGGCACCCCGCTCGAACGCAGCAGCACGAAATCCTCAATGTCTGCGTTCTGCACTTCGCGCGGTCCGAAGACCGCGTCTTCAAACGTAGTCACGCCGGTTCGCGGCGTCTTGAAACGGATGGCCCGTGGCAAGCCTTCTTTTTCTTTGGCAGCGAGTTGGTCCGCACTCATGTCGCGGCAAAGGCAGGCCGCCAGCTTCGCGGCTTTCGGCCCTTCCGCGTCACCCTCATCTTCCACTTCGTCTTTCGGCGCGGAATAGTCTCCGCCCGCGTACGTAGCGGGTTTGCAGTAGCACGCGTAGCCCGCGCCACTCGCGAAAATCTTCTCCGCCGCCGCGCGATACATTTCTCCACGCTGCGACTGAAAGAACGGACCCTCGTCCCAATCCACGCCCAGCCATTTCAGCGCGACCAGGATGCCGTCAACCAGTTCGGGCTTGTTGCGCTCGACGTCGGTGTCCTCCACGCGCAGGATCAGCGTACCGCCCTCATGCTTGGCGAACAGCCAATTAAACAGCGCGGTGCGCGCCCCCCCTACGTGCAGATATCCGGTGGGTGAAGGGGCAAAACGGACCCGCGGTTTCGTCAAAGCTGGCATACAGTCAGGTTCCTTCCTGTGGTGGAAACCATAATCTTAGCGGAACGACCGCCTAAAATCGAGCGGCCGCAAACGGTGTGCATTTGAGGAAATCGGTACCCGCGTACTGTTGACCGGAACATCCCTAACTCGCATGATTTCAGTAGTTCTGGAGACTTTCGGGCTCAGCGATTCAGGCCGTTATCTGCACGAAACTCGGCCGCTCAGTCCAAGTATTCATAGCAGGTTTATCTGCTATTCTCGGAATAAGTTTCTGCGCAATAGGCGGCGGAGTTCTGTGCTAGGCGAAGTTCAATCCATTGCAATCGTATTGCTGGCTGGAGCCGTGCTTCTGGCCGGCTTTTTTAGCTACGTCTACCAGCAAAAGCGCCAGGAATATCTGGTGGCCTGGGCCGTGGCCTGGTTCCTGATTGCCGCCTATTTTGTCCGCCCCGCATTGGGATATTCCTTTGATTCCATCCCCTGGTTTTCGGTCGATGAGTGGATCCTCTCGTTGGCCCTGCTGGCTTTTTACTGTTCGGCACGGCTGTACGCGCGATTAAAAATTCCGTTTGCGGGCGTAGTGATCGCCGGGGTTGTGGCGTCGGCCTGGTCGGTGGCCTATGTGGCCGGTTGGGTTCCGGTGCATCTCGGCCTGGGGGTCGCGCTTGGTTTTTTCGTAGTGGCGCGAACATTCTGGCACGAGGGCAGCACCGAAGAATCGCGAGCCGATCAGTTGCTGGCATTCGCCTTCGTCGGCTCTGGAATCTTACGTTTGCTGATGGTCTTTCAGCCGCGCCTAGGCCCACTCAAAGATGTTCCGCTGCTTCCTTTTGCGTCGCTGCCGGAAATGTTCGGCGGCGTTTTGATGTTGATGGCCGTGTATGAAGAGGAGCGGCGCCGCATCGAACGCAACATGCTGGCGCTTTCGAATCTCAATCTGGCTACCTCAAGTTTTGCGGGCGGCGAAATACAGAAGATGCTCGGCCAGGCTCTCGACCGGGTATTGAACGTGGTGCGCATTCCGGCCGGCGCTTTGATTCTGCATTACGCGGACGACCGCGGGCCGGCTTCGATCGTGTTTACCGGAATGAGTGATTCGTTCTCGGAAGAGATTCAGAAAAAAAACCTGGACGATTACGCGGTAAATCTGGTCGCGCGCATGGGCGGTTTGGTGGTGCTTCGGGATCTGGCGCGCGATTCGAATTGGGTGGCGCTGGAAAAGGAAGAATCTTTCCGTCACGTGCGCCAGATGCTTTTGGAACAGGGCCTGCGCACTGTAGTCGGAATCAGTCTGCAGGCTAAGGAACGAGTTTTTGGCGTCCTGCTCCTCGGGACTCCGGATAACCGCAGCTTCACGCCCGCAGAGCTTCGTCTTTTGCTGGCGCTAGGGCACCAGATCGGAATGGCGGTAGAGAACAGCTTCCTGGTACAGCAGACCGCCCGGCGCAGCGAAGAGCTGCATCTGCTGAACGAAATCGGACGCGCGCTCAGCTCAACCCTGGAACCCGATGCGTTGTTCGAGCGCATTTATGCGGAAATGCGCAAGCTGTTCGATGTGACCAGCCTGTTCATCGCGTTCTACGATCACAAGCCGGAGCAGGTACGATTCGAAATCGAAGTTGTCGATGGAGTGCGCCAGCCGAAGCGCGTGCGTCCGGCGGGAAATCACCTGGTCGAGTACGTGGTGCGAACCGGGCAGCCCCTGCTGTTTCGGGATGAGTTCAGCGAAGAAACGCGCCGCATGGGCTTTCAGCCCCTGCGGCAAGCGGGATCGCTCTGTGCCGTACCGCTGATTCTTTACGACCGCGCCATTGGGGTAATGGCGGTGCATAGCGTTCACGAACGGGCCTTTGATGAAGGCCACGTGGAATTGCTGCGGGTACTGGCCAGCGAGGCGGCGGTTGCGATCGAAAACGCACGGCTCTTTTCGCAGGAGCAGAGAAAGTCCCGTCAGCTGACCCTGATTAACAACGTCTCGAGCCATGCGATCACCACCCTGGATCCCGACGAGATGCTTTCCAAAATCGCGGTGGAAATCGAGGGTGCGGTTTCCTACGATCACATCGGGATCGCGATTTTGGATTATTCCTCGAAGGAATTGGTGGTTAAGGCGGAAGCCGGCGCGCGGCGCGATGCGCTCGGCCGGCGCATAACGGTGGGCGAGGGTCTGGTGGGACAGGTGGCCCGCAGCGCCATGATGATCGTGGTGCCGGAAGTAAATAGCGCCACGGTTCAGCCCATGCTTCCAGGGAGCGCCTCGGCGGTAGGACTTCCCGTTTCCTACGGCGAGTCATTGCTGGGCGTGTTGTACGTAGAGTCCTCCGAGCGGTGCGATTTCTCCGAGGACGAAATACGGTTGCTGCGCACGCTCGCGGACCTATTCGCCGGCGCGCTGCACAATGCGCTGACCTTCCAGAAGGCCCAGGAACAAGCCATCACCGACGGTTTGACCGGGGTAAAAACCCACCGTTTCCTGATGGAAGCACTGTCTTCGGAATGGAAACGCTCCACGCGCGCGAACCGCCCGTTTGCCCTAGTGCTGATGGACCTGGACCGGTTCAAATTCGTAAACGACTTTTACGGGCACTTGGAAGGCGATGTGGTGTTGCAGCGGGTCGGACACATTCTGGAGCAGAACTGCCGGCGTTCGGATGTCGTGGCGCGTTATGGCGGCGACGAATTCGTGATTTTGATGCCGGAGACCTCGGTGGAGCAGGCGCGCCAGCTGGCCGGAAAGCTTCGCGGATGGGTGGCGGCCGATCCGTTGCTGCGGGACAAAAATATCACGGCGAGTTTCGGAATCGCGGGATTCCCGATTCACGGTTCGACGCCGCAGGAATTGATTCAGGTTGCGGATTCCTCGATGTACCTCTCTAAACATCAAGGAGGCAATTCGGTTTCGAGCGTGGACCAGGGCGATCCAAACGATACCAAGCGTTGGAAGAAAGACGTGCTTGAGGCTTACCTGGGCGTCACTCTGAAGCGCCTGTTTTCCACCGGGCCGGAAGCCTTCGAGGAAATCTACCGGCGATTGGAACAGTTCACGCGATCGTTGACCGAGCAAGGCGCGTGCGGGCCCGGCCACGAAATTCCGCCGGCGGTAGTCGACACCGTTACGTCCCTGGCTCTGGCGATTGACGCCAAGGATCATTACACGCAAGGACATTCGCAGAAAGTTTCAGCCTATGCGGTGATGATCGCGCAGGCGCTGAACCTGAACCAAAAAGAAGTGGAGGAGATTCGCCTGGCCGGCCTGCTCCACGACATTGGGAAAGTCGGAATCCCGGAAGTCATCCTGAACAAGTCCGGCCCGCTCGATTCCGAAGAATGGGAAACGATGAAGACGCACACGCTGCTGGGCGCGAAGATTCTGGAGCCGCTCGAAGCGATGAACCTGATCCGGTTGATGGTGCGCCATCACCACGAATTTTACGACGGCACGGGCTATCCGGACCGGCTGCGCGGCGACAAGATTCCGTATGGCGCCCGGATTATCGCGATTGCCGATGCGTACGACACGATTACGTCCGAGCGCACCTACAAAAAGCCGCGGCGCCCGGACGAAGCTTTCTCCGAACTGCAGAGGTGCGCGGCCACGCAGTTCGATCCGGAAATCATTCGGGTGTTCATCGAGACCATGCGCCGAGCGCCGCAGGGTTTCGCCAGCACGGCAGTGGGTGCCAGCGACGATGCCGGAACGCTCGAAACTCCCTCGCTCTAATTCATTCTGAAACTCCAATCCGTCCTAAGCGAACCCGTTCGAAACGCAGCCGTCACGCCGCAGACTTGAGCTATCCTGAAGGTACCGTTTCGGTAGGTCTAGCCGACGCAATTTCCGAGGTGAATGATGCAGGTGGCGACAGTCAAGTGGGTGGGAGGCGAAGAGTTTCTGGCCGAAATGCCTTCGGGACACGCGGTCGTGTTCGACGCCGACCGGAAGCACAATTCCGCGCCGGGCCCCATGGAAATGCTGCTGGGCGCACTGGGCGCGTGTACCGCGGTGGATGTGGCGGTCATTCTGGAAAAAAAACGGCAGAAGCTGGCGTCCCTCGAAATTGAGATTTCCGGTGAGCGTGCGCCGGAGCCGCCGACGGTCTGGACGCGAATCGATATGACCTACCGGTTCACCGGCGCGCTCGAGGAGAAGGCGGTGCGCGACGCGATCGAATTGAGCCAAAACAAATATTGTTCGGTGGCAGCGACCTTGCGAAAAACCGCTGAGATTATCTACCGCTTTGAAATTTCGCCGGCACAAAAGTAGGCAACGCCCGGTGTTGCGCTTGTCACGCCCGCGCGGGTTGCATACAATCGCGCTGCTGATGCAATGGCGGCGATTTCAACCCTTTGAGTAATCTTTGAGGAATTAGGAGGAGTGTTGACCAGGGGAAAGCTGAATGGGTAAGCGGATTGCGGCCAAGATCACCGGCGTGGCAGGTTACGTGCCTCCGCGGGTGGTGACCAATTCGGATTTGGAGAAGATCGTAGATACCTCCGATGAGTGGATCCGCACACGCACCGGCATTCGCGAGCGGCATTATGCCGATCCGGGTGTGGCCTCGTCACATCTGGGAACGGAGGCTGCGAAAAAGCTGCTGGCCACGAAAGGAATCGACGCCGCCGACATTGAATTGATCGTGCTGGCGACGGTGACGCCGGACATGCTTTTTCCGGCCACCGCCTGCCTGATTCAAGACCGGCTGGGCGCGAAGAATGCGTGGGGTTTCGATTTGTCAGCGGCGTGTTCTGGTTTCGCGTACGCGTTGACCGTGGGCGCGCAATTCGTAGGCTCTGGAACGCACAAAAAAGTTCTGGTGATCGGCAGCGACGTGATGACTTCGATCCTCGATTACACCGATCGTGCCACCTGCGTGCTGTTCGGTGATGGCGCGGGAGCGGTGCTGCTGGAGCCGGCGGCAGAAGGTGAAGGCATTCTCGATTTCTCGCACGATATCGATGGATCGGGCGGGGAGAATCTTTATATGCCGGGGGGCGGCTCGCTGAATCCGACGTCGCAGGAGACCGTGGCGAAGCGGATGCATTATGTGCATCAGGAGGGCGCGCAAGTCTTCAAGTATGCCGTGCGCCGGATGAGCGAGCACGCGGTGAACATCTTGGAGCGCAATGGATTCACCAGCAAGGATCTGGCGCTGGTGGTACCGCATCAAGCGAATCTGCGAATCATCAAAGGCATGCAGGAACGGTTGGGCATCGAGGACGCCAAAGTGATGATCAACATCGACCACTTCGGTAACACTACGGCCGGCACGATTCCGCTGGGCCTGATGGAAGCGGTGGAACAAAAACGAGTGAAGAAGGGCGATTTGGTACTGCTCATTGCGGTTGGCGCGGGTTACACCACGGGCGCGGTGCTGCTGCGCTGGGGATACTGACGACTTCGTTCTGGTTGCTGGTCGCGGTGGTTTTTGAAATTCAGAGTTGAAAAATCGTCAAAGAAAAAGGCCGGCGCAATCGATCGCGCCGGCCTTTTTCTTTTCAGTGCCAAAAATAACGCGGGCACTTCTTATTCTGGGTTAGTGGCCCGCCACAATCACGATGGGATTCGTATCCCCGGCGGTCGTGGTCAGGAACACGAATTTTGTCGGCGATACGATGACGAACGCGCCGGAAAAGGCCGCTGGCGAAGTTAGCGCCAGCGTTCCGGTTCCGTTCGCGGTATCGAACAGCGAGTAGGTGCCGGTCACGGCTTCGCTGGCCGTGTTCGCCGACGTGGTGCTTTCGTCCTGAGTGCCGGCAATGGCCGAGACGCCATCGAGCGTGAGCACGCCGGAAAGATTGCGGGAGGCAGTGCTCGGCGGAGCGGTCGAGCCTTCGGCGTAACTTCCGGACAGAGACGCCGCGGTAAATGGTCCGGCCGATTGCGGCGCCAAATGTCCGAGGAGCGGAGGCTGGCCCTGTTGAGCGGTGGAGGTTAAGAAAAAGGCCTCGGTGGGGCTGACTAAGTAAAGAATCGGCTGAAAGTAAGACGGCTGGGTCAGGCTGTTCGCGGTGGTGACACGTCCAAATTGGTCAGAACTGTAGCTCACTGCCAGAGGATTCGAAGCCCCGCCTTGCTGCGCCATGTTGGACGTAATCGTGCCCGCCGTGTTGTCGGTCAGCAGCAAATCGAAATTTCCGGCGCCGCTATTGGCCACCGAAATTTGCAAGATCGCCGATTCCTGGACCTGCAGACCGTTGACCAGAGAATTGCCGGTCAGGCCGCCCGCCATTGGACCGGTGATCGCATTCTGCGTCAGGAAGGGCTGGCCAAATTGCTGCAGCATGTCGATCACGCTGAGGAAAGGTGTGAATCCGGAGCTGCTGACTTGATCGCTTTCCACCAAGAACGCTTCGGTGCTGGAGACCGGATACGCGCTGTAGGTGATGTTTCCGGCGGTGAATTGGGGAGTGAAAGTGAAAGTGCACGAAGTGGCGTCGGCGCCCGATGCGAACGTGCCGCTGAGCGTCTGGTCCGGATCGACTGAGCCAGCCAGATTGGCATCCATCTCGCCCGGGCCAATGCTGCCCGGCACACCCGCGACGGTTGGAGGCGCGGCGGTAAATTCTCCGACGAGCGCGATCGGACCAGCCCCGGTGGCTATCGAGGTGGTAAAGCCGGTTGCGGCGAAGGCGAAATTTCCGGCATACGTCGTCGTGGTGTTGCTGACCACGCAGGTGTTGACCGTTTGAAATTCGAGACGCCCCGACCCGCGCGCGCCGGTGGAATCGAATTCGACTAAGCGACCGTGTCCGCTGCCTGCCGGATCAATTGCGAAGGCATACGTCGGAGCTAGCGGAAATGCCGGCGTGGCGGACGTAAACGTGATTGTCCCGCGGCCGTCGGTACCGGCGGTGTAGGTTCCCATGATGCCCGTGTAAGTCACGGGGGGACCGGCGAGCGAATTGTAGGTTGCTTCGCCCGTGGTGATTAATCCCGCGCCGTTAGCGGTGAAGGTTCCGGCTGCCGCAATAAATCCTCCGGCGTTGTTGCCACTAAAGCTAAAGGCATAAGAGCCGCTCAGCAGCGTGGGATTTTGCGCGCCGGAAACCGTCAATGTGAAAGTTTGAGTGACGACCGCCGGCGGAGTTCCGCTATCGGTGAGAGTGACACCAAAACTGAAATTGCCGGAGGCGGTGGGGGTTCCGGAGAGCAGGCCGCCGTTCAGTTGCAAACCCGGGGGAAGAGTGGACCCGGACGCCAAAGCAAAGGTGTAAGGCGATGTTCCGCCGGTTGCCGCAAATTGCACATTGGGATAAACCATATTGATGGTTCCGGCGGGCAGCGGCGAAGTCGTGGTGAATGCGAGTGTGCTGACCACGATGTTGAGCGGCCCGGAAGTGCTGGAAGCTCCGGTCGCATCGGTCACCTTAATTGTGAATGTCGAGTTTCCCGCGGTCGTGGCCTTGCCGGTGATATTTACGGTGTCAGTGGTGCTAGCGCCCAACATGAGGCCGGCAGGCAAGCTGCCCGAGGCTATGGTCCAGGTAAGCGGTGGTACGCCGCCCGTGGCCGTGACCGGCTGGCTATACGGCTGATTCAGCGGCGCTGAAGGCAAGGACGTGGTAGTGATGACCGGCGGTGGTTCGATCTTCACCGTTAGCGTCGACGATTCCTTTGTGAAATCCACGGAAGTAGCGGTAATCGAAACGATCGTCTCGGTGGCGACGACGGCTGGAGCTACAAAGGTTGCGCTGGTGGTGCTGGTCTGGGTCAGGGTGCCGGTGTTTGCGGGAGAAGCGGTGAATAAGACTCCGCCATTGTTTGTGTCATTCAATACGTTAGCGGTGATCGAAACCATGCCGCCCTGGCCAATAACGATGGTGCCCTTGGGGGTGATCTGGACAGAATGGAAAGTGTCGGGCGTCAGCGCGCAGCTCGAGAGCTGCAGCACCGCAAAGAGCATCAGAACAAACCAAGGCAAGTGTCGGGCGCGGCTATTCATGGCGCTCCTCAAAATTCAGGGAGAAATTAGGCTGCGAGAATCACCCACAATATTTAGGCACGAAAGGGCGGGCCTGCGTGGGGAAATGACCGGAGCAAATAGCGTATAAGGCAACTGGTAGTGTGGACAGCGAGCCGCGGAGGCAATAGCTGCGAATCGCTAAGTGAGGATGCGTCGGACAGAAGACGAAAATGAGGACAGCGACCGGGAATTGGGATTGCTGGATAGTGCTTAGAACGAGCGAGCTTCGTCGCACAGCATTCGATTGCGTTCGAGGCGCTGCGAGAGTACCACCGTGGCGTAACGGGTACAGAGGGCCATTTCGCGAGTGGTCCAGCCACCGAATCCAGGGGCGCCAGGCGCTACAGCGAAGTCACCGATCTTCTTGGCCAGTTTCAAAAAGCTGAAATACAGGCGAACCGACCTGAGCTTGGGAACCGCATTGCGGTCGAGGTCCGGGAACAAACCTTGAACTGCCGTGGCGGACGCGAAATCATTTGTATTCAGTAGGTTAACCGACGCTTCGGCGGCTAACGTCGAGTCCGAGACGGGCTCGGCTGCGACCCGCAGTAGGCCTACCCGCCAGATGAAGACGGCGAATTGGACCGTGGCGGCCAGTGACATCACGAGAATGAAGGCTGCGATCAACATGTTCAACCACAGACATTTTCCGATTTAATCCCGCCCGACCCAATAGGCCGTCAGTACTGATTTTCACAGCCATTCGGATAGTGATATTTCGGGACTTAGGAACTTCCCCCGTCGGCCGGCCTGGGAGTCCTTTCTGATCTATCGTTACGAGCTGCCGTTTCTGAGCTATAAAGCCCCAGAGCCTGGGGGATTTCGGTAGGATATCGAATCGAGGTGAAGCGAATGAACCGGATCTCCCGCTTGGTTGTAACTGTCGGCATGCTCGTGCTGATTTTCGCGCTGACCCCGAGAGTGGCTTTGAACGCGTCCGACGCCAGCGAACAGGCCCAAATTCGTACGTTGCTTCAGAACCAAACCGAGGCTTGGAATCGCGGCGACATTGATGCTTTCATGGCCGGGTATTGGAGGTCCGAAGAAACCGCTTTTGTGGGCGCGAGTGGCATAACACGGGGATGGCAGTCCGTATTGGAGCGCTATAAAAAGTCTTATCCGGATCGCAGAGCGATGGGACAACTCACGTTTTCGGGGCTCGAGATCCATCTGGTCTGTGCGGATGCAGCATTCGCAATTGGGCAGTTTCAGTTGGAGCGCGAAAATGATAAACCCGCCGGAATTTTTACTCTGAATTTCCGGAAGTTTCCGGAGGGCTGGAGAATCGTGGCGGATCACACCACGGCCTTTGCGTCTCCTGCACCTTCGACGACTCACTGAAATTTGGTTACGGGTGATGCGCGTCTCGGGCGGCGCATTTAGTATCGGGACCGAACCTTTTCAGAGATAATTGCAGATCAGTTTTGGGCTGACCTAGCCTGCGGAAGGAGACCTTCAATTGCGCGCGGTAATCACTGGCGGAGCAGGATTTCTGGGTTCGCATCTGTGCGAATTGATGTTGGAACGCGGCTGGGAGGTCATGTGCCTCGACAATCTGGTCACGGGGAGTGAGGCGAATATCGCGCCGTTGATGTCGAACCCGAAGTTTCGGTTCGCCCGCCATGATGTCTCGCGCTTCATCGATGTGCCGGGCCCGGTTGAGGCCGTGCTGCATTTCGCTTCACCGGCAAGCCCACCGGATTACCTGCGGCTTCCGATCCAAACTCTGAAGGTGGGTGCGCTGGGGACCCACAACTCGCTGGGCCTGGCGCTCGCAAAAAACGCGAAGTATCTTTTGGCCTCGACCTCGGAATGTTATGGAGACCCGAGCATCAGTCCGCAGCCGGAATCGTATTGGGGCAACGTGAATCCGGTGGGCCCGCGCGGCGTATATGACGAAGCGAAGCGGTACGCCGAAGCCATAACCATGGCGTATCACCGCTATCACGGGCTGAATGCGCACATCGTTCGAATTTTTAATACCTATGGACCGCGTATGCGGTTGAACGACGGGCGCGCGCTTCCGAATTTTCTATATCAGGCGCTGATGGGCCAGCCCATCACGGTCTTCGGCGACGGCAGCCAAACCCGGAGCTTCTGTTACGTCTCCGATTTGCTGGAAGGGATTTACCGGCTGCTGGAATCCGACGAGCATGAGCCCACGAATATCGGGAACCCGCAGGAAATTACGATTTTGGAATTCGCGGAACGGGTGCGCAAGCTGGTCGGCGCTACGACGCCGATTGTGTTTCATGCGCTGCCGCAGGACGATCCAAAACAACGCTGCCCCGACATCAGCAAGGCCAAACGCCTGCTGGGTTGGGAGCCGAAGATAACTCTCGAAGACGGGCTGCAGCGTACGCTTGAATATTTCCGCGCCCAACTGGCGCAGGCCAGCGCGCCCAAATAAGGCTTCGAATTACTCTGGACGGCCCACAGAATAATACTCAAAGCCGTGGCTTTTCATTTCTGAAGGCGAAAGCAGGTTGCGACCGTCCAGAATCAGCGGGCGACCCATCGAACCGTGGATGCGGTTCCAGTCGAGATTGTGAAATTGCTCCCACTCCGTGGCGATGACCAGTGCTTCGGCGCCATCCGCGGCGTCGTAAGCGGTCTTCGCGAATTCCACACCTGGCAGGATGGCTTTGGCGCGTTCCATGGCTTCCGGGTCGAAAACGCGAACGCGCGCACCCTCCTCGACCAGTTGCTGAACCAAATCGATCGAAGGTGAGAAGCGGATATCGTCGGTGTTCGGTTTGAAGGCGAGCCCGAGCACGCCGACCGGCTTTCCTTTCACCACCCACAAAGCACGGCGGATTTTCACCATGAAGTTCTCGATGCGCTTCTTATTTATTTTCTCAGCCTCTTTCAGCATCGAGAAATCAATGCCGGACCCTTCCGCCAGGTGAACAAACGCCTGTAAATCTTTGGGCAGGCAGAAGCCGCCAAAGCCCAGACCGGGACGAAAGAAGCTGGTGCCGATTCTGGCGTCCATGCCGACCGCGCGAACGACTTCGTCAATGTCGGCGCCGAGTTTCTCGGCCAAATCCGCGACCATGTTGGCGTAAGAGATCTTCAGAGCGAGGAACGAATTTGAGGCGTGTTTAATCAATTCCGCGCTGTTAATCGTGGTGACCAGCCAGGCCGGCAGCGGCGTATCCGGGCATTTACCCGAATGGATGGGGCAATGGAATGTGCGTTCGAGTACGGGACGGTAGATCTCCCGAAGTTGGCGGGCAGCGGCATCGTCTTCGACGCCGATCACAATGCGATCGGGGTGCAGGAAGTCTTCGACCGCGGTGCCCTCACGCAAGAACTCCGGATTCGAAGCCACGCTGAATTTCACGCCAGTGTTCCGGCCATAAACCTCCAGAGCGCGTTTCAATTCCTGGCCAGTTTGCGCGGGAACCGTACTCTTCTCGACCACCAGTTTAGGGCTGCGCGCTTCCGTGGCTACCAGGCGCGCGACGTGATCGATGGCGCTCAAATCCGCGCTGCCATTGGGCAGCGGCGGCGTCCCCACGCAGATGAAAATCGCGTCGCCAGCGCGAATGGCGTCGGCCATGTTGGCGCGGAAACTGAGGCGGCCCTCTTTGCGGGCCTCCGCGATCACCACATCGAGCCCCGGCTCGTAGATGGGAAGCCGTCCGGACTCGAGAGTTTTCAATTTTTCGATGTCGTTATCCGTGCAAACAACTTCGTGGCCCACGCCAGCCAGGCATCCTCCTGTGACGAGACCAACGTAACCGGCTCCGATGACTGAAATCTTCAATGTCTGCTCCGAATAATGGATTTTTGCGTTATTGAGTCTACTTACTTAAGGTTACAGCAAGATTCAGGCCTTTCATGATTTCTGTTCCGCGTATTTCTTTAATGGTCACCTATTTTCTAGGCCGAACCGGAAGGCCGAACCAGACATTGAGGAGCCCGAGCCCCTCCCGCGTGACCGCCAGACTGTCCGGGGTATTGCGCCACCAGTGATCGGCATCGAAAGGGTCGGTGGGCGCCGCACGAACGATTGCTTTGAGATCCTTGGGCGCCAGTTCATTCCAGAGGGCCCGCACCCGGCGAGTGTGTTCGGGCGAAGTGACGATAATCACGGTGTGTTTTCCCTGAGCCTGCATTTCGCGAACGATTTCCTGCACTTCCTCTTCCGTATTGATGATTTGGCTCGAGAATATGCCGACATTCTTCTCCGGGACTCCCTGGTGAACCAGAATTTCACGGTTGTATTCTTCCTCGCCCACGAACTGAATGCCGAGGTTGGCAAGTTCCTGCTGAGGGCCGACCGGATAGCTGACCCACACGTCCGGCGCGTAACCCGCTTTGTAAACATCCGCAGCACCCAGCGCGCGGTACGGAAGACCTCCACTGAGGACCACAATCACGTCCGCAGGTTGCAAAGCGTCTTCTCGAACCAGCCAGTGGCCGGCATTACGTCCGGCAAAAAATCCCAGCACGACCAGCAGAAGCAACAGAATGAAAACTGCGCGACGGCGTCCGTGGCGAGACTGATTCGAGGTGTTCGGCGCCATGGTTTTCAGCGTTTCCCCAGCAAAAAGTTTCCGATGACCAGCGCGTCCGTTCCGGAGCAAAAATAGCTCCGAATCGCGTCACGCGGCGTAACGACCAGCGGCTCTCCAAACAGATTGAATGAAGTATTTACCAGGATCGGCGCGGGAGCATTTTCTCCCGATCGTTTTAGCAGCTTCCAGAAGAGAGGATTGTCTCTTTCCCGGACCACCTGAAGTCGAACCAGATTATCGCGCAGCAAGAATCCCTCCGGCAGCGCTTGCAGAAGATTCCGTCCCTTTTCGTTGGCCCGGGCCATGGTGGTCAAGGAACGAGCATTGGGCGAGGCCTGAAAGAACGTAGCGCAATCTTCTTCGGGCACGGCCAGCGCAAAGGGACGAAAAGACTCGCGATGTTTCACGAAGTCGTTGAGATTTTCCTTCACGTAAGGAGCCCACGGAGAAGCGAGTAAACTTCGGTCGCCCAATGCGCGCGGGCCGAATTCCGTGGCTCCCTGGAAAAAGGCCACAATTTTGCCCATTTGCAGCAGGCGGAGGGTTTCGGCGAGCAGCAAATCTTCGGAATCAAGCCAGCGATACGTGGCCTTGCAATTGTCGAGAACCAGTTTGATCTGCGCGTTGGAGTACGCCGGCCCCCAGAGCGGAGATGAGCCCGGCGAATTGCTAGCCTGCTTTCTAAGCTCATGCGACACCAGCCACGCGGCGCCCAGCGCCGTTCCCTCATTTCCCGCGGCAGGCTGAACAAAAACATTTTCAAAGCCGGCGTTGGCTTCGATTTCGCGGACGAGCAATGGGTTTAAAAAGAGTCCGCCGGCGAGACATAGCGACTCTTCTTTTGTCTCGGCCCGCAGCGCGGCGAACCAATCCGACAACACGATGGCGACCGCTTGTTGCAGGCTGGCGGCCAAGTTCGCTTGTTTGGTATCGGAAAATGCAGGCGACGGCTTCTGCTTGGTTGGAGAGGGGCTCGCAATTGCGCGATAAAAGTCTTTGGTAAAACAAAGTTCGCCCCCGACTTTGCGCTGGAAGTATTTCGGATTTAGATGCGGGGGGCCGTTTGGTTTTTGCCGGAGCATTTCAATGAACATGGCCGCGAATTCCGGTTCGCCGACGAGGCTTAGCCATTGCGTTTTATGTTCGTCGCCGTGCGGGCGGAATCCAAGAAGCTGGGTGAACTGCGAGTAGATCCAGGCGAGCGAATGGGGGGAGGCAATGGAATCCAGTTCGCGGATGTGCGCGCCTGTACCAAGTGCAACCAGTCCCGCGCGGCCGTCTCCTTGCCGGTCGAGAGAAACGATCAGGGCGTGCTCGAAACCGGAGGGATAGAATGCGCTAGCCGCATGACACAAATGATGGTCGAGCGTCTTGATGCGATCCCGTTTGCCGCCGGCCAGGCGCCGGAGCGCAGCAACATCCTGGGATTCCGGCCCGCGCCTGGCAGGTGCTCGGCGTGAAAATGGCGCGGACGTGTGGCGGGCCACCGCAATCTGCGCCACGTCATTCCAAGTGATTCCCGCGCGTTCCAAACAAAACTGAATGGCTGCGCGCGGAATTCCCCCAATGGTGCGGGTGCGCGCCAGCTTTCCTTCCTCGATCGCAGCGACAATACCCGAATCATCGAGCAACGCGGCTGCGGAGTCGTGCGACATCGCGGAAATTCCGAGAATATACATGTTCCAGGTTTGTGATCAGTCCAAGAAGAAAACTTCGCGAGTCCGCTGCAACTGCCTGGCGCTATTTATACTAAAAAATATTGGTACGACCGAATGAGCCTTTGCGCGAAAGTAAACCGCGGAGGCCCAGCAGGATCAATCGCGGCTGGCTCAAACAAACGCGCCACAGAATTTTCCAAGCTTCATCACGAGAATACTTGCCGAGCGATTGCTTCGCCGGATCGTTCAGCAGGTCGACCAGTTCGCTGTAGTCCGCTTGCTGAAAATCGTGCAGGGAACGCCGCAGCAACAAATGGACATCGAGTTCGCGCCGCAGCGAGCGAAGCTCGCGGCTGACCCCACCGTTGAGGATCGCTTCGGCGGCGCCCAGGGCGCCGCGAAAACCCGTAACGGTTCCACCGACGGTTGAGACTTTTACTTGGGCGGCGGCGTCGCCCACGAGATAGACCGAGCCGTTACCGATTTGCTTGCGAACCGGGATCCATTTTTTGTAAACCGGAATCCGCGCACCCTGAAACTCGAGCGGAGTCAGGCCCCTTTTTTCGAGAAAATTTTCAAGATGCTTGCGGGTTTCACCCACCGTTTCGCCAATTACACCCAGCGCTCCGTGCGTTTTCGACTCCGGGATGAGCCAATAAAAATATGGCGTATCTTGCGGAACGAACCACACGCGCGTGGTGTCTGGCGCCATGTCTTGCGGTAATTTCACAATGGCCTGGACCAGCGGAACTGTCTCGAGTGGCGCCCATCCGGCCGCGCGTGCGACGCGGCTGCAAACGCCGTCGCCGCCCACCACCGTGTCGGCGTGAACTTCCTCGCGGCTGCCATCGCTGCAGCGCTCGACTTCCAACACCAGACCACGCCCGTTGGGCTGGAAACCATGAAACCGGCGGCCCAGCTCGACGCTAGCGCCAGCACGCGCCGCGTCCTGAGCTAGGCCTTGGATCAGCGCCCGGCGTTCGATGATCAGGTCCGGATCATTGAGTTCAAATGTCGCGGAGCGCCCATCGGTGAAAAGTTCGAAGCGGCGAATTTCGTTGACGATACTGTGTTCGGCAGCAGGCCCCAACAAGTGGCGCATGCGGTTGGTCACAATCAGGGTGCGTTCGGGGTGCTCGAGTGTCTCGATGCGCTCAAATACACGAACAGGTAAGCCCTGACGAGCCAGTACGGAAGCAGTCAGCAGTCCGGCGGCTGATCCGCCAACCACGGCTATTTTTTGGCTATTTGCGCGCGGGGTGGGCTGGGAAACGCTTTGCGCGTCGCGTGATTCGAGCGCCATCGTGTGTTTTTGCGATCTGCCTCATGAGCTTGGAATTTCGGAAAAAAACCGCCAAATTCTTTCGGGTCTCGTTTCGAGTTTGGATTACTTACTGCCGCCCGCCCCGCCTGACCCGCAGCGGGACCAGAATTATATCCCAGCGGAGGAGCCACTCCAAAGCGAAGGATACTCGAAACGAGGAAGTTCTCTAGGATGCGGAAGTTGGCTTCGGAAGCTTGACCTGGCGGTCGTAGGGGAGCCCCTCGAGGACGAAAACCGCTGCCAACGCTCCCACTACCAGCAGCCCGATCACGGTATAGGTGGTGCCCGACGAAAAATTGGGGATAAACAGCGCTATCGTTCCGCACACGATCGCCCCGACGTACATGGCTAAAACCGCTCCGCGATGCCCCATGCCCAAGTTTGAAAGGCGGTGCGCGGTGTGATCCTTTCCCGGCGAAGTAAACGGAAGCAATCCACGGCGGGCGCGGGAAATGGAGACCAGGGTGGTATCAAAAATGGGCACGGCCAGAATCAGGATCGGAACCAGCCAATTCAAGGGAAACAGGGAGCTGTCGGGCCGGACTTTCAATCCCAAAGTGGCCATTAGGAAGCCTAGAAACATCGCGCCGCCATCTCCCATAAAAATTTTGGCGTGATTGAAATTCCAGCGAAGGAATCCGAGGGAGGCGCCCAAGGTGGCGGCACCAAGGGTGCTGACCAGTACTTGGCCGTTCATCATGGCTGAAATGGTGAAGAACGCCGCGGCGACCGCGGCGATTCCGGCGCAAAGCCCGTCCATATGGTCGAGGATACTGAATGAAGCGGTGATGCCGACGACCCAGATGATCGTCAAGCAAAAATCCAAAACGACGCCGAGCGTCCCCGGGAAAAACTGCGAGAAAAGATGAGCCCGAATACCGGAAGCGATCAGAAAAAGCGCGGCGATAGGCATGCCGACGAAAAGCTTAACCTGGTGATGGAGCAGGCCGCCGTCGTCGAGGAATCCAATGATGGCCAGTAGAGTGGCACCCGCGAGTACGCCCACGATCTGTTGTTGTGGAACGCCGTGGCGAGTAAGCAATAGCGCCAAGACAAAACCAAGGTAAATGGCGATGCCGCCAAGGAGGGGGATCGGGTTCAGATGGACTTTGCGCGGTCCGGGCTTATCGACCATACCGAAGCGCAGCGCCAAATGCCGGATAGGCACCGTCAGGCCCAGAGACGCCGCCAGCGCGATGGCGAACACAATGGCTTCGGTACGAATCGACATTTCTACGCTATCTCCACTTCCGACACCATTGCGACACCAACAACGAGAACGATTTTTATTGCCTTACGGGAGCCGTCTGGGTATTCGCGGCGTTACGCCCGTCGCCACGAACCGGCACTGCACCTTCTACGGCAGCAACAAAGCGGTTCAACTCGTCAACTCTAGCATAATTCTTCGCGGTTTCCCGTGCCCTGCGGCCCATTTCAGCCAGGCGAGCGGGGTCGGCGCGCAGCTCCCGAATCGCCGCGGCAACCGCTGCGGGGTCATCTGGATCGGCGCAAAGTCCGCAACCGGCAGCGGTTACAATTCGCGCCGCGTCGGATTCCGGCGCGGCGACAACTAAGACGGGCCGTCCAGCGGCGAGAGTCGAAAACAGTTTGCTGGGCACGACCACGCCTTCCAATCCGCGTTTAACGGTGATGATTTGTAAGTCCCCGGCCATCATCACCTGAGGGACCTGTTCGACCGGCCGAAAAGGCAAAAATTTGACGTTGGCTAAACGGGCTGCCGCCTGCCCCAAAGATTGCCGGTTGGCTCCATCCCCTACGAACACGAGCCCCACATTTTCGTTGCTGAGAATTTCCGCCGCTTTCAGCAGCGTCTCCCAAGCGCCATAAAAGCCGAGGTTTCCGGCATGAAGGGCGACAAAAGGAAAGCTGTGGCGAATCTCGTCCACCACCGGGTCAATCATTTCCGGCATCGGACCGGCCGGCGAGCTGCCGTCTCGAACGACGACTACATTCTCCGGCGATACGCCCTTCGCGAGGATGCGGTCGCGCATGTCGTCGCCGAGCACGATCACCCGGGCGGCCTGTTTCAGCGCACGGCGGTGCATGCGTTCCCAGCGTTCGACCCAAGGGCTTGGGCTGACAATATCGCCTCCCAGGGCCATGTCCGGGTACATGTCTCGAATGTTGTAAACGAAGGGCCGCCGCGCCAGGCGGCCAATGAACGCGCCAGCGATACCGGCGACCGGCGGGTCGGTCATCGCGAGGATCACATCCGGCCGCAGCGCCAGCGCACGCGGAACGGCGAGACTGAGATACGACAGATAGTTCGAAAGGCGGCCCCGCATCTGGTGCCGGGAATAGGTGGTGGAACCCACACACTCGACCGCAACGTGATTGCGAATGGTTCGATGGAGCAGCGCGAAGGAATATTTTTCGTCTGGATCGTAGGAGGGCCGTCCGGCCACGACCGTAACATCATGCTGCTGGGCCAGACGTTCGGCCACCAGCGCGGCCATCCGCGCAGTGGCGGAAGTATCCGGTGGATAGTATTCATTGAGCAGCAAGATGTGCATCGGTCGAGTTTTCGAGGCAGCGCAGCTCGGGCTGGGGTACGGTGCGCTTGCCGTTGCTGAATTTACGTCGTTCTAGCCGGCGCGGTTTGCGCCGCGCGCCGCCGGTTCCGGATCGATTGCCGCGGCGGTTTTCTTTTCGAGAATGAAATTTCCCATGACTAGCACGTCCATCTGGGTACGCCGGAAACAATCGAGCGCTTCTTCGGGGCGGCAGACAATCGGCTCGTTGTCGTTGAACGAGGTATTCAAAACCACCGGCACGCCGGTGAGATCGCCGAAGGCGCGAATCAATTTCCAATAGAGGGGATTCGCGGTGCGGCTGACAGTTTGCAGGCGAGCCGTGCCATCGACGTGCGTCGGCGCGGGAATCACGCTGCGCTTTTCGGGGCGGACGTCATAGGCAAAGGTCATGAACGGTGACGGATGGGTTTTCTCAAAAAATTCTCCGGTCGCCTCTTCCAGTATGGAGGGAGCGAAGGGCCGGAATATTTCCCGGTGCTTGATGCGCCGATTCAAGATTTCTTTCATTTCCGGGCGACGGGGATCGGCCAGAATGCTGCGCTGCCCCAAGGCCCGCGGGCCCCATTCCGCACGGCCCTGAAACCAGCCCAGAACTTTCCCTTCGGAAATATGACGCGCGGTGGCTTGCACCAAGGCATCCTCGTCGAATTGATCGATTTGGATTTCATCGCTGACGCCCTGATATTTTTCGACGGCGCTGCGAATGTCCTGGGCCGAGGATTGCGGTCCCCATCCGGCATGGTCCATCACGAACTCTCGCGGAAAGCCGAGAATTTGATGACGCACGGCAAACGCGGCACCGACCGAAAGCCCGGCGTCGCCGGCGGCCGGTTGGACGTAGACTCGCTCAAAGGGCGAGTTATCGAAAATTTTTCCGTTGGCTACGCAGTTGAAGGCGACACCGCCGGCGAGGCATAGCGATTTCTGACCGGTCTTTCGCGCCAGTTCGACCCAATGCGCGGTCAGCACCTCTTCGAGCGCCGCTTGCATGCTGGCCGCGAGATTGCGGTGCCGCTGCTCGAGTGGTTCGTCCGCTTTGCGAGCGGGGCCGAGACGCTGCTCGAGGTACTTCGAGAATAAACGCCCCAGCACGGGCGTCTGATCGGTATCCCGCCAGGTCATGTCGGCACCCTGGGTTTGATGGCTGAAATATTCCAGGCCCAGGCGGAACGAAAGCGGGCCATCTGCGTAAACGATGCGGCGAAACTCTTCGAGGAATTCGGGTTGGCCGTAGGCCGCCAGGCCCATCACTTTGAATTCGTCGCCAAATTTCCAGAAACCGATGTATTGGGTCAGCGCGGTGTAATACATACCCAGCGAATGCGGAAAGGTGACTTCGCCGAGATGGCGCATGTGCGGGCCTTCACCCAAGGCCCACATCGAACTGGCGAAATCCCCAAGGCCGTCCGCGGAAAGAACAGCTGCGCGTTCGAACGGCGAAACATAAAACGCACTGGCCAAATGTGCGGTGTGATGCTCAATGCGATGAAACTTGGCGCGAATGCTTTCTGGCGCGAGTTCAAAAGTCGTGGCGAGGTCTTCCTGAATTCCGGCAAAGCGCTTCATCACCCGCGCGCGATCCAGCGCGAATTTGGGCATGCGCATGGCAAAACGCAGTTTTGTACCCATCCGCGCCCAGGGATTGCGCGGGATGGCGATGTGGTCCACTTCGGAAAGCTTTACGCCGGCCTGATCGAGGCAATAGCGAATGGCGCGCGCGGGAAGCCCGGCGGCGTACTTCACTCGATTCAGCCGCTCCTCTTCGACGGCGGCAAGCAATTTACCGTCGGCAACAATCGCCGCCGATGAATTGGCGTGATACGCGTTGATTCCCAGAATTATCATGTCCGAATTTGGCCTAGTAAATTAAGCTATCCATTGCTGCCAGCTACTTGAGCGGGTTGTATCCGAATCTGTTCCGTGACGCCGGGTTGTTCCGTTCGCAGATTTCGTTTAACCCACTCGTTCAGCACGTAAAGGCTCCAAGGCCGCGACCAGGTGGTGCGTCCGCGTTGAAAATCCTTGAAAGCAGACATCGCGAATCGCCCATCGAACTGGGTTTTTAGCGCCTGCGACCAATCCTGCAGCCCGGACGCAACCCGGTCACCGAGCTTGCCGCGCAACCAATTTTCCCACGGAAAGGTGAAAGTTCGCTTCTTTTGCGTCGCGATTTCTTTCGGCAGCAGATCGCCCATGGCCTCGATTAATAGCCGCTTGGGTCGCGCAGGATCGCTCTTAATCGCTTCCGGCAAGCTGAGGACTTTCTCGACCAGCGGACCATCGAGAAACGGAACCCGGACTTCAAGCGAATGACTCATGCTCATCGAGTCCGTGTCACGCAGAAGAGTGTTCACGAGATACGAGCGCAGCTCCAGCCAGGAAACCTGGGTGAAAGCGTCCATAGATCGAGCTTCATCGGCGGCCAAGGCGAGCCATTTGGCCCACGGTGTCGTGCTCCATGAAGCGGTGTCCTGGCGCAGCAGAGCTGCGACCGTGTGCGTGGTGAAAAGGGCGCGAGTAAAAAAGAAAGGATGGGGCAGGGCGGTGGGATCGAGCCAGGCTGCCGAAGCTTTGCGAAAGGCATCGCGCGAACCGCGGTAGGCCTTGGAGTTTTTTAGCGCGTCCGCACCGAATTCGCGCAAGGGCCGCGGAAACCATCGCGCCATTTTGGTAATTCGCGCTACCTGACTGGTTGCGTGAAAGGAGCTGTACCCGCCAAAGAGTTCGTCACTGCCGAGGCCGGACAAGGCTACCTTCAGTCCTGCTTGCCGCGCGGCCCAGGAGACGAAATAAGAATTGATGCCGTCCATGCTGGGCTGATCGAAGGCACCGATCGCTTCGTCGAGCCGGTCAGCCATTTCCGAGCTGGACAGAGAGAGTTCACGATGATCGGTACCGAGGCGCTTGGCGGTGGCGCGCGCAATTTCCGCTTCGCTATATTCGAGGTCCGGAAACGCGACGGTGAAAGTATGGATGTCACCTTGAATGGCGGAGGCCAGGGCGGCGAGCGCGGTCGAGTCCACGCCGCTACTGAGGAAAACTCCCACCGGAACGTCGGCGATGAGGTGTTTGCGAACCGCGTCTTCCAGCAAAGAGCGAACCTCAACGGCGGATGTGGAGCGGCGGCTCGACCCCGCACCATTCGTCGTGCGCTGCTGGATCGAGTGAGATTTAAAAGTTTCGGCGAAATTCCAGAAGGGCGTCGGCGCGGCCGCCTCCACTCGTTCACCGGTACGAACCATCATGGAGTAACCGGGAGGCAGCGAAAACACACCCTCAACCATGGTCGCGGGTTCGCACACCGAACCGAACAGCAGGTAGGCTGAGACGGATTCGGTGGCAAGATCAGGTGAAACGTGTCCACTAGCGAGGAGCGAACGCACTTCGGACGAAAACAAAAACGTGTTTGCGGATTTTGTGTAATACAGCGGTTTTATTCCAAGCGGGTCGCGGGCCAGAAAAACGGCCGCAGGCCGACCGTTATGGCCTTGAGGCATTTCGACGATGGCGAAGGCAAACATGCCGCGAAGCTTCGCGGGGCATGTTTGGCCCCACTGCTCGTAGGCATGAACGATGACTTCGGTGTCTGAATTGGTGCGAAAAGAATGGCCCAAGCCAAGAAGTTGCTGGCGTAACTCGCGAAAATTATAGATTTCGCCGTTGTAAACCACGGCCAAAGTTCCCGCTTCATTCCAGATCGGCTGGGATCCTCCGGCCAGATCGATGATGCTGAGCCGCCGCGAGCCAAGGACCACCGGAGTCGCGTCAAGAAACGCTTCTTCGTCGGGGCCGCGGTGGACGATCGCGGCGAGCATGCGGCGAACCGCCAGCTCGCCTTCCTTTCTGGAGCTAAACCCGATAGCACCGCATATTCCGCACATCGTAAACTCGCGTTTTCGGCTCGGTCGTTATTCGTCAATCGCAGGCCCAATGCGTGGAAAAAAAGCATTGTTTAGCCGGAAACAAAAAGTATATCGCGACATCCCCGAAAACACCGTAGTCTCCTTGGATAGATACTGCAAAAACTCACACTCACATTTTCGTGAGACTTAGGCTGCACCGTCCGGAGAGGGATCGCTAAAAGGGTCGTCGGGTATTCGCTTTTCTCGAATTGTTTTTTCGTAGACGACATTAAATCTGATCTCCTCCGGCGGATCCTCGGGCTGTGAATCTTCTCTAGGCCCGGAGCCTTCTCGGAGTTCACGGGCGGCTGACACGTTCCCTTTCATGGCAGAAAGTACCACCGCGTGTGCCACCGCATCGGCAAATGTATCGTTTTCGCCGAGTCCGAGTTTCAGGCGCAGTTCTTCTGGAAGAAATCGTCGCAAACGTTCTACGTATGCATCACCCAGCGGTCCCTTCTTCGGACGGCCGGTGGGATTCCCGCTTTGACCTTTTTTCCATGGCGGTCTCAGATTTTCAACCTTACCTTTGCCAGCCATCTGGTGATAATCCGGTGCTATCACCGGATCCTCGCTGGTCAGTCAGCCGGACTTCCTGACTGACCGAATTTGACTCCACGAGTGGGATTCCACCACCAAAATCTCTGGCACAAAAGAAAATCAACGCAATCGCGCGTGTTGGTGTTTATCTATTGCGCACAAAATAGGCGTTAACAGCGGAGTTTCGGTTTTAGCTTTATGGCTTCCTGGCAAGGAATCACGAACTTCGCCCCCGTCTCTTGAAGCCCTGCTCTCGCTTTCCGGCTTAGCTTATTCTGAACTACTCGCGTGGATGAAATAAGGAACGAACTGAGCGATCCGGAATCGATTCCACAAATTCGATGAAAACTCGAAGACGTAATTCACGGGCCGTACAGGGTGCACCTTATAGCATTTCTTCGCACGGGTTGTTACAACTCGGCCCTGTTCTGGGATCGGAATGTGCAAAGAGGCCGACGACAGTGTGACTGGGAGACCTATGTCAAAAGCGCATCATTCATCATCCAAAGACGAAGGTAACGAAACTTGGGCAAGGGCGTCTACGCACATTCTGGCCGATCCGGGAAGAGTTTACAGCCTATGGAAAGATGCACAACGATCTCATCTAGAGTTGTCCAGGACGGAAGAGCGGGTCCGCGGAGCTGTGCAGCTGAAAGACAAAATCCTTTTGAAAGATGAGCCCGGTCATCGGATCGTATGGCAGTGCAGCGGGTCCGCTTTCGACAAAGGCGGAGGAGTAATTTTCGAAGAGGGCCCAAACGGCCACGGCACTCTGGTTACTGTTTTACAGCAATTTCGCATAGGCAAAGTGGATAAAATTTGGCAGGTAATCACCGGCCGCAACCCCAAACAAGCGATTGTTGAAAATCTCAGGCATTTGAAAGCGCGTGCAGAAACGGGAGAAAGTTGATCGCGAAGCAAATGAATTCAGCTGGGTTCGTGCTTTTCTTCTCTTCGCAATGCGACACTCCGCGCACTTCGTTTGGGACTAAGGATTCCCCATCACATAGGGTCTCAGCGCCGATGATTAACCTTCAGGATTACCCGGGGGGCGCGCACGGCAATGAGTGTCACTAGAAACGGGTCCCCACCACCGACTATCCGGCTGATGCGGCTTTCGCGACGACGGATCGTTCCGGAACCACGGAAGAAGTTTCCTCTTGGTACTTATTGCCATCTGTCAAATGTAGGACGGCGTTCGAGACGGCGGAGCGGAACTCGCGCGTTAGGAAATTAAAATCAACGAGTATCGGCAGCTCTTGACGTACGCGTAGCAGGGAGAAGTGACCCACGTTGGTATGAGCGTCTGTGGCTAAGCTTAACCGTAACTCCCAGACAGAGCCCGAGTCCTGAGTCTCAGAAGGGACAACCGAGCTTCCGTTCTCATTCACGGCGTGCGGATCCGTTCCACCGCCATCGGAGGGTTCCAGGCAGCCTTCCCATACCAGCACTACTTCGCCGTCTCGAATCAGCCCCGACGGCGCATGCAAATTATCGACGTACCGTCCGCGAGGAATTGCTAATCGGAAGCCGTCGAAACCAATAGTTTGCAGGGTTTTTTTCAGAATCTGGCATAGCTGGTTGATGTCCGTGCAAGAAGTAATCGATTCAATAGCGAGTCTAATTTCCACATTATTTGCGATCGACCGTCGACGCGCGCTCGTGCGTCGCAGAATGCCTTGAAGCTCGGCAAATTCCGTATATCCCAGGTATTGCACTCCGAGCACGACTCCAATTCCGATAATCGCCAGAACCAAAGCAATCAGCGCGGAATCGTGCAGGATGACTAAACTCATCAGAGCAAAAGCGGCCGTAACGCCGTACAGAACCAGAACCGCACCGCGCTGCGACAACCCACGATTCAATAGCTTGTGATGAATATGATTTCGATCGCCATCGAAGAGCGGCTTGCCGCTCAGAAAGCGCCGCGAAACCGCAAGCATCACATCTACTATCGGAAAGCCGAAGGCAACTACCGGGATCGCTACTGCTATCATCGTCGGCGCTTTTTGTGATCCGCAAAGAGCCAACGCCGCGAGCATGAATCCCACGAACATACTTCCCGAGTCGCCCATAAATATCGACGCGGGGTAGAAATTAAATCGCAAGAACCCCAAAATCACGCCGGCCAGTGTGATCGTCAGCAACGTCACCGTGATATTGGACACAAAAAGCGAACTCACAAACAGCACGATGGTCGAGAAGAAAGCAGAGCCCGCGGCGAGACCGTCAAGACCGTCGATCAAATTGAAAGCGTTGGTAATCAGGAGAACCCAGACCACTGTCAACGGGAATCCGACAGTAGCGCTTAACAGGTGCCCTGCAGAAAAAAGATCCAGCTGCTGAACCCCTAAACCGCCGCCATAAAGAATGATCGCTGCAAGAGCCTGCACGCCGAACTTCCAATAAGGGCTGATGCCCCTAAAATCATCGTAAAGTCCCAATACAAAAATCAGAGATCCCGCTACGAGAACACTCAGAAGCGCGGATACAGGAAGTAAATGACCGAACCCGGCATACTTGGACACCAAAACCGCTGTGGTGCCTATAAACACGAATGAAAAGAAAACAGCGATTCCACCGAGCCGCGGAACCGATGTGGTGTGTATGTGCCGATCCAATTGCGGGCCCGTTGCCCAGCCCCATCGAATCGCGCGATTGCGCACGAATCTCGTGCACACCGCGGCGAGGACCACGCTGAACAGGAAACAGAGAAGGTACAATCCTGCGGTCAACAACTGCCTCCGAAGCAACTTGGGTTAGAACCTGGCTACTTCACTGTTCTGTTGACAACAACGAACGCACTCAACCAGCAAATTCAATCATTCCAGCTAGTCGCGGATGGTCTCAATACAGCGAAGCTTGTAATTCGGTGGCTGACTTTTCGAGAGGTTCGCGTGCAACCTTTTAGGGAGAACTCAGGCACATTTCTGACGCGAAAATTCTTTGGCGTTCGTCAATTCGGAATCGGCCATTGAGATTGTTAAACAAGAGTGGACGACTGACTACAAGCTGGAGAAGTTAACGCGAGGCTAGACCGATGCGTAGACGCTGAACGTTCTTTGCGCCATCCGCTCGCAAGAGAATTCTTCACGTGCCCTGATGGCACCAGCCCGACCGTAGTTCAGTCGCATCTCGGGATTTTTAAGGAGAAGTTCAATTGCGTCGACCAAAGCTCTCGTGTTCCGCGGTGGGACCGTTATTCCGGTGATTCCGTGCAGCGACACGTCTGGAACGCCTGAATCGATATTCGTGTTCACCACGGGAATTCCGGTGGCCATTGCTTCGACCTGTACCAGACCGAATGCTTCGGCTCGCGAGATCGACGGCATGGCCAACAGCCGCGCCGCCTTGTACCAAGGACCAACTTCCCGAACGTGCCCCAGCAGATGCACTTTCGCGCCTAACCCGAGTTTGCGTACCGTATCTTCTAGAGTTTCGTGCCCGGGCCCCGTGCCGATGACCAGAAGCGTGGCATCGATCTCAACCATGCTTTTCAAGAGATATTCAAATCCCTTGTAAGGGACCAGCCGCCCTATCGCGAGGACTATATTTTCCCCATACTTCGCTCGGATAGCCGCAACTTCAGGCGAATCTTCATCGCACGGTACCAGATCGATTCCCAGCGGAACTACCTGACACTTGTGTCTAAAATCTGTTAACTCCGCAGAACTATCCAAGTATCGGCGCGACGTCACGATGATCGCAGCCGCCCGCTTCATCGCTCGGCGAACAACTGGGTCCGTGAACTTTCGCAGAAATCTCCGGCCTTCGGTGTCGGCGTGATGCGTTACGATCAACTTCCCCTTGTGGCCACTCATCAAATACGCCTGGGCTGCCCAAGGATTCGGGAAATGCAAATGAACCAATGTCTCCCTAGCCGCCGTGAGATGAAACGGAAGGGTCGGACAGATCGGCTGCGAAGCAAGCGTTCCGAACCGAGCCACTCGCGTGATTTCCGCACCATCGCGAAATTCAATCACAGTCGCCGGATGATCATTCGCGACAACCACCTTTACTGGAAACTCGATACTTTGACGGGAGACGAGTTCCCGCACTACGCTTTCCATGCCTCCGTCATACGGAGGATAGTATTTGCCGATGTGCAGTACACGCTCGAACGAAAAACGGTCGCGTCGGCCATTGCGCTCGCCGTTCATTCCGTCACGCAGATCAGTAGGGAGAGATTGGGTATTCCGCATCATCATCGCTGTGCCCTGAGCAGGTTCCCTATCCAATAGCTGGCAAGGGCGCTCACCATGTTCAAGCGATTCTTTAATCGCGTAGTCGAATTCAATTTCCCGGCGGTAATAGCACCCGAATGTCTGCGGTAAAATACCAAATTCTGATCCAAGTAAACCGTTCGGCCCCTTCGCAGCGCATTCACCGACCCGATCCACAAATCGTGCATCACTTTGAATTTGTCGGGAAACGGCAAGACTTTCTCCAGTAGCTGCGAACGAAAGGCCATCGTACAACCCAGGAATTTGCAGCGAATCAGATTCGAGAACAGCCCCGAGCGGAACCGGCCTCTCGTCTCGTAATAGGACCCGCCCAATAATTGTCCGCATTGATCGATAAGCGCTGCGTCGCTAGCTACCACGATCACTTCGGAATCGATTTGAAAAATATCAAGAACCGCTCGCACCTTGCTGTCGGCCCAGACGTCGTCTTGGTCACTGAGAAAGATGATGTCTCCGGTGGCGTGGCTAAGCGCTTCTTCAAACGTTTTGGTCACACCTCGATTTTCGGCATGTTCGACCAACAGAATCCTGGGATCTCTCAGCGATCGAACGACATCGCGCGTACCGTCGAAAGAGCAGTCGTCGACGATGACCACCTCATCATCCGCGGACAATTGCCCAAGGATGGATTGCAACTGCGCGCAGATAAACTTCTCGCCTTGGAATGCGGCCATGCAAACGGAAACTTTAGGTCGATAGATTTTCATAGATCACAACGAAGACAAAAACCTGCCGGAGGCATTTGGGAGGAGACGGATATGTATGAACGTGAGAAATGCGCTCGGCAATTAGCTCTGAAGCGCGCGTCGAAGTTGCGTACGCCAATCTGGCAAGCAAACCCCGAATTCCCGAGAAATTCGAGAATTCGACAAGACTGAATAAGCAGGGCGTCTTGCCGGTGTAGGGTATTCGGCCGTGGGTATCGGCACAATCCGGGCCGCGATTGTCGATTCTGCATGTTCGACAATAGCAGTCGCGAAGTCGAACCAGGTCGCACTTCCGCCCGCACTCAAGTGATACGTGCCAGTCACGATGAACGGTTCGTTTCCGGCTGAGCTTCCGCCGGACTCAAACAATCTCGCGACAACTTTTGCGGTGCCCTCTGCAACCGATTGCGACCACGTTGGGGCGCCACACTGATCATTGACGACCCGAATTTCTTTACGCTCTCTCGCCAGCCTCAAAATGGTTGTCAGGAAATTTTGTCCGCGCATCGAATAAAGCCAGCCGGTTCGGAATATCAGGTATGCCGCTGCAGACTGCTCTATGGCTACCTCGCCCGCCAGTTTTGTGCAGCCGTAGACGTTCAGGGGATTCGTATAATCACTTTCGTCGTACGGTGATGTCTTTTTGCCGTCGAACACGTAATCGCTAGAAAAGTGAATCAGCGTGGCGCCGACTTGTTTGCTCTCCTCCGCCAAAATTCCAGGCGCAATCGCATTTATCTGTCGTGCGGCCTCTCCATCAGTTTCGGCTTGATCCACCGCCGTGTAGGCCGCAGCATTTACAATTAAATCTGGCCGCGTCTCTCGGACGACGCTCCGAATATCGTCCCGAGCGGCGAGGTCAAGCTGTTCGTGACCAACTGCAATCAATTCCCCGTAAGAGGGAAGTTTCTGCCGCAGATCATGCCCAAGTTGCCCATTCTTGCCGATCAGCAGGATCTTCCGCTGCATCTTGGACTTCACCGCGGAAGCAGCTCACGCGGGACATTGGCGAGTGTGGTGAATCTTGCATCTTTGTCGGAGACGATCGGCTTTTCAATTCCCCATTCGATGCCGATGGCGGGGTCGCTCCACAAGATCCCATGCTCGCTTTGCGAATCGTAATATTCGCTGCATTTGTAAATAAACTGAACGGATTCCGTTAATGCCAGAAAAGCGTGCGCGAATCCGGCGGGAATAAAAATCTGGTTTTGAATTTCGGCGGATAGCCGGATACATTGTGCCTGACCAAATGTTGGCGAACTCACACGAATATCCAAAGCCACATCTAACGCTTCGCCTTCGGCCACCCAGCACAACTTGGCTTGTGGGCGTTTAAGCTGGTAATGAAATCCGCGCAACGTTCCCTGCACTGACCGCGACAGATTGTCCTGCACGAAGATTTCGCTGATTCCCAGTTCCGCGAAACGGTCGCGGCGATACGTTTCGGCAAACGATCCTCGCGCGTCAGTGAAGACCCTGGGGCGCAGTTCCAGCAGGCCAACCAGAGCCGTTTCGCGTACTTCCAGCAATGTGCCCGAACGCAATCGTTCGTTGCGAGATCGAATTGCATCGCTTTCCGGCTGCGGCCGGACCAAGTGGGCATTTTGCATGAAATGTTTCACCGGGAACCCTTCGCGGACTTTGCGAATCCGCTTAAACTTTGGTCACGACTTTCGTAGTATTTTTTGTAGTAGGACTGATATTCGCCAGCTCGAACATCCGCCAACCATTTGTTGTTGTTGCAGTACCAGTTGACGGTCTGCCGTAAACCCTCTTGCAGAGTCACCGATGGTTTCCATCCAAGCTCGCACCCGATTTTCGTGCTGGACAGAGCATAACGTTTGTCATGGGCCGGCCGGTCTTTCACGTAAGACAACAGTGACTCCGGTTTCCCCAACTCTTTGAGTACCTTCCGGGCCATCACTACGTTCTCCACAACATCGACACCGCCGATGTTATAGATCTCGCCGATGCGTCCCTGTTCGAGTACCGAGTAAATCCCGCTGCAGTGATCTTCCACGTGCAGCCAAGTGCGTTCTTGTTTCCCGTTCCCGTAAATAGGCAGAGGCCTGTCGTCGATAGCATTGGTGATCATCAGAGGCAAAAATTTCTCTGGAAACTGAAACGGGCCATAGGTGTTTGAAGCTCGCGTGATGAGCGCGGGAAAGTCGAATGTCTTCACGAACGAGCGGACGATGAGGTCGGCACTCGCTTTCGACGCGGAGTACGGGCTGTTGGGCTGGAGCGAGCACAATTCATCTACGAATTTCCCAGGCTGGATGTCTCCATATACTTCGTCGGTCGAAACGTGCACAAATCGCGAAATCTCTGCACGCTGCGCCGCCCGAAGCAAAGTAAAAGTGCCGGTAACGTTGGTTTGAATCACCGGCGCCGGTTCGTAGATGCTGCGGTCGACATGCGATTCGGCGGCGAAGTGGACGACGGCGTCGCACCCCGCCATCGACGTTTCCACGAGCGTCGAATCGCAGACGTCACCTCGAACAAATGAATAGCGCGGATGGTTGGCGATCGACTCCAAATTCGCGAGATTGCCGGCATAGGTCAGCTTGTCAAAATTAACGAGCGTGTGGTCCGGCGCCCGATCGAGGACGTGGTGGATAAAATTGGATCCGATGAATCCTGCCCCGCCGGTCACAAATAGCTTCATCGCTTTGCACCCTGTAGGACTCCTTGCGGCACGGCCATGTTATTCGCGCCGGTTTTTGCCACCAGCGTGTTTGCAAGCAACAAAGAATCGAACGTCCCAGCGTCGGTCCACCAACCGTCGAGAACTTCGTAAGTCAGCTTCTCTTCGTGTATATAAAAATTATTTACGTCTGTGATTTCCAATTCTCCGCGGCCTGACGGCTTCAGCCGACGGATCTTCTCGAACACTGTTGAGTCATACATATAAATGCCAACCACCGCGTAGCTCGATTTTGGATGGCGCGGCTTCTCTTCGATCCCAATCACCTGGTCGCCCCGCAGTTCTGCGACCCCAAATCGATTCGCATCGTTAACCTCTTTCAGCAGAATCTTCGCTCCGCCATTTTGTCGTTCGAAACTCTCCACCGCGTGACGAACGTTAGTCTCAATGATGTTGTCGCCCAGCACCACGCAGATTGAATCATCTCCCGCGAAAAACTCCGCGAGCCCCAGGGCTTCCGCGATTCCGCCTTCACCCTCCTGGTACGTGTAGTTCAGATGCTTCAATCCGAAATCTCGCCCATTTCCCAGCAGGCGCAAAAACTCCCCCGCATTTTTGCCACCAGTCACCAGCAGAATCTCTGTCACTCCCGCGTTCACCAGTGTTTGAATCGGGTAATAGATCATTGGCTTGTCAAAAATAGGCAGCAGATGTTTGTTCGTAACACGAGTAAGCGGACTCAACCGGCTGCCGGTTCCTCCCGCCAAGACGACACCTTTCATAGGACCTCGATACTCCGTGGAGTTAAGTAGGGGGATTTCTTTGATTGTTTAGGGCTGCTGTGGTTTCACGGTGCGTTGATTGCTTTTTCAAAAAGTCGTTCCCAACCCACGCCCGGCGCGAGAAATCTTTCCTCCGTGTGAGTTGCGATACTCGGTTTCGGAACCCAGATCTTGCGCTGCGCTCCACCAAGGATTTGCGGCCAGCCGTACAGCCAGGAAAGCGCGACGAATCCTCCAAGAGCTACTCGCTGCGATAAACACTTCCTCGCGATTGCTGGATCAAACACCGCTTGCTTGGTCAGGCTAAGCCAAAGGCTTACGTCGGGGTTTCCATAAGCGTAAGTACGAAATACTCGCTGATTCTTGGCCAACATCTTCCTCGTCGTGAGAAAAGTCAGGCAGGTTGAGGCCGCAGTGCGCCAAGATTGACCGCCGATCTCTCGTTTTTCCTGTTGGCCGGCGTGCAACGGCAATGCGTAATAATCGGGATGGTCGTACGGGGTAATAAAGTCGGCATCCGGAGCGGACTGGAGAAAACGCAACATACTTTCAAACTGGTCCGGTAGATAAAAATAATCGTCTTCCGCAAAATAAACAGCCTCAGCGCTATGTTGCTGCAGAAGAATGTCGATTTGGCGTGAGAAAGTTTGACGATTCCCGATTCCTTCCAGATGAATCAGCTCCAAGTCTTCCGTGTCAAAGCTTGCGGTGAAGATTTCGTCAAACTCAGGGGGGCATCCGTCCAGCAGGACGAACATCTTTACGCGCAGATCGCCCAACGACTGGCGGAAGGAGCGCAGACACACCTTGGCCAGTTGGAATTTATCGTCAGGAAACATAGCCGGGATTTTTGAAACACGCGGATAAATGCGGTAAGCCACCGCAAGATCGTAGTTTTGTTCTTTCATAGTGTTTACGGCCCGGGAGTAGGACGCGTCTTCGGTTGACTAAGCCGGCTCGGCTAGGACCTCATCCGTTATCCGCAAATCCTGACTTGGTTCGAGGCTTGTTAACCGGTATCCGAGCTCTCTCAGGAGGGCACAACATCGTGCGTGAACAGCCGCTCCGTGGGTCGCAAGCAAAATTACCGGTTTGTATTGCAGCAGCGTTGCACGGCCCCCTCGCAGGGCTTCAAACTCTTCGCCTTCGATGTCGCATTTGATGACATTTGGACGTGGAAGCAAGCCTCTGCCGACCATTCCGTCGAGGGTTACTGTTTTCACGTCATAATCTGACGTTGAACTTTCGCTCGTGATCCGCCCGGTGACGGGCAATTTAGAAACTTCGAAATGCGCTGTACCCTCTTGGGAAGAGACGGCAGCCGCGATCACTCTGCAGTTTTCGATCGCATTCATTTGCAGATGGCGGCGTAGATAGGAAACATTTCGCACGGACGGCTCGAAGGAAAATACGCGTCCTTCAGGCCCCGTAATCCGGCTCGCGAGTAAAGTGTAGAAACCGACGTTTGAACCGAGATCGAATACTACGTCGCCAAGCTTGACGATTCGACTAAATACCTCCTGCTTCTCGGATTCATACACGCCTATCCAACATGTCGCGTTGCTCGAATCCGAAATCCATTTGAAGCCGCTCATTCGCCCAGTGAGCACGGGAATCCCGATGTTTTTGGGTACCAGCCGCAAAGGTAGCCGAATAATTTTGCCAAAGACGGAACCCGGATAAAAGTTCGCTGCTTGCCACATGCTCCGCGCCATCCTGGTTCCGCCTTGCCTGGGCAAGAGATTCTCTAGGGGACCTCCTACCTCGGCGTTGGACCGCCAACTCGTTTCACGGTTTAATAGTCGGGGCATGGCTAATCGATGAACATTACGAAGGACGATTTTCCAGATCAGGCCGAGCCGTCTTCGCAGAATACGTGCGCGATCATTGTTACGTATTTTCCAGACTCGTTTTTCAAGGAACGACTCGACCGGATTCGAGCACAGGTAGCGAACACCATCATCGTAGACAACACAGGAGCCGCCGCGGGCCTTCCTTCGCAGCTACAGGGTCTCGGCGACGCAGAAATCATTCGTAACCACGAGAACCTCGGGATCGGCGAAGCCCTGAACCAAGGCATGACCCGCGCTAAGGAACAGGGGTATCAATGGGCGCTAACTTTTGATCAAGACAGCTGGGTCAATCCCGATCTCGTTGCTACGCTCATCAACATTTACAACCAGCAACCTGCACCCGAACGAGTCGGCATCATTGGCTGCAATTTCGAAGAGGAAAACGTTCACGTCCCCTCGAATCCTTTTGTCGCAGGGGGACCCGCATTTCGCGAAATCACCGCTGTGATCACCTCGGGTTCGCTCCTTTCGTTGTCGACCTACTTCAAAGTCGGTCGCTTCCGATCCGATTTCTTTATCGACTTTGTGGATCATGAATACTGCCTGCGCCTCCTGAAACTGGGTTTCCGGGTTTTGAGTTCGACTCGTCCGCTGATGGTGCATGCTTTAGGTGAGGGCCGCGTGCTCACCTCAATCGGAGATGACCGAAAACTCGCCATCATCCTTACCAATCGCTCGCCTCTTCGACGGTACTACATGACCCGAAACGGTCTACTGGTCGCGAAAAAGTACTTCTCGGTTGCACCGATGTGGATCCTACGTAGCGTCAGCAGCCTCTTGTTATTTGCGACTCTCAAGATTCCCTGGGAACAAAACGCTCGCAAGAAATTTCGCGCGACGGTATACGGCGCGTTGGATGCTCTCTGCTCGAGAACCGGAAAAGCCGATCGGCTGTGGCTTTACTCTTAGATGCAACAGCTAAACCTAGCCAGTGGCCTCCGCGACGTTCCCTGAAACAAACAATCCTGGAATGGGCTGCGCGGTACAGCTGCGCTCGCGAAATGTTTGGACCAAAACAACCGCCAGCACCAGCATTCCACTCGATGACAGTAGTAGCGGATTTCCGGTGCAAATGCCTAAATAGGCCGCATAGGCTAGAAACAAATAGTGAGATTCTCGCTCGTCCGGATTGAGTAACACCCGCAGCGGATAAAGTATGAGCAGAAACAGAACCGGCGCCAGAAGCAATCCATAATTCCGGATCACCTCGAGGTACGTTACCTCGGTTAATGTGACCCGCGTCCCCCACGCCGTCGAGAAAAAACTGGCGCCAAGCCCTTGGCCGAATAACAGCGTCTTCCAATCGCCGAACAATATGCCGTAGTCGTGTACGTGACCCAGTTTGGTGGCGTTGCTATATTCGTCTGGGTTCAGCATCTCCTGAAACAAACCAGAGCCAAAGCCCACCACGATGGCCATCAACATCACCGTAACCAGCGCCGCTCGCGTTTTGTTTCCCCGATACCAACCGATGATCACCAAAGGAGTAAGAGAAGCAACCAGCATGTTGTTGCGGGTCCCCGACAGAATCATTCCGCTGACGTTGGTCCCCAGGAGCAGAAGATTCCAGATCCGGGCACGGCCTGTCGAGTTCAACCATTGATAGCAGAAGTAACCGATAGCAAGCACGATCATCGGAGTTCCGTGAAAGTAGACGCTGGAGTACGAAAAAGGCCCATAAGTCCGATCGCTAACACTAAAGATCACGTACACGTCCGCAAAGGCGGCCAAGGCTTCGCGGATCAAGTCATTGGTTACGGCCAGAACGTACAAAACCATCGTCGCGATAGAGAGCATCGTCAGGATGATGCTCAGCGGACGGATTACATCGATGCGTTTAACCACCAAGGGAATACTCAGCGTCAAGAATAGGTACGACTTCCAATATTTGAATCCCTCGTAGTCGGCCATGCTCCCGTCGCGGACCAGGTAGACCAGCATGCCCGCGGCAGGCAACAAGACTACGAATACCGTTATGAACAAGTAGAGATTAGCGGGTGCTTGATAGCGGCCGGATCGCGACGTGACCAAATCAACCGCAAAGAGTGCCCACACCGCCGCGAACAGCGGCGCCTTCAAGTGCGTCTGATCTACCGGATCAAATACGGCCACAAACAGCAGGCAGTAAATTACGGTGCGCATTATGGGTGTGATGGGCATCTAACGCACAGCATGAAGTACGATTTCTTCGCCGGAATTCAGGTCTTTCATATGCTGAAAAAATGAGCGATATAGAACGCCGTACGTTTGGATCTCGCGACCGAGCATACTCCACGGTGTTAAAGGAAGAGGGCTTCCGTTCTTCACCGCCAAACTGCCATGCGCAAAAATCTGCGCATTACCGACGGACGTGCGCAGATTTGCAACCTGCGAGAAGCCCGCCGTCAGTACGACCTTCGACAGAGTCCGCGGCGAGAAAAGATGCAGATGTCTTGGCGGTTCCAGGCCGCGCCAAGAGCGCCGAAAATGCTTATGAGCAAAACTCTCGACGTTCGGAGTAATTACCACGAGCCGCCCGCCAGCCTTGAGAAATCGCCGGCTCTGTTCAAGAAGACCAATCGGATCGTGCACATGTTCGATCACGTGATTCAGCGTCACGAAGTCAACGGAGTTCTCCGGCAACGGGACATCCTCCAATTGTCCGAGAAACGCCTGCAGACCCAGGGTTTCGCGCGCATGTCGTACCGCGGCGGGATCAAGATCCTGGCCGTACGCCTTCCATCCCAACGATTGAAGCTGGGCGATACACGTTCCGTCGCCACAACCGATATCGAGAAGTATTCCTGGAGTGATTTTCGCCACATCCATAAGGAGCAACTTCTCGCGTTCGCGGCGCGCCGGATTAAGTAAAGACCGAAAGACCTGTCCCTTTCGGCGCATCAGTGAGGCGACACGCGACAATCGTATCGGCGCGTCGCCGTGCGTGTAATATTTGGCGTAAGCCTTGCCCAAATCCCCCTCGACAGGCATAGGATCTAACCAGACCAGCCCACACTTGGGATCTGGGCATTGCACAAGGTTCCAGGCTCCCGGCGCACCGAATAGCGAGTCGGTTAAATCCTTATGGAGTGGTGTGCCCGGCGACTTGCATAGGTAACAGTTCGGTGTCGGTCGAGTACGAATTTGCCCTGGTACCCGGGCCGCCCCTCCAGTCAAATCGCCAATAGCGTGAGTCGCCGTCATCGGTACACTCGAGCGAAGGATCGCTCCTCGGGAGTCAAAATCAAAAACCAAGTCACCGGGACAAAAATCAAAATCGTCGCCAGTAGGAAAGCCACTTTCGGAAGCAGGTTGTGCGGGAGCGCAGCAAGGAACAAGGTAGCCATCGCGGCCGCCATCAACACTTTTGTTCGCCCAGCACTCTGCGGGCGGGAAGGCAGGAATCTCCCGGCCGTTACAAAAAGCGCGAGCGCGTCAAAAACTGTTCGCGCGGTCCAAGCGATAGCCGCGCCTTCGATTCCATCGACACGAATCAGCCAGTACAAAATCCCAAGATAAAAAGGCAGCTCAAACAAATGAAGTTTTGCCGTCAGGTCAGGCCGACCGATACCC
>Ga0307474_10000122_pt1 | contig 57462 bp, 47 predicted proteins | sample atmos_gasesECM1C_2_FD_203312 | JGI IMG/M metagenome (GOLD analysis project Ga0307474, IMG submission 203312) | Hardwood forest soil microbial communities from Morgan-Monroe State Forest, Indiana, United States - atmos_gasesECM1C_05 | ecosystem: Environmental > Terrestrial > Soil > Temperate...
GGTTCGCGTGGGACTCTGCCGCGGACGCCGGCTGCGCTCTGCGATCCCAGCCAAACCCGCTTCTTGATAACGCTTCCGCCAGAGACATCCCGTGGGACGAGAGATGCCGAACTCCTGGCACAAGGCGGTCAACGACTTCTCCCGTCGCGTCGCCGCCACTACGAACCGGACTTTCTGTTCTTCGACATCCATGGTCTGCCACGGCATCCTTTACACTCCCGCGCTCGCTACGCTCGCGCGGAAGTGTAAAGGATGTCCCGAGACGTTTTGTAAAGGATGTCATGAGACGGAACACAAAAACCGGCAAGGAGCGGGGCAGTTCCGCGCGATCTATTTCTTTGTACTTTGTTGCAATTTTCTTAGGTCTCTCTGGAACGTCAAACGGGTGCCCTCTTCCTGCTCCCTCGCCATTGCAGCCTCGATGTAGGGAGCGGCGGAAGCGTCTCCCAAACTGGCCAGCGCGTCACTGGCCGCCATTCTCACAATGGGTTCGGGATCCTCCAAGCAGTGAAGCATAATCTCGAGGATCTTTTGCGATTCCACCGATGTAGTGTTTTGGAACTGTGGGAGGAGCTGTAGCGACGAGGTCCGATCGCCAGGCTTAGCATCTTTGGAGTCTGCTATCTCCTCAGCCGCGCCTAAGCAATCTCCCTCTTGTGCATGGAGGTCGAGCATGTATCGGACGGCGTAGAGGCGGAACTCGGGAATGATGTTATTGTCAGCACACACCTTCCTCAATTCGTCACGACCGGCCTGATCACCGAGGAGCCCTAGCGCAACCGCCATATTGACTCGATCCCGGGGAACCTTTTCTACGGTAAGCGCCTTTTTAATTGCCGGAATCGCATCGACCTCCTTGTCCTCCGCGAGTTTCATGGCGGCCAAAAACCTGACGTCGGCATTCGGATTTCTGAGCGCAAGCAACAGCGACGGCTTAGTTAGCTCTATGTTGTGCTCGCGCAGGAGGTCACCGAAGCCTGCAAGCTTAACTCTCCCGACCTCCGGGCTCTGTTGACCAAAGGCATTCGGAAGCATCACGAGTACTATGACAGCGGCGATTAGCCATCGGCACATCGACATGACTCCCTCCCTACTCGGACAGCGTAACTACTGTCACTTTTGTCCCGCTAATAGTTGATTTAGTGAAGGTGTAGGTATACGTGTGGCTTAGGATCTGCGCATGGCTGCACGCGTTATAATACTGCTGGCTGCAGCTCTGCTGGCATTGGGTGCCTCCGCCATAGTAGTCGAGTTGGCTCACGTTGGACGTGTCTGAGTACTGGTCAAAGAACTCGTTCGCGGTGCCCACAAGGAGGGGGCCGACGGGCACCCAGGAAGTGCATTGTTGCCGCTGTTGGCCCTGCAGACGACCGGCTGTACCCATACCCAATAGGAAATTCTCCGGTTCCCAGCTGTGAAGAGCAGACGTTCGGAAAACCGCCTGGGCACGTGTTACTCCCCGGGACTAAGCTTACGGCCTCGGTTATGATTTCGGTATTCCAGTTGGTCCCGCTTGGAGCGACTGTTACCGATCTTGTATTGCTCTCTGCCCTGATTGTAGAGGATGGTCAGTTGCGCCCGCTCTGCCTTGTTGCTGCCATTGCCGATCGTGACCAGGGAATTATGCATGCTGTCCACTTCCCACTTTCCCGCTTCCCAGTGAGCGGCAAGCTGGTCGCTGAAAGGGGTTTGCGCGCCATAGCGTCCACTCTGGTCGTAGCTGGCGGCGACTGCCAACAGTTCGTCCGGTAGAACGGGTGCGCTGAGGATCACCGAGGCCCAATAGGCATCCGCGGGTAATAGTTTTTGCGCCTGCAGGGCGTCTACGTCGATCACCCGAGTTTCATTGGCCTTAAACGGCAGGTCGAGCGGCGCGCTTTTTCCACTTGCCGTCGCCGAGCGCCAGTTGAAGCGAATATGGGCAGTGTAGCTCTTGCCGGAGGGGTTGCGTATAAACACCTTGGGTTGCAGCGTGGTTCCGACGGGGAAACCGAGCGCCGGGTCGGGATCGCTTAAAGCCAGCATCGGAGCACGCGTGGTCCACTCTTTCATCCCGTCAAAACTTCGCGAGAAAAGCGTGGTGCGAGGATCGTGCCGGAACATCTTCATAATCGCGGAAAACCCGCTGGGCTCATCGAAAAGTAAATTGGCGGAATCGAGATACAATGCGCCTTTGGCCACATCTATTTTGATGCCGCCATAGGAGCCGGCCAAGCCAGCCTGCTGGAGCAGGGCAGGTATGGAGAGGCGTCTGGTTTCACGCCCATTCAGGCTTAGCTTCTGTTGCCGGGCTTTCCCGGCGGAATCGTAAAGCACCAAACTGGATTCCAGTTTCCGGTCGCCAGTGTTGGTCAAAATCAGATAGTCGGACATCGGCTCGCGGGGCAACCACCAGATACCCTCCCGGCTGCCCGTTTCGTAATTGGGCGTTTGTAGAAAACCGTCAAGGTGGAAGGCAATGGGGTGCCCAACGGCGCGCACCATCGCCGCTGCGTACAGTGCATGGTAGACGACAGCGAGATACCGAAGCACGAGCGAACCCCAGGCGCCGGCGAGCTGGGGAGCTGCCTTCATCAGCGTGTCATAAAGATCAAGCGAGGCGACGTCCCCCGATTTGATAGTTATGGGCGGAAGCGCGGTCTCCACTCCGTCCGCGGTGCGCAATGCCGGCGTGACGGTTAATTCGCGCGATTCAAGATTGTTGCGCAGCTGCAACTCAGTGCGCCACCCCGGCTCTGTGGTCCAATAGACGACATACTGCTCGAAAGTCTCCATCTCCGAGTAACGAACGGAAGGCGGTTTGTGAGACGTGGCGGGGTCGCTTTCCGATGGCGAGCCCGGCGAACTCTGTGCTGCAACCGGAGAAAAGAACGCGACCTCAACCAGCAGCAGAGGGAGTGTAACGAGAAAGGTGCGCTTGACGACAGAATTCAGGGCGGCAACAACAGAATATAGAGCGAAGCCAAAAGAGAACATGGACACCTCCACGGCGCCGAGTTCCCCCTCGTAAGACGCGACGCGACTACGCAGAGCGCGGGGAGTCAAGCAAATAATCTGTGGGCCTTTACGCACAGAAAAAATGGGCTGGCGAACTACAGCGCTGTTGTCACGCTCACGACTAAATCTCGATCCCTGGGACCATCCAGTTCGATCAGTACGATCCGCTGCCAGGTGCCGAGCAGGATCTGGCCGCGCTCGAAGGGGAGAGCGACGGATGTCCCGATGATCGATGAGAGGATGTGGTCGGGCACATGCTTTGGATTGTGAGGATGGCGGTAGCGCAACTTGGGCATCATGGCTTCGAAGGCATCGAGCATGTCGAGATCGGTGCCGGGATCGAGGTCGGCCGTGGTCAGCGCGGCGGTGGTGTGGAGGATGAATAAATTGCAGATCCCTGCTGCCTCGGAGTGCTTCTTCTGGAGCAGGGCTTCGACGGTGTCAGTGATGTCGAGGATCTCGCGTTTCTTCCGGGTTTTGATGGTGATCTTTTGCATGGCGGTCGGGTTGCGGAAAGTGGATCGCCCGCGCTAGTTCATATCGAGTCTTATTGAGCATACCTCGACGCATGGTGTATAAGACAAGGCCTATGAAGCTTGCGTGGCTGGTTGCCTTTGTCTTCGCCGTCATTTTCGTACGCGCACAGACTCCCGCGCAACCGCGCACCGAGGCGGTCGCCCTGGCCTCGCGCATTGCGGGGCTGGAGAAGCATGACGGATTCCTTCCTTACTACTGGGATCAAAAGAAGGGCGTCATCCTGTTCGAGCTATCGCCGGCGGCCTTGGATCGGGAGTTTCTCTACTTCAACGGCATGGGCACGGGACTCGGGTCTACGCAGGTGTTCGCGGATCGCAGTTCCTTTGGGAGCGGGGGTTTGTGCCGCTTTCGGCGCGTTGGCATGCGAGTGCTGGTGATCCAGGAGAACACCGGCTTTCGCGCCGAAAATGGCAGCGCGGAACTCAAGCATTCGGTGGAGTCGAGCTTTCCTACCTCTATACTGGCCGCGCTTCCCATCGAGGCCGAGCAAGAGGGTAGCGTGCTCGTGGATGTGGGTCCGTTCATTATAAGAGATGCTGCCGATTTGCAATCGCAGTTGCGGCGGCCGACGCGCGTCGTGGGTGGGACGATCGTGCGAGATGAGAAGTCTGGTGGGGCGGATTGGCGGCTGGACAAAGAGCGCAGCCTGGTGGACCCTGAGCACAGTGGCAGTTTCCCTTTGAATACAGAAGTCGAAGTCTTACTGACTTTCGCTACGGATTCTGAGAGCAATTTGAACCAGCCCGATGTACATACCCTGAGCGTGCGGGAGCATCACTCGTTTGTGGCGTTGCCGGAGCCGGGATATGAACCTCGGGAGCAGGATCCGCGGGTCGGATTTTTTGGGCCGAGCTTCCAGGATTTTTCTCAGCCCTATGACCGTCCGCTTACGCGCTTCTTGACCAGCCGCTGGCGCTTGCAAAAAAAAGATCCGAGCGCTGCAGTGAGTGAGCCGGTCAGGCCAATCGTCTTCTATCTGGATCGCGCCATTCCTGAGCCCATCCGCTCGGCGGCACGACGTGGGGCGTCATGGTGGAACGCGGCTTTTGAGCAGGCTGGGTTCAAGAATGCGTTGCGCATCGAAGACCTGCCCGAAGGGGCGGAGCCACTTGACATTCGATATTCCACGATTCAATGGACGAACCGATCGGGCCGGGGCTGGTCGGTGGGCATGTCCCACGTGGATCCACGCACGGGCGAGATTATTCACGGCGTGGTGCAACTTGATTCGCATCGCATGCGAACGGTCAACAACTATTGGGAATCGATAATTCCTTCTGGCCGAGGAGCCGAAGAGCCTACGCTCGATACGTTCGCAGCGCTCGACAACCTTGATCCGCAAACCGATGAAGAAGAAGTGATGGCGAATCGCCTCGCGTTGCTCACCTGCCACGAGGTTGGACACGTGCTCGGCTTGGATCACAATTATGTAGCGAGCACTTTTGGACGGGGCTCGGTGATGGATTACTTTGCGCCACGGGTACACATCCGGGCGGACGGGACTCCCGATCTCTCGGATGCTTACATGCAGGGCGTGGGCAGTTATGACCGCTTTGCGATCGAGTGGGGATACAGTCAAAGCAGGCCAGGGTCTTCGGCGAGAGACGAGCGGGGGCGGTTGGATGCGATCGTTCAGGGAGCGACCGCCAAGGGCATTGTATGGGGGAATTACGACGATCCGCGTTGGAATGCCTACGACGACGGACTTGATCCGGTGACGTGGTTGAAAGAAGTTTTTCCCGTGCGCGACGCTTTGCTGGCGCACTATGGCCCGGGGATGATGCGGCCGGGCGAACCGGCTTCGATGCTGGCGTCGCGGTTTCCACTGGTTTACCTCTTCCACCGCTATGGTCTGGCGGCGGCGATCAATGTTGTGGGGAGCGCGAAAGTCCCGCTTTCAGTGGCGGGGGATGGACAGCGGCCCGTCAGTTTGTGGCCCGGGGACAGTCAGAGAGAGGCGCTGCGGCTGGTTCTGCGGGCGCTGGATCCAGCGGAACTGACAATTCCCGCCGGACTGTGGAGCGCGCTGGCGCCGATCGAAAATCGTGAAGTGGATGCTGAACGCTTCACTTCGTCGGCGGGGTATCTTTTTAGTCCGCAAGATGGTGCACGCGCGGTCGCGGAAATTGTTGTGGGTGGATTGCTTGATCCGAAGCGGGTCGAGAGGCTGGCCGTGATTTCACGACAGGACGACAACGCACTCTCACCCCAATTTGTGATTTCCGCCTTGGTGAGCGCTGGGTTTTCCGGGGAGCCAAAGACTGCCGCTCAAAGAGACTTGGCAGCGGTGGTGCAAAGCCAAATCGCCGAACGGCTGATGATCCTCGCCGCTAATGCCGACGCGACGCCGGAGGTGCAGGCCTTGGCTTTCGCTGGTGTGCATGAGGTGCAAAATGCGGTGAAGAAGAGCACGGCAAATCCCGGGTTGGAGCGGATCGATCAGGAGATTACTTTGTTCCTGCGCAATCCCAGCCAGAATACGCCGAAACTTAAATCGTCTGGCGCTCCGGCCGGTCCCCCCGTGTGAAACCTGTTCACGACGAAGGGCCGCGTTCTAACGCCCACAGACTATTTCTTTCGCTGCACTGCCTCCAAACATCTTCCGTAAAGTTCGAGCAGATGATTGGCATAGTCTTCAGGCTTGGAAGCAGCGCCTGAACCCTGAAAGCCGACTCCCGAGGAACTGGTTCGGCCGTAGCCGGTAGTCATGGCGACAAATTTCATTAAGTCGAGTGCGATGTCTTCATTACGGCGTGATCCGTGTGCGATGCCGGGTGCTTCGTCCATGAATGCCTCCGAGGAAACGCGAATGCTGGGTATTTCGTCGTCCATACTCACGAAATAAATGCGGCAAAAAAATGATAGCAGAACTCTGGAATGGTCGGGCCGCAGGCTGGATGAGCAGGTCGTTTAGAAAACCAATGATCCATAACAGAAGGGAGTGTCAGGACGGACACGACCCTATTTGTATCAGGAGCATAGCTTCAACGTGTGCGGCACGCGTTGGTCAAGAAGAGCTTTAGCCGCAGCGACAGCAGCCCGTTCCATTTGCAATTGTATCGGCACCGCTGACGAGGCTGCGGAAAACCCTTGCTCCGGCGAAGAACATCGCCCCAGCGGCTAAAGGCGAACCCATTTTTGGCGACTACGATATGCCTGAGGGCATACCCTGATACGAATCGAGGGTTTTTCCGCACCCTCTAAAGCAAAGCCCCGCGAATCGAGTAATTCTCAGCCGCTGGCTAAGTCTCGATTCCCACGTAACAGACGCGGCCGACCAGGTAATCGCTTGGCTTTTTGTCTGCTTCCATGGTCATCACCTCGACTGGGTACGCCTGATTATGTGGACGCAAGATCAGATTGTTTCCGGCTAATTCCACGTACTTGATCGTGCTCGCGCCGTCTTTGTTCACCGCGTACATATTGGTCTCACCCTTGCGATAAGGCTTGAGCGAGTTGTAGTGGCGGTCGATGAGCGCGGTGGCTCCGGGTAAGAGGCGCGGATACATACTCATGCCATCGCGGCCATCGACCTGAATTACCACAAAGCGCTCCCAGTCGTCGCGGCGGCCCTCGGTCTCGGCACGAAGACTGTGCAGGAAACTCTTCTTGAACTTAAGAATCTCCTTGACATTCATGCTCATGACGAGGGGCTCGGTGGCAGCGATAGTGCTGTCGACCTGCAGGACATTTTGGAACTCGTCCTCGCTCGGCGGCAGGATGCTGGCCCGTTTGTTGACCTCGTCCGGATCTAAGAGGTCGAGTACGGAAAGGTGTTGCACTCTCAAGACCTTATCCATACCGTCAAGACTCAAGCCCCGCTTGCGGTTGAGGAAATTGGAGATGTGGGCTTGTTTGAACCCCGTCTGTTCGGCCAGGCGCAAACCGGTCAACCCCTCTTCCTCGATGCGGTGCCAAAGCGTTTTGCGAAGGTTTTCCTGCAGTACTTTGAATTTCATATAGGACACTATACCACATTAATAGCGGATCGCTATTGATAATCTTTATTCAACATCTCAAAGGAAACAAAGGGTCTAGCGGAGGTTATTGCCATAATACAGAGTTTTCCACAGCGCAAAATCTCTAGTTAGCAATAGCATTTCGCTATTGTGATTGTTATCACAAACATCTGCTCGAAAAATAGTTCTTGACTTTACGGCGAACCACAAGTTATATCATAACTAGTCTGTTATAACTACTCTGATAAATGGAATAAATCAATGAATTGCGACTTAAAACCCGAAAATGAGGCGGGAGGCTTTGTGGAGTTCCGCCGCAAGGTCCGCTCCGCCGAAGTGCTTTCTGCAGCGATGGAACAACTGCTGCGGATACTGCAGTTTACCGGCAAGGTCAGCGTGGTCGTGCAGAACGGCCGCGTGTTGAAATCCGGGTACGAGGAGGGCTACTTTCGCAAGCCGCCGCTGACCTGATGATCACCTGGTCGCGGTGAATGGTTTGTTGTACCTCTATACTCGTAGCTAAATAAATACAACAGGTTCTCCGTAATAGAAACGGGCCCTATGACCGAGCAATCGGCACAGGGCTTTTTTCATTTGGGGCCTGAAGCATCAGCTTTTTCAGCCCAAGCCCCAAGCTTAACGAATTCATCGCCAGGGAGGCAGTCATGGAAATGGAAGGATTGGAGATTGTCCGGTTGGAACTGAAATATTGCGAGAGATGCGGCGGGTTGTGGATGCGCACCTGGGGAACAGAAGACGTGTATTGCCCCTCGTGTGCCGTGCAAATGTCGGATCTTCCCGCAGTTCGGAGAAGGAAAAGACCACATTTACTGGTGAACGATCGAGTCGAGATTAAGAGCCAGTGCGAAGAGTTGTCGCTAATTTGTGGCGAAGGAGGGACCGCATGACCGGCACGGTAATCGACTTCCTGAATGCCTGTGCCGATACGCCGGGGATGCCGCCGTGCGTTTCTTTCGAGCAACTTTCGAAGGATACGAGTGAAAAAATTATCCCTGCAGAAGTGGATTTTACGCCAACCGATTTATTGGCGAGCGACCTCGCACAGGCCGATCTGTGTGAGGCTGAATTAAACGGGGTAAAGGAGGCAGAAGGTTCGGTAGAGGAAACGGAGCAAACCGCGATCCGAGCGGTTGATCGGGTTGCGAGCAGCAATCCTGATCTTTGGTTGTACAGGGATCGTACTGTTGCATTGTTGCGCCGCTATCTGCGACTTTCGATTGAGGTGGGCCGAATGCCGTCGCTTCTCGGGCGGGAGTTTTTTCGGACCCGGGTTACGTCGTATAGAGCCTCCACATTCGAGGATTCGGTGATTTTTGTGCACGACGTGGAGCGGAGTCTGGAACAACTGAATGAGTTTGAGAAGAAACTGATTGCAAAAATTGTGCTGCAGCAGTTCTCGAAGGAGGAAGCAGGGCGACTCTTGGGCTGCGGGTATCGCACCGTAGAGCGCCTTTTTCCGGAGGCCCTGGATCGCGTCAGCGAAATTCTTTTGAAAAGGGGAATTTTGACCGGACTACCAAACTCAAAACGCGAAGAGCCGAAAACTTGTCAAGGGGGTAAAACAGGTCCATTTTCCGCAAGTGACTGAAAACAGCCCGAATATAATTCTCGAAATTTGGCGGGTTTACCCTGTTGAATCTGATAGTCTGGGTTTAGATCACGAAGATATGCGAAGAGGGCGCGCGGACAGCGCGCCCTTTACTTTTTTGGGGCGGGATTGATGACGGTTTGGAATAGTCGCGAAGCGCTCGCAAGGTTCTCTTCCGCGCAGGACAAAAACTCGAAGGACCAAAAAGCTTGTCAAGGGGGTAAAATCGGTCCATTCCTCGCAAGCGACTGAATGCAAGTGAAATATAATTTTCAAGATTTGGCGGGTTTACCCTGTTGAATCTGATACGCTGGATTTAGATCATAAAGATTTGGCAAGAGGGCGCGCCGACAAAAGCGCGCCTTAATTTTTTTGGGCGGTGAGTTGGGAATCGGTCAGAGGAACGATGAAGAAACCTAATACAGGCAAAGGGCGCAGGAGATCGAAGAAAAACTCACCGGTTTCAAAGCAAGCACTGAAACGGATTGATCTCGGCGTCGTCCGGGAACAGATTACGAATCTCGTGGGGAATCGCGCCGTTGAAATGGTGGAGACCACGATGGAGGAAGTTGGCAAGGGTCACTACCTAGCAATGAAATGCTTGTTTGAGTTGATTGGTCTGAGTCCGGCGGCGACTGCCGAAGAAGCGTCTGAAGAAGATTCATTGGCAAAAATCCTGTTGCGACGATTGCAGCTCCCTGAAGAGACAAATCTTAGTACTGAAGTCACCAAAGAGTGTGTCACGGACCCGGCGGAGCTCGAAAGTAATGCCATAGAATGAAACCTAATGAGTGGTTGACCGGGGCGCTCAGGGCTGATCGTTGGTTGTTGGCGGCTGGCCGTTGGTCGGCGGCTTTAGAAAAGCGCGGCGATTTACGGGGGTGGTCCGCGACGCTGCACAAAAACCTGCCGCACGGGACTTTCAAGATGGATATGACTTGGGTGACCGGTCGCATTGCGGTTGGCGGTGGTATTTGGACGGCGGGAAACATGGCAGAAGCGGCGCGTGCTGGCATAACTCACATCCTGGACATGCAAGTTGAATTTGACGACACACCGTTGGCTGAGCCGCATGGGATTTCCGTGCTTTGGAATCCGATTGACGATGACTTTCAGCCCAAATCCTCGGACGTCTTTCAGCGGGGGGTGGATTTCGCGCTGGAGGCTTTGAATGAGGAGGGAACCAAGCTTTTTGTCCACTGCGCCGCAGGAGTGCACCGGGCTCCAATGATGACGCTGGCAATCTTGTGTTCTTTGGGTTGGAATCTGGCTGACGCGTTGCAGTTGATCGAAGCGAGGCGTCCAGTGGTTGATTTCGCGGATGTGTATGTGAATAGTGTGAAGAGGTATTTGCAGCAACAGGTAAAGGCGGAGAAGTAGGAAGAGGCTTCGGGCTTGAAGCTTTCGTTTTCAGTTCTCGCAATTTGATTATCGCGCTTTACTTCACGACAACTCAGCGCACTTGGCCCTGCGTATGCCAGGCGGACGCGGAGGTGTAGTTGTCGCGAAAAACCTTGACAACGTACTAAGCCACGGAGGAGTTATGTTCGACGCGCGCCGCCCTTTGGGGTGGCTTTTTCTTTTGCTGCCGGTGCTGGTGGCACTGGCGGTCTCAGCGCAGACGCTTCCCACCACGACGATCAGCGATACGGTTTTTCGCGCCGACGGCACTCCGGCCGGGGGGACGCTGCTAATTTCGTGGCCGGAGTTTACCACTGCGGCGCTGGGGGCAGTGGCAGCGGGAAACACAAGTGTCACGCTCGGGGCTGGGGGTGCGTTGTCTGTGGGCTTGGTTGCGAACGCAAACGCAACGCCCGCAAATTCCATTTATACGGTGGTCTACCAACTGGATGACGGGACAGTCAAAACCGAGTACTGGGTGGTTCCGACGACCTCTCCGACAACTATCTCGGCAGTACGAACTACGTTGGGGGCCGGCAACTCGGCTTCGCAGATGGCGACGCAGCAGTACGTGAATGCAGCGCTGGCGGGCAAGGCCAACGATGCGGCCGTCGTCCACCTCAGCGGGGCCGAGACGATTGTCGGAGCGAAGCAATTTGCGGTGGCGCCTGGCTTGCCAACACCGGTGCATCCAAGCGATGCCGCCAACAAAGAGTACGTGGACAATTCGGTTCAGAACGGGGGCAACGGATCATATCTGAGCACGGCGGGAGGTACGATGACAGGACCGCTGACGCTGAGCGGAGATCCCGTGGCGCCCGTGCAGGCCGCGACCAAACGCTATGCCGACTCGGCACTTGCTGGTAAAGCAGACGTGGTTGCGGGGTTGGTCCCTGGCGGCGAATTGGGAACCGGCACTGCGAACAATACGGTTTGTTTGCATGGGGATTCGACATGGGGAGGCTGCGGCAGCAGCAGCAATGCTATCTCAATCCAGAGTATTCCGGTGGACACGACGACCCCCAGCGACAACCAAGTCATCACGTACGTTGCATCACTCGGCAAATACGAGCCAAAACCCGGCGGTGGAGTGACGGCCGGTATGCAAGCGGTGAAGTATGCGACGGACTTTAGCTGGGCGCAATCGCCCGCCACCGACTTGAGCACCCCTGGAGCTAAGACAGTAAGTCTCGCCGCCTGTCCGGCAGGCGTAACGGCGACTGAGCCCTGGTATTACGTTTACATTTCGGGGACGGGTACGCCAGAAGCAGTGTTGGTCAGCGGCGGAACGTGTGCCGGAAATGGCCAAGCCGGGACATTACAATTCACGACAGTCAACGCCCATCCAGCGGGATACGCGATCACGAGCGCATCCGGAGGCCTTCAAGAAGCGTTAATCGTCGCAAGGTTTGCTGCCACGAATCCTGCGGGGCCCTCACAATCTGGAAAAGTCATCGTGCCGCCTGGGGAGTTGCAGGCGTACGCGCGGATTTCGGTGCGCGCTTCCAATGTGACCGTGGATTTTTCGGGATCCATTGTGAACTGCTACATGGTCGACACGTGCATCCTGGCAGGCGACGCTTTGAACATAGTCGTTCCTTCACGAACAGCGACCTTTTCTGCTTTGGTGACCGAGGTCGAGATTGTGATAAGGAATTTGGAAGGCGAGCACCTCAATTACAAGATCAGGTTTGCTAACGATGCTGCGAAAGCGTTGGCTTTTGAATTCCAAACGTCAAAAGCAACAACTCCTCTGTTTGTGAATCAGCAAACCAACACACAGGTAGGCACAACTTACTTGGCTGATTTGACAGCAGCCGCGATCACGCTGGTGACTTCAACTACGGTCACTGTCGATGCTGGGATCACACCAGTTAGCGGTGGCGGAATTGAGGTTCGGTGGAGTGACGCGGGCTGGGGTCCGGGCAACGACCGCAATCTGGTTGGGCGATTCGCGACACAGGTCTTCACTGTGCCTCGTCTATCTAAGCTGCAGAACTGCTACTTGCGGCAATACGATGCTTCGTCGCCGCCAAAATATTCCAGATACACTACAGCTCTGCACCTAGGCAACTATCCGCTTTAAGCGAGCGCACATGAAATCCGAACGAACTTACACATCGCCGAGCAAGAGCAAAAGCAACAGGTCACGAACAATAGTCTCCAATACGAGGTGTTTTTTGAATCTGAATGACGCATGCAATTCCGTATCACTAAAGGAACACCTGCTCGCGCTGCTCGCCGTTGAGCGAGAAATGGCAAACCAACAGCAGGGTTTCATCGACCTCCGTTTTGAGCTGGCCCAAAGAGCGTTGGAGTTAGACCATGTTGAAATGCTGCGGCGTCTGGATCTTCTGAATCACGCGCACGAGGATGCGCGGCAGAAGGAAGCGAGTTTTGTCGGGCGCGAAGTTTACGACAGTCAAACCAAGGAAAACAATAAGTGGCGGGACGAAGTGAACGCCTCTCTGTCCACTCGGCAAGGCAGATCCTCCGTAACCTCGGGAGTAGCAGGCGCGGTTGGCGGGCTGGCCTTAAGTGCTCTATTCGCGATGATCATGTATCTCGCTAAGGCGGTGTTCAATAGCTTCCCAAAATAGATTACACCCTCTTTTTCGTTCGCCGCTCGTTTGACCAGTTCCACTTATTCGGACACTTCCGAATCTTCCAAACAAATTCAGGAGAGGAGGAATGGACTTTTTACGCACATTCTCTCAGGCGATTGCTTTCGTACCCGCCTTGGTGAACAGCATTGAAAACCTATTCCGGCACCGGGACAGGGGTGGAGAAAAAAAGACGCTGCATTGTCATTCCTGCCAGCCCGCCCTCTCCGTGAGGAGCGCGGTTGCCAATCGACAGATTGTGGATCAGGCGGTATTCAAGGACGGGCTGGGAAAGGTTATCGATGGCGCCGTCGAGTCCCTGAATGCCTCGGTGTTGGCCAGAGTAAAGTAGCCACTGCCCACCGGCATCTCCCAGAGGTCCTCGATCACTCATGTCTGGAATACCGTGTTTATCCGACCTCTTCGCTCCAGTTCTCCAGCGTCTTTTTCACAAAAGCCATGAACTGATCCGCAACGGCGCCGTCGATCAGGCGGTGATCGTAGCCGAGCGTCAAGTGAACGACGGAACGGATCGCGATGGAGTCATTGCCGTCTCCATCGGTGATCACCAGCGGAGCCTTGGTGATACCGCCGACTCCCAGGATAGCTGAGTTCGGCTGGTTGATGATGGGCAACCCAAAGACTGCTCCGAACTGTCCGGGGTTGGTGACTGTGAAAGTTGAACCCTCCACCTCGTCGGGCTTGAGCTTCTTGGTGCGCGCGCGCTCGCCCAGGTCGGAAATTCCGCGCTGCAGGCCAAGGAAATTCAACTCGTCAGCATTCTTCAGCACGGGGACGATTAGTCCCCAATCGAGTGCCACGGCAATACCCACATTCACGTGGCGGTGATAGCGAATGTTTTCGCCTTCAATTGAGGCATTGACGATCGGGAACTGCTGCAGCGCGATGATCGCGGCGCGAACGAAAAACGGCATGAAGGTAAGGCGTGCCCCGTGACGCTGCTCGAAGCCGGACTTGGTTTTGTTGCGCAGCTGTACGATGCGAGTAATGTCCACTTCAAACATGGCGTGAACGTGGGCACTGGTGCGGCGGGATTCGATCATCCGCTGGGCGATGATCTTGCGCATCTGCGTCATCGGCACCAGATCTCCGGGGATGGCTGCCGGTGAAGCCGTGACTGGTCTCGGCGAAGGTACAGGAGATGAAGCCGCTGGCGCGCTCACACCAGCGGAAACGGTGGGAGCGGCAGCGGTTTCTGGCTTATCCAGAAACGCCATGATGTCTTGCTTTGTAATGCGGCCATTCATGCCAGTGCCCGTCACCTGAGAGAGGTTGAGGTTGTGTTCGCGAGCGATCTTACGAACCAGAGGCGAGGACCGGGCGTGGTCGTCCTCTTCTTCGCGCACAGGCACGGCAGTCGCCTGGCGTTGGACTGGAGCGGTGGGCGGAGCCGCATCCTCTCGTATCTTTGCGGGCGGCGCAGGGGCAGACTCGGGCACGGACACCTTGGGAGGAGCGGGGGATGGCGCCGCAGCTTCGCCGTCGCCAGCAATCGTCCCTACCACCGTGTTTACCTGCACGGTGTTCCCCTCGACCACTTTGATGTCCTGCAGGATTCCCGATGCGGGCGCGGGGATTTCAGCATCCACCTTGTCGGTAGAAATCTCAAACAGCGGCTCGTCGCGTTGCACTTTGTCACCGGGCTTCTTCAGCCACTTGGTGATGGTCCCCTCAAAAATAGACTCGCCCATCTGGGGCATGACAATATCGGTAGGCATAAATTCCTTCCACGAGGTCCCGGCGTCAAATCTCGGGCCTAACGTAACCTTTAATTATATCCAAGGTCAGATGTCGGCCCACGGTCAGTGTTTGTCATCGTCCTTTTCCGAACCCGCAGGCGGCGGACCCACTCCAAACGACTTCTTCCAGTAGTCCTGCACTCCGGGCGGCAGCTTTTGTACGCGTGAGAGAAATGCGGTGACTTTCCAAATATCCTGGTCGCTTAGAGCCTTACTCCACGCCGGCATGCCGGTGTAGCGAACTCCCGTGCGGACGGCGTAATAGATGTGCCACTCAGGATCATCCAACGGATCGAGAATCAGTTGCGGTACCGGCGGGTAGAACGACTTCTCCAGGGGGCTAGGCTTATTGTCGAGAGTGCCGTGACACATCGAACAGTTCATGGTGTAGGCTTTCATTCCGTCGATCAGATTCTCGTCGGTAGGCGGAATGGGATTGGTCACTCGAGGTGCATGACGCTCCATCGAAGCGTCCAGCGCACTCATTGCAATCCGGCGCTCCAGCCGAGGCGGAGTCGCATCAGCGCTGGTCGGCACCAGGCCCAGCGTGGCCACAGCCAACCCAGCTAGACATAGCACAAGCAGCGTAACAATAATTCCTAGAATAAAGTTCCGCATTTTCCTCTATCTCCTTTTGAGGCCCCACAAAGCCCAGTTGGCCGGCCTGATGCTTTGTATTGCGACCCCTTCGCAACGAGTAAATGCAGGCCATCCTCTTGCTATCGGCAGATGGGAAATACTTTCACTAATACGATTTTAGCCGCCGCGCTTCCCGTACCACGTCGCTTACCTTAGGAAGGAAATATTCCTCCTGAGGAGGGGAGAACGGCACCGGAGAGTCCTGCGCCGTGATTCGGACGATAGGCCCATCGAGATCGTCGAAAGCCTCTTCGTTGATGATCGCCGCGAGTTCGCCGGCTATACCACCCGTGCGCACATCTTCATGCAATAGGATAACCTTATTCGTTTTGCGCGCTGTCTGAGCAATCGCTTCCCGGTCAAGTGGCGAAAGCGTGCGGAGGTCGACTACTTCCAGTTCTGTTCCTTCTTTCGCCAGAATCTCGGCAGCTTCAAGCGCGACGTGCACCATCGCCGCATAAGTAATTATGCTCAAGTCGCCACCCGCCCGGGCAACTCGCGCCTTGCCCAGCGGCACGATGTAATCTTCGGCGGGTACGTCTTCTTTAATGCGCCGATACAGATACTTGTGCTCGAAGAAGATCACCGGGTTATTGTCGCGAATTGCGGCCTTGATGAGACCTTTCGCATCGTACGCGCTTGCCGGACAAACCACTCTTAGTCCCGGCGCATGCACAAACCACATCTCCGGATTCTGCGAGTGAAATGGACCGCCGTGAACGTTTCCACCACTTGGCCCGCGAATCACCAGCGGAGCAGGCGCACCCCAGCGGTAGTGGGCTTTGGCCACCATGTTCACAATTTGGTTGAAAGCGCAGCCGATGAAATCCATGAACTGGAACTCGGCCACGGGACGCATGCCGGTGAGCGAGGCTCCGAAAGCCGCCCCGACAATTGCTGATTCCGCAATGGGCGTATCAATCACGCGCTCGGAACCGAAGTGGTCGATGAAACCATCGGTCACTTTGAACGCGCCACCGTAAATGCCGATGTCCTCGCCAATGCAGAACACGGTCGGATCGCGCTCCATTTCCTCCCAGATTCCCTGGCGGATGGCTTCGAGATAGGTAAGTTGAGGCATAGAAGTTGTTTTCGTCGCAAACCCGACGCAGATAAAGATCTATTTCAGATGCACTGCCGCCTCCGGGGGAATGGCGATGCGGGACTTCGTTACGCGAACTCTCGGTACTCCGTATTTCGGCGTAATCTCATGACAGCTCGAGTCGCAGTACACGCCTCCTGCCGCTGATTCCGGTTCCGGCATTGGTGAGGCCACGGCAAAATCTCGATCGACTTCAAGTTCGCGCTCCACATCGGCGATCAGTTTTTCGTTTTCCTGCGAAGTCAGCCACTTCTTCACGTTCACCAAATAGTTTTCAAAGCGCGCAATCGGGTCGCGTTTGCGCCAGTACTCGAAAAGCGGCTTGGGAACATACTCAGCGGCGTCGTGGATGGCGTGGCCTTTCATGCGCATCATCTTGGCTTCGATAAGCATGGGGCCCTGGCCACGCCGGGCCCGTTCGCAAGCCTCATGGGCCGCGTCATAGACCTGGCAGGCGTCGGTGCCGTCGACAATCACTCCTGGAATTCCGTAGGCTATGGCTCGTTCGGCAAGGTCCTTCACCCGGAATTGCATGTTGGCCGGGGTCGAGTATGCCCAAAGATTATTTTCAACGAAGAGCACCAAGCCGAGATCTTGGACTGCGGCGAAGTTCAGGCCTTCGTAAGTAACGCCGGTCGACTGACCGCCATCCCCGATGTAGGTCATCACCGCAATGTTCTTGCCTTGCAAGCGCGCACCCAGAGCCACGCCAGCAAGCACCGGAATCAGGTCGCCAAGCGTGGAGATCGGCGAGACCACATTTCGCACGTCTATGTCGCCGAAGTGGGACGACGCATCGCGCCCCATGGTCGGCGAACCCGCCTTGGCCATATATTGCATCATGATGTCGCGAGCGGAAAAGCCGCGGACCAGCAGCGATCCCTGGTTGCGAATCATGGGGCCAAGCCAGTCGTTCTCTCGAAGCGCGTAAGCCGACGCGCAGGAGCAAGCCTCCTGGCCGAGTCCGAAGTAGACACCTCCCACTACTTTGCCTTGTTTGTATAGGTTCTCTAGTGCCGTCTCCATCTTGCGATTCAGAAGCATCCATCCGTAGATCTCCAGACATTGCTTCTTGCCGAGGTACTTCGATTCGCGAATGGGAGGAACGGACGCATTCAGGTCGCCGCTTACCTCGTAGTGGACTTCTTCGCCCTTGCGGATTTGACGAATGTTGAAGCTCGGCTTTTCTAGCCGATAGTCGAGGATGGTGTAAGAACGTTGCGAGGGACTTGATGTGGCGGATTGGGGTGCCGGCTGGCTGCCGCGACCATTTGAACTGTGCCGGACCGGAGCTTTGGGAACAACGTTTTTCTTCTTGACCATGGCTTGACTGTCGTCAATTCCCTCTCAGGGGAATCCTAAACCGGGTCGCCGCAATTGGCCAACGTCGGGGAGGGTGCGCACCCCAAGCCGAGCTTAGGCCCAGAACTTATCTTCGTCGTTATGTAGTTTTCGTAATTCGGCCGGAGGCTTCATCGGCACACCGACCACTTGACCGAGCAGCGAATCCAAAGTTTCCAGCCAAAGCATCTGGCTCTGAAATGCCGCGCCAAAATTGCGCGATACCGAATGTGCGACTTCGTGCAACAAAAGCTGCTGTCCCAATTCCTTTGCCATGGAAGTCACGGGCTTTGAAGTGATTCCGCAAGGAACGATCAAGTTGAAATAATCGAGATCGATATTCACATTCAAAGCGAATCCATGCGAAGTCACGCCCCGAGAAATGTGAACTCCAATCGCCGCAATCTTGGCTTCGCCAGGGTTCGTGTGGAACCGGGTCTCCGACCCGGTTGGCGCAACGACGCCCTTCACGCCAGGTCGAGTTTCCGGTCCACACGGCACGGGTCGAAGACCCATGCTCACACGGTCGGAGGTCGTCCACACACCCGTCAATCCTCCTACGCGCTCTGCCGGAATGTGAAAGTCAGCGCAGGTGCGGATTAGAACTTCTTCCAGACGGCGCACATATTCGACGGCCCCCAACATCTTCCGCTTACTCTCAGCCGAACTGAACCCGCGAAGGTCAAAGATGGGATAACCAACGAGCTGTCCCGGACCGTGGAAGGTCACGTCGCCACCACGATCGCATTCGAAAATCTCCACCCCGCGTTCCGCTAGGCGTTCATGCGACGCAATCACGTTTCCAGATTTCGCGTTCCGTCCTAAGGTGATGACCGGAGTGTGCTCAAGCAATAACAGCAAGTCCCCGACGCGACCGTCCTTGCGAAGCTGAACTAACCTCTGCTGCAGGCGCAGCCCGGTGGCGTAATCTAGGGTCCCAAGTTGAAGAACAGAGATCAAGGTTTGCGCCGCACATTCCTCAATGAGCCTGTGCCGAAACCTCGACATAGGCGGAATACGTGTGTGGTTCAGGCACGAGCTGACCGCTGCGCGCCATGCCTTCTAAGTGGAATTCGATGGCCTCCCGCATCTGGCTCTCTACCTCCTCACGAGTCGATCCGTTGCTACGCAACCATCTACGGGCGAGTAAGCTGAATAGCCGCTGCGTGTTTCCGCTACTACAATCAAAATACTTTTTCATTTCTTCAATTCTGCCTGTTTCAGAATACTATCGAACGTGCCTGGCCCCAAATGATCGTTGGGGTTGCCAGGCACCGTGACTAAGCCTGATTTGGTGGGATGTTTGAACTGGCGATGGCTCCCACGCGTGCGACCTACGTACCAGCCCTCCTCGTCAGCATCTTTAGAACTTCCCGTACCTTCATGCATCAACGGCCTACGCGTTGATCGCCATCCCATACACGCTATTCGATGCATCCAGCATCGCTTCAGCTAGAGTCGGATGGGCATGGATCGTCCACACCAGATCTTCCACAGTGGCTTCGAGTTCTATTGCGGCCACGGCTTCAGCGATAAGCTCTGTCGCCTGCGGCCCGATGATGTGCACGCCCAGAATCTCGCCATAGTCCGCATCCGAGACGATCTTGATGAAACCCTCGTGCTGACCGACGATAGAGGCCCGTGAGTTCGCGGTAAATGGGAATTTCCCGATCTTCACATTGTAGCCCGCCTCGTGCGCCCTCCCCTCGGTCAAACCAACACTGCCGATTTCCGGATGGCAGTAGGTCGCGTTCGGAATATGTTCAGGATTGATCGGTTTCCCGGGCTTTCCGGCAATCTTCGTGACTGCGACGATGCCTTCCATGGCGCCAACGTGCGCCAGTTGCGGCGTTCCCAGTACGATGTCCCCAATCGCATAGACGCCGGGTTCGCTGGTCTGCATCCAGCTATCGGTTTTGACAAAGCCTCGATCGGGCTTGATGCGTGTCTTTTCCAGTCCGACGTTTTCGGTGCGCGGCTTGCGGCCAACCGCGATCAGAATCTTCTCAGCTTCGATCTTTTGCTGCTTGCCGCTAACCGTGAAAGTCACCGCAATTCCAGATTTCATCTTTTCGACTTTCTCAACCGTGGCCCCGGTATGAAAATTGATTGCGCGCTTCCGGTACACGCGGGCGAGTTCCTTGGAAACATCTTCGTCTTCTATCGGAACCAACCGCGGCAGCATTTCGAGAATCGTGACTTCGGAATCGAAGGAGCGGAAAATCGACGCGAACTCCACACCCACAGCCCCGGCGCCCACAATGATCAATGATTTTGGAATCTCCTTCAAGTCGAGGATCTCAATGTTGGTAAGCACGCGTGCATCCGGCTCCAAACCTGGAATCATGCGGGCTTCCGAGCCTGTAGCCAGGATGACATTCTTCGTCTTCACGAGGTTGTTCTTGGCCCCGTCGGTCACTTCGACCGTCAGCACTCCGTTCTGCGCCGGCCCGGTCAGCTTGCCATAGCCCCTGATCGTTTCTACTTTGTTCTTGCGCATCAGAAATTCAAGACCCTTGGCATGCTTGTTCACGATCTTCGATTTGCGCTCCTGGATCACAGCCCAATTCAGTTTGCGCGAATCGACACCATCAATCCCGAACTCCTTTGCGTCTTTCAAGTGATCCCACAGTTCGGCGTTAAACAGCAGGGCTTTGGTTGGTATGCAACCCACATGCAGGCAAGTGCCGCCAAGAAATCCATCCTTCTCGATGAGCGCCGTCTTCAGACCGTATTGCCCGGCGCGGATGGCCGCGGTATATCCCGCCGGCCCGCTGCCGATGATAGCGATGTCATAAATGGTTTCAGACAAGGCATTGCTCCCTATGAGGAATAATGACGAGTATCCAAATAGGTGATTCTACGACAGGCCTTAAGGATTCGCGAACCAGCGGTCACAAAATCCGTATCTTAAGAACAGGGATCGCTCGAGTGGTAGACTATTTTCAGCAGGAGGTAACTTGTATGTCCCTCTTCGCCATCTTCTTTTTCCCGATCTTCGGCTTCGGGTTTCTCTTCTATTTCCTGCCTGCTATCATTGCTGCCGCACGGAGCAAGCGGGATTTAGTCTCGATATTCGTTCTGAACCTTCTCCTGGGTTGGACAGCGATCGGATGGGTGGTCGCCTTGATCTGGGCGCTTAAGACCGACGTCCCGCTCGCAGCCCGCTGAGGCTGCTGGAAATCCCGAAGAAACTTCAAGCGGGCAGGAGCACTTACGCCAGCAAACGGGCTGCATCCTTCGCGTAGTAAGTAAGAATAATGCTGGCCCCGGCGCGCCGGATGGAGAGTAGCGACTCCATCATCACTCGATCGCGATCGATCCAGTTGTTGCGGGCGGCGGCTTCGATCATGGCGTATTCGCCTGACACCTGATAAGCGGCCAAAGGAAGGTCGAAACGTTCACGGGCCGCGGCAATCACGTCCAAGTACGGCATCGCGGGCTTCACCATAATCATATCCGCGCCTTCTTCGATGTCGAGTTCGATCTCGCGCATGGCCTCACGCAGGTTCGCTCCATCCATTTGATAGGATCGGCGATCTCCGAACTGCGGAGTCGAATCAGCGGCTTCGCGAAAAGGCCCGTAAAATGCCGAAGCAAACTTTGCCGCATAAGAAAGGATGGGCGTGTTAGCCAGGCCCGCATGGTCGAGCGCATTGCGGATCGCGCCCACACGGCCATCCATCATGTCGGAAGGCGCAATAATGTCCACGCCAGCGCGAGCCAGGGAAACGCTGGTGCGCGCCAGCAGTTCGAGTGTGGCGTCATTGACAATTTCGTAATCCGTGGCAACCGCCGGGGGCGCGGCAACCGCAGCCCCCAGCGACTGCGGATGAGCAGCACGCACAATTCCGCAGTGTCCGTGCGACATGTACTCGCACAGGCACACGTCGCCCATGATGATAAGCTGGGGAACCTCACGTTTGATAGCACGCGCTGCTTGCTGCACGATTCCGTCTTCCGCCCAGGCGCCTGTGGCCAATTCATCTTTCTTTTCGGGCAGTCCAAACAAGATGATCGAAGGCACTCCCATGGAGTGCACCTGCTGCGCCTCTTTCACCGCTTCATCCACCGAGAGGTTGAAGACGCCCGGCATGGAGCGCACTTCTTTACGCACTCTTTCCCCCGGGCAAACGAACATGGGATAAACCAACGAGGTCGGAGAAAGCCTCGTTTCGCGCACCATGGAGCGCAGCTGTTCACTTTGGCGAAGCCGGCGAAGGCGGGTGATCGGAAATGCCATGGCAACAACCTCGGAAGGGGTGAAGCTCCCACCCTTACAACCAACGATTCTAGCAGAGCAAGCGCACCGCTTCTTGTAACATTGGAATCTGATGCAGCGCCAACCGCTTTCCCATACCAGCGCTCGAGTGCTGGAGTTCGACTCGCTCCGCGATTTGTTAAGTGGGTATGCCTCTTCGCCCCTGGGACAGGATTTGATTGCTCGTCTCGCGCCTTCCACCGATCGCGACTGGATCGAAAATCAGCAGCAGCTAACCAATGAGATTCGCGAGTTCCGTCGCGTAGGCGGGCGTTTCGACTTCTCGGGCTTACTCGATGTAACGAAGCAGGTCGAAAAATCTCGAATCGCAGGTGCCGCGCTTGAAACCACCGAGATTCGGGATGTCGTGCTGGTGGTAGATCGTGCCGCCGAGTGGCGAGAAATCGCGCTGAACCCGCCGGCCGCGATGAAGTTCGAGTGGAAAGCAGTGACGCATCTGTCGTCGGGGATCGTGGACTTCACCGAATTCCTCCGGGCATTCCGCAACAAAATCCTGCCCGACGGCACGCTCGACGATAAGGCCTCACCTGAGCTAGCCCGCATCCGCCGTGAAATAGAGAGACAGCGACGCTCAATCCAGGATTCCCTGCGGAGCTATCTGCGCCGGTTGTCCGAAGGAGGAGCGGTGCAGGAAGAACTGATCACGATTCGCGGTGAGCGTTTTGTCATTCCAGTCAAGGTCGAGCAGAAACGGCGAGTCCAGGGAGTGGTGCACGGCGCCAGCTCCAGCGGGCAGACAGTATTTGTCGAACCTCTGGAAACCATCGAACAGAACAACGAACTGGTGCGTTTGTTCGACGAAGAGCAAGCGGAGATACATCGCATCCTGGCTGAGATGACACGGCGCATCGGGGAAAGCGCGGGGGCAATTCTAACTACGGTTGCCACAGTGGCGGAATTGGAATTGCAGTTTGCCAAGGCACGATTCGCTGAAGAATACAACTGCGTCCAGGTAGTTTTGTCCGCGCAAGACGCACGTGGGGACGGCCTCCCTCGGCCGTCTATGTCGAGCAAAGGTCGACTGGTTCTCACCAAGGCCCGCCATCCGCTGTTGGAACGTAACTTGAAAGCAAAAGGTGGGCGCGTCATTCCCACGAGTATTGAACTCGAAGACGAAGGGCACGAATTAGTCATCACGGGCCCGAATACCGGAGGCAAGACGATTGTCCTGAAAACGGTTGGGTTGCTGGCCCTCATGGCGCAATCCGGAATCCCGGTTCCCGCAGATCGTTCAGAGCTGCCCGTATTCGACGCAGTTCTCGCTGACATTGGCGACTATCAATCGATCGAGCAGAATCTATCAACCTTCTCTGCCCACATCACCAACATTGATTTCATCTCACGCACCGCGACCGCGGAGTCACTGGTTCTGCTCGACGAGCTTGGCTCTGCTACCGATCCAGAAGAAGGCGCCGCTCTGGCCGTGGCTATTGCCGAGCACTTTCGCCGCATCGGTTGCATCACCGTTATCTCAACGCATCACACATCGCTGAAGGTTTTCGGTGCGAATACCACCGGGGTGATAAACGCTTCAGTGGGATTCGACGAAGCCACACTGCAACCCACCTACGAGTTAAAAATCGGCGTGCCAGGAGCGTCTGCGGGCATCAACATCGCGCAACGGCTGGGCCTCAATCCCACAATTATCGACGCCGCCCGTGCCCGATTGGGTTCGCAAGCGCGGGATGTCGGCGAATTTCTGGACCGCCTACACGCTGAATTGCGTGAGGCGGACGCCGGGCGCTTGCGTATACGCACCCGGGAAGAAGAAATTCAGCGAGAGAAGGATCATCTAGCCGTCGAGGGCAAAAAAGAGCAACAGGCAAAAGTGAAAGAAATGGAAAAGAAACTCGACAGCCTGTTACGCGACTTCGAATACCACGCTCGCGAGATGGTAAATGCCATTCAGGATCGGGCGGCAGCGCAAAAGCTGTCCAAAGACGCCGAGCGGCGAATTTCCAAACTGCGCCGCGAATTTCGGGAGCAGTTTGATTCGGCGGTCGTGGCCCACAGCACCGGCGCTGACCAGGGCGATCCTAATGCCCAGCCGCAACTCGTTAAACACGTCTCCGAGGGCGATACGGTGAAGCTGAAATCCGTCGGCCGGCCGGCTCTTGTAGCGCGTCGAATTGATGACCATCATTTCGAAGTTGAGATTGGCGCGATGAAGATGAAGATCTCGCGCGACGACATCGCAGAAGTGCTAATACGCTCGTCGGATTCTCCAATCAAAGCTGCCCGCGCCCGCGGGGTTTCTGTTTCGCTGGAAAACGAAAACCAGAGCATAGCATCAGAGATCAACGTGATCGGCCGCACCGTTGACGATGCCACCCGCGAAGTCGAAAAATTCGTCGATCGCGCCTTCCTCGCCGGCCTTCCCCGAGTACGCGTGGTTCATGGTAGCGGCATGGGGATTCTACGAAAAGCGCTGCGTCAGTATTTGCAGAAGCATCCCCACGTCGAGTCCGTGACCGAGCCTCCGCAAAATGAAGGCGGCGGTGGCGCAACCGTCATCGAGTTGCGAGTGTAATCCGCCAGGCAGCTTTATTGACAACCAAATTGTCATTCCGAGCGAAGCGAGGAATCTGCAGCGGCTTGGGAGCCACGAAGGTGTGCCGCAAAACGCCTCCCGTAGGAAATCCACACCTCTTCGATGTCCAATCGTCACATCCAAGTCCTCGAAAGTAGGTGTAGCATTCAGCCTTTGCATAGTTTCGAGGACTTGTTTGGCAGTGCTTGCCGTGCAACATATTCGACGAATGAGAGGCGGCGCACAGGGGCATATGATGCGCTGCGCAGATGGAAATTACTACGTGGTGAAGTTTCGCAATAACCCTCAGCACTTGCGCGTACTGGCGAATGAATTGCTGGCCACGCGACTTGCGGAGGCTGCCGGACTGCCGGTTCCATTCACGGAGGTCGTCGAAGTCGGCGACTGGCTGGTGCAGAACTCGTCGGACCTTAATATTCAGCTATCCGGCAGTGTGATTCGGTGCCAGCCAGGACTTCAATTCGGATCGCGCTACGTAGTCGATCCGCTGCGGGGACAGGTATTCGATTATTTTCCCATGGCGATGCTGGAACGAGTACGAAACCTTGAAAGCTTCGCCGGGATGCTGGCGCTTGACAAGTGGACCGCGAATTCAAATGGTAGGCAGGCAACGTTCTGGCGGAAGGTCCGAGAGCAAAAGTACACGGTGACCTTCATCGATCAGGGATATTGCTTCAACGCCGGCGAATGGACATTCCCGGATAACCCGCTGCGCGGCGTATACGCCCGGAACGAAGTGTATTTGAATGTGTGCGGGTGGGAATCTTTTCAGCCATGGCTATCGAGGATAGAAGGAATGAACGAAGACGTTATATGGAACTGTGCTGCCGGAATTCCACCAGAGTGGTACGCCAGCGATTGGGGCGCGCTTGAAGAATTGGTACACTGCCTGCTCGACCGACGGTCGAAAGTGCGCGAACTCATTATGGCGTTTCGGGCGTGTCCCAGACAGCCATTCCCGAACTGGAAAGAAGACGCGTGAACTGCTCCGATCACAAGCACGCTTTTGGACTGCGTATTTAGAAATCGAGATCCCGAATTCTAGGGTCGAATGCCGATGGCAGATCTGAAGCAGCTCGAGTTCTGCCTCTTGCGGTATGTCCCGAACGTCGTGAGAGGAGAGTTCGCAAATATTGGAGTGTTGTTGTTTGAACCGCAGGCTAACGGTTTCAGGTTTGCCGATGTGCGCATGACCAGCGATTGGCGCCGTGCGACTTGCCTTGATCAATTGGTTGATATCGAGGTCTTGCAGGCTCTCGAGGTCGACCTTCATACGCAATTGCAGCACCCGCAGGATGTGGGCTTGCTGCTGGATAAGTTGGAAGAGTCATTGGCAAATTTGATCCAAATTTCCCCCCGAAAAATGTGCCTAGCTGCCGATCCAGCATGGGAGATGGACACGCTATGCTCCATCTACTTGGAAGAGCCGCAACTGGAAGCATTGCCAGTCGCAAACCGCCAGAAGGGCGAACAGGCTATGATCCGTTCTCAGATGAAAGACGCTTTCACTCGAGCAGGAGTATGGGCTTTGGGCATGGAGCACACCTCGGCGGCAAAATATACGAAAAAGAAAGGTGACCCACTCTTCTTCGATTTCGGATATGTGGTGGGCAGTGAGGTCAGATTCTTTCAAGCTGTTCCTCTAACGACGACCTCCAATCGAGCGATCGCAGTTAATCTTGCCAACCGCTACCCCAGAGTTGCCGATTGCATTTTCAAGGAGACCATGTCAACTGCCCAGCTGACTGCTGTTGTCTCCGATGGCCTCGATCGCACAGACCCGGACATTTTGTTTGCCTTGAGTGAGTTCAAGGAAAATCAGGTAAGACTGGCCACCACAGCGGATATGCCGTCAGTTGCGGAGAAAGCAAGGCAGGAACTAAACGCTCGCGGGCGATAGGAACAAAAAACAGAATAAAGCCTGGTTTTCCTCTCGCGTCAACCGTTAACTACCAAAATTCACAGCTTTTCCGCCATCGTAGGGCTGCTGCTATATTCCTTTTAGCCGCTTTGTCCGTCAGAATTCCTGCGGACAATTGTCGCCACTCATGACCGACGCCACCGACTTCAAAGAAATCGTCAAGCAGCAAGCAGACATCGTCCGTGTCGTTGGCGAATATGTCAAGCTGAAGAAGGCCGGAGCTCAGAACTATTCAGGGCTGTGTCCATTTCACGACGAAAAGACCCCATCGTTTTCAGTTCATGCCACCCGCCAGTTCTATCACTGCTTCGGATGCGGCGTCTCGGGGGATGTCTTCAGCTTCGTCCAGAAAATCGAGAACGTTACTTTCCCGGAAGCTGTGAGGTCAGTAGCGCAGAAATTCGGGATCGCCCTCCCGAGACTCAGCTTCAGCAGTCCCGCGGAGGCCCAGGACGCCAAACTACGCACGGTGCTGCTCGAAATCCACGAGCGTGCCGTTGCATTCTTTCAGGAGTGTCTGCGACGGCCCGAAGGCGCCCGCGCCCGCGAATATCTTGCGGGACGCGGTTTGAACGGAGAAATGATCAAAGCCTTCCGCATCGGCTACGCCCCGGATTCGGGATTCTTGCTAAAAGACCGGCTGAAGGAAGAGTTCGATGAGGAGGTGCTGCGCGCAAGCGGGCTTTTTTCGTGGAAGGAAAGCTCTCAGCCATCCGCCGTCGGCCCGCAGCAAGGCAAGTCCCTTGATTTCGCCGGACACCCGCCCGTCGAGTCCGATTCTGCCCAAGATGACAAGCCAACGACCAACGACCAACGGCCAACGACCATTTACTCCAAATTTCGCAACCGGGTCGTGTTTCCCATTACCAACGAAACCGGGCGAGTGATCGCCTTCACCGGGCGCACGCTTTCCACCGACGAGAAAGCAGGGCCGAAGTATCTCAACTCCCCCGAGACCGCGCTTTACTCCAAATCACGAGTCTTGTTTAATCTTGACCAAGCCAAAGAAGCCATTCGCAAGCTGGATTACTCCGTCCTGGTCGAAGGCCAAATGGATTGCATCTCGGTTTACGCCGCCGGCTTTCACAATGTGATTGCCAGTTCCGGTACCGCCTTCACCGAGCTCCAAGCCAGGTTGCTGGGCCGTTTTACCAAGAACGTGGTCGTGAATTTCGATCCCGACACCGCTGGGGCCAAAGCCACGGAACGCACCTTGGGCCTGCTGGTCGAAGAAGAGTTTCAGATCAGAGTTTTGACCCTGGAACCGGGCTTCGACCCCGATCTCTTCATCCGCCGCAAGGGCAAAGACGCGTACGGCGAAGCCCTCAAGCACTCGCAGCGTTATTTCGATTACCTGATCGAGCGTGCCCAGAGTCAATTTTCCATTCGTCGTGCTGAAGGAAAGGTAAAGGCCCTTAACCACCTACTGCCGCATATCCAGCGCGTCCCCAGCCGGATTGTGCGCGACGAACTGGCCCGCGAAATCGCGCAAAAACTCGGCATCGATTCCGCCGTTCTGCGGCAGGAACTCAAGCATGCAACGGCCAACCGATCGACGGCCAGCCTCAAGGCGCCCATCGAGGCTCAAGTCACCGACGCGGAAAAGCTCCTCATTCGAGCCTTGACCTCGGCCGGCGAAATGCAGACTTCCGAAGAACACCTCTCAGCTCGCGACGGCGCCGAGGAAGTGTTCGATCCCGCCCGGCAAGCACATTTTGTCCTCAAAAACGAGCGCTTGCACATTGGATTGGCTACTGAGTCCCTGATCGAAGTCCTGCTGAACTTCTCTGGAGGAACTGCTGATGTCATGGAACTGCCGTGCCCTGATGCCGACCGAAACCTCCTGGCGGCCATCTTGATGAAAGAAGAGGAGGAACTTACTGCGGAGCGGCTGGAAGGGGCGGTCCGGGCTCTGCGGCGCATTCAGTTCAGGCATCAAATGGATAAGGTTCAGCGGGAGTTGCAGGCGGCGAAAAAGCACGAACCAGACAGGCTGCGCTTCTTGCTTCGGGAAAAAGACCGGCTCAAGAGGGCATTGATGGATCCCGGCCTGTCGGATCAAGGCCTCGTCCAAAAGCCCGCTTGACCTGCCAGCGGCTCGAACCGGCCGGGGGCAGCTTGAAACTAAATGAGCTCTTGTGCCATCTAAGTTATTAACGGCGGGCAACATAGGCGGCGGACATTCTCTTATTGGAAAGTTGCCAGTAGAGAGACACGCGTCCTGTGCTATACTTTGAAGGTTTGTGTCGGCGCTAATCCCGCCACTTCAAGTTCCCACCGCAATAAACGACGTTTCGACGTCCTTCCATGGGACGATTTGAGGATAATCCGTTTTGGCTCTTGACGACAAGTACGACGACATTAAAAAGCTGATCGATACAGGCAAGGAAAAGGGATATCTCACCTACGACCAGGTGAACGATTTAATCCCGCACGATGTGCACTCTCCTGAGGACCTCGACGATCTGCTCACGACCATTGGTACGCAAGGAATCGATGTGCTGGAGGGACCGAAGTTGCCCTCCTCCGCGCTCGATAAGAAGTTCGACGAAGACGAAGTCGGCGAGGACGTCGAACTCGACCTAACCCCCGGCGCTCTGGAAAAAACCAACGATCCCGTCCGCATGTATTTGCGCGAGATGGGCACTGTTCCCCTGCTCACCCGCGAGGGCGAAGTTGAAATCGCGAAGCGCATCGAACGCGGCCAACTTCGCGTTCTCAAGGCGCTTTCGCGCTCCCCGATCGTCATCAACGAACTTCTGGCGATGGGCGAAGACCTCAAGAAAGGGGTCCGCTCCATCAAGGAAGTGGTCACCTTCGACGAAGAAGAGATCACCGACGAGATTCTGCAGAACCGGCTGAAAGAGTTCACCGGGAAGATCGACGATTTGGCCAAGGCTTACAAGAAGGCCAATCAGCTTCTGGAGAAGTTTGCAGCCGTCTCGCAGAAGAAGCGGCCCAAGGACTATCGGCGTTATCGCATCGCGTTGGCGCGGGCCATCGTCGATGTTTCTTTGTGCGTCCGCAGGTTGGGCTTCACCAACACCGAGCGCAAGCGCCTCATCGATCGAGCCAACAAGACGGTCGACATGATGCGCTCGCTCGACCGCCAGTCGACGAACCTCGAAAAAAAAGCCGACGCGACCCGTAGCGAAGAACAACGCAAAGAATACCGGCGCCAGTCTCGCGCCATCCGCACCGAACTCGAAAAGCTCGAAGTCGAAGCCGGAGTGTCGTTCCAGGAGCTCAAGCGCACCCAGCGCGAGATCATCCAGGGCGACATGGACGCGGAGCAGGCCAAGCGGGAATTGATCGAGGCCAACCTCCGCCTGGTGGTTTCGATTGCGAAAAAGTACACCAACCGCGGCCTGCAGTTTCTCGACCTCATTCAGGAAGGCAACATCGGCCTGATGAAAGCGGTCGACAAATTCGAATACCGGCGTGGCTACAAGTTCTCTACCTACGCCACGTGGTGGATTCGGCAAGCGATTACTCGTGCCATTGCTGATCAGGCGCGTACGATTCGCATCCCGGTGCACATGATCGAAACCATCAACAAGCTGATCCGTACTTCGCGGCAGCTTGTGCAGGAACTGGGACGCGAGCCTACCTCCGAAGAAATCGCCAAGCGCATGGACATTCCGGTAGCCAAAGTGCGGAAGGTGCTCAAGATCGCGCAGGAACCGATCTCCCTCGAAACGCCGATCGGCGAAGAGGAAGATTCGCATCTGGGCGACTTCATCGAAGACCGCGCGGTTGTCTCACCAGCGGAGGCCGTGATCAACGTCAACCTGAAAGACCAAACCTCGCAGGTGCTGCGAACGCTCACTCCACGCGAGGAAAAAGTCATCAAAATGCGCTTCGGCCTGGAAGACGGCAGCGAGCACACGCTCGAAGAAGTAGGCCAGTCGTTCGCCGTAACTCGTGAACGCATCCGCCAAATCGAAGCCAAAGCGTTGCGCAAACTGCGTCATCCGTCGCGTTCGCGGAAGTTGCGCGCGTTCATGGATGGGGTAAGGGACTAAAGGCTTTTTCACCACAGAGATACAGAGTCACAGATGGAATCAGGTAAAAGGCGCAGCTTCGGTCGTGCCTTTTCCCGAATCGGCATCTCCTCCCGAAATATTTCGCCGTTAGCAGTGAAATACATTCAGGCGCGGAATACAATCGATCACGCAACAGGGTCGTTTGGAGGGTGGTGCCAGTGGGTACTGGACGACGCCTGTCACGCGTTCGAGTGGCTTTCAGCCACTAGGGTTCGATTCCCTCACCCTCTGACGTCACTCGAACCTCGAATTTGCGCTTGACATGATCGTGCGGTTTGTTACCATTAACTGGACAGGCGTCGTTCAGTACGATTCAAAGCCCCGAGGCAATATCGGGGCTTTTGCTTTTGGTGTGACCCGGGTCCACAGAAGGGACGTGTGGCGCCGGGGTTATAAGTTCTGCGACTTCGTGTAACCGGGAGAGCGCGCGGGAAGGCCCTCTCTGGGCACCCATCCGGGCCAGGAACCCGCAAGCATATCTATCAGAAACTTGAATCGCTGTGCTAGGTCATGAATTCGGCTCGACTGTGAAACCTCAATTGTCGTTTTCCGTATCCATCCCTCCGTCTCGTCCGGACGCCTTGACATTGCAACGTAGAAGGCGAGCACTTCCCGCCACCAGTCTTCGCCCGACAGGAAATTTCTTTACGTACGCAGTGCGCAGAATCCAAGTACGAGAAATATCTTGAGGCATGGGATCTGCTGCTGCGGCCCGAGTTTAACGGAGACATTCAGGCCTGCACGGAGGAATTTCCGGCGCTAACGGGCGGGTATGAGTCGGATGACGTATGCCAAGTGGGAGGATTGATCGCGGTCGCCCGCTGCGTCGAGCCCAACGTAGTTTCCTCGAGTTATTGAACGGGACTTATTACCACAGGGCCACAGAGAAAATCAAACTTGCAAGGTACGGCTTCGGCCGTGCCTTTGTTACTTTGGGTGGACTCGAAGCACAGGGAATTCTGCAGACGCGGGTCAGTTGCACGAGCGTACAAGTCCTTGCGTTTACGTTGACTTGTACTCAATATTTTGCAAGACTGATTGAACACTAGAGTGGATTCGCTCTGACTTCTCGTGTTCGGCCGGGGTGTTCCATCGCATATGGAATTATTACTCAATCTTCTTTGGCTGACTTTGGCGTTGCCCGCCATCTGGATGTGGCGCAACGAATCGGTCTGCATCCAGAGTGGCCGGCATTTCGACCGGATTCGCCCCTTTGTGCTCTTCGGTTGCGTTTTGATGCTCCTGTTCCCCGTGGTTTCGGCCACGGATGACCTGCACGCGATGCGGCAGGAAATAGAAGAATCCAGCCCGTCGAAGCGCGTAGTGAAGCAAGCGGTGGTCGATAAATCCCTAACAGGGATAAGCACGGCCAGCGCTCTGGCGGCTTTGATTTCTCCCGCATGGTTTTGTCCCAGCTGCGAAGCTTGCGGACAGGTTTTGGTATTCTCGGTCCTCCTACCTCAACAAGCGCAATTTAATGAATGCGCCTCTCGTGCCCCGCCATTATCCCTCGGCGAGGAAGTTTAATTCGCCGTCTGATCTGCGGCGAAATATCCCGGTTCGAAGTGATCCTTGTGTGTTGACGTCGATGTTTTGCTAGGGCCTATCTGTTGCCCGCATGGAATGATTATGAGTATCCGATGAACCAGACGCTTTGGCGTTATTCCGCGCTTTTTCTGCTGCTCGCTTGCGGCCTGAAGGCTGGCGCGCAGCAGGCTTTGACCTGGGAACAGGTGCGCGCGCGGTTCGAGCAGAGCAATCCTACACTGCTGGCAGACACGTTGAATATTGAGGAATCGAAGGCTGAGGAGATCACCGCTTTCCTTCGTCCGAACCCGACGTTCTCTCTGTCAGCCGACGGCACTCAAATCGCTCCAAGTCAAGGCGTCTGGAAACCATTCGCCGGCACGTTTGAGACGCCCAGCCTTAGCTATCTGCACGAGCGGCAGCACAAACGTGAACTGCGCCGCGAGAGCCAGCAAAAGGCGACCTTGATTGCCGAATCGAATCATGCCGACCTGGAGAGAACGCTGCTCTTCAACTTGCGCGGTGCGTTTGTGTCCACCATGCAAGCGAAAGCCGTGCTCCAGCTGGCAAAAGACGACCTTGCTTACTACGACCACGTCCTCGAGATCAGCAGAAGTCGATTTCAAGCCGGGGACATCGCGCAAATCGACCTCGATCGATTGGAACTGCAGCGGGTGCAGTACGAATCGGACGTGCAAACCGCCGACGTCAATCTGCGCACCGCGAAGATCCAGTTGCTCACGCTACTGAACGATCGAACTCCGATTGAACAATTCGATGTCGTCGGAACATTTGATTTCAACGACCAACTTATCCCTCGGGAAGAGTTTCGGAAGATCGCTCTGGATACGCGGCCCGATCTAAAAGCGGCTGTGGAAGCCATCGATAAAGCTAAGACCGATCACCGGCTGGCGGTTGCGAATGGTTCCACTGATCCCACGTTCAGCGTGTGGTATACGCACAACTCTTCGACCAATAACCCATTCGCCTTTAATACTGTCGGGGTCAGTATCAGCATTCCATTGCGCATCTTCGACCGTAACCAGGGAGAGAAACTGCGCACCCAACTCGATATAACCCGCAACGAGAAATTGCGCGACGCCGCCGAAGCCGGTGTGCTGAGTGACGTCGATTCCGGCTACGCCACCCTTGCCAGCAATCTCACTCTGTTGCGGCCCTACAAGGCCAAGTACCTCCAGCAGTCAGTACGGGTGCGGGACACGATTTTCTTTTCTTATCAAAACGGCGGGGCTTCCTTGCTGGATTATCTGAACGCACAATCGGAGTATCGCAGCGTGCAGTTGAACTACGTGAATCTGGTCGGCTCTTACTTGACGGCAGCGGCTCAATTGAATCAGGCCGTGGGCCGGGAGGTGATCCCATGAAAATTCGATTTCCTGGCCTGACGCTGGGGGCCATTCTTTGCTTGCCCTTGAGCTTACTGTTGCTTGCTTGCGGCGAAACCAAAGCAGACCCCAAGGCCGAGGCTCCGCCTCCAGCAACCGTCGTACCCGATCTGGATGCCAACAACTTCAAGGTGGATCACCCCGAGCAGTTTCCATTGGTGGCGGCCATTGAATACAAAGCTGCGCCCGCTCTGAATGTGACTGGCGTGATCCAGCCGGATATAGCTCGCGCCGTACCGGTGGTTTCGCTAGCGGCGGGTCGAGTGGTCGAAGTCAAGGCCAGGCTTGGCGATGTGGTACAGAAAGGTCAGCTGTTGTTAAGAGTCCAGAGCAACGATGTTTCCGGCGCTTACCAGATATATCGAAAGGCCGTGAACGATGAACTGCTGGCACGGCTGCAGCTTCAGAGGGCCCAACTCCTCTACGACAAAGGTGCTGTCGCTAAGAGCGCCCTCGAACAAGCTGAAGACGTCGCACAAAACGCCAAAGCCGATCTCGATGCCGCCACCGAGCAGTTGCGCCTTCTCGGCATAGATCGGGATCATCCTTCGGGCATCGTCGACGTTAAAGCGCCCATATCAGGAGTGATCACGGATCAGCAGATTACCAACGCAGGGGGGGTGCAGGGTCTGTCTGGCCCCAATCCGTTTACCATCTCTGATCTTTCCTATGTGTGGATCATCTGCGATGTTTACGAGAATGATCTCGACGTCGTGCACGTCGACGAGTACGCGGATATCCACTTGAATGCGTATCCCAATAAGGTCTTGAAAGGTCGGATCGATAACATCCTGCCGATTCTCGATCCCAATATCCGCACTGCGAAGGTTCGAATCGAAGTCCCTAACCCTGGGATGATGCGGGTGGGGATGTTCGTTACCGCGACCTTCTACGGGAAGCAACCCGAAACGCGGGCTGCGGTTCCGGCTACCGCAATTCTGCATTTGCATGATCGCGACTGGGTTTACCTGCCGATCGGCGCCGGACATTTCAAGCGGCTCGAAGTAGTCGCGGGAAAGATGCTTCCCAACAACCGGCAAGAGGTTATTTCAGGAATTAAACCGGGAGATCAAGTGGTTTCGAATGCTCTGGTTCTGCAAAATACCGTGGAGCAATAAATGATTCGCCGAGTCGTTGACTTTGCGCTCAGCAATCGCCTGCTCGTTCTGGCCTTCGCCCTGCTGCTTTTTGCTGGGGGCGTCGTCGCTTTTCGACACCTGCCCATTGAGGCGTATCCCGACGTTGCCGACAACTACGTTGAAGTCATCACTCAATGGCCAGGAATTTCGGCGGAACAAATCGAGCAGCAGGTCACGATCCCGCTCGAAATCGTAATGAACGGCATCCCGCATGTCGTGCATCAGCGCTCGTTCTCCCTCTTCGGACTCTCGGACCTCAAGCTGATCTTTGACGACGAATCGGACAACGATTGGAACCGTGAGCGGGTTCTGGAGAGATTGAGCCAAGTTACTCTGCCGCCGGGTGTAGTCCCACAAATGGGAACCGACTGGAGCCCGGTCGGTCAGATCTATTTCTTCACCCTGCGCAGTACCAACCCGGCATATGACCCGATGGAGTTAAAGTCAATTGAAGATTGGGTCATCGAAAAGAGTTTCAAAGCTGTGCCCGACATCGTCGATGTCGCCAGCTTCGGCGGTCCCACTCGCGAATACCAGGTTCGCGTCGACCCGAACAAGCTCGTCGCCTATGGTCTGAGCCTGGCCCAAATCGAGCAACAACTAACAAACAACAATCAAAACGCAGGCGGAAGCTTCATCCAAGAGGGCCTGCAGCAGATCAACGTCCGCTCCGTTGGATTGGTCGACCGTGCCCAAGACATCGCAGAGACGGTCATCCTGACTAAAAATGGCACGCCGCTGCGCGTGAAAGATATCGCGGTCGTTTCCCAAGGTCCAAAGATTCGCCTCGGCCAGTTTGCCAGAGCCATTCACCGCGAAGACGGGAAGATCGTCGATAACGACGACGTAGTGTCAGGTATCGTACTGTTGCGAAAAGGCGCAGCTGCAGATACGGCCCTGCAAGGCGTCCACCAAAAAGTGGAGGAACTCAACAATCACATTCTGCCGCCCGGTGTGAAGGTAGTTCCATTCATCGATCGCAGTGACCTGGTTCACTTCACCAGTCACACAGTTCTCCACAACCTCACCGAAGGAATGATCCTTGTTTCGATCATTCTGTTTCTCTTTCTCGGCAATGTCCGAGGCGCGCTGATCGTCGCTGCAACCATTCCCTTCTCTCTATTGTTCGCGTCCATCTGTTTGGACCTGAGACACATTCCTGCAAATCTCCTATCTCTCGGTGCCTTGGATTTTGGCATGGTGGTCGACGGCGCGGTGGTGATGGTCGAAAACATCGTACGCCATTTAGGGCGGAAAAACGGTACCTCCAAAACGCCAGCCGAGCAAATCAGCGACGCCTCCCATGAAGTCCAACGCCCAGTGTTCTACGCGATCGCCATCATTATTACTGCTTATCTGCCAATCTTCACGCTGCAGCGCGTCGAGGGCCGGCTTTTTCATCCCATGGCTTGGACCGTTGCCTTTGCGCTGCTGGGTGCGCTGCTGTTTTCGATCTTGATCGCACCTGTGCTGGCAAGTTTTGCTTTCGCCAAGGGAGCGCACGAATGGCACAACCCAGTCATGAACTTCGTGATTGAGTGCTATCGCACTGCGGTTCGATGGGCTATTCGGCATCGTGCGATCACAGTCGGGGTGGTTGTCTTCTTAGTCGCTGTGGCGGGCTACCTCGCCTTCGGCGGGGCTATCGGTTCTGAGTTCCTACCCCACCTGGATGAGGGCGCGCTGTGGGTGCGGGGCACGCTCGCGCCCAGCACCGGACCCGATGAAGGTATCCGAGTCGCCAATCAGGCCAGAGTGGTGCTTTGCTCCTTCCCCGAGGTCCCGCAATGTACCAGCCAGGTCGGGCGTCCGGATGACGGGACGGATACAACGGGATTTTTTAACGCCGAATTCTTCGTTGACCTCAAACCAAAAGAAGATTGGCGTCCGGTCTTTCACCAGGACAAGGATGAGTTGATCGCCGCCATGAATCGCGAACTCGACAAAATCCCCGGCGTCGTTTGGGGTTTCTCTCAGCCGATCGAAGACAACATGGAAGAGGCCGTCAGTGGAGTGAAAGGCGCGCTGGCCACGAAGATCTACGGCGATGACTTGAGACTTCTGGAAGAGAAAGCGGACGAAATCGTAAGCATCATGCGCGGAGTGAAAGGGGTCGAGGATCTCGGGGTCTTCCGCGTTCTTGGCCAGCCCAATCTCAACATTGCTGTGGACCGTGAGCAGGCCGCTCGTTACCAGATCAATGTCTCGGACGTACAGGATGCGGTCCAGACCGCGGTTGGAGGCAGCGCGCTTACCCAGGTACTCAAGGGCGAGGCCCGATACGATTTGGTCATGCGCTACCTGCCTCAATACCGGGATACAAAGGAAGCGATCGAACGGATTCGCTTGCTGTCGCCCACCGGAGAGCGCGTATCGCTGGCGCAGCTCTGCAAGATCAGCGTGACCGATGGAGCTTCGGAAGTGTATCGCGAAGGCAATCGGCGTTATGTTGCCATCAAATATAGCGTCCGCGGTCGCGACCTCGGCAGTACGGTGGAAGAGGCGATCAAAAAAGTCAATGACCAGGTCAAATTGCCTACCGGATACGCCCTTGATTGGGAAGGAGAATATGCCAGCCAGAAGAGAGCCAATGAGCGGCTGCTCATCGTACTCCCCATTACCATCCTCATCATCTTCATCCTCCTGTACACGATGTTCAAATCCTTCAAATGGGCACTGTTGATTATGGCTAATATCGCCATCGCACCGATTGGCGGCCTGCTCGCTCTTCTTATCACCGGCACCAACTTCAGCGTTTCCTCGGGCGTCGGCTTCCTCGCGCTGTTCGGTGTTTCCGTGCAGACCGGCGTCATCATGCTCGAGTACATTAACCAGCTTCGAGCGCGGCGATTTTCCATCGAGGATGCCGCAGTTGAAGGCGCCGTGCTGAGACTGCGGCCCATCATGATGACAATGCTGGTGGCGACCCTGGGGCTGCTGCCTGCAGCTCTTTCGCACGCCATTGGCTCTGACTCTCAGCGTCCGTTCGCCATCGTGATCGTTGGAGGTCTGATCGCAGCTCTCCTCATAAGCGTCTTTCTGCTGCCAACGCTTTATGTGTGGGTAGCTCGCGAACGCGACGTGCTGCCCATGGCCGAAGAAGGATTCGAGGTAGGCGAGCACGTGGATTAGGTGGATTGTTTTCCATTTTTCCTGCGCTTTCCACAAGGAAGTTCCGTCCTCCACAGTTTGTGCACAATTGTGCAACGATTTTCTGTTGCGGTCGTTTCGTTCCTGGAGCAAAGTATCGCCAGTGCAAACGTGAGATGTCTTGAGCGCTACGGATTGCGGTAGAGCGGGCGTTTCCGGCGGTTCTCGAGGGTGAACTGCCGGAGGGGTTCCTGAATGCGTCATGGCGCGTTGGGATAACCTTGGCGTTGCGGCCTCCTCGCAGAGTTCTCCTCGCTGGAAGGACTGAGCCGTCAGCTTGAGCAATCTGTCGGAGGCGCGAGGGACATTCACAAGCAATGCGGCTCGGGTGGCTGGCCTGGGCCGCATTTTATTGTTGCCGCCCAAAATCGTCGCCACGGATTACGCGGATCATATGTTGGATCAGTTTCACGGTTACTTGATCCCTTTACCGATTGTCATGCCGAAGCGAAGCGAGGGAGGCATCGGCGATTGATCTTCGCTTTTGTTTCACCTATACTCCCCGAATGACGCAGCGTCACAGAATTCACTGTTTACCGCGCAACTTGGCAACCAAAATTATTTCAGTTTATTCTTCGTTTTCCGAAGACTGCACTTCGCATTCACAACTCGCTCATGAGAGTATCGCTCTCGCCTTCTTAGACAAGACAATTTTTCCTGACAATACCTTCGACCTTGGCAACCACTGACTACAATCTCGCGCACACCCTCCCGGCGAACGTCGAAGCCGAGCGCTCCATCCTGGGCGCGATCATGCTCGACAACCTTGCCTACAACGAAGCCGCCGAGCATCTGAAGCCGGAGGACTTCTCGCTCGACTCTCATCGCCGCATCTTCACCCGGATGGTCGATCTGGCCGAATCTTCGCGCCCGATCGACATGATCACGCTGGTGGAAGAACTGGATCGACGCAAAGAACTGGAGGCCATTGGCGACGTTGGCTATGTTTCCGGGTTGGTGGACGGGGTTCCCGACCGGCCGAGCATTGAGCACTACATCAAAATCGTCCGTGACAAGGCGCTGCTGCGTGGCCTGATTCACGCCGCCAACGCCGCCATCGTGCGAGCCTCAGACCAAAGCGATCCCGCCGAGGAAATCCTGAATGACGCCGAAGCCGCCATCTTCCAGCTTTCCGAAAAACGCATTGGCCGCGGCTTCATGGGCGTGCAGGAGATTGTCAAAGAATCCTTCGGCTCGGTGGATGCGCTGCTGCAGCGGGGCCAGCGCATTACTGGCCTGGCTACGCACTACACCGATCTGGACGAGATGACCAGCGGCTTCCAGCGCTCCGATCTGATCATTATCGCCGCCCGCCCCTCGATGGGAAAAACCGCGTTCGCCATGAACATCGCCGAGAACGCATCCATTGAGGATCAGAAAGTTGTTGGTATGTTCTCGCTTGAAATGTCGCGTGAGGCTTTGCTGTTGCGCCTGTTGTGTTCGCGTGCTCGGGTGGACTCGCACAAGATGCGTACCGGTTCACTGTGGCGCGACGACATGACCAAAGTTGTTCACGCCATGGAGCAACTGGCACACGCCCCGATTTTCATCGACGACACACCCGGCATCGCGCTGAGTGAGATGCGAGCCAAGGCGCGGCGTTTGCAACAATCACAAGGCAAGCTTGACTTGTTGATCGTGGACTACCTGCAACTCATGTCAGGCGGAGGCCGGCGTTATGAGAACCGCACCCAGGAAGTCTCCGCAATCTCGCGCGGCTTAAAGGCATTGGCCAAGGAGTTGGCGGTGCCGGTAGTTGCACTCTCCCAGTTGAGCCGCGCGCCCGAAAGCCGAGGTGGAGACCATCGTCCACAGCTTTCCGACCTACGCGAATCGGGCTCCATTGAGCAGGACGCGGATGTCGTCGCCTTCATCTTCCGCGAAGAGGTCTACAAGCAGGACGATCCCGACCTGCAAGGCAAGGCGGAACTGATCATCGCCAAGCAGCGCAATGGCCCGACCGGCAGGGTAAATCTGGCATTTTTGAAGAATTCAACCCGATTCGAATCGATGCTCGCCGATGGAATGGCACCACCGGAATAGCATGTTCACCCATCACCAAAACGGATTCCGAAGGCTGTGGAAAGGCTGTGGAATCGTGCATGTCAGGATTTGCGTCTGCGCGCGCAGACTTGAGCCTCCATTTTAATGGAATTGGCGGGAAAACCTTAAATCCTTCCATCCCATGATGTTATCGCTTTTCGCGGAGGTTCGAGCAGGCCAATCAGGAGTGAGTTGAAGATTTCATGCAACCTTTGAGATTTGCACATTTCGGGGTCCGCGTCAATAGCGCTCGATTGGCGCGCAGTCGTCCCAACCTCCAGTTGGACCCCAGCGCTTTGCACAAGTGATGCTACTTGGTGGCTGGGACCGGAGGTGCGTCCTTGGCAGTTTCCGGGTTGGTCGCGCTGTCAACCCAGGCCGTGTACCAAAGATTTAAGAGCATCTGAGACCCTGCGGCCAATCTGTGAGTCGTGAAGTCGAAAGCCTCGGGCGAGCCTTTGCCGGTAAAGCCGCCCGCTTTCTCGATGACATAGACTTTCTCAACCTGCCGATTCGATTCCCTCAGGTAATCGACGTAACCTGCGAACGGGTCGGCTAGACGCTCGGGCGCATGCACAAATCTGGCAAAGTCTTTGGCTGTTATGTTCTGAGCCACATAAGTGGTTTCAAACTTAGCGTGAATTCCGTGCTCGGTGGTGTATCCGTTCGGGTTCGGTCCAACCCACCCGTTGTAGTGAATGGTGGTGTGGAGTGGTTGAGAGCCATCTGCCACGTAGTGCCCAAGCCAGCCGGCATAAAAAACTATGGCGTGTTCCACGGCAGTGGTCGGCTGATGCAGTTCACGCCGATGTCGGTATTCCCGGAAAGCCGCCTTTAGCCGGCCAAAAACTTCCATCGTGATGTAAGGCTGAAGTCCGACTCGCTCCGGAAGGTAGTCGTCCGGATGGTCCGCCGTCGCCGCCCGCTTCTCGTAAAGTTTGCGGTAAAACTCATACCGGCCTGGCGGCAGCGGATCAAGCCACCCGACCCGCTCAAGATCGATATAGTGGTCCGGCTCCTGGGCATTCTTAAGGGCGTACTCCGAGGGACTGCGCCACCGGTCGGGCTCGGGGCCAAGGTAGCTGAGCTCCGCAACCGCACGCCGCAAGAATCGGGGCATCTCAGTCGGGATTCTCTCGGCAGCAACGCGATTTACATATTCGTGCCCCTCATTGCCCCAGCCAAAAACATTCACGCTCTGGAGCCAGATCAGGGCCACCAGCGCGCTGCTGATGAGCTTCCTTCCGAATGTGGATGGCTTTAGTTTAATCAAGTTCCAACCAAACGGCTTCTAACCGAAACAGATCTCCGCTCAGAACTCCAGATGCAGCGCCATCTGAATGAAGCGCGGGCTTCCGATAGTGTGTGTGAGCGAGCCCAAATGCCCAATCGGGGGAATTGCATATCCTATCGTCGAGCAGGAGAAACTAGGAGAAGGAGGGTTGCAGAAAGCGTTGAAATCGACGCTATTATTGGGAATATCGAAGCTCGGATGATTGAAGATATTGTAGGCATTCACATCGTACCTCAGTGCAAATCGTTCCGTCATCTTGAAATTCTTGAAGGCGCCGAAATCGAAACGGTTCTGGAAGGGGCCGCGGAAGATGTTGCGCCCTCCCTTGGTATAACCGTTCTCGAACGTATCGCAGGTGTTTGTCGCCACATCGCACGGCGGAACACCATTTGTCCCCGGCGCGAAGGCGGGGACTGGACCGAACGCCAAAGGATTCAAAACCGGTTTAGTTCCATCGATGCCCGTCGTGCCTTGAAGGTATGGGTTGGTCGCGGTGGCCCCAACCCCGCCAACAGGGACAATGGGATTAGTGGTCAGGTCCTGGCCCCCGCCCCAATAGATGCTGGCGACGCCTCCGCTGTAGTCAATCACGCTATAGGGTTGGCCGCTCTGCAGGACCGTGATCCCATTAAATCCCCATCCGTTGACCACCTGCTTGACCCATCCGCTGGCGTTGACCATGGTCGGGAGTTCGTAGTGGTAACTCACGGTGAAAACGTGGGTACGGTCAAAGTCGGAGTTGCCGTAAGACGACCGCGGATTGTTGGGGTCGTTGCCACTGTAAAAAAGTCCCAGGCCGCTCTGCTCATCGAGAGTGTGGGAATAGGTGTAGGAACCCGTCACCTGCAGGCCGTGGCTGAATCGCTTATTCACCCCAATTTGCAAGGCGTTGTAGTTAGCAACGCCTACCGCCCGGTTGAAATCTGAATTTGGATCGTACCCGATATAAGGTGCACGCAGGGCGGCATTGCCTGTTCCCACACCCACTACCAGCGCGTTCACATTTTCCGCCGGCAAAATTAGCGGTCCTGCTTGCAAATTCGCTTCAGTGCACGGGAAAATCGGAAAACAATTCATATTGAACCCGTATGAGTAATTTTGCTGGAACGGGCCACCGGCGAGCAGAGGATTCTGCGGCGTGGCGATGCGCGCCTGGTTGAAAGGCAACGGGATCGTTTCGTGCACTCCATGATTACCCACGTAGCCTAGCGTCATGAGCAGCGTATTGCGTGGCTGCCACTGCAGGTCCAAGGTCCAGTTTTCTGAATACGGGAGTGTGTTTTTAGGGTCATAGCCTCCGAAGTATAGCGGGCTGCAACCGGAGGTCAGGTTATTAGCGGCGCAGTACGGGGTCGTCTGATTGATGAGATTGGCCGCGTTTGGCAGCAGGCCTTGGATGCCAGACAGATTTGCAGGAGGCGGCGGAGGCGGTGTTGTGCCGAAGGGAACTGCGAAGGTCGCATTCTGGACCGCGTAAAATGGCACGACAAAAGGTTCTTCGACGGTGACGCCGAACGGACCGCTGATCCCGCCACCCGCGGGCGGAGAAAACTCGGTGAAATATTCGCCCCGATCATAGTACATGCCGAACCCTGCGCGCACCACCACGTTCTTTACAAACGAGGGGTTGTACGCCAGCCCAACGCGGGGAGCAAAGCCCCATTGCCTGCCGGTCAAGGTCGAATCGCTCACACCTTTCGTCCCATAGGTTTTATTGTTTCCCGCTACCACCAGCCCAATGTTGGTAATCGTGTCGCTGGCTACGTTGTAGGAGTAATTCTGCGGATAGAAGTTCGACAACAGTCCATTGATTTCATCGAGTGGGCCATCCCAATCCCATCGCAGTCCGGCATCGAGAGTCAAGTTTGACTTGATCCGAATCTTGTCTTGCACATACGCCCCCACCTGCTTGGACCGGTAGTGGCGACTGGTAGGGCCAACTATGAGCTCTGAGGGAGGTTGGCCATTGCAGGGATTGTTCGGGCTGCAGACCTGCCCTAGCAAAAAGCCGGGGAAATCGGCAAAGTTCAGGGTAGCCAGTTGTTCGTTTCTATTGATTATGTTGAGCTGCGTGTAGTCAAAGTTAAATCCGGTCGATAGGCTGTGACGACCGCGAACCCATTGCAGGCTGCTGGCCCATTCGAAATTGTTTTGAAACATCCCCGTATTCGCGAAGCTGCTGGCAGGGCCTATGTATGTTTGGTTGAAAAGGCCGTCCGCGTTATGGATGTTGATTGAGGGAAACAGGCTCTTCCCCATTAAGTTGACGCCAATGCTTGAGGGAGAAATGAATTGGCTCTGAGCGGAATAAGCCAGTTCGCGAATAAAGCCAAAGCGCTGTTCCCAGGTCAGATTGGGGGTCATCGCGGTGGTATTGTCGAGGGAAATCGCCTGGCTTCCTGCATGTAGGGTCTGTGGGAAACCGAGAAGGTTGCTATTGGCGAAGGGAGTCGTGTTGGGATCACTCTGATAGTAGTACTTTGCTGCCAGCCGATCCTTGGCGCTGAAAAGGTAATCGATGTTGCCGTTCGCCTGATTCGCTCGAAAAAACGAACTGCCACCTTGTACGACTGCATCGGACATTTGGTTTTGCAAATTGGCTAGCTGGGTGCCGGTAGCGGCGTTTGGCATCCAAAGGCTGCCGTTTGGCGCCTTCTGCTGCATGATGGCCAACGCCTGCGGCGTGATCTGGCCCGGTTGGATATTCAGACACGCAGGATTCGTGCCGGTTCCGCAATTAGGGGCGCTGAAAACACTATTCGCCAATTTAGCCAGCGTCGGGGCACTGCGGTCGCTGGTCAAGCCTGGGGGAACCGCTACCAGAGAAATGGACAACAGTTGATCGTCAGTACGCAGTCCCTGGTAAGAGGCAAAATAAAAGAGCTTGTCCTTCTTGATGGGCCCGCCCACATAGCCTCCAAAAACTTCGCGATGCATGGGCGGCCGGGGTAGTTCGTTGAAGTTGTAGAACCACTGGTTGGCATTCCACTTGGAAGTCTGGTAGTAGTCATAGGCTCCGCCATGAATGGCATTGGTGCCTGATTTGGTCGTCAATTCAATGTGCGCGCCGCTGTTGGCGCCCTGCGATGCATCGTACATCGCGGAATTCACTTGCAACTCCTGAATTGTCTCCGGCGGCGGGCTGGGCAAAGCCTGGCCGATCGCGCCGTATACGGATGTGCTGGTCACGATCTCGCCACTCGGATTATTTGAGCCGTTGCCCGCTTCCCCAATATTTACGGCCACGCGGCCCGACGTAACTTGGCTGGTTGATTTGCCGTTGAAAATATTGTTCCCGTAGACTCCGTTAATCGTGAAGCTGTTGCTGGTGTCACGCTGTCCGTCCGCCCAGATAGCCTGGTTGCCCAGGCCGGCGTTGGTTCCCGCGCTATTAAGAAAGTCGGCGTTGACTCCGGGGCTCAGAATGGCAGCCTGGGTAAAGCTGCCGGTACCCAGCGGTATTTCTGCGATTTGCTTATCGTCAAGAGTGTAGCCGGTTGTCGTGTCCGTCACGTTAAGCAAAGGCGTGGCCGTGACTGTGACCGACTCGAATTGGTGTCCGGGCTGCAGCCTTGCGTGCACTGTGGCCGTGCGGTCGCCCTGAACCAGAATTTGGGGAAAGATAGCCGTCTGGAATCCCTGCTTGCTGAATGAGACTTCGTAGGTGCCGATGGGAAGATCAGCAGCACTGAATGAGCCGTCGCTTTTCGACTCCGCCGTGACTTGGAGGTTGGTGGCAATGTTGCGAATCTTGATCGCAGCCTGCTGCACCACAGCTCCGCTGACGTCCGTGACCGTACCGTTCAGCGAACCTAGCGTCTGCTGACCACTTGCCAGCGGCGACAAAAACGCGGAAGTCAGCACACCAGCTAGAACCAGAGTAAACACCTTGGAGGGACAGAGGGCAATCAACCAGCGATTAGAGATCATGGGACAAGCCTCCGCAATGGGAACTGGTCTTATAGCACAGCCACGTTACATTCCCGCTAAGAAATTCGGGATGAGGCGCTGTGGAAAACTAGGCAGTAAGGTCAGGCCTCCTAGGAGCTGGGAAAATGGATACGTCACCGATTGTCCGACCTCAGCCGGCATCCTTTCCTGACTTTTATCCGGGGCCAGAAGTACGTTTGGCTTCGTGAAGATTAATATGAATGTGGTGCATCCAATTCGTAAAGGACAAAGCTGACTATGAAAATTGCGAATGACGTCACCGAACTGATTGGTAATACACCGTTGGTCCGGCTTAACAAAGTGACAGAAGGCTGTGTCGCCCAGGTGGTGGCGAAACTGGAGGCATCGAATCCCTGCGCCAGCGTAAAGGATCGCATTGGCGTCAGCATGATCACCGAGGCTGAACGGTCGGGGAAAATTCAGCCCGGCAAAACCGTTCTGATCGAACCCACCAGTGGCAACACCGGCATAGGCCTGGCTTTCGTGGCGGCTGCCAGAGGCTACAAACTCATTCTCACCATGCCCGAAACCATGAGCCTGGAGCGGCGCGTGCTGCTGCTGGCGTTTGGTGCGGAGATTGTCCTCACTCCCGGTCCCAACGGAATGAAGGGCGCGATCGCCAAAGCCGAAGAAATTCTCGCCAAGACCCCGAATGGTTTCATGCCCCAGCAGTTCGACAACCCGGCCAATCCCAAAATCCACTTCGAAACCACCGGACCCGAGATTTGGAATGACACCGATGGCAAGGCCGATATTCTGATCTCCGGCGTAGGCACGGGCGGGACCATCACGGGCGTCTGCCAATACATCAAGCCCAAGAAGCCTTCCTTTAAGGCCGTCGCTGTCGAACCCACGGACAGCCCAGTGCTCTCCGGCGGAAAGCCCTCGCCGCACAAGATCCAGGGCATTGGCGCCGGATTTGTCCCCAGCATTCTCCGCCGGGACTACATCGACGAAGTCATCACGGTTACGAATGATGAAGCCGTCAACATGGCCCGCCGGCTTGCCAAAGAAGAGGGTCTTCTGGTGGGTATCTCATCGGGAGCCGCCGTGGTTGCCGCGCTCAAAGTCGCAAGCCGCAACGAAAACGCGGGCAAGCTGATCGTGGTTGTTTTACCGGATTTCGGCGAGCGCTACTTGACGAGTGTTCTGTTTGATTCGCTGCGCAATCAGGCGCTGCAGATCCCAACCGCAGCGATTGCAGCTTGATTCATGGGTCTCGCAGCCTCAATTCGCGAAGACATGGCCACCGTGCTCGAGCGCGACCCCGCGGCCAGGTCGCGCCTGGAAGTTCTCTTGTGCTACTCGGGCCTGCATGCGGTGTGGTTCTACCGCATCAATCACGGGCTGTGGAATCGTGGATTTCTCCTCCTGGCCCGATGGCTCTCGCAAGTGGCGCGCTTCCTCACTGGAATCGAAATCCATCCTGGAGCCCAGATCGCCAGACGGCTGTTCATTGATCACGGGGTGGGCGTCGTCATCGGCGAAACCGCCATCGTGGGTAACGACGTGACCCTGTATCAGGGCGTAACACTAGGCGGCACCGGCAAGGAGCACGGAAAACGCCACCCCACCATCGAAGATGAGGTGGTGATCGGTGGTGGAGCGAAGGTTCTCGGCAATATTACAGTAGGACGGAACTGCCGCATCGGCGCCGGCTCAGTCGTGCTGCGGAATGTGCCGGAGAATTCCACCGTCGTCGGTGTCCCCGGCCACATCATCTTCCGCAACGGCGAACGAGTCGTCATCACTGATCCTAAGCAAATTAACGACCCGCTCTCCGAGGCGCTGGCCGCGGTCGCGACCGAAGTGAACAAGTTGCGCGACCGTGTGCAACAACTCGAAGGCTCGCACCTCCCAAGTGAACCGCTCTCCGCCTCTCTGCAGAGAATCATCGAAGACATCGATTACCAGATTTGAGTTTGGCAGCCCCACCTGCGGCAAAATGAAAAAGCCGCCCGGACAGCGACGACATCGTGTTTGTTGTGATTCGTGGCGCTCCGGAATCAATACGGCTTCGGTGGCTTCCTTAGCACCAGGCTTCTGCCAAACTTGGTCGCGTCGATGGAGGTCTTGTAGCGCAGCGCATCACAACCGATTGATCACCGAGGCCACGTAGCCCGCTCCAAAGCCATTGTCGATGTTCACCACGCTTACATTCGAAGCGCAGGAATTCATCATCCCCAGTAAAGCAGCGACTCCCTTAAACGCCGCACCATAGCCCACGCTGGTAGGAACCGCAATCACCGGAACCCCGACCAGCCCGCCGACCACGCTGGGCAGCGCGCCTTCCATCCCCGCACAAACAATGATCACGCGCGCCCGCGTCAAGGTCCCGCGATTCGCCAGCAAGCGATGAATGCCGGCCACGCCCACGTCATACAGATGTTCAACCTCATTCCCCATAATCTCCGCGGTGACAACGGCTTCCTCCGCTACCGGAATGTCGCTGGTCCCCGCCGAAACCACGGCGATAATTCCCTTGCCATATTTCTTGTTGTCGCGTTGCAAAACAATTGCCCGCGCAAGGGCGTGGTACTTCGCCCTCTTTACTTTTTTCTTAACCGCGGCGAACTGTTCTTTGCTCGCCCGGGTCGCCAGAACATTTCCCTCATGCTGCGCCAGCCGCGAGAAAATCTGCCCTATCTGGGCCGGGGTCTTCCCCTGCCCAAAGATAACCTCAGGCATGCCAACGCGCAGCACGCGATGGTGGTCTACTTTAGCGAATCCCAGGTCTTCAAACGGCAAATGCCGCAACTGATCCACGGCCTCGTCCGGAGAAAGCCTCCCGCCACGAACCTGCTCGAAAAGTTTGCGAATGGATTCAGAGTTCATGTAGGCGCGGGCGTCCACATCCGTGCATTACCCGCTTGAATTTCAGCGCCTCCTAGAGTAACACCCGACGCCGAAGACTCGCCCGCATGCAGCGCGATCCCACCTTTAAATTGCTAAAATAAAACTAACAACGATGACTGCAGAATTTTTCGCAACCCCGTCCGAATTGCGCGCCTGGCTCGCCCGGCACCAGGACAGGGCCAGCGAGGTATGGATCGGGTTCTACAAAAAGAAATCAGGAAAACCGAGTATCACGTGGCCGGAGGCGGTGGATGTCGCGCTGTGCTTTGGCTGGATTGATGGGGTCAGAAAAAGCATCAACGAGACTAGCTACGCCATCCGGCTAACCCCGCGAAAGCCACGAAGCACCTGGAGTGCGATCAATATTAAGAAAGCACAAGAGCTAATAAAGCTCGGGTTGATGCACTCCTCCGGGCTCCAAGCCTTTCAGTCGCGCGCGAAGGAAAGATCCGCAATTTATTCTACGAACAAAGACAGAAGGTCAAGCTTGATCCCGCGTACGAAAAAAAGTTGCGTACAAGCAAGAAAGCGTACGAATTTTTCCAGGCACAACCCCCTTGGTATCAGAGAACATCCATCTTTTGGGTGATGAGCGCAAAAAAAGAAGAGACCAGACTCAAGCGCTTGGCGACACTGATTCAATGCTCAAGAGAGGGTCGATCCATCAAGCCGCTGACCCGCCCCGGTCTTAGCGGGCCTGGCGTGAGTGAGAAACTATCCTAGAGGCACCGGTTTCGGGAGGGCCCCTGAGACGAAGAATTTGGTTCCAATAGGATTTTTCTGCAGCCTGTTTCCAACGCGCCGCATAACCTCGATCACGAAGCCGAAGCGCACGGTTTCTTACCACCGGCACGCACTCTCCGCACAACCTCCCAGCACGTCTTGCGCGCTCTCCCCGGCTCGTCAATGCGCGCGAGAAACAAATGCCGCAACACACTCCGGCTTACGCATCCCCGGAGATAAGCATCGTAGAGCTGGCTTCCCAAGGTATAGCCCAATTTCTGAGCGATGAAATCGAATTTGCTTCTATCCCCGCGAAGCGCATCATGCATGAGCCGCTCGCAAGCCGCCCGCGAAAATTCGCACGCCTCCTGATGGCTAACGGCTGGACGAGCCGGATACAACACCCGCGAGCCAAAGAAAGCCAACCCGTGTTCCAGCGTCCGGGCATAAAAACGATCCGTGGGCTCGTCACCGGCCACAGCATGCCCATTCCTCCGCAGCGGCAACCCGCGGCAGGCGTGATGCAAAAAGCGGGACGCCTCCTCAGCGGCACAGGTCATTTGAAATTCACGAACATAAAATGCATTGATCGCAGGCAAATAAAGCGTGCCTCGCGATTCGACTTTACGCAGCATGGCTTCGATCCTGTCGCTCTCCCCGGTCACGCGCGAGAGCAATCTCCGCAAGCGTGCATCGGAAGCCCCGCAATGGACTTCAGGCAACAAATCAACCAGAAATTTCGGCTGCGTTCCGTTGTGCGACGAGTAGCGGTTCACGTCCAGGAAGCGCACCAGGCTATCAATAAGGTTATAGATGGTTGGCCCAATGTCAGCTTGTTGCTCGCCGTCCCGGTTCCATCGCGAGAGGCAAAGCCGGTAGCTTTCGTATTTTTCCAGCGGCGTAGCGTTGAAGACGCAGACCACGTCATCGTTAACCCGCACCGCTTCGACGCGCTCCTGCTGTACTTCCGTAGCCTGCCAGTACAAAGCGTCCACGTTCTGCAAAACCGTGAGCAGCCGTTCCCCCGGCAATCCCCCACGCACCACCCGCGGCAGATGCTCAGGTGCCAAATGTGATTCCCCAAAAAGCACCAGGATCACCGCATCCGGATGCCGCAACCGAATCTCCGCGATCTTGTCCCCTGCATGTCGATCTCTCGCTCCGATCTTGCGCAGGTCTTCTCTTGGCATGCAATCTAATCCATAAACGGCATCTGCGTGTTCGCGGGCGGTCGCCAGCAATTCATAAAAGGGGGGCCACTCATAGCCCCAATCGAGATCGAAACGAATGCGCTGGCGCAATTCTTCTTCGTCGATCTCCCGCCGCCACCATTCTTCGAGGATGGGTTGATGCCGTGAAAAAACAGTCTCCACGCCCAACACGACGGGACGGTCCCCGGGCTGTGCCCGCTGCTCGAGCAGACTCGCGGCAAAACGCTGCGCCGAGGGCAGCGCGTGATAATCGCCGATCAGGAGCACGTCGGCCGCTCTCACCATAGCGGTCAGCTGTTGAGAATCAATGACCGACTCGTACGATCGAAAGGCATTGCTGTAGTCCCGCAGATACTTGCGCCGTCCGCTCGAATCATTAGCCCGCACTTCGCGCTCAACGCAGGCCAGCGCATGCATCTGCCCCGCATTCCGCCGAGATCCCAAATTAGTTGACGTCGCCATGAAATCGTAGTTAGTCTGTTGGTCGCTGGCCGTTAGCCGGAGTCGGTCGTTAAAGCCCAGCCAACGACCAATGACGAACGACCAACGACCCCCAGTTGCTCCGAGGAGCCATTGCCCAACCCACCGCCCGAGAACCTGACTATTGCTACAACCGGAGCCAGTGGGTCTTTATTCCTTAAACATCTGCTCGCCTCGGTGGAACGCGACAAGCGTATCCGCACCGCAAACCTAATCGCGTCCGACAGCGCCCTGCGCGTCATGGCCGAAGAACTCACCCTCCGCGGCCGCAACAACCTGGTCCGCCAAATTCTCGGCAAACCCTCCCGCAAAATTCACCAACAATCCAACGCCGACATCGGAGCCAACATTGCCAGCGGTTCCTATCCCGCCGACGCCATGGTCATCCTCCCCTGCAGCATGGGCACGCTCGCCCGCATCGCCAACGGCATCGCCTCCCACCTCATCGAGCGCGCCGCCGACGTCTGCCTCAAAGAGCAGCGCCCGTTAATCCTCTGCGTCCGCGAAACCCCGCTCAACAAAATTCACATCCGCAACCTCTACCGTGCCGCCGACGCTGGCGCTACCGTCTTCCCCCTAATCCCCACCTTCTACAACCACCCCGCAACCTTGGATGCCATGGCCCGGGAGTTCGTCAACCGCGTCCTCGCCCACCTAGGCCTACCCCAACCCAACGCCTACCGCTGGAAGGGCTAAGCTTTGCAACGAACGGCGGTCACCTTAGGGTCTTCAGAAGTAAAAGATCGGATAACTTTCAGGGAGACTTCAAGTGTAGAAACACAAAGGTACGGGGGACGAGATTACTGTGGGAGATGACCTGCGGAGCGGGCGGGAAGGGTTGGTTGTCAGACTCGAGATGTTCCACGCGGACCATTGCGTTGAGGAATGCTGGCGTGCTCCCGTGCATACGTGGGCATTTGAAACGGCTTTTGGGAGGGCACGGCTTCAGAGGTTGCGGAAAAACTCGTTGGGCGCTGTGGTTTTGAAGGGGCACGGCTGCAGCCGTGCCGTAAGCGGTATAGAAGTGATGGAGGGCGCCGCCGTGAGCCTCCCCCTTTCAAAACCTGGACGCCCACGGAAAGACTTCCCGGGTTGACGATTAGCAACAGTATATGTACAATCTGTGCATATCTCAAATAAGGCGCTGCCATGCTTTTCGAATGGGATGAGGGCAAGCGGCAGGCGAACCTCGCAAAGCATCACATCGATTTTCAGGATGCCATGCGCGTTTTTGACGGTCCCGTGTTCGAGAGAGTCGATACGCGCCAAGGCGAAGAGCGCGTGGTCGCAATCGGCTCTATCGAAGGCATCGAAATCGTCGTGGTCTATGCGACACGCGGCCAACGGCGGCGGATTATCTCAGCCAGGAGGGCACATCGCAATGAAAGGCAGGATTACGCGAACCACCTCAGGATCGCGAACCAAGGGCAAGACTGACTTCAAACGCTTGCGCCGGATGCGCGATGCCGACATCGACGACTCCGATATTCCCCGGCTGGATAAATCGTTCTGGAAGACCGCCAAGCTCACCATGCCGGAACCCAAGGACCGCCTGACCATCCGGGTCGACCATGACGTCGTCGAATGGCTTAAGAAGGCCGGCAGCGGCTACCAGACGCGCATCAACGCGATTTTACGCTCCTACATGAAGGCCCAATCGGAATAGGTGCTCGGCTGTCCGCCGACCCTTGCTGGTGGCAAGAAAATGAGCCACACACCGCGCAGCGCCGGTCGGTACTGTCTTCGAGGATCCGTCCCACTCTGTCGGCGGACGAAACAACCGCAGGGTGCCCCATCTTTCGCGCACTTTGCGAAAGGTGCCTCCACTAAGTTCCGGTCCCCGCCAGCGAAACCGCCTGCGGGCTGCCTCCGCCATCGTCACTAACTTTGAGCGCAGCGGACCGTCCCCCTTTCGCCGTTGGGGTGAACGTAACCGAGATTTTGCATTTTCCTTGCGGAGGCACGCTGCTGCCACAGTTGTTCGTCTCAGCGAAATCTGCGGCATCCTTTCCCGTAATCGCAATCTGGCTGATCGAAAGCGATGTCTTACCTTTATTGGTCAAGTTGACCGGAACTGGAGAACTTTTCATGCCGACTTTCTGATCGCCGAAGTTCACCCCTTCCGGCGAGAGTTCGACCACGGTGCCCGTACCCGAGAGCGCGACCGTCTGCGGACTGCCGGTGGCGTCATCCGCGACTGAAAGTTTTCCCGTCGTCGGACCCTTCGCTTGCGGGTCAAACTGCACTTGAATTTGACAGCTCCCGCCGGCAACCAAATAGGACTGGCAATTGTTGGTTTGCTGGAAGCTTCCCGAAGTCGAAATGTTGGAGATGGTGACCACCTGATTGCTGGTGTTGGTTAGGGTCGCGGTTTGCGGCGGACTAGTCATCCCAATCAGTTGGGTCCCAAACTCTAACTTGGACGGCGTCAGTGTGACCGTCAGGCTGATGCCAGTTCCGCTCAATGGCACCGTTTGCGGGCTGCCGGCTCCCTTGTAGCTTACGCTGAGCGAAGCCGATCTTGCTCCTTGCTGGGTCGGCTTGAATGTCACCTTGAAACGGCAACTGTGACCGGCCGGCAGTGATGAGGGGCAGTTATTAGTTTGGGCGAAGTCTTTGGGGTTCGCTCCCGTAATTCCGATCTTTTCAATGGCTAGCGAGGATGAACCAATATTTTTCAGTGTGTCGACCTGCGGCGCACTCCTTGTGCCAACATTTTGGTTTCCAAAGGAGAGGCTGGTCGGCGACATGCTAGTCACTGATTGCAACAACAGAAGGGTTTGGCTGCCAGCAGCCACTACACCCAAATCGCCTGTACCATCGAAATCCCCTACTGCCAGCCCGGCGAAGAATTCGACCGAACCAGCAGCAAACTCAATCGGGTTTCGAAACGCCCCATTGCCGCGGCCCAGGAGGACGGCGACATTCTGCTGGGAATAGGAAGAAAAGACATCCATCACCGCCACGTCCAGAACGCCGTCGCCGTTGAAATCTCCGATGGCAATGGGGTTCATGTTCCCTCCAAGCGTGCTAACTTGCTGGGTTGGTCCCAGCGAAAAGGTTCCGTCGCCGTTATTCAACAGCACCGCAACTCCGTCGGTGATGAGATCCAGTTTGCCATCGCCATTCACGTCCGCAGCGGTAACTGCGGTGGCGACGAGTTTGCTGTCGTAACTACTACAGTTTTGAAATGTGCCGTCTCCATTGCCAAAGCAAACAAGCACCTCAGAAGCATCAAAACCGTTCGGTACCGCCAGGTCGAGCTTTCCATCCCCGTTGAAGTCGCCGAGAACGGGACCGCCGATGCAATAGGCTGCGATGGCTGTCTTGAGCTGGAAGGTTCCATCGCCATTGCCCAAAAACGCGACGGTGATTCCAAGTCCGGTGGACTCTCCTGAGATCACAAAATCCAGATTGCCATCTCCATTCAGATCCCCCACGGCCAATGGGCCACCAGAATCGTTCTCGCCGAAATAAGTATTTCCTTGTGTCAGGTGTCCGGTTCCATCGCCCAATAGAACGGTCACATTCACCCCGCCATCGCCAGCTAAAGAATTCGAGGCAAGTAAATCCAGCTTCCCGTCGTTATTAACATCCGCAGCCACCATGAAGTTGGGAGCAAAGTTTATGGAATTCTGAATGGGCTTTTGGAATGTGCCATCACCCTTCCCAAGATAAATATCGATGATCCCATTTTCGCCCACTGCCACATCGAGCTTGCCATCGCCGTTGAAATCGCCTACCGCAATCGCACCAGGGGCGTTGAGATGCGGGTCGATCGAGAAAGCCACCTTAGCGCTCTTGTCCCGAATGAGAAAGTAAGCCACGTTGGAGGTTCGGCTGCGTTTCGCTGGATTGGTCACCGTCACCGAGGCAGTTCCGGCGTTGGCGACGTCTGCACTGGTGATCGTCGCTTGCACAGTGCTGCTGGAAATGACAGCGGTCACTCGCGGAGACCCGTTCCAGTTCACGACCGCATCGGATGCGAAGCCGGTACCGTTGATGGTCAAAGTAAATCCATTGCTGCCCGGCGCCACACTCATTGGAACCAGGGGTTGGGAGATAAGCGGTACGGGGTTCGATGCCAGCACTAAGGTGGGGATGAGAATCAGGAAAAGGCACGCAGAGCAGCATCGCTTCATGGCACACCTCCGATTTCGTGCGGTTTCTCGTGGTGCCCCAATCCAGAAGAACAGCGCGGACCGGATTCTACTGCCCCACGCCCCACTTTGCAACGACCCCGTCAGTCGACGGGCGGCCCGGACTATCTTGCTCACTTTACTCTCGAGGGTGGCCCGTCCAAGCTTTTCCGCTTGGGCGGGGGGTTTCCTCGGTTAAATGCGTCCGGGTGGCGAGGCTAGGGGGCTGGCCCACTTATTATCGGCCCCGCCAACGAAGCGGCTGCCCCAGCTTTGCGTTTTCTGGAAATGTGAGAGGCGAGAGACTAGACGGACAGCACCCCTTTTGAGACCCGATGACCTCGGTCGGCAGTGAGGTTCGAAGCTCCCACTTTCGCAAACGGTCTAAAAAATGGGGCTCCCCGTTGAAACGTATATGCCGTTGTCGGTGCCAAGGCAAAGACGGGTGAAAGCACAACCCAGGATACGAACTTGAGCAAGAGTATGCGCTTAATCATTTGCCTACCACCTTGCGGACTGCCATGAACATGACGACGATGGTCCCAACGCTTACAGCAATCGAGATTGCTAGAGGGAGGCTTCCTGCAAGTGCTATTTCAGCCATTTCTTTCCCCCAGCCCGGTGTATTGCGTCCGAACTGCGTAGCTTGAACTTTCGCACGGTGACCGGCGGAAGCACATCACGAGATGCAGTGCTTTTTTGCTACCACGAGGGGCTTGGAAGTATGTACCCCGTTTGGGGAGGAGATTAACTGTTCGGCAAAGTGTGAAGACTCTAGACGAGGCAATCTTAGAAGTGAGTCTGGCAGGCTCATCCGAAGGTAAGGCCATCCGGCTCGCTAAAAAGCTATTGACGTAAGCCTTCGCGTGAAGATATTATATCGCAATAAACGTTAGCTCTTTGACAATAAAAAAATCCCACGCTACCCGGGAGGCTGAATACGCGCTGAGCAGATCTAGACAGCTAAGTCCTTATTCCGCAATATTTTGCGTATAAGTCCTTATTCCTCAAAGATTTTGAAGGTAGTCCGGCCGTAACCCCATCATTCCAAAAGATCAAGGGGGGAGGGGGGGTAATTATCCCATGAGAACAAGGTATATTATCCGGGCCGTGACAGGGTAGGATTTTGACCCCGCTCACTGGAGTAGGTCTGGATGTTTATGGAGATAGTCCCAGACCCGATCCGACATCGTGTGAGGACAATTGCTCATCAGGAATCTAGTGTTGGGAATGTAAAGAATTCTGCAAAGACGGAGTTCTGCTGCGGTGCCATTGTTGAAGTAGCAGTATTTCGTTCTCTTGTTCTCCGCGATGAACGGTCTTAAAACGTGCTTTTCGTCTGCGCTTAAATGGTGCAGGCGATCCCTGATTCGCCCCCAATAAATCCGGCTCATTCCCCACTGGTGGACGCTTTTAGCAAGGTATTCAATTGGGTAGGAAATCGTCGTAACCGCAGAGAAGACGAATGCAAAACCGATCTGCGTTTTGTAATGAGTGACAAGGGTATCAAGAGCGAACCATGAGAGAATTTTCCCTGGCAGGAAAAGCAGCAGTGCGGAAGTAGCCAGGACGGCAATCATAAATCTCTGCGATCTTTCGTAGATTTTTGAAACCCAGCTCCAAATCTCAGAAAACTCCATCGCACACACCTCCGCCGCACGCAAATTAAGCGTTGACTCTTGGGCATAGGTGCGCGACACTCCTGTCTAGGCACCATGCCCACTCGCTCTGTAACTCCCGCGAAGAAGATTCAGGACGAGGAAACAGTTTTTACGAAATCGGACTTTTCTGCGCTTCTGAAGCGGGCTTGTGAGACGCCATCTCACTCACCCGTTGCAAAATCGCGCAGAAAACCAAATTCCCGGAATCGCGGCGATTGTACCGGAAAGAATATTCGTCGAGGTAGCTTTGCAAGTACTTCGCGCTGACCGAGTGGTACACGCCGCCGATTCCGCGTTTCACTAAACTCCAAAATCCCTCAATCGTGTTGGTGTGAACGTCGCCAGCCACGTAAATTTTCTGCGAGTGATTGATGCGCCGATGCTGGTAGCCCGCGTTCGCCAAGTGGGGCAGCGCGTTGTAGGACGCGGATTCATCGGTGAATACAGTGCTCTTGGGTAGCACGTATTCTTGCACTAGCGCACTCATGGCGGACATTGTAAGTTCTTGGCTGACCCGTGCCACGATGCGGCCCTTGCGCTCTACGATTCCAGTGACCATCGTTTTCTTGCGCAGATCGCCGCGCAGTTTCCGGCCCGCGTCATCCTTGCGCCGTCCGCCGTGGTACATCTCGTCCATTTCCACTCCGCCACCATCCGGCCCGCCAAGTTTTAACTCTTCACCCATCAGTTTGCGAATCTGGTGAAACATGCGCCACGCGGTCTTGTAGGTCACTCCAGTTTCGCGCTGAATCTGTTTCGCGGAAATTCCGCAGCGCGTGGAACCAATCAAGTACATAGCGTGAAACCAGATGCGCAGCGCCGTGCTCGACTTCTCAAAGATCGTTCCCGCCAGCGGATAAATGTGATTTCCGCAGGTCTCGCAAGCGTAAGCTGTGCGACCCTTCACGCGGTAGTGTTTTCGCGGTTTCTCGCACTTATGGCAATCGGTCACGCCGCCCGGAAATCGTTGCTCTTTGATAGCTTCGAGACAGGCGTCATCGCTAGGAAAATCGCGGTCAAACTGCTGAAAAGTGTAGCGGAGTTCGGCGGGAATCGTTTGTCGGCGGTTCATGAAAAAAGTATGCCATATGTTCGCCTTGTAGTCAAGGGATAATTACCGGGAGGGGGTACCCG
>Ga0307474_10000124_pt1 | contig 57276 bp, 66 predicted proteins | sample atmos_gasesECM1C_2_FD_203312 | JGI IMG/M metagenome (GOLD analysis project Ga0307474, IMG submission 203312) | Hardwood forest soil microbial communities from Morgan-Monroe State Forest, Indiana, United States - atmos_gasesECM1C_05 | ecosystem: Environmental > Terrestrial > Soil > Temperate...
AAATCACGGGGAACCCAACCGTTGTGCTCGTTGACGCACCCGTAGCGCTGCCGCCAGTCATAGAACTTGCTGGCGGTCACGCCCAGCCACGGGATGAACCGTCCGACGCCGATCCCGGCCTTCTCCGACCAGCGTCGGACGAAATCCACTACTAGATCCCGCACATCGTGCGGCACCCAGTTGCCGGTTAGAGTTCCCCAAGACTTTTTTTTAGAGCGATGTGCTCAGCCATCAGCTCAGCCAGGACCTCGTCCTTGGTCTGCATCTTCTTCTCCAAGAACTCGATCCGTTTCTGCTTCTCCTCCACTTGGCGCTGGGGACGCTCTTGAGATTGAAAAGCGGCGGCTCCGTTCTCGAACAGTTCCTTCTGCCAGCGGTAGAACACTGTTGGCCGCAGGCCTAGTTCTTCACACAGCTCCGAGACGGGTATTTTGTCCACAAGATGCCGCCTCAAGATGGCTACTTTTTCTTCTGGAGTGAAATGCTTCCGTTCCTTCCTCATACGTTCGCTCCGTTATCTTAACGGACGAACGCTTTCTCCATTTCCAACTGAGGCGCGACAAATTCGGGACACCTTTCATACCACAAAAGTTCCCCAAAGGCCGCTCCTAGAGCGGCCTTTTATTTTTGCAGAATAGTAATTGCGTCGCGCCATCCAGGCTGGCTTGCGGTGTCCTTAGAGGAAGCAACAAAATTCAGGAGGACACTATGTTCGCTGATTCCCTGCTCGATGATTATTGGGCTGCGCGTTCTCGCCGCGGTTGGACAACCACGGTTTCGTTCGCGGTGCAGGCTGTCGCCGTGGGCGTTCTGCTCCTGCTCCCGCTTCTTTACACGCAAGGTTTGCCGCAGCCCCAATTGATCGCAGCCTTGGTGGCGCCGACTCCGCCGCCGGCGCCAGCAACTCCGACGCGCGCACGAAACATCCGCGCCAATGCCAGCAACTTATCATCGCAAGGTCAAGTGATCGCGCCACTCGCCGTTCCAAGAGAAATACTGCACGTTGACGAAACCACTGCTCCGCCACCGGTTGATGCAGGCGGCATAGGTGTGGTGGGCAGCATTGGCAATTCAACGGCCAGGAACGGCGTCCTTGACTCGATTGGGACCGGGTTGAATTCCATTGCGCCACTGCCGCCACCGAGCGCATCCGAACATCCCCCTCGCGTTTCCCGCATGATGGAAGGAAATCTCATTTATCGCGTTCAGCCACAATATCCCCCCTTGGCCCGCCAGGCGCGAGTTCAGGGAGTCGTGGTGCTCCGCGCCATGATCTCACGCGAGGGAAAGATTGAAAATCTCCAGGTAATCAGCGGTCATCCTCTGCTGGTGAAATTCGCCACGGAAGCGGTTCGCCAGTGGCGCTATCGTCCGTACTACTTAAACAACGAACCGGTAGAAGTGGAAACCCAGGTGACCGTGAACTTTACGCTCGCAGGTGGATAGAGAAGTCATGCACTGGGAGTAGTACGCCAGTAACCTACGGCAACCGCGATGGCCGCTATAATCTAGAGACCGTGGCTACTATCGAGATTGCCAAGAGAACGGCAACTCGGCCGACCTGGGCCGAGGTTTCGCTGAAAACCTTGCGGCAGAATTTTCGCGCGGTGCAGCGGCACATCAGTGCGGCGGTAACGGTTTGCGCCATCGTGAAAGCCGATGCCTACGGACACGGCGCGGTTGAGTGTGCGCAGGCACTTGAAGAAGAGGGAGCGCGCTGGTTCGGCGTAACCTCGCTCGATGAGGCGATTCCCCTGCGCGAGGCCGGCATTCGTGGACGCGTCCTGCTGATGACTGGTTTCTGGCGCGGCGAAGAAGAAGAAATCGTTCGCCTGGGGTTGACTCCGACGGTCTGGGAGACTGGACAGATCGAATTGTTTGAACGGGCCGCGACGGCGGTCGGCGTTTCTAAACATCCCATCCATTTGAAAGTGGATACGGGCATGGGAAGGCTGGGAGTCGCTCCCGAAGATCTACCTGGCATTTGCTCTGCCTTAAAATCTTCGTCGCATTTGGTGCTTGAGGGATTGTCCACCCACTTGGCTTCGTCTGAGGTTCTCGACGAGCCGTCCGTAGCGGCGCAACTGAAGTCGTTCGATGAAGCGCGCGATTTTCTCCGCAATCAGGGATTCGATCCGCCACTAATTCACGCCGCGAATACCGGAGCCGTGATCTCGCGTCCGGAATCGTGGAACACGATGGTGCGGCCCGGCATTGCGCTGTATGGATATTACCTGCCTTTCGAGCGCGCTGGCCGAGAGGTCAGCGGCAGCGGGTTGCGTCTCGCGGTGAAACCTGTCTTGACCTGGAAGACCCGCATTCTTTCCTTAAGAAACATGCGCGCCAACCAGGCGCTGGGTTACGGCGGGATCTATAAAACGAAAGCGCCCGCCCGCATAGCAGTGCTTCCGGTGGGATACGCGGATGGTTTAAATCGCAAGATATCTTCTCAAGGCCGGGTGATCGTGGGCGAGAACTACGCCCCTATCGTTGGGCGCATTTCCATGGATTTAACCCTGGCTGACGTGACCGGGCTGCCTGGAGTTTCCGTCGGAGATGAAGTCGTGCTTCTGGGCGCTACGGATGGCCTGAGTGTCGACGCCAGAGAACATGCTGCGCTTTCCGAGACCGTACCCTACGAGATTCTCTGCGGAATATCGAAGCGCGTGCCCCGCCGACACATCGCCTAGTCTTCTGGTATTCCGCTCTGCTCGCGCCCGCCAATGCAAAATTCTCGCACCCATTCGGGACTGATTACCCAGTGCTGAGTGCCAATTGCCGCCGTTCGCTGTGGCAATCCTGACCATCTCTTGGTCATTTGCTATGCTGAAGTGTCCATGCCCTCACGCTACACACAGTGGATGTACGATTGGGAAACACGGCTTACCTCCGTGGACGACAATCGCGTGGTGCGTCCGCTGGAATGGGGAGTGGAGTGGGCACGGGACTGGCCGTGCCGCAATGGCTATGCTTCGGGCTATGTCCCGGAAGATGGTGAAAGTTACTTACGCGAGTACAACCGGCGAATCGTCGCGTCGAGCGATGAATTCTTTTCCTATGTCAAGCCGTCTGATTTCCGCTTGGAGCGGCGGGAGGTCCAGGTTTTCAGCACCCGTGCCGTGCCGAACCTGGCACTAGAAGAGAAAGTCCGCGGCACTCACGCTGATTTTCTGCGCTTCACCTCAGCGGTCCGCACGCCGTTTCCAGAAAACAATCTCGTAAACGCCCGCTGGTTTCCAGCGCGAGGCAAACGGGCGATTGTGCTCCTGCCGCATTGGAACTCGGACGCTCTCGCTTACAACAGCTTGTGTCGTGTATTGAATTTGCTTGGCATTTCGGTTTTGCGATTGAGCATCCCCTACCACGACATCCGCACGCCTCCAGAAATTTTGCGCGCCGACTATGCAGTCTCCGCGAACATCGGGCGCACGCTCGACGCCTGCCGGCAAGCGGTGATCGATGTCCGCTGCTGCATCGATTGGCTCGAATCCCAAGGGTATCGCCGTCTTGGAATCCTGGGCACCAGTCTTGGCTCCTGCTATGCTTTTCTAGCTGCCGCGCATGACTCGCGAATTCAGGTAGCGGCTTTCAATCACGCCGCAACTTACGTGGCGGATGTCGTGTGGCATGGGCAATCCACCCGTCACATCCGTGAAGGATTGGAATCACAGATTGACCTCGAACGCCTGCGGGTTCTCTGGAGCGCCGTGAGCCCTATGTCTTATTTCCAACAATTCGCGCGCTGGCGCAAGAAGTCGCTGATTATTTATGCCAAGTACGATCTGACCTTCCTGCCAGAGTTTTCCCGCAGCGCCGTGCACGAATTCGCGAGACACGGTTTGGATCACAAGGTGGTCGTGCTTCCCTGTGGGCACTACACCACCGGAGAGACGCCCTACAAATACATTGACGGCTGGAATCTGGCGTCGTTTATGCGAACCGCGTTTGAAAACTAGAAACTAGCAGTTTGCGTTTGCCGACAAAAAAACCTATTGCGCAGTCACATCAAAGTCCATCGTATTTGAATTCTGTCCCCCAGTGCGGACGTAAACGGGAACCAAACCCATGAACATCAGGTCCGTATCCGTAACTTTGACCATGAGTTGATTCGAAGTTACAAAAAACGTGGACTGCGGCGTACCGTTCCAGAATACGACGGCGTCAGTAGTGAAATTGCTTCCATTGATCGTCATCGCGAAAGGCACGCTATTGACGGGCACGCTATTCGGCGTCAATGTTGTTATCGAAGGTGGAGAAAATACAAACGATTTGAGCGGATCACCATTTCCGGCCGATTTGGAATTTCCGCATCCAAGGGTCAGCAGACTTACCAGGACAACACTGAAATACCGCATAAACTAACCTCCGGCAGATTCTTAGGAGAATGCCGCTCGCAGGCAAATAATGACACCAGCCTGTCGCTGGAAGAAGCTTCTGTCAAGATGAAAGAGTTTGCACTGACGCAGGGTTTTGCATTCGCAGAGCCGCCAATTAAGCTGGCGTCGCATTACTGCTGTCCATTCGTTCGTCGGTTCGGTGCTGTCTCCCTGGACCCGGCGCTAAATGCGAAGTGCCAAATGCCAAGTGCTTGATTAGAATGACTGGTGACGCCGCTTTGTTGAGTCGGAAGCATGGCTACAGAAATCATTCAATCCGAGCAGGCCGGCACGTACCGCAAGGGCGACTTCATCGTCAGCACTGATCGTGAACGGATTGATTTGGATGTCGTCCACGGTTTCTTGACTGATTGCTACTGGGCCAACGGAATCCCGCGCGACGTGGTCGCCCGCTCCATTGAAAACTCGCTGTGCTTCGGATTGTATTCCGACGGCAAGCAGGCCGGATTTGCGCGGGTGATCACGGACTATGCGACCTACGCCTACATCGGAGATGTGTTCGTACTCGAGTCGTTTCGCGGTCGCGGCCTGGGAAAATGGCTGATGGAATGTATCATGCAGCATCCTCGCTTGCAGGGATTGCGCCGCTGGAGCTTGGTCACAAGCGATGCCCACGGGCTGTACGCGGGCTTCGGGTTTGAGCCTCTGAAGAAGCCGCAGAACTATATGGAGCTTCACCGTCCCGACGCTTATCAGAAAACGGGACTATAGAATGCACGAGCAAGGAATCCGGAGATTAGAATAATGAAGAACGGCAACATGTCGCGCCCACTCTACGAAGCCGATCCTGAGGTAGCTGCTGCCATCGACAATGAGGTCCGCCGTCAGCACGAAGGGTTGGAATTGATTGCCTCGGAAAACTTCGTCAGCGAGGCTGTGCTTGAAGCCATGGGCTCGGTCTTTACCAACAAGTACGCTGAGGGCTATCCCGGTAAGCGCTATTACGGGGGTTGCGAGTTCGCTGACGTTGTGGAGAATCTGGCACGCGACCGCGCCAAACAACTCTTCGGGGCGGAACACGCCAACGTCCAGCCTCACGCTGGATCGCAAGCCAACATGGAGGCCTACTCTGCGGTGCTGAAGCCCGGAGACACCATCCTCGGCCTGAACCTGGCGCACGGCGGACATCTCACCCACGGGCACCATCTCAACTTCTCCGGAAAGACTTATCGCATCGTGCCCTACGGCGTGACCAAGGAAACCGAGACCATCGATTACGACGACCTCGAGAAGCTGGCCGAGAAAGAACGCCCTAAAATGATCATCGGGGGCGGCAGCGCGTATCCGCGCATCATCGATTTTGCACGCATGCGGCAAATTGCGGACAAAATCGGCGCACTTTACCTCGTGGACATGGCCCATTTTGCTGGCCTCGTCGCCGGCGGCGTGCATCCCTCGCCAGTGCCGCACGCGCAGATTGTGACGTCAACCACGCATAAAACACTGCGCGGACCGCGCGCAGGAATGATTTTATGCAAGCAGGAGTTCGCGGCTGCGATTGACAAGGTAGTTTTTCCGGGTATGCAGGGAGGCCCGTTGGTGCACATCATCGCCGCGAAGGCAGTGTGCTTCCGCGAGGCCATGCAGCCCGATTTTCGCGATTATGCCCGGCAAGTAGTGGCAAATGCAAAAGTCTTGGCGGAGACTCTCGCGGCGGAAGGCTTCCGCATCATTTCAGGCGGAACCGACACGCATCTCATGCTGGTCGACGTATTTGCAAAGGGCATGCTGGGCAGCGAGGCGGAGAAAGCACTGGACCAGGCTGGCATCACCGTGAACAAGAACGCTATCCCGTTCGACACCAACCCGCCGATGAAACCAAGCGGCATTCGCATCGGCACGCCAGCCCTGACCACGCGGGGCATGAGAGAAACTGAAATGCGGCAGGTGGGCCGCTGGATTTCCGAAGCGCTGCATCACCGATCAGATGCGGCGGTGCTGGAAAAAATCCGCAAGCAGGTGCTGGAAATGGCCGACACCTTCCCGCTGTACCCGGAGCGTCGAGCCAAGGCTCACGCAGAAGTGAGAGCTTGATGCGACAGGTGAACGGGGAAAGAAGCTTCGTATTTTCAATTTCCAATTTTCAATTACCAATTCCCAGGAAAAGCGATCGCCGATTGTCACTTTGCGATCGGCAATCGTAAATTCTTCTCCTCTGTGGTTAAATCGGTTCCGTGAAAGTCGCCATTGATATCCGGCGGATGACCGAGTTCGGCGTTGGCACCTACACGCGGAACGTGGCCCGAGCGCTGGGCCGGTTGGATCAATCGAACGAGTATTTTCTGATGGGCTCACCGCAGAAGGTCGCGGAGATCGGCCCCCTCCCGCCAAACTTTCAGACCATTCCTTTGCTGGACGACGCCAGCACCACGAAAGGGTATTTCGAATATCGCGCCCTTCTCAAGCGTTTGAATTGTGATCTGGTGCACATCCCCTACCTGTTCTGGATGCCGCGTACTTTACCTTGTCCATACGTGATGACGGTCCACGATGTTTTGGAGCACATGTACCGCGCCCATGACCGCTCCGGCCTGCGGCGCTCGCTGCATTTTCACCTTACCCGCAGGGTGCTAAAAGGGGCTGCACGAATTTTGGCGGTCTCCAAATATACCAAGAGCGACATCGAAAAGTTGTTTGGCATTCCAGGGTCTCGGATTGAGGTTGTTTACAACGCCATCGATGAGCGCTTCCTCCGCGGTCACGCCTCGGACACTGACAAGCAAGTCCTCGCCGAACGCTACCTGGTGACTTACCCTTTTCTTCTCTATGCGGGCCGCATCAGTCCACACAAGAACCTGGTACGTATTATCGAGGCGTTTTCGGCGTTGAAGGCGGAACTGGAGAAGGAAGGAATGTTCCCAGACCTGAAGCTGATCATCATCGGCGACGAACTCTCGAAGCATCCCGACCTGCGCCGCACCGTCATCCGCGGCGGCGTGCAGAATGACGTGCGCTTCATGGGATTCGTTCCCATTGAAATGCTGCGAGTGTTCTACGACGCGGCCAAGATCTTCGTCTTCCCCTCCCTCTATGAGGGCTTTGGACTACCACCGCTCGAAGCCATGGCGCACGGCACCCCGGTGGTCACTTCCAATACGTCGTCGCTGCCTGAGGTGGTGGGAAACGCAGCCGTTTTGGTGAACCCCGAAAATGTCTTCGAGATCATGCGCGCCCTGCTCCGCGTGCTCCTGGACCAGACGGTTCGGGACAAGTTCAAACAGCGCGGGTACGAGCAAGCCAAGAAATTTTCCTGGGACGCCTCCGCCCGGCAGATTCTGGACGTGTACAAACAGGTAGCCGGGAAGCAGGAGAAAGACCGTCAATACGTGGAAGCGATGTAGAAGCCGGCTTCTCGTCGATGTGGGCGAGGGCGTGTCGCCAGTGCAACCTTCTCGGCTGACTCACTCGCTCTTCAGCAATGGAGTTCCCGGCGAAACCAGGCCCTGGCGTTGAAGTTTTGCGCGGAAGCGAGCGCGATCGGCTTCTGACGAAGCCGCAGCAAGACTCTTACGTAGCTTAAGAATTTTCTCTTTGCGGGTGCGACGGCGGCGAATTTCAGGACGACGGCTGGGTGCCGACATAGATTGCGCTCCTAAACATTAAGATAAAAAGATTGTAGACCGTTTTCACAGTTTCGATACTGATACTAAGGATAGCCGAAATACGTTAGTGGGTCACTTTGGACTTGACCCAATACCCCGAAATACGCAAACTCTCCAAACCGTGCTTTGTCATTGACCGCATGGCTTAAATTCGATAATCTATTACAACATACATTATCTACAAGATAATATCCGATCTTTGACAATTTGACCCCGGCAAGGGTGCGGCTCGCAAATGCCGAAACCCTTGTCAGTTCCAAAATGGGACGAAGGATCGGTTCGCGCCCACCCTAACTCCCATGTTCTCTAGATTTTGCGCATAAGTCCTGTAAACTCAAAGATCTAGCACATAGTGAGAAAATAAGTCGTTTGCGCTCTAGATTTTGCAGTCATAGAGGGGGGAGGGGGATACCCCGCTGCCGGGCAGTAAACTCCGTCCTAATATGGGAATCCCGTGAAGCGTTTCCGGGGTTATTGTAGGTCCATTTATAGATTGCCATCCGACCAGAGCTTGTCATTCCCGAAGAGGAGTCGAGAGACCTTCTGTTCGCGCGCGCGACAGCAATTGTGAAAACGCCCTGGCACCCGAACTCGTCGGGCGACAGTGCAGTATGAGAGGTGAGGATACGATTAACTCATGAAGGAGACTTGGAGGTGGTTTGGGCCTGGTGATCCGGTTCCGCTCGATCACATCAAGCAGGCGGGGGCCACTGGGATCGTCTCCGCCCTGCACCATCTATACCGAGGCGAAGCCTGGCCGTTGGACGAAGTGTTCAAGCGAAGAGATCAAATTCTCGCGGCGGGCTTCGTCTGGTCGGTGGTAGAAAGCATCCCGATCCACAATTCGATCAAGCTTCGATCCGGGCCTTACGAGCAATTCATTGGTGCGTGGAAGGACACTCTCCTGGCGGTCGCGAAGGCGGGTGTCGAAGTCATCTGCTATAACTTCATGCCGGTAGTCGACTGGACGCGGACAGACTTGAAATGGCGTCTGCCGACTACTGGCTACGCTTTGCGTTTTGATACGGTGGATTTCGCAGCCTACGACCTCTTCATCCTCGGACGCACACGGGCAGAGACTGACTATTCCGAAGACCAGATTCGAGTCGCGCATGCCCGCTTCAATTCCATGCCGGAAGGACGCAGAAATGATCTGGAACAAACGATCATCGCCGGGCTTCCCGGCGCCGAGGCATCGTACAATCGCGAGACGCTTCGCGGGTTGATCGCCGAATACCAAGGCGTGACTCCTGCCGAATTGCGAACCAACCTGATCGCATTCCTGCGAGATGTGGTCCCAGTGGCACAGTCCGTCGGCGTTCGCCTCGCCATACACCCGGACGATCCGCCGTGGTCGTTGTTTGGTCTCCCGCGAGTCGTTTCGACCGCCGCCGATGTGCGCGCCATTCTCAACGCTTGCGATACGCTCGTCAACGGGCTGACGTTTTGCGTCGGATCGTTCGGAGCAAGACCTGATAACGACCTGCTAGCCATGGCTCGCGAATTCGGCGCTCGCATTCACTTCGCCCACCTGCGGCAGGTGACGAGAGAGCCGGACGGATCCTTTCATGAAGCCGAGCATCTTGCTGGCAGTTCGGATATGGTGGGCGTCATCCGGGCTCTCCTGGAGGAAGAGGCACGTCGGCGAAGCGCGAGCCGGCCCGACCATGAAATTCCCATGCGTCCCGATCACGGACATCTCCTGGCCGATGACATCTGCAAAAAAATAAATCCCGGATACTCGTTGGTGGGCCGTCTGAAAGGACTCGCCGAACTGCGCGGCGTCGTGCAGGGCTTGAAGTATGCCATGCCAGAACTGGCGGAGTAGCCTCTTAATTATGCCAACAGCTGCTTTTTTGGAAGAAGTCCCGGTCCTGACTTGATTAAGCCTACTGCCTCAACGTTAGTGTGCCTAGCATCGCCTGCTGTTTGGCAATCAGGGACTGCACGCCTTGTCCTGCCAGGGTGATCATCTTCGCCAGCTGCAGTTCGTCAAAGACCTGGCGTTCGGCGGTGGCTTGGACGTCGACCAGTTTGCGGCCGGCAGTCATGACGAAATTCATATCGACGTCAGCGCGGGAATCTTCTTCATAACAGAGGTCGAGCAGGATCTCGCCGTCAACGATGCCTACGCTTACGGCGGCAACGAAATCACGCAGCGGAGCCGAGGTCAGGGTTCCGGCTTCGACTAACTTTTCGAGGGCCAGGCCGAGGGCGATGAAGGCTCCCGTGATTGAAGCTGTGCGAGTGCCTCCGTCGGCTTGGATTACGTCGCAGTCGATCCAGATGGTGCGCTCGCCCAGTCGTACCAGGTCGGTGACGGCTCGCAGGGAACGTCCGATCAGGCGCTGGATTTCGTGGGTGCGGCCACTGGAGCGTCCCTTGGTAACCTCGCGCGGGGTGCGAGTCAGAGTGGCACGGGGGAGCATGCTGTACTCAGCGGTGATCCAGCCTTTGCCGCTGTTGCGCATGAATTGCGGGACAGTCTCTTCGACCGAGGCGGTGCAGATTACACGGGTATTGCCGACCTCGATGAGAACCGAGCCTTCAGCGGTGTTGATGTACCCGGGGAGGATGTTGACCGGGCGCATCTGGTCGGGGGTTCGGTTGTCGGTGCGATAAAACATACGGAGCGATTGTAGCAGGGTGTAGCGAGCGAACGGTCGTGGGAAGCCAATGCGGTCTTTGAATCGATTACGGAGATCTTGCTGTGAGACTTTAGCTCGCGGTAAGTATTCAAGTGGACGCCGCACGGGCGCGCACGCCCGCGCCTACATCAGTGATGTTGGGAATTTTACGGGGCATTTTGCAGTTGGGCGACGACTTGGGTTACGGCGGGCACGTCGTAGAAATTCGAGAGATCGGCGTGACCGGCTAGGGTGTCGCGCTCCCGGCCCTCCACCAGAATTTTTACCCGAGTGATGCCGGGAATGTTTGCGGACAACGTCTGGACCAGTGAAACCACGGTTAGCTCCTCGATCAGCACTCCGGAACGGTGACTGTCGGCGAAGACAGCGTTGAGATCGATAACTGCGAGTCCAGGGTCGACAAGATAAACATCGCGAATCTCGGACCCTGCGCCTAACGGGTGCGGCGAAAACTTGTCCAGGTATAGGGTAAGCAGGGCGCGAAGGATTTCCGCTGCGCGTTCCTGCCTGCCCGCGGGAAGCTGGATGCGAACCGGCTTGGGGCGCAGAACTCCCGCATCGTCGTATGCGACATAGAGAGTGACTTGTTCGGTGGAACCAGAGACGGGCGGCGCTACCGGTTGAGTATTCTCTGCGGACGATTCGCTGCGTTCTACCCGGCCAGGCATCCGCAAGACATAGAGGCTCATACCCAGCGTTATTGCTAGCAGGATGCCCACGGCGATGATCAAGTGGCGAGGGATCATCGTCCAGCCTCCAGTTTGTCGCGAGCGCCTGCGACTCCGGCGGCAATTGCCGCCACGATCAATTGCTGATAAGCGGGAGAATTCAGTTGGGAAACGTCCTCAGATGACGGTGCGACTTCAAGCGCGATTGCCGCAGTGGTGATGTTGTTCAGCGGGCGCAGTGGCGCAATCAACGCGCGTGCCGGGATCTGCTTGCTTTGCAGCTCCGCAGCGACACCGGTTCCGGCGGTTCGACTGAGGAGTTGGAAAGCAGTTTGCGCCGCATCCCAACTGAGGAATGGGCCGTTGCTTTCTGCTTGGGCGGGGACAAGCGCGGTATACAGACGAACACCGTTGCCCTGCGATGCGGCATGGATGCAGATGTAAATCGCGGGATGCGCGGAGTTAGTCAGGCTGGCGCGCTGATCGAGGCTAAGGGTGGTGTCGCCGTCGCGCAGCAGCAAGCTCGGCAGGCCGCGAGTCTCAAGTTCCTGGCGTAGGCGGCGGCCGAGGGCGAGAGTGACATCTTTTTCCGCGAGTTCGGCAGTCAGCGAGGCGCCACGCTCTGCGCCTCCGTGGCTTGGATCCACCACCGCGAAGTAACGTCGAATGTTCGAAGGCGCACTTGCGGCTGGAGAGGCGATGCTCGCGCTGGTGGGTGGACGCGGAACTGACACAGGCTGGGACGGCGCAACAGCCTGCGGGACCGGCTCGACTATGACGGTGCGTCCGTTGTTCGCGAAACTCGCCATCAGCGGAACGGTTGCGGCGACCACCAATGCCGCCGCTCCGTTATTTTCCTGAAAGCTGGCGGAAGGGATGATTTTGCTGTCGAAGGTGAGCGCCTGCGACCCGGGGGCCACCACCGCTTCGTGATTAAATGCCATGCGCAACGCGCCTGGTTCCGTGGCGATCATTGGATTGACCGGAGCCGTGAAATTCATCACTAGCTTAGGCGGGGTGGTCTTGCTCACTTGGGCAGTGAAGTGCACGGCCACATTGCCGACAAATAAGCGGCGCGAATTCTGGTTGAATGTGACCGGGCCTCTGAGAATGCGCGGCATGAGCGTGCCCAGGCAAGAGAGCGGCACCAGGCCACGTCCGTTCTCCAGCAGGAAGCTCGCGGGAAGGTCATAGTCGGTGCTACGAATGCGGGCGCGAGTTTTTCCCGCGACGAAGTCGCTGTCTACGTCGTAATAACGGAATTTCCAGTGGGGTCCGCTGGCTTTGGCGCTGACCGCGCCCAGCGGCTCGAAGAGTTCCAGCAAGCCAATGTATTCGTCGCCGTTACGCTCGAGCACGGGGAGAGAGTAATTGGCGGCATTGGAGTAGATGGAGATGCGTTTTTCTTCGGGAGCGCTGTGCAGCAGAAGTGCGGAAACCATGAGAATTGCGGCTGTGAATGCTCGAATTGCGGGAACGAGAAATTCCCGCGACAGCCGGCCGGAGGCCGGCGCTGCTGAGCGGCGGGATTTACTCGAGCGCATAGATTGTCAGGCCACTGAGTAGCTTGGGGTAGAAGTCGGTGGACTTTTGCGGTAAGACCTCGCCAGCGAAGGCGATGTCGCGCACTTGCCGCATACGTACCGGATTCATCAGAAAGGCCACGTTGGCTGCGCCCGCGCGTACTTTGGCCAACGCTTCTCCGGCATCGCGAACATAGCTGATGTTCGTCTGATCCCGGATGGCTTCCTCCGAGATTCCCAGCACGTTTTCCAACAGGCACTTGTGCAGTTGGAGCACATCGAGAGATTGCTGCCGAAGCGAGAGGCCCTGAAGTAGATTCGACGCGAGTGCTCTGGGTGTATCGAACAGAAACGCGTGATCGGCCGTAACTCCGAGCAGGGCCGTACCCGCCTGCCCTGCCGCGCGCAGAATTCCGACGGCCCGAGTGGCATCGATGGATGGATCCACCTCCTCGACACTGAAATAGGATCGGGCGCGGTCACGCAGGGTGTCGGGCCAGAACGATTCCATCCCATGGACTACGCGATGGGTAGGCAGGATGACTAGGCCGGGGCTGTCCATATTGATGAAGGTCATCATTACCAGCTCATAGGGGGCGATATCGGATCCGGCTGCAGGCGGCCCGTCCTGGGCGCGGCGCTCATTGCGATAGTTCAGGGCAGTTTCGTAACGATGATGTCCATCGGCAATGATGAGCTTCTTGTCGCGCATCTTGTCACGGACCAAGTCGATGAGGTTGGGATCGGAAATCCTTCGGACTTGATGCAAAACTTCATATTCATCGCGGAGGTCAATTCCAATTTCCATATCTGCAGCGGAGTTCGCCGAGAGGATTTCGTCGACCTCGCCCCCCGGGTCGCTGTAGAGCATGAAGAGTTGGCCAAAATGTGCCCGGGTTGCGCGCAAGAGTTCCAGACGGTCGGCCTTAGGTTTGGCCAGAGTTTGCTCGTGGCGATGGACGATGGAGGCCGAATAATCTTCAATCTTGCCGAGAGCAATGAAGCCCCGCCGTTCCGATTCGGTTCCTCGGCCGGGGGACGGAAAACGCTGGACGTATTGGTATAGGGATTGCTCTGGGTCCTGCAGGAAGACGCCTTGCTGACGCCAATCCTGAAAGTAAGCGGCGGCGCGAGTGTAAATGTTTTCCTTTAGATGGTCGGTTGGTTGCGGCTTGCCAAGAATGATGCGAACCAAATTGTGGGGATTCGCATCATAGTACCGATTTTGCATTTCCGGGCTGATCTTGTCGTAAGGCTGAGTCACCACCTGGGTTAGGTCGACTCGGGCGGGGTCGTAACGCAACGCCCGGAAGGGTGCAATGTAAGCCATAGCTGGAACTGGAATTGTACATCTGTGCGGGCTTTGCGTCGGGTGGCAAACTTGGTGTTTTACTGAGACTCTGGGATGCAACTCCTTTAGTCGCCGACGTCGCTGGAGGCACCGCGCAGGTCGACGGAGAAAGGGCAGAAAAGGCGAACTTAGCGGGCTTGGAATTTGACAAGTATTTGACAAGCGGATTTGGACTAAGATGATTAAATTGGGGATGGCGACGCTTTCGGGCCAATCGACTCGATGGCGCTCTTGCCCCAACGTGGGAACACGTTGGCCTAACGAAAAAAAGGCTGACGCCATCAGGTTTAAGCTGTGATAGGATCAGCGTCAATGAGGTAATTGTGGGCCGCCATCACAGGCACGAGTGCTCTCGCCGCCTGACCGCAAACCGCGATCTCCGCATGACCCCTCACGGGATCTCTGGAGGAGATGCGCTGTGTAAGAGAAGGCGCGGTCTCGTTCTCCAGTTGGTTTTTGTGGCAACTGCCGCGGTGATTCTCTGCCGTGTACCGATCACTTGGGCCCAGACTGCGATCGATGACGTCCACATCGCTCCTCGAGTAGAACCTGCCAAACCCAACCCTAATGACCTCATCGATCCCTCTCTGAAGACTCATACCAAGCCCCTCAAGGCCGAGGTCAACCTGGTTCTCGTACCCGTTACGATTACAGACCCCTTGAACCGCTTGGTCACCGGCTTGGACAAAGAGAATTTCCAACTCTTTGAGGGCAAGGACGCGCAGGAGATCCGCCATTTCTCCAGCGAAGATGCTCCCGTATCGATCGGGGTCATCTTTGACATGAGCGGAAGTATGGCCAGCAAGATCGAGCGGGCCCGCGAGGCGGTGATCGAGTTCTTCAAAACCGCCAATCCGCAGGACGAATTTTTCATGGTTGCATTCGCGGACAAGCCGCAGGAGATCGCTGACTTTACCTCTTCTGTGGAGGACATCCAAGGCAAGCTGGTGTACACAGTTCCAAAGGGCCGAACGGCCCTACTCGACGCGATTTATCTCGGCGTCAGCAAAATGAGGCAGGCAAAATATCAAAAGAAAGCTCTCCTGATAATCTCTGACGGAGGCGACAACCACAGCCGCTACACCGAAGGCGAAATCAAGTCCACGGTCAAAGAGGCGGATGTATTGATCTACGCGATCGGGATCTATGACCATTACATGGCTACTCCTGAGGAAGCCTTAGGGCCAGCACTGTTGGGCGAAGTCGCGGAGATCACCGGCGGGCGTTCTTTTACCATCGATAACCCCAACGATTTGGGCGATGTAGCTACCAAGATTGGGATTGAATTGCGCAACCAATATGTACTCGGATACCGTCCAAAAAACCCCGGGCACGACGGCAAATGGCGTAAAATAAAAGTGAAATTACTTCCGCCCAAAGGATTGCCGCCGCTAAAGGTGTACGCCAAGACGGGGTACTATGCTCCTTCGGAATAGTCGTGTTCCGGTTTTACTGATTGGGTTTCTTTTTACCGCTATAGCGTGCCGGGACCAAGAAGTCCTAGCCCAAGCGTCAACCACAGTCAACCAGCAACCCCCACAGTCACCGCAGCCTCCAAGCCAGCAATCCCAAGGTCAAGGATCTCAAAACCCAAGCTCACAATCTCCAGCCCAGAATCAGAACCAAGCTCAACCAGTCGCAAGCCAACAAAAGCAGGATGAGGGGCAGACGTCGAGCGACAGCGGAGTCTTCGTCATCACGAAGGAGGTCGAAGAAGTGGTGCTGCACGCGACGGCTATGGATGACAAGAACCATCTGGTCACGACCCTGGACAAAACCGCCTTCAGCGTCTTCGAGAACAACCAGCCACAGACTATAACTTCGTTCCGGCACGAGGATGTCCCGGTAGCCATGGGGATTGTGATCGACAACTCCGGCTCTATGCGGGAGAAGCGTGACAAGGTGAATAAGGCCGCGCTGAATCTGGTACGTTCCAGCAATCCTCAAGATCAGGTCTTCGTGGTCAACTTCAATGACGAGTATTACCTCGACCAGGCGTTCACCAATGACATCAACAAATTGCGCGAGGCGCTGGAAAAGGTCGAAGCCCGCGGTGGCACTGCGCTCTACGACGCGATCGTGGCCTCGTCCGATTACATGAAAAAGAATGCGAGACTACAAAAGAAAGTCCTGTTCGTGGTGACGGATGGAGAGGACAACGCCAGCCGGGAGTCTCTGGAAGAAGCGGTTCGCCGCTTGCAAGAGGAGAACGGCCCGACGGTGTACGCAATCGGCTTGCTCGGAGAAGAGAAAGCGCGCCGTGCCCGGCGGGCATTGGAAACAATTGCCCAGCGAACCGGAGGAATCGCATTTCTTCCCCGCACCCTCGACGAAGTCGACGAGATCAGCCGCACCGTGGCCCACGACATCCGCAACCAATACACCATCGGATATAAGCCAACGACACCGAAGAGCGCTGGCGGCTACCGCGCTATCCGCGTAGAAGCCCGCGCCAAAGGATACGGCAAACTCGTGGTCAGGACCCGCAGCGGATATTATCCCGGCCAGGAACACGCACCGCAGTGACCCGCAACCACGTCGGGACAGCCAGCCTCGGCTATCCGCTCGATCAAAACCCGACGTTGCAAGCAACGGTCGCTACAGTTCTGTAGAGACGGCGCTTGCTCCGTCTCCGCTTGCCGACTTCGCGAGAAGGTTTGGCCCTTTTGTGCGATTGACGCCTTCGCGCGGCTTCCGTACCCTGTAGAGTGCAGAAGACAACCATCGAACGCTCCCACTTGCAGGTTGCCGACGACATCACGCAACTCGTCGGCGAAACTCCCATCCTCAAGCTGAAACGAATTGTGCCCGCTGGTTCGGCGGAGGTTTATGCCAAGCTGGAGTATCTGAATCCCGGTGGAAGCGTGAAGGATCGTGCCGCTATCGGAATTATTGCCCGAGCCGAAGCGCAGGGTCTACTCAAACCGGGAGGTACGATCGTTGAAGCAACAGCGGGGAATACCGGGATTGGACTAGCGCTGATTGGAGTGAATCGCGGGTACAAAGTCGCACTGTTTGTCCCCGAGACATTTTCGGAAGAAAAAGTGATGATCATGCGAGCCCTCGGCGCCGAGGTGACCCGCACCCCCGATGACGAGGGCATGCAAGGAGCGATTAACCGAGCCAAAGAACTGGCCTCTCGCGATCCAAACGCGTTCATGGCCGCTCAGTTTGAAAATCCTGCCAATCCGGATTATCACTATGAAACCACCGCCCGCGAAATGTTTGAACAAATGGACGGACAGATCGACGCCGTCGTGCTGGGCGCTGGAACCGCAGGTACTTTTACCGGCGTAGCCCGCTACATGAAGAAGCACGTACCCAAAGTGCTGGCCGTGGCTGTGACCACCCAGGGCTCGGTGCTTGGAGGTGGACAGGTTGGTCCTCACAAGGTGGAAGGGATTGGATCGAGCTTCATTCCCAAGACGTTCGACGCTTCAGTGTGCGACGAAGTTTTAGTTGCCAATGACGTTGAGGCCTTCGGCATGGTGAAAGAGTTGGCGGCGCGCGAGGGCGTGCTTTCCGGCTCCAGTGGCGGAGCGAACGTGTTCGCGTCGTTGCAGATCGCGCGACGTTTGGGCCCGGGAAAGCGCATCGTTACCATAATTCCAGATTCAGCCGAACGCTATCTGTCCAAGAAGATTTTTGAAGGCGGCATCTAGCGAGACGTTGCAAGCAACGTCTCTACTCTACAAATCATGTCGAAAAATAAGCTTCCTGGTTTTGCTACTCGCGCCATCCATGTCGGGCAGGAGCCTGACCTCGAGAGCGGCGCGGTTTCTGCGCCCATACATCCAACCTCCACCTATGTCCAGCAGGAGATCGGCAAGAATAAAGGCTATGAGTACGCCCGCGTCTCTAATCCGACGCGTACTCGTCTGGAGCAGAACCTGGCTACACTCGAAGGGGGAATTTCCTCGCGTGTCTTCGCCAGCGGCATGGCGGCGATCAACGCCATTTGCACGATGTATAAGTCCGGCGACCATGTGGTTTGCGGCCACAATCTGTATGGCGGTGTGCCCCGGCTGTTCAACCAGGTGCTGACCGGATACGGAATCGAGTTCACCTACGTCGACACTTCCGAGGTTAGAAACGTGGAGCGGGCTATTCGCAGAAAAACGCGGATGGTCTACGTGGAGACGCCCACCAATCCACTCATGGCCCTTGCCGATCTTGAAGCCATCGGCAAAGTTTGCCGCAGCGAGAAAGTAGAACTGGTGGTGGACAACACTTTCATGTCGCCATACTTCCAGCAGCCGATTGCGTTGGGCGCGGACATGGTGGTGCATTCGACTACGAAATTTCTCAACGGGCATAGTGACGGTCTCGGGGGCGTCGTGGTATGCACCCGGCCGGAGCAGGCCGAGGAACTTGCGTTCGTACAGAAAACGGCGGGCGCGATTCTGTCTCCCTTCGAGTGCTGGCTGGTGTTGCGTGGAGTCAAGACACTGGCAGTGCGAATGGAGCAGCACGATCGCAGTGGCCGGGTCATCGCGGAATTCCTCGCACAACACAAGAAAGTGAAAAAGGTGTTCTATCCCGGATTACCTGATCATCCACAGTACGAACTTGCGCAGAAGCAAATGACGGGCTTCGGCTCCATGATCTCGTTTGAAACCGGCTCGCTCTCGAATGCCAACAAGATGCTGAGAAAAGTCCGCGTCTGCTCGCTTGCGGAATCCTTGGGCGGAGTGGAAACCTTGATCTCGCATCCCGCGACCATGACTCACGCGGGGTTGGGCGAAAAGGGGAGAAAGCAGATTGGCATCACCGACGGCATGGTCAGGATTTCCGTGGGAATCGAGAACGTGGAAGACATCATCGCCGACCTCGACCAGGCGCTGGCAGCCGTTTGAGACACATTGCAGTGGCAGCTCATGTCCACTCCCTTCCAAACCCGCGAGTGGAACGCCAATGACTACCATCGTATTTCCGGGCCACAAGTCAGTTGGGGGAAAAAAGTCCTGGCGAGAGTTCGTCTGCGGGGCGACGAGATGCTCATGGATGCCGGTTGCGGCACCGGGCGACTGACGGCCGAGTTGTTGCAGAGCCTGCCGCGAGGTCGCGTCGTGGGTGTAGATCTGTCCCAAAACATGCTAGCGTGTGCCCGAGACTATCTGACACCTCTCGGTGGCACCCTCTTGCTAGTGGCTGCCGATCTGCAGGATCTTCCTTTCGAAAGGGTTTTCGACGGAATCTTCAGCACGGCTGCCTTTCACTGGATTCTGGACCACGATCGTCTCTTTCGTAGCCTCTTCCGGGCGTTGCGGCCCGGCGGATGGTTGCTGGCGCAGTGCGGCGGTGGCCCGAATCTGGCCAGGGTACGCAAACGAACCGATGAACTTGCGGCCACTGCGAAGTATGCGCGGTGCTTCGACGGTTTTCGCGAACCCTGGACCTTCAATGATGCTGAAACTGCTGCGAGGATTCTGTGGCGCGTAGGATTTACAGAAGTCGAGACCAGCCTGGAACCCGCGCTGACCGTCCTGGAGAACCTACCGAAATATTCGGAGTTTGTGCGCACGGTCATTCTGCGTCAACATCTCGATCGGATTCCAGACGCCGAACTGCGCACGGAGTTCGTCGCTGCACTCGCGCGCCAGGCAGGGACCGACAATCCTCCATTCTCGCTCGATTACTGGCGGTTGAATTTGAACGCGAAGATTCCCGAATAACCTTTCACTGCAATGCTGAGCCGCAAGAATGAAATTTCCTTGGCGGATACCCGTTTCGATCCGTCATTCCGCCGAATCCTCAACCCACTTAAAATATTCTGGGCTGCCATTTTCAATCGAGATCGCCAGGCATTCCGGTAACTCGTAGGAGTGCATTTCGAGGATGGCATCGCGTACCTTCTCGAAAGCAGCGGCCGTTTTGATCCACAGCAACCACTCCTCCGCTTCCTCCACTTTCCCTTTCCAGCGATAAATCGACACGATTTTCGGTACGATGTTGACGCAGGCCGCGAGTTTGCGGTCGACCAGTGTTTCCGCAATCCGGCGCGCCTCATCGACGGATCCAGCGGTAGTCATGACGATTCTCTTGTCAGTCATATAAAATCAGCCTTCAGCAGTTTGATTGATAAACCAATCCATGATGCGCATCAAAAGATTAGCACTTTGACCGCGGTAGCGCCGCATTGTGGGATGATGACGCAGAGGCAAGCCACCAGAGCAACAATTACGGGACGTATTTGTCAAAGTTGGTTCCTTTTACCCTCAGCGAGAAAACTTCCGCTTGACGCCGGAAGTCAAAGAGAAGTTCACTGGGAAGCTGAGGCAAAATCCTCGAGAGTTCTTCGGCCGCAAAGTGAACGAGGTCGCAAGTTGGTATGCGAGGATGGTTCGTGGGTGTGTTACCGCCTTTCGGCACCGAGCCGGTGGTGCGAGTTTATTCCGAGGCTGGCAGTGCCGAAGAATTGGTGAAGCTGAGCGCAGCGGCCAAACAATGGATTTTCGACTAGGACGTTTTCCCAAAATTCGGGTCTTGCCACGATCAGTCTTGCCACGATCAGAAGATAGGCTGCGAACGCTTGTGGAGCGTGCTCCGCGAGCAGAAGCATGGGCGGATCGGAGAATGGCCAGACTTCGTCCCATGCTCGCGTTTCTCTACGCCATTCGACGCAGGTTGGCGACAGTCACGGTGGCCGCGCTCACTATATGGCTCTTCGCGCACGTGATGTTTGGTGCCAATGGCATGGTGGTTTACCGGCAGAAGAAGACTGAATACCAAAGCCTGCGGAAGCAGATCGACGATTTACAAAAGGAAAACGACCTCTACACGCGACAGGTGAAGTCATTGCAAACTCCAGATGTCAACACGATTGAGAAAGAAGCTCGCGAACAATTGCATTATGCCCGTCCGGGCGAAGTGGTGTACGTTGCGCCGCCAGCGGTTCGTCCTCCGGAAACAAGCGCCGCTCGGAAGTAGCTTTTGCTCAGCCACTTTCGCCACAATCGATTTGTGGTATAGTTCTCATCAATAATTCTTTGATAACCGCGGGGCAGTCGGGGTGGTTTCCGACTGATTTGTGATGCGTAGGTGTGCAGCGGAATACCAGGCAAGATGAGGTATCTTCCAAATCTGCGGTTTAACCGCTAAAAGAGGTGTGCTATGAAAAAAATGCTGATGGGTTGTGCTGCCGTCTCGGTTTTGTTCTTAATGGTTGCCATAGCCTCTGCGGCAGATAAATCTGCGACCGTAAATGGGTACGTTAGCGATTCCATGTGCGGCGCAAAAGGCGCCAACGCGAGCCATGCCGCCTGCATGACCAAGTGTCTGGGAAAGGGTGCTAAGACCGTAATTGTGACCGATAGTGACCAGAAAATTGTAAACATCGACAACCCGGACGCCCTCAAGGGACACGAAGGACATCACGTGGCCGTCACCGGTGCAATGACCGGAGACTCCATCCACGTCGAGGGCGTGAAGATGCTCTGATGAGAAGCAACCTAAAAGGGCGGCTCGGTGCCGCTCTATTGTTCTTGAGCAGAAGCTAACGCACAACGCCTTCCAACGGCGAGCTTGCGGTCGCGTACAGTTTCCTGGGCATGCGTCCGGCAAGATAAGCATGGCGTCCGGCCAAGACGGCATGTTTCATGGCCTCCGCCATCAGCACCGCGTCCTGAGCACCGGCGATACCGGTGTTCATCAACACTGCGTCAGCTCCCAGTTCCATCGCAATTACCGCATCCGACGCCGTACCCACACCGGCGTCGAGTATCAACGGCACGCCCGTAATCATCTCTCGCAGAATTCGGATGTGAACCGCGTTCTGTATTCCCAAGCCGCTCCCTATGGGCGCTCCCAAAGGCATAATCGCACTAGCGCCGGCATCGAGCAGGCGCTTGGCGAACACGATGTCGTCCGAGGTGTAGGGGAGGACCGTGAAGCCTTCCTTCACCAGAACGCGCGTGGCTTCCAGCGTGGCCTGCACATCGGGATAAAGTGTGGCCTGATCGCCGATGACTTCGAGCTTGACCCAATCGGATAGACCGACTTCGCGTCCCAACCGCGCGGCGTGAACAGCCTCGTCGGCGGTGTAGCACCCGGCCGTGTTGGGAAGCAGAAAGTACTTGCCAGCGTCGAAGTAGTCGAGCAGTGACTCCTTGCTGCGATCCAGGTTGACGCGACGCACGGCTACCGTCACCATTTCCGCTCCGCTGGCTTCCAGCGCACGCGCGGTCTCCTGAAAGGACTTGTATTTTCCCGTGCCCACGATGAGGCGCGAACGGAACTCGCGGCCAGCAATGATCAATGTGTCGGTCATGCATCCTATTGTAACCAAACCGAGCGTAGGCGAATTGGTTTGTCTTTGATCCTGCTATAGAATTTTCGCACAGGCAATTCCGGGCCAACCATGAGATTCGCAAAGATTGTGTTTTGGATCGCCGGCATTTGGGGCGTGCTGGTCATCACGCCGCTCTATTTTATGTTTGATTTAATCAGCAGGAATGATCCGCCACCGATCACGCATCCAGGATTCTTCTACGGATTCGCGGGAGCGGCACTGGCGTGGCAGATCGCATTTTACTTCATTGCGAAGGACCCGGTACGCCATCGATCGTTAATGATTCCTTCGATATTTGAAAAATTCAGTTACGGCTTGGCCGTCGTCATTTTGGTCCAGCAACGGCGGATGCACTCGTCCGACCTTGTCTTCGCTGGAACTGACTTATTGCTTGGCTTTCTGTTTGTAGTGGCCTACTTTAAGACTCCGCCTCGCGTTAGTTAGAGCCAGGGACTTCAAGCTCAGCGCGATCTGAGTACGACAGCTATGGCTTTCCGCCTTGTCCTCCAGTCGTCGACATTCCTGCCTCCGGATAAATCCTGATCCAATGATTTCTCACCTCGGGGCTTACCTTCCTGCCATTCCAGTTAAAAACGATGAGGCTCGTGTGCTGATTCGGCATATGGCAATCGATGCAGTTGTTCGCGATCGGATGTCCTATCTTTGGATGGCTCTCGACTTTATGACAGCGCAGGCAATGATCGGAAAATGCGGTCAGATCCTTCTGGGCTGTGTGAACATCGTGGCAAGTCAGGCAAGTCAGGGTCGATGACTGGAAGCAGCGGCTTTTCTTGAGCAGTTCGACCTGGCTCCCATGGACATCGATGGGCGCATCGGGGTCAGATTGTGGCAACGCAAGATACTTGTCCAGAGATTCGCCCGGAACGTAGGAGAACGTCGGCAGAAGCGGTGTGCCGTGCCCCGCGTGGCACCAGGCGCAAAGATCCATCTGGCGGTCTCGCGAGAATCGCGCAGGATTGAGGATGGCCGGGTCAGGTGGAGTATTCGCGGCCTCTGAACTAACCCGGTGAATGTGTTCGCGTCCTGGTCCATGGCACTTTTCACAGGTGATGCCAGGCACAAAACCAGTACGGTTATAACGATTTGCGGGCGGCGCGAGCGATTCGAAGTAAGTTCCGTGGCATTCAAGACAACGCGGAATCACTGGTCGATCAAAATAAGCAACGCCGTCGCGATACCCAGGACTGTTCACCCAGCCAACTTCGCTCCAGTAGGACACGGGCAACTGAAAAAGCAAATCATTGTTCCAGTACAAAAAAGTTTGTCCTTTACCGCCAGACCCCACAACCAGACCGAAGCGCTCGGTGCGCGAAGTCGTGTACGGCGATACCCCCTGCACCGCCGTCTGGAAAAAGTCGTCGTCCTTTGCCTCCATCCGGAAAAACAGATCGGGATTCGAAGTCTTGAGAATGTCTGCATCCGGGCTGAAGCTACCAAGAATGGAATTTTTGTCAGGGAGCCTGGAGCTCAGATAGTGGGCAGTTCGGTGAAAGCTCTCGACCTTGTCTTGATGGCAGCTACGACAAGCATCATCACCAACGTAGTTTTCCCGGGACTTTGCGTTCGGGGACGATGGTGCTGGGTTGGACGGAGAACTACTGGTCTGACCTGCGGCTTCTATCACCAGAAGAAGTGGCACAATCACGAGCAGTTTGGGTTTGAGACTCATCTCCGCTGGCCTGTCGAACTAAACTGGCAGGGTGTTATCGCGTGTTTCCACGCCGAATGGAATGATGAGCAGTCCGAGAGCGAATGCAATTGAGGTCATTGCAACCGGAGTTCCGAGCGAGCCATAATGCCGCACGCCCGCTCCGACGAGAAAAGTAATTCCGGCTCCGGCAAAACGCGCGAATGAGGTGGAAAACGCGAACGCACTGGCGCGGCATTCCGTGGGATATTGCTCGGGCAGCCAGAGAGTATAGACAGCGAAGTTCGCCCCACCTAGACCCAGAAAGAAGAGACAAACGAACATCCACGGAAGCGCTGTTGCGCCAAAATAAAAGACCCTGCCGAACGTAAGAGCAATGAACACCATCATCAGAGTAAAGTAAATGCCGAGTGCGCCACGTCGTCCCACCTGTTCGGCGAGCCATGGCATGGCCAGACAGCCGAGGATTGTAGCGAACGAAACCATCATGATGCCCCAGGACGCGAGTTGCGCCGCTTGCGGACCGATGCGGCCACCGGCTTCGGCGACAGCCGTAATCGCGGCAGGAACATACACAGTCCCGGCCCACAGACCACAGATAGAAACCAGCATCAGCAAAGCATTCACAATCGTGCGGCGGCGCAAACTGGGCGAAAACAACGTCACAAACGGACGCCACACCGACCACGACCGTATTACATTTTCTTTCTTGGTCCACACAGCGGGCTCCGAAACTCCGTGCCGAATCCAGGCCAACAACAAAGCCGGCAGGCCACCGACAATAAACATCGCACGCCAGCCAAAACGGCTGCCAATGCCATAGTTCGCCAGTGCAGCGAGAAATATGCCGACGTAATACCCGCTATGCATTAAACCAGCACCCATCCGTCGTCGATGCTCCGGCCACTCCTCAGCGACGAACGTCCCGCCCATTGCCCACTCGCCGCCAATGCCGATGCCGGCTAGCAAGCGAAGAATTGCGAGTTGCCATACCCCGGTGACAAATGCGCTCAGAAAAGTGAACGCCGAATACCACAGAATAGTCAGCATGAGCGTGCGCACGCGCCCAAACTTGTCACCAATCGGGCCCCAGAGAAACGCCAGTCCCCAGCCAATCAGGAATAGGGCGAACAGCAATCCGCCGTACAGTCCGATGTTGCCCTTGGTGGCTGGAACGCCGGAGCGCGGCAGGAGTTCGCGCAGCGAGGGCACCAGGACGAGCGCATAAACAAAGGAGTCCATGCCATCGAGCGCCCATCCGCCCCACGACGCCCAGAAGCCGCGAATCTGATTTCGACTGAGAGATGGAGATAAGGCCGGGACGGAAGAATTTACTTCGTTCGCAGCGGCACGCGGCATGACAGTGGGGAACTATATCAAAAACGCCCCCCCTAGCGGAAAATATGTTAACCGCGGTCGGTATTGTCGAACCCAGGGTTTCAGCGCTTCGCCGACTTCAGCCGTTGCTCCAGCGCCGCAACTTCGTCTTGTAGCCCTTTAGGTAGGCGATCTCCGAATTTCGCGAAGTGTTCCCTGATCAGCGGAACCTCGGCCATCCAGCCTTCGATATCGACGCTAAGCAATTCGTCCACATGAGCGCCTTTGATATCCAGCCCTGTCGTGTCGAGATCAGCTACGTCGGGAATTCGTCCGATCGGCGTATCTTTGGCGTGCATCCTGCCGTCGCAGCGCTCGAAAATCCATTTCAGAACACGGCTATTTTCTCCATACCCTGGCCATAGAAACTTGCCGTTTTTGTCCTGGCGAAACCAGTTCACGTAGTAAATCTTCGGCAGCTTGGAGGCTTGGGAACTGGCTCCGAGCTTGAGCCAGTGCGCAAAATAGTCGCCCATATGGTAGCCACAAAACGGAAGCATTGCCATGGGATCGCGGCGCAGTTGGCCCACTTTGCCCGTGATCGCAGCGGTCGTTTCACTGCTGACGGTCGCACCCAGAAACGTACCATGCTGCCAGTTGAACGCCTCAGTGATCAATGGAACAATTCCTGCGCGGCGTCCGCCGAATAGAATCGCATCGATGGGAACGCCCTTCGGATCTTCCCACTCGGGAGCGACGACCGGGCACTGTTTCGCCGCCGCAGTAAAGCGCGCATTGGGATGCGCCGCCTTCCGCCCCGAGTCCGGTGTCCACGGCCGCCGCAGCCAGTCCACCACTTTGGCGGGCTTCTGCTCGGTCATTCCCTCCCACCACACGTCGCCGTCGAGGGTCAGGCCGCAATTGGTAAAAATAGAATCATGGGCGACGGTGAGCATCGCGTTCGCATTCGACTTCATGCTGGTGCCCGGCGCCACGCCAAAAAAACCGTACTCGGGATTGATGGCATAGAGCCGGCCATCGGCGCCGAATTTCATCCAGGCAATGTCATCGCCGACGGTCTCCACCTTCCAACCCGCAATCGTTGGAATCAGCATCGACAGGTTGGTTTTGCCGCAAGCCGAAGGAAAGGCGCCGGTCATGTATTTCACCTGTCCCGCCGGACTGATCAGCTTGAGGATTAGCATGTGCTCGGCCATCCAACCTTCGTCCCGTGCCTGCACCGATGCAATGCGCAGGGCGTGACACTTCTTCCCCAGCAAGGCATTTCCGCCGTAGCCGGAACCGTACGACAAGATCTCCCGCGTCTCTGGAAAATGGCATATATACTTGTGCGCGGCATTGCACGGCCAGGTCGAATCCTGCTGATTCGCGCCCAGCGGAGCGCCGATGGAATGCAATCCGCGAACGAACTCCCCGTGGTCGCCGAGAACCTCGAGCACCTTCTTTCCCAGCCGCGCCATCATGTGCATGTTAGCTACGACATAAGGCGAATCGCTGATTTCAACGCCAATTTTGGCCATCGGCGAACCGATCGCTCCCATACTGTAGGGAATCACATACATAGTGCGGCCGGCCATGGAACCCGCGTACAACTCGGTGAGTTTGTTTCTCATCTTCGCCGGGTCTTCCCAGTTGTTGGTTGGTCCCGCATCTTCTTTGCTTCGCGAGCAAATGAAAGTTCGATCTTCGACCCGGGCGACGTCGGCAGGATCGGAGCGCACCAGCACGCTGTTGGGGCGTTTTACCGGATCGAGCGGAATGGCCGTGCCCGTGAGAACCATTAGCCGCAGCATGGCCTGATACTCCTCCGGCGAGCCATCGCACCAGTGCACCCGGTCGGGTTTGCACATCTGCGCCACTTCTTTCACCCAGCGCTCTAACTTGGCGTGATGGGGCTTGTAAGCCGCGGTTTCAACTTCTATCGTGGTGCTGGCCATAGTAAATGTCTCCTGCAACAAACTGAGAACGCAGTCTCCGTTGCCCCGGCGTTAATATGACAATCGGCGGACCCAAACTTATTATTGTCTCTCAGTTGTGGGTATTATTCCAGCTAAGGCTTCCGAGCAGGGTTCAACCTGCCCAATGTAGATGCGTTTCCGAAGACTCGACCCGGCAGAATGAAAAGACGTCCGGCCAGGTCCTCCGTATTGCGTTCTTACCGCACAGCGACAAAGTAGTACGTGCTCATCAGCACCCCGATCGCGATCACGACGCATCGCACCTTCCTCGGATCAGCTTTTTGCGCATAGTGCGCGCCGAACCAGCCGCCTGCCAGAGCACCCGCGATCATCACCATGCACTGCGGCCAAAACACCGCGCCGGCCAGAAGGTATGTCAAAACTGCCGCTGCATTAATCACGGCCGCTAGTAATGTCCGGATGGCGCCCATGACATGGATGTCATGCATTCCCAACGCCGCCAGCATTCCCAGGATCATGAATCCGATCCCCGCCCCGAAATAATCGCCATAGGTCGCGACCAGCAACTGAAATATAGAAATTACGGTGATCACCTGCCATGACGACTTCCGCAGCTCATCGCCAGCTCCAGTCATACCCGCAATGGCGCGGATCCTGTTTCCAAAGGCGAACAGCAGAGTGCCACTCAAGAGCAGCCAGGGGACAAGTTGCAGAAAGGTGCGTTGTGGCGTCTTGAGCAGCAGCAACGCGCCGATTAAGCCTCCCACAACGCTGGCCAACAGCAATGGAACCAACAAACGTGGCGGCAGGTTCAGTCGTTTTATGTACGCGCCCGCGCTGGCGGCCAATCCAGGCCACAGCGCAACTGTGTTGGTCGCGTTGGCCTGCACTGCCGCCATGCCGGTAATCAACAATGCGGGAAACGAGATAAAACTGCCGCCGCCCGCCACCGCGTTTAGCGTCCCACTAATGACTGCAGCGAAAAACAGGAAGATAGCCTGGCTTAAGTGCAAACCTAAGATGTACCACGGAACCTTAGCGGGAAAAAGCGGAATACCACAAGAAGGCTAATGCAGCTTCAACTCGCCATAATGGCTGAAATTCGATACCTCGATCTCGTCACTGCCCGGCAGGTAGAAACCAAATTTTCCCGAGCTGAGATTGGCGCCGGGTTGATCCCAGGCATCCAGGGTTACCCACGCGTCGTCCTTCTGGATTTGGTGAACGATTCGGTTGGAGCTAACCAAGATCTGAAACGTCCGTGATTTTTTCTTGTCTGTTTGGAAATGAACTTTGTTCTCTTCCGTCGCCTTACCTCCGCGCACTTCGCTACGATAGAAGTAGTTTTCATCCATCTGGAAGAGGGCATAATTGTGGTCATCAGTGTAGTTGAACACCCACTGCAAACGACGACCCTTATCCAGCACGCTACTAAAAACACCCCTGTCGAGCATGGCGCTAAAAACAAAAGTCCCTGCGGTAGGAGAAGTTTTATATAACACGAAGCCGCCGCCGCGGTGAACAAACCAAGGCTGATTGGGCTTCCATCCAGCCGCATCATCAAAATCCTGCATCCCGCCCGGAGCAAGAGAAAGCGGACCAATCGTGCGCAATTCCCCGGCAGCCACTTCGAATGGAGCCGAGCGGGTAGAGTTCCCAACCCGAGCTGTAAGTTGGTAGGCGCCCGGCGGCACAACAACTGCCGTGTCACTAGTCATTTTGATCGGCGGTTCTCCATTTTTCGCAATCGTGACAACCGCCTCAAGGGGGGAGAATGTGATCTTCAACTGTCCGGTTGCCACCTCGAGGGTCGCTTCCGCACGGCTGACTGAAACCGTCGAACCAGCAGCGAAGTGCTTGCGCAGGGTCTTGGTGTTTAGTCCCTCCTTGCGCAATTCAATCCCATGGTCGCCGGGAGTGACGCTTGGGAGCTGAAATTTGCCGTCGGGTTGTATTGTTCCAACCGGCGAGCCATCGAGCAGTACTTCAGCTCCAGCAACTCCGCCATCGATGGCTAGAGAAGCCAAATGGAGGGGAGCTTTCAACGAGAACTCTAGCCGGTGGACATCACCTTTGTGAAGCGAAGCCTGCTGTTCGGGTGGAGTTTCAAATCCGTTCTTAACCACGCGCACAACATAGTCCTTGGGGACGAGATTGGGAATTCGCAATTGTCCGCCCTGAGTAACTCGTTTTTGCAGTTGGTTGTTCAGATAAACCTGAACGTTGTCCTCGCCGGTGACAACCAGCAGAGTGCCGATGTCCTGATCCGACACCAGGAATGCCGTGAGCGTAGGCGCGGTTCCGACATCGATGGGCACGGTATGACGCTCGCTACCCTGTTTTAACGTCAACTGGTGGGGACCCAGATTGACATTGGGAATATCGACACCGTCGGCTCCAACCTCGACATCGGGCTGGCTATCCACGCTGATCTTCGCGTCAGAGTCGCTGTAATACACGTGCAGACGGTTTCCCCAATTGCTCACAACAATCGCATGCATCCCCTTCGCAGTTAAGGGACCACTGATGGAGGGTAAAGACCCTGCGTCTGCAGTGAAAGTAAACGAAGCCTGCATTCGCGACCCGGCAAACTTCAACTGGTGGGTCCCGGCTGCGAGATTGTCCGCAGCCCACTGCGCACCGTCCAGTTCGACAGCTGGTTTGTCGTCAAGCGAAACCTTGCCAGCATCCGTATCTGCCGTAAGCTTCACGACCGGAAGTATCGGCTGCAGCGTCAGCTCAATGGGCCCGGGTGGGGCACCCGCCCGGGCTTCAAACGAATTGCTAACCGTTTGATATCCGTCCAATTGCGCCTCGACCTGGTAATTGCCGATTGGCAAACGGAGGTCGACGTCGGAGACGCCCCGTACTTCGTTGTTTACACGGATAGTGGAACCGGGAGGCGAAGCATGGATGTGAACGGCGATTTCTGGCGGCGGCGTCGGAGGGGGGCGACGTAAGATTTTCACCAGCACCAGCGTCATAGCCAACAAGAGAACCACACTGCCGACTACGACGGCCGCTACAGTGGTTGAAAACGATCCAGGACGCTTGGCAATCGGTGTGGACTTGGAATCCGCATCGGGGCGACGAATGGGCTGTGTGGCCGACGGTGCAGACCCGGGCACTGTCGCTGGCCCCGCGGTTGACCGCCCGGACGACGGCAACTCGATACTGGAGGTTTGACCCAGCTTAGCCGGCGGCGCGCCCGCAGGTGAGAAAAGTTTGGTTGCGCTCGGCCCGCTGGATACGACTTCAGTCGCCGCGCTTGGCACGCTTATAACGCGATTCCCTGTCGGCTTCGCGAGCTGAACCAGACTGTTGACCAGCGATCGAAATTCCTCGTCGTCAGGATAATTCGCAGCCAGAGCCTTTGCGCGCTCGCAATGGGTCCGCACTTTCGCGATATCTTTTGCCTTCTCGGCTTCACGTTTCAGTCGCCGCAATTCCTCGAGGTCGCGACCGCGCGCTTTGCCTTGTTCTGCCTGGACCGTCTCATTTTGTAAGGCCTCGCGCATCTGGACCAAACGCTTCTCGTGGGGATAAGCAGCGAGAGCTTCTGTGACGGTCGCCATGGCGCCGGCCAAGTCGGCAGCAGTTCGCAGTCTCCGCGCTCGCAAAAGACATTCATCGACCAGATGGTCGCGCTTGCGATCGAGCACGACGGTTCGCAAACTCCGGGCCAATGGGTGCCCAGGGTTTAAGTCGAGGGCCTGCTGGATCAGGTCCTCCGCCGCGTGCCAATCCTTCTCCACAAGCAGTTGCGCCCATTCGACCAGCGCATTGGATAGGACGTTGCGCGCAACCGGGTTCTTTTCATCCTGCGAATAAGCGCGACGCAGGAGCTGAATACCTTCTGTGAAATGATTCTGAGCGCAGAGATCGTGCCCTTCGCTGATCAATCGTTGCGCTTCCGCGGTGTGGCGGAGACCCGTCTCCGCAGTCTTTTTCAGCTCGCCCAGCTCGTCATCGTTGGGAAACTCGAGCTCCGCTTGCCCCAACAACTCCACCGCTCTCGAGTAAGCAGCGGACTGCAGGCAGGATCGGATCTGCTCCGCCCAGCGGGCTTTAGCATCGGTCCGGGTTTGATTCTCGCGCCGCTTTTCTAGGCGCTCGACCTCGAACTTCAAACCCGGATAACGGCCGTAGATGGTCCGTAAGATTTCCCAATCGGCCAGCGCATCGCCGAACTGCCCTTGCTCTTCATGGAAATGAGCGCGAGCGACGATTGAGTTGACCAAGTCCCGCTTATCCTCCACCAGTTTGAGTGCTCGTTGGAAATGGGTCTCGTCGGGACGGGCCGCCAGCGCCTCCTTGAGAACGCCAACCCGCTTGTCAAGGTCGGGTTCGCCCTCCACTTGGCGGTCTACCGACGCGATAAAGGCAGACAGCTCTTGCCTTCTCTGTTCTTCAAGGTCGTACTTCAGAGCCTGCAAAAGGGCGTTGTTCGGATATTTCGTGAGCCACGTGTCGCAGAGTTGCAGAGCGTGGTTGAGATTGCCATCGGCTCGATGCTTGCACGCTTCCGCATAGGCATTATTGAGAGCATCGTGTTCGGAGCGAACCTGATCGTAAAGATTCTGGTAGCTGGTTCGTTCCGGACTGGAAGAATCGGGAGCCCGCCGGTCGAGTTCCAATACCATCGCCAGTTTGGTGAGCGCATTGCTGATTTCGCCTTGCTGCCAGGAATCCATCGCGGCACGATGAAGTTGTTTCTTCTCCTGGCGAAGCTTGTTGTACTCCTGTTCCTGACGATCCACTTCGCCCAGCAACTGCATGGCGCGCGCTTCTGTGGGCTTCAACTGGAGCACATTCTGCAGCGCTTCGCGGGCATGAATATAGGCGTGATTCTCGATGTGCTGCTGTGCCAGACGGTACCAGCTCTCGATCTGACGTTCGCTGCGCCGGCTTTCTATTTTGCTCTTCAAGCCAATGGCCGCCGCGTTGCCCGGCTCCAGTTGGAGAATTTCCTGAATTTTCTGCAGAGCCAGGGGATCTTCTTCTTCCTCGAAGCGTGCCTTCGCGCTGCTCAGTAATTGGGCAACGTTTTTCTGCCGGACCGATCGATCGAGTTGCCGCCGCAGCATCTCAATCGAAGAATCAATGTGGCCTTCCGCCTCTAGTCCGGACAAAAGCTCTCCGGCGTACTGATGATCGCCTTCCTCCAGCGCCCGCGAAGTGCGTTCCAGCCGGGGCCAAAGCTGGGCCGCGTCGAAACAATCGATTGCTTCATTGCGTAGCGCTTTGTTGAGAGTCTCGCCGAACTCCCGGGCGCTCGAGAAGCGGTGCCAGGGCTGTTTCGCCATCCCTTTGTGTATTACGCGGCTGACCAACTGACTCACCGCGGAATTGAGCTCCGAAGCCGGAGGAGGAATCTGGTGCAGAATGGCTTCGACAATTTCGTCCTGGGTCGGACGGCGGAAAGGCTGCCTTCCGGTCAACGCCTCATAGCACACCACGCTCAGTGAAAACAGATCCGAGACCGCGGACAGGGCCTTCCCCTCAATCTGCTCCGGAGACATGTACACTAACGTACCCTTCAAGCCCACAGTCGAGTGCGCGTTAGTCATGTGGGCCACGCCGAAATCGATAATCTTCACCGAGTCATCTTCCATGACAAAGATGTTGCTGGGCTTTAGATCGCGGTGTACCAGGCCCCGTTCGTGTGCGGCTTGTAGTCCGCGGCAGGCTTGAGAAATAATCTCAACCGTCCGTTGCGCGGTCAGGCGGTGACTGGCATTGCGGATCAGGTTGTCGAGGGTGGTGCCCGGCAACAGCGGCATGACAAAGTAAGGTTTCTGTTTGCCGTTCTCTTCAAACTCCCCGATGTCAAAAATTTCGACGATATTGGGATGGCTCATCGATGCGAGCACCCCAGTTTCTTTGTAGAAAAGCTGAAGGGAGTTGGCTTCGGGGATGTCGCGCAAAGTCTTGAGCGCAACTTCCCGCCGGATCACGGTGTCATAGGCGCGATAGACCAGACCCATACCGCCCTGGCCCAGGACATCCTTGACTTCGTAACGACCCGCTAACTTCTGCGGCAAAACATGTGCAACCATAGTCCCCTCGAGGAGGCATGGAAATACAAAACTAGATTCAGAGGGGAGATGCGCCTCAGGGAGCTAACCGTCGCACCAAGAGGGGGTCTTCAAGAGTTGGCAGGTCTCTTGAAGAGACACTGGTGCATATCTTACGTCAAAAAGCTTGAGTTTCAACGCGAAAAATAAACCATTTAACTACATAGAGATAGCGGCGTTTAGGAAAAATCTGGGATCGGCCAGACAGGCATTCCCGCTTTTCTGCATTCGCTGGCGGCTAACCTCAAGCTCGTGCAAGGAAACTATTCAGATCCGTACCCGTGGTCCGTGGAATGAACGGCAGTACCGTTTGCTTGACTCCGCCAGGAAAATACTTCCCAAAACTGGGCCAGTAATCCTTGCTGAGAACTTTTCCCTGCGGTATGGCCGCTGACGAATATACCGACCGCTTCACGCCTCGGCCTTCGATCGCCGGTAGCTCTTCCGTGGGCGTGAGCGTGATCAGATCGATTCGGTTCATGCTGCTCCAATCGATCGAAACCGCCAGATGCCGTCGCAGCCAATCCTTGCGATCCTCAACCGAGTGGCCAGCGTGCTGTTTGCAGGTTTCGATAATGCCAGTGTCAAACCACCATATTCCCTCGCGATATTTCGGCGCGGTGGAATCCCAAAAACGGCAAAGCAGTGCAGGCCCCTTTAGCAATTTGGCGCAAGTGCAGTCTTCGTCAAGTCCTCCGGTCTTCTCCACTTCAGCAACGATCATGTGAGCCCGAAGTTTTGCCACGACCTCAAAGTTAGGACGCAACGCAGCCGGCGCCGGACCCGCCGCCAGAGAATTTGGCCCCAAACCAGCAAACATTAAAAAGTGACGGTAAACCGCATCGCTGAGTAACAGAGGATAAACTTTCGCGGCCAGCAAGCGTTCGAGATCAGTTTGAACTTGAGACCACATGGCGAGAACTCCATTGACTTTATACTGCGACTCTACTGCCCAGGGACACAGGACAAAGCCATCAACCAAGCAACCCGCTCTCCTTCAACTGCGCCTCAGTCCGCTCAATTCCCGGAATCAAAATAACATCCGAGCGCGCTCGCCCCGCCCAGCGCGCGGCCTCATCCTCACTAATCTTGATTCCCATCAGAAACGCGACCAGGTCGTCGTGCGTGCTCACCCGCACGGTTTGAGCGTTCACGCGCCCAGCGTACGGCACGAATACAACTTCAAAATGCGGCCGCGAGTTTGCCGACCCAGGGTTCGGTGTGACCCGGATGGTGCCGTTCAGCTTTGTCATACGGAGACTTCCCCGCCCTTCCGCATACCCTTATCTCTCCGTAACCTAATGTATCGCACATGTTGTATCAACTTGCGAGCGATTATGAAAGCACCATGGCATGGGAGTCAAGGAGGCGAGTCGGTTTCCTTGTCACCTGGTAGGGGGAAGTGGGACCGTCAGGATGGCGGGGCCGCTTAACCCGAGCGCCGTGCCTATTAATCTGTAAGTAACTTAATCGGTTGGGAAGTTAACCATTAAGTATCGGGTATATACCCAGAAAAATTTGTTTTCATGCCAGATCTATGAAAACAAAGGCGAAGGATCGGAGATACCATCGTAAAATATCCCTTTTAAAGGACTTACGATAGGGATATCTTCAATCCTTCCTACTTTGTAAGTCTTTGAAAACGAGGCGACCATTGGCGTCCACGCTCTAAAATATCTCTTCTAAAGGATTAAGCTGGGATACCTGAGAAGGACGACGACGCCGTCGCGGGAATCTCGAATTATCAAAGAGCGGCAACAGTCCGGCTGTTATCAAACAGCTAATGAGAACCTCACCATGTTATCCGATTGGGAGCACCTGGGTCAAGGCAAGAATTGAGCGGGCAATCCTCGGGAGCAGCGGATTTACCCATGCGCCTGTTTTTCGATGCGACGATCTGGCAGCAGCCACATAATGGCTACGAAGGTATAGAGCGCGCAAGCCAACCAGGGCTTGACCAGGGCCAGTGGTATCGCAACTCCGTAGACCAGCAAACTCACCTTACCCTTCCAATCATTTCCGATGGACCTCGCCAAAACCGAGTTCTTCCCGTGGTGCGCGATTAAGCTCCTCGTCAGGACGAAATACGCGATTCCGGCAAAAAGCAGCATCACTCCATACACCGCGACCGGAAGCGGAGCATAATTGGTCTGTCCCATCCATGCGGTTGTGAAAGGTGCGAGGGAAAGACAAAACAAAAGGATCAAATTGGCCCAAAGGATGCCGCCGGTGACGCGTTCCGAAGCGTGCAACAGGTGGTGGTGATTGTTCCAGTAGATCCCCACATACACGTAACTCAACACGTAGCAGAGAAACACTGGAAAGACCGACTTGAGAGCCTGCAAGTCCGTTCCTCGCGGCACTCTCATGTCGAGCACCATAATCGTGATGATCACGGCAAACACTCCGTCGCTGAATGCTTCAAGCCGGCCCTTGCTCATCGGGAATTTCCTCCGGTTCTCAGACTCGATCTTCTGCAGTGGCACCTATTGAACACTTGTGCGTCCATGCGAGTCCATTCAAGCAGTGTTAGCACTTGCTGTTGCGGACGGGTGGCTGAACCGTTCTCGTGCTTCGCTAAGGCTCGGGTATTTTAGCCGTCGGAGAGCAAACAATCCCCCGCCCTGTCTCTCCAAAAAATGCAGTAACAACGGCAGGCACGCTCGTGAGTAGGATCAAAAAGAAGGGCCCGGCCACCCTGCCGACGCCCCATCTAATTTGCCTCAACCGCTCGCCGTCTCTAGAATAGAAGTTACCGGTTTCCCTGAGACAAAATATGATTCATTTTCCCGTACCTGAGGCGCTCACTTTCGACGACGTGTTGCTGCTGCCTGCGCGCTCCGATGTAATTCCGACGCAGACGAATACGCAGACGCAGCTTACGCGCAATATCCGGTTGAATATTCCGATCATCAGCGCGGCCATGGACACGGTTACCGAATCGCACATGGCCATCGCAGTGGCGCAGCAGGGCGGTATCGGAATCATTCATCGCAACCTGACCGTCGAACAGCAGGCTAACGAAGTCGACAAAGTGAAGCGCTCGGAGAGTGGCATGATCGTTGATCCGGTGACCATGGCCCCGGACGCGAAAGTTTCCGAAGCACTCGATGTCATGCGGCAGTTCAAGATTTCCGGCGTGCCCATCACCAAGAACGGAAAGCTGGTGGGCATTCTCACCAACCGCGACCTGCGCTTTGAAACCCGCTTCGACATTCCCATCAGCAAGGTAATGACCAAGGAAAATCTGATCACCGTGCCGGTAGGGACGACGCTCGAAGATGCGGAACAGATCCTGCACAAGCACCGCGTGGAAAAACTTCTGGTGGTCGACGACAAATACAACCTGAAGGGTCTGATCACGGTAAAAGACATCCAGAAAAAACTGAAATACCCGAATGCCGCCAAGGATTCGCATGGCAGGCTGCGCGCGGCTGCGGCCATCGGCGCTACCGGAGATTTTCTGGAACGGGCTCAGGAACTGGCGAAGTACAAAGTCGATTTGCTCGCCATCGACAGCGCCCACGGCCACTCCGCCCGGGTGCTTGAGGCTATCAAGGCAGTAAAATCCAAGCTTCCGGAAGTGGATCTGATCGTGGGGAATGTGGCGACCTTCGACGGGGCTTGCGAATTGGCTCGAGCCGGGGCGGACGCGATTAAAGTTGGCATCGGCCCCGGATCCATCTGCACCACGCGCGTGGTAACCGGCGCTGGTGTTCCCCAAATCACGGCCATCGCCGAGGCCTATCGCGCCACCAAAGACGCCAACATCCCGGTAATCGCCGACGGCGGCATAAAATATTCCGGCGACATTACGAAAGCCCTGGCCGCAGGCGCAGCCGCGGTAATGATCGGATCCCTATTTGCTGGAACCGATGAAAGCCCAGGCGAACTGATTCTCTATCAAGGCCGAACCTTCAAATCCTATCGCGGCATGGGCTCGCTCGGCGCCATGGCTCAAGGGTCAAGCGAACGCTATTTCCAAAACACCGACGGAGACTCCTCGGCCGCCGTTGGCGAAGAATCAAACCGCATGGGCAAATTGGTCCCCGAAGGCATAGAAGGCCGCGTGCCCTACCGCGGCTCTGTGTCGATGATCATTTATCAAATGGTGGGCGGGTTAAAGTCGGGCATGGGATATTGCGGGTGTGCGAGCATCCCGGAATTGCTCCAGAAGACGCGCTTCGTGCGCATCAGCGGGGCTGGATTGCGGGAGAGCCATGTGCATGACGTGATGATTACCAGGGAAGCTCCGAACTATGCCGTCGAGTAGGCCCTGTTTGACGCAGCCCATGTTGTTCCAATCTGCGGGGGATGCTCGCGCTTGACCTCGGATCAGAAGCAGTTACTTAAGACCTGGATTGCTGCGCTCTTGTGGATAGGGCTGATCGCCATCGAGTCCACCGACACCTTTTCCTCCGAACACACCAGCCGATTTCTATATCCCATACTTCACTTCCTTATGGGTCTGGATCCGGCGGCCTTCGAGGTGGTGCATCACTACATCCGGAAATGTGGGCATTTCGTGGGCTACTTTACCCTGAGTTTTTTTCTGTTTCGCGCCTGGCGAGCCACGCTGCGGTTGCCGTGGGCTCCGCGCTGGGCGCTGCGCTGGTCGGCGATTGCTTTTTTTATGTCGGCTCTCGTTGCTAGTCTGGACGAATGGCATCAGACGTTCATCCCTTCGCGAACCGGAGCAGTTAAAGATGTAATGCTGGATAGTTGTGCGGCATTGACCGCGCAGGTTCTGATCTTCCTTTATTTGAGTCGGAAACCGCGTCGAATGGTTGCCGTTGGCGACTGAGTTGCTCTACCTATAAATATTCCCGGCACGCGAAACCTTGCCGTGACAAATCCCTTACAGAAGGTATATCAATACATGGCATCGTACTTCGTGACCACCCACTCGCCATCTTTGTTCTCGAGCGTGACCGAGAACAGCTCCTTGTAGGTTGCGGGCTGGCCGGGAGCGTTCCGACGTTTGCCACGATAATGCAGAATGCGGAGCGGAGGAGCATCCTCCCAGTCGACTACGTTCCAGGAAACCAACGGGTGTTGCGCTTCGGAGGCGCAAATGAAAGCCGCGTACTTCTTGCGGTAATCTTTTTCCCATGCCGCCAACTGCTCCTGGCAGTGTCCGTCGCGCAGGGCATCGAGGTATTTCGCTGCCAGGCGCTCGGTTGAACGGTCGCGCAAGGGATTTAGCGAGATGGAATTTGGAGTGCCTGAAAGGGGGTCACGATCCTCCGAGCGGGAGAGGACCGGGCCCTGCCCGTTCAGCCACATCAGATAGCCAAAAAAGATGAGGAGCACAAGCACGCCAGCGCCTACCGCGATCGCGATCTGTACGCGGGTAAACCCCATATTCTCTTGCAAGTGTAACGTGATGAGTAATTAACGCCAGATTACGGCGGTGACCCGCACAAGGACATGTACGAATGGAGAAAGCGCACCGCCAAACCGGAAGGAAGTGCGCTTCTAAGAGATGAGACAGGTCCAGGAGAACATCACTTGGCGTCGGATTCGGCGACCTGCCGTCTACTTGATTTTGTCTTCGCCTTCGGCGCCCGGCGCGGGGTGTTCGACTCCCTGCTGGGCTTCGGCTTCTTCCATGGCTTTTTTGGTTTCGGCGGCGCGCTTGGCGCGGGCTTCGCCGCGTTTTTGGCGCTTCTCGTCGAGGATCTTTTCGCTTCCGAGGAGTTCGACGAAGGCGTTGTCGGCGCCGTCGCCCTTGCGCCATCCGGTGCGGATGATGCGGAGGTAGCCGCCGTTGCGATCGCCGAAGCGGGGGCCGATGGTGTCGAAGAGCTTGTCGACGGCGGCGCTAGTCATCAGGTAGGACAGGGCCTGACGGCGCGCGGCTAGGTCTCCGCGCTTGCCCAGTGTGATCATCTTTTCGACCTGTGGGCGCATGGCTTTGGCTTTGGGGACCGTGGTCTCGACTCGTTCTTCGAGGATGAGTGAAGTGACCAGATTCCGCAGCAAGGAGCGGCGGTGCGCGGTGTTACGTCCCAGTTTCCATCCTGCTACTTTGTGGCGCATGGCTGAATCCTTTGTTCCAGCGGGAAGGAAAATGTAGATTCCTCGCTACGCTCGGAATGACAAAAAGTTAGACCGACAAAATTATGGGGACGAGTCGCTCGTCCCCATACAAGCATCACAGATCGTTGTCGTTGCCGTAGGCTGACGCGGGTAGTATCTGGTTTGACGTTGGGCCGGGTACGGCGTTGCCTTGTTCGTCGATCTTCATTCCCAGACTCAATCCCATGGTGCCTAGAATTTCTTTGATTTCGTTCAGCGATTTGCGGCCGAAGTTTTTGGTCTTGAGCATTTCGGCTTCGGTTTTTTGCACCAGCTCGCCAATCGACTGAATGTTCGCGTTCTTCAGGCAGTTGTAGCTGCGCACGGAGAGCTCAAGTTCCTCGACGGAACGATTGAGATTTTCGTTCTTGATCTCGGGCTTGCGTTCTTCGGACGACGTTGATGTTTCGATGTCTTCCTCGAAGTTGATGAAGATGTTCATGTGGTCCTTCAGCAGCTTCGCCGCCAGGCCGATGGAATCCGCCGGGGTGATGGAGCCGTTGGTCCAGACTTCGAGAGTGAGCTTGTCGTAATCGGTGATCTGACCGAGACGCGCGGCTTCGACGGTGTAATTGCATTTGCGCACCGGGGAGTGAACGGAATCGATGGGGATGAAACCGATGCCGAGGTCTTCGTCGAAATTCTTATCGGCGGAGGTGTAGCCGCGGCCTCGCTTGAGGCGCATTTCCATATCGAGTTTGCCGCCTTCGCTGACGGTGGCAACGTAAACGTCTTTGTCGAGCACCTCGACGTCGGCGTCGGCTTCGATCATACCTGAAGTGACTACGCCTGGTTGATCGGCGCGCAGGTAAATGGCTTTGGGTGCGTCGCCGCTGAGCTTGAAAGGAATTTGCTTCAGGTTCAGGATGATGTCGGTGGCGTCTTCGACTACGCCGGGGATCGACTGGAATTCGTGCAGTACACCTTCGATTTTCACCGCGGTAACCGCGGCTCCTTCGATGGAAGACAGCAGCACGCGCCGAAGGGCGTTGCCGATGGTGGTGCCGAAGCCGCGTTCGAAGGGCTGAGCCCAGAAGATGCCGTACTTATCGGTGAGGGTCTGAGTATCGACTGCTAGACGTTTTGGTTTTTGAAAACCTTTCCACAACATTTTGTTATTCTCCTTCGGCCGTTTGGCTCAGTCCTGACTCCCTGAACTGGTCCGTGCTGGTTCAGGTCAAGCGTCGGGACAGGCTGATCTGGCTCGAAATGTGGACCAGAAAAATCTGTCGTTGGCTGTCGGTCGTCGGCAATAGCGTCTTCGGCCAACGACCGTCGACGCACCACGAACGACTGGCGTTTACTTGCTATACAGTTCGACGATCAGCTGCTCATTTACTGGCAGATGAATGTCTTCGCGCTTGGGCAGTGTCAAAACTTTACCCTTGTAGTGATCTCGATCGATCTCCAGCCACGTGGGCGCGTTCTGGTGACTGGCGAATTCCTTCGCCGGTTCGAGAATCGCCAACTTGAGGCTGCCTTCGCGGATGGCGATTTCCTCGCCAACACTCACCTGGTACGACGGGATGTTCACCTTGCGGCCATCCACCTGAACGTGGCCATGACGCACCAGTTGTCGTGCCTGTCGACGCGACACGCCGAAGCCGAGACGGTACACGACGTTATCGAGTCGACGCTCCAGTTGTTGCAGGAGCAATTCGCCGGTGACACCCTTGGTGCGGGCGGCCTTCTCGAAATAATTTCGGAACTGGCCTTCCTGGGCGAAATAGATGCGCTTGGTTTTTTGCTTCTCCCGAAGCTGCAGGCCGTAGCCCACGATTTTCGACTTGCGGTCCTTGCCATGCTGGCCCGGAGCAAAATTGCGCTTCTCGATGGGACACTTATCGCTGAAGCATTTAGTGCCTTTGAGGAACAGCTTCATGCCCTCTCGGCGGCAGAGACGACAGACGGGATCGGTATAACGTGCCAAGTTGCTTCTCCTTTTTAGATGACCGGTTTACAGGTTTGGCTTCACCCTTCATCCCGGACGGTAAAAACGGTCGTTAGTCTTTGGTCGTTCGTCGTTGGCCTCGGTATTCGCACTCGCGAACGACCTGCGACCAAAGACCAACGACGCCTTTCTAAACTCTTCGGCGCTTTGGTGGACGGCAGCCGTTGTGCGGGATCGGCGTAGCGTCTTTTATGTTGCGTACTTCGATACCGGAGGCAGCCAGTGCACGGATAGCCGATTCGCGCCCCGAACCTGGGCCGCTGACTCGCACTTCGACACTGCGCACGCCGTGATCGCGCGCCATGACCGCGGCGTTCGACGCTGCTTGCTGGGCGGCGAACGGCGTTCCTTTGCGGGATCCGCGAAATCCGAGCGAACCGCTGCTCTTCCACGAGAGCACGTTTCCGGCTTGATCGGCAATAGTCACAATCGTGTTATTGAACGAAGCCTGGATGTGCGCAATGCCGTGGGAGACGTGCTTGCGCTCCTTCTTCTTGAACGTCTTCTTCTTGCCTTTTTTCTCTGCCGCCGCGGGGGCGCCTGCTGCTACTGGTTTTGCCATAGTGTCGTCAGTCCTTGGTCGTCCGTCGTTCGTCGTTGGTCATGGCAAAAGCTGCAAACAACCAAAGACTAACGACCAACGACAGCTCTTACGTCTTTGTCGCTGTCTTCTTCTTTGCCGCTACCGTACCTTTGCGCGGGCCCTTCCGGGTGCGAGCATTGGTATGCGTACGCTGTCCACGAACCGGCAAATTCCGGCGATGGCGATATCCGCGATAGGATCCGATTTCGATGAGCCGTTTGATGTTCATCGAAACTTCCTTGCGCAGATCGCCTTCGACCAGTCCTTCGGACTCGATGACCTGGCGGATGCGGTTCACTTCGTCCTCGCCCAGGTCTTGAACCTTCTTCATTGGTTCTACCTTGGCCTGATCGAGAATGCGGGCGGCGCGGGGATTGCCGATTCCGTAGATATAGGTCAGCGCGATATTGATGTGTTTGGTGCGGGGAAGATCGACGCCTGCAATACGTGCCATGTTTATCCTTTTCCCTTATCCTTGGCGTTGCTTGTGTTTGGCGGTTTCGCAGATCACTCGCACCACACCCTTACGGTGAATGACCTTGCACTTATCGCAAATTTTCTTTACTGAGGCTCGTACTTTCATAATTTCGTTTTCCCTACCGCCGAGCTTTGCTCGGCTCACCGGGTCCGAGACCCGGTCCCACGCGAATTACTTGTATCGATAGACTATGCGTCCGCGATTCAAATCATACGGCGAAAGCTCGACTGCCACCTTGTCGCCCGGCAGAATACGTATGAAGTTCTTGCGCATCTTACCCGAAACGTGCGCCAGCACCTGATGCTTGTTTTCGAGTTCGACTTTAAACATGGCATTGGGCAGCGGCTCAAGAACCGTTGCCATCACCTCAATCGCGTCTTCTTTGCTCATCGACTCCTTAAAAGCTATCAGCTGCGTTATTGCGTCAAAATCACTGGGCCTTCTTTCGTAACCGCCACGCAATGCTCAAAGTGCGCGCTGCAGCTTCCGTCAGCGGTTACTGCGGTCCACTTATCATCTAACACTCTGGCACCGGGCTTGCCAAAATTTACCATTGGTTCAATTGCGAGGACCATGCCTTCTCGCAACCGAGCGCCGTGTCCGCGGGCGCCGAAGTTTGGCACTTGCGGCTCTTCGTGCAGCTTGGTTCCAATCCCGTGCCCCACGAACTCGCGCACTACGCTGAACCCGTTGGCTTCGACAAATTCCTGTACCGCCGCGCCTACATCGCCGACTGCATTGCCGACTCTTGCTTGCTCGATGCCTTTGTACAACGAAGCTTCCGTCACTTCGAGCAGCTTGCGAACCTCGGGGCTTACCGAATCGTCGACCGGCACGGTGATCGCGGCGTCACCGTAGTATCCATCGAGCACGACTCCGCAATCGATGGAAACGATGTCCCCCGCCTTCAGCACCCGCTTTTCCGACGGAATGCCGTGCACAATCTCTTCGTTCACCGAGGTGCAAAGCACGCAAGGATAATCGTAATATCCCTTGAAAGCCGGCTTCGCGCCCAGGTCCTTGATCTTCTTTTCGGCGGCGCGTTCCAGATCCATGGTCGTGGCTCCGGGACGCACCAGCGCGCGCACGTGATCGAGTACTTCGCGAACGATGCGTCCACTGTTCCGCATGCGCTCGATTTCCGCCGTCGATTTACAAACAATTGCCATCGCGATGCTCGATCACCCAAAAAATCTGTCCGGTGACCTCGCCCACCGGCAAGTCGCCATTCACTGCAACCAGGCGACCCTTTTGCTCATAGTATTCCGCCACGGGCCGGGTCTGCAGGTCATATGCCTTCAGACGTTCCCGGATCACTTCCTCGCGATCATCGCTGCGGATTACCAGCTTGGAACCGTCGACGTCGCAAACGTCGGGGACGCGAGGGGGCTGGAAATAGACGTTATAGATGTGTCCGTTGGCGAGACAAGTCCTGCGTCCAGTGAGCCGCTGTACCAATTGATTATAGTCTACGTCAATGCGGACCACAATTGGAAGGCACCTATCACCGTGCAAGTTGTCAAAGATCTCGCTTTCAAAAAAAGCATCCAGCCAGCCCGCTTGTCTGGCCGTACGCGGAAACCCGTCAAGGATGAAACCGCGCTCGCAATCCGCATCGCGGAGTCGCGAAGCCACCATGTCGCAAACCAGATCGTCGGAAACCAGCTCGCCGCGAGCCATGACCGCCTTGGCCTGCTCGCCCAACTCCGTGCCGCGCTTTATGTTGTCCCGCAGAATGTCTCCTGTCGAGATCTGCGGAATACCATAGTGTTCGGCAATTCGCTTGGCCTGCGTGCCCTTGCCGGCACCCGGTGGCCCAAGCAGCACAACCGGCCCGATGTTTTGTGAGGTCTCCATCGAACTGACTCGACTACGTTTCCTGCTTACAGGCTCACGCGGTCAGCTCGATGACCACCCGCCGACCGGGCGGTACGGCAAACCTCAACCTTTTATTATGTCCAACTGCGGCGGCCGCGAATACGTCCGCTGCGTGGGGTAAATCCGTCGTAGTGACGCATGATGAGTTGCGCTTCAATCTGGGTCACTGTGTCCATCGCCACGCCCACCACGATCAGCAGCGACGTACCACCGAAATAGAACGTTACTCCCAGACCGTTCGTCATCCAGGTGGGCAGGCGCTCGAAAAATGCTCCGATCGGTCCATACAGGTGATTGAGATGGATTCCGGTGATCATCCATTCCGGGATGAAAGAGATGATGATCAGGTACAAGGCACCTACCAGAGTAATCCGAGTCAGAATCTCGTTGATGTGATCGGCGGTGCGCTTGCCGGGCCGGATGCCGGGGATAAATCCGCCATACTTCCGCATGTTGTCGGCGACTTCGTTGGGATTGAAGACAATCGAGACGTAGAAGTAGGCGAAGAAAATAATGCCCACGGCGTACAGAAACGTGTAAAGCGGCTCGCCCCAGCCTAGCCAGTGAATCAAATCACCAAAATACCGGTTGTTGCGCAGGCCATAGCCCATGGTCTGCGGCATGGTGAGGATGGACGAGGCAAAGATCACTGGCATCACACCGCCGGCATTGACGCGCAATGGCAGGTGGGTGGATTGGCCTCCCATGACTTTGCGTCCGACGACGCGCTTCGCGTACTGCACCGGAATGCGGCGTTCGCTGCGCTCCACGTACACGATGAACCCCACTACCAGAATCATGATGCCCACGAGCAAAATCATGGCTGGTGCGGTAAAGGCTCCCCAGGCATTGGTGCGGACTTTGTCAATCAGGTCGGCAACGCCGCGCGGCAGTCCCACCACGATACCGGCGAAGATCAGGAGCGACATACCGTTGCCGACGCCGCGTTCGGTAATCTGCTCGCCCAGCCACATGATGAATGCGCTGCCCGTGGTGAGGGTCAACATGGTCATCAGGATGAAGGGGATGCCGGGGTTGACCACGAAATCGCCCGATTTTTCCAGACTGATGGCGATGCCGAGCGATTGAACCGAACTCAAGATAACGGTTAAATATCGCGTCCACTGGGTGATTTTCTTGCGACCCAGTTCGCCTTCCTTCTGCAACTTCGCCAGCGGCTCATAGACCACCGTCAAGAGCTGCAGGATGATCGACGCCGTGATATACGGCATGATTCCGAGCGCGAAGATGGTCAACCGGCGCAGCTGGCCGCCGGAGAACAGATCGACAAAACCCAGGAAGCTGCCACGATTCTGTTCGAAAAATTGCTGCAGCTTGTCCGCATTTACTCCGGGCGTAGGAATATGCCCGCCTAGCCGGTAGACCGCCAGCAACCCGAGGGTGAAAAGAATTCGTTTGCGCAGGTCAGGAATGCGAAATATGTTGGCTAATTTCTCGAGCATTACTGCAAGACCTCGAACTTGCCGCCAGCTTTGGTGATCTTCTCCTGGGCCGACTTGGAAAACTTGTGCGCGTGCACGGTCAGCGCAATCGAAATCTCCCCGTCGCCCAGGATCTTCACCGGGTGTTTGGTGCTGATGACGCCAGCCTTGCGCAAAACCTCGGGAGTGATGGTGGTCTCTCCTAGCGCGGCCAGTTTTTCCAGATTCACGATGTTGAATTCCTTGCGGAAGATGTTGGTGAAGCCGCGCTTCGGCATGCGCCGATGGAGCGGCATCTGGCCGCCTTCAAAGCCACGCATCATGCGCGAACCACTACGCGAACGTTGGCCTTTGTGTCCGCGGGTGGAGGTTTTGCCCATGCCGGAACCCATGCCACGCCCTACGCGCTTCTTGCCTTCGTTTGCTTTCTTCGGTGCTCGAACATTCGAGAGATTCATAATTGCTCATCGCTGTACGGACGTTGTTAACAACGTCTCTGCGGAAAAATTAAGGCTGCACGATCTCAACCAGATGCGGAATCTTGGCCACCATTCCGCGAATGGCGGGATTGTCGGGACGCTCGATGACCTGGTTCAGTCGCGTGAAACCCAGGCCTTTGACTACCAGCTTATGTTTTACCGGGGTGCAAATCGCGGAACGCACCCACTTCAAGTGGAGCTTGCCGCCGCCCGCATTCGATTTCTTCGCCGTCATTCGAAACTCCGTGCTTCTATAACTCTTCTGCAGTTTTGCCGCGCAGGGCGGCAACATCGGATCGATTCTTCAGCTTCTTGAGCGCATCAAACGTCGCCTTGATGACATTGTGCGGGTTGGTGGTCCCAATCGACTTGGTCAGCACATTTTGAATGCCCGCCGACGTCATCACGGCGCGCACTGCCCCGCCAGCGATCACTCCCGTGCCTTCGGGGGCGGGCTTTAGGAGCACTCTTCCCGATCCGAAGCGCCCCAGCACAAGGTGAGGGATGCTGGTTTGCGTAAGGTTGATCCGCATCAGATTTTTTTTCGCCGACTCGATTCCCTTGCGGATGGCCTGGGGAACTTCTTTGGCCTTCCCCGAGCCGTATCCGACCACGGCGGCACTGGGATCTCCAACCACTACCAGAGCAGCAAAGGAAAGATTCTTGCCGCCCTTGACTACCTTGGTGACCCGGTTGATTGCCACTACCTGGTCTTTCAGTTGGTAGGAACCCGCATCGAGCTTTTTGATAACTGTTGGCATTCTTTAATTCTCGTTTCTCTCTGCCGAGCTTTGCTCGGCCAACCGGGTCAGAGACCCGGTTCTACACAATCTAGAACTGCAATCCGGCTTCGCGGGCCGCGTCGGCGAGCGCTTTCACTCGCCCGTGATAGATGTAGCCGCCGCGATCGAACACGACCTTGCTGATTCCCTTCGCCTTCGCTCGCTCTGCGATCAGTTTGCCGACTTGCTTGGCCGAGGCCACGTTTCCGCCGGTGCGGCGTTCGCCCTTCTTGCCCTCGGCAGAATGCGCGAAGACTACAGTGTTGCCCTGCATATCGTCGATCAGTTGCACGTAGATGTGGTTCAGCGAACGATATACGTTCAGCCGCGGCCGCTCCGAAGTTCCGAGGATCTTCTTTCGGATGCGCTCGTGTACGTGCCGCCGGTTTGAGTTTTTCGATGTCAGAGAAAGCATAAAAAATGTCCTTGGTCGTTGGGCCTTGGTCCTTGGTCAAGACCAAGAACCTGTCATCAGTTTCCGTTGGCCAACGACCAATAGCCGACGACCAACGACGAAATTATTTCGCTCCGGTCTTGCCCACTTTCTTCTTTAGACGCTCGCCCGCATAACGTACACCCTTGTTCTTATACGGATCGGGGGGACGCAAACTGCGCATCTCCGCAGCCACCTGCCCCACTTTCTGGCGATCGATGCCGGTGACGCTCAGCTTGGTCTGCTTTGGATCCACCGTCGCTTCAATGCCGACGGGCAGCGGATACTCGATCAAGTGCGAGTACCCCAGACTGAACACGACCGTGCCCTTGCCCTTCATTTCGGCGCGGTAGCCAATGCCGACAATTTCGAGGTCCCGAGTCCATCCCTTGGTGACGCCTTCGACAGCGTTGTTAACCAGGGCGCGCGCCAGACCGTGGACAGCGGCTTGGGAATCATTCTCGCGTATTGCCAGAAGATGCCCGTCCTGCTGCTGTACTTTAATGCCCGCAGGCAGACGCGTGTCCAACTTGCCCTTCGGACCCTGCACAGCAACCGTGTTGCCCTCGATTTTGACCGTTACTCCCTTAGGAAGCGGGATCGGTTTTTTTCCAATTCGTGACATAAATTCAGCTCTCAGCCTTCGCTATAGAAACGTTGCTTGCAGCGTTCCGAGGCGCAGCAAGCTGCGTCTCTACCACACTTCGCAAAGCAACTCGCCGCCCAGACCCTGCTTGCGCGCCTGGCGTCCGGTCATTACGCCGCGAGGCGTGGTGAGAATGTTGATACCCATCCCACCCAAAACGCGGGGGATCTCGGTGCGCCGCACATACACCCGGCAACCAGGGCGGGAGACGCGGTTTACATTCGAAATCACCGCTTCGTTGTTACTCGCGTATTTCAAGTAAACACGCAGGATCTTGTGCCCTTCCTCTTCCGTCGCCTTGAAATTCGAGATATAGCCCTCTTCTTTCAGGATGCGGGCAATCTCCAGCTTCAGCTTGGAGGCGGGAATATCCACCTTCTGGTGCCGGGCGCTAATCGCATTGCGAATGCGCGTCAACATATCTGCGACCGGATCGGTCAACCTCATGCGTTCCTTCTCCTCAATCGCCCGTTTTCTTCGGCCATTCTTGCTTTGCACCGAAGAACCTGCGGCGACGCATTCCGCCTAACTTCAGGGACCGAAGCCCGCATCGTTAGGCACTCTCTGCGGCGCGGCTGAAACCGTGCCCTCCCGACTGTTAACCCATTTCTACCAGGACGACTTCGAAACCCCGGGAATCTCTCCCCGCAGCGCCAAGCCCCGGAAGCACAAGCGGCAGAGGCCGAACTTGCGCAGGTAAGCGCGCGGACGTCCGCAAATCTTGCAGCGGTTGTGTTTGCGCGTGGAAAACTTCGGTTTCTGTTCCTTGTTGTCGCGCGCCTTCTGAAACTTGGCTTCGATCTTCGCGTCCTTAACTCGTTTTGCTGTAGTCATGAAATCCTTAGAGAATTTTCGTCGTCAAACTCTGAAACCTTTACTGTGCCCGGAACGGCATGCCGAGGTGACGCAGCAGAGCTCGCGACTGATCATCGCTGCGGGCGGTGGTCACAATCGTGACGTTCATGCCCTTCTGCTTGTCTACCTTGGCATAATCGATCTCCGGGAAAATCAGCTGGTCGTGCAGGCCAAGCGTGTAATTGCCACGTCCGTCGAATGACTTCGTCGAAACTCCCTTGAAGTCACGCACTCGAGGCAGCACGACATTCACCAGACGGTCGAAAAATTCGTACATACGGTCGCCACGTAATGTAACCATGGCGCCAATTGCCTGGCCCTCGCGAACTTTGAACGCTGCGATGGATTTCTTGGCCCGCGTCACTACCGGCTTTTGCCCTGTAATCTGACCCAGTTCATTTACTGCGGGATCGAGAATCTTGGCATTCTGCGTGGCTTCGCCCACACCCATGTTGACCACGATCTTATGCAGATGAGGCACCGCCATGGGATTCTTTAGGTCGAATTCCTTCATCAGCGTGGGCGCGACTTCCTTTTGGAAACGCGCCTTCAGCCGCGGCGTCTCCTTGGCGCTGTGACGCGCGACTGCGGGAGCTTTCTGCTCTTCCTGCTGCCCACCCTTTTTCTCTTTTTTATCTTTTGCCATTGCTCAGTACCTTTATTTATCCAGCGTCGTTCCGCACTTCTTGCACACGCGCACCTTGCGGTCGCCGCGCATTTCATGGCCAATGCGCACCGGCCCACAGGTTCCGCAGACCAACTGCACGTTGGATAACGCAATGCGGCTCTCCTGCTCCGCAATTCCGCCCTTCACGTTGCGCTGCGGGTTGGGACGCACATGCTTTTTCACCAGCATGACGTGCTCGACCAGAATCTTGTTGTCGTTCGGAAACACGCGCAGGACGCGGCCTTCCTTGCCTTTGTCCCGGCCGGTGATCACCTTCACGGTGTCGTTCCGCCGCAGATCGACTCGTTTATGTTCCGTGCTTACTGTTCTCATTTCAAACCCTTCCACTCTCGCTCGCGGTGAGAAGTAGCCAGCTACGTCTCTACAGCACTTCTGGAGCGAGCGACACGATCTTTAAAAACTTTTTCTCTCTCAGTTCGCGAGCCACCGGTCCGAAAACGCGGGTTCCTACCGGCTCCCCCTGTTCGTTGATTAGCACCGCCGCATTCTCATCGAAGCGGATATAGGTGCCGTCGCGGCGGCCATATTCTTTGTGAGTACGCACGATCACGGCTTTGACGACAGTTCCCTTCTTCACCTGACCGTCGGGAGAAGCTTCTTTTACGCTGGCAGTGACCACGTCTCCAAGACCAGCCCGCAGTCCGGTCGAACCGCCCAGGGGCAGAATGACCTGCAGTTTGCGGGCACCGGAGTTATCGGCGACCTCGAGCCAGGTTCTCATCATCACAGCCATAATTCAGTCTCCTAGAGGCACCGCATTACTGAATTTCCGCAGCAGTATGTTCGGGCACCAGTGCGGTCTTACGAACAATCTGCTTCAGACGCCAACGCTTCAGCTTGGACAACGGTCGAGTCTCTTCCAATCGGACAACGTCGCCAATGCGAGCCTCGTTCTTTTCATCGTGCGCGTAGAACTTTTTCGCCTTCGAAACTACGCGGCCATAAAACGCATGCGACTTCTTGCGGACGACCTCGACCACGATCGTCTTCTTCATGCGGTTGGAGACCACCTCGCCGACGACTTCCTTGCGCCGTCCGGCAGCCGCTGGTTGGCTCTGCTGTGTGCTTGTCTCTGGCATTACTTGCTCCCCGTTTTTCGGCTGGCGGCGATTTCACGCTCGCGGCCGATAGTCTTCACCCGTGCGATGTCGCGGCGCATGCCGCGAATCTTCTTCAGACTCTCCGTCTGTCCCATATTGAGCTGGAACTTCAGCTTGAAGAGCTGATCGTTGAGATCGCGTTCCTGATGAAGAAGTTCTTCGTCGGTCAAGTTGCGAATTTTTTCCGATTTCATATGTCAATCTCTCAATGTGCTGCTGATTCGCGTTTCACGAACCTGGTGCGCAACGGCAGCTTGTGCGAAGCCAGACGCATGGCTTCGGAGGCGTCCTGCGGCGTGACCCCTTCCATTTCGAACAGGATCTTGCCGGGACGAACCACCGCGACCCAATGATCAGGCGCTCCCTTGCCTTTTCCCATACGAGTTTCCGCCGGCTTCTTGGTCACGGGCTTGTCGGGAAAAAGCCGAATCCAGATCTTGCCGCCGCGCTTGACGAAACGCGTCATCGCCACCCGGCTGGCCTCGATCTGCCGGTCGGTAATCCAACCCGGCTCGAGCACCTTCAATCCATAGTCCCCGAAAGCCAGCTCGCTGCCGCGCCAGGCTTTGCCGGTCATGCGTCCGCGTTGCTGCTTGCGGTACTTTACTTTCTTTGGCATCAACATAGATTTGCTCTTAGCTTCTAGCTGTTAGCTACTGCTCTACCCAGAACCTTAGAATGCGCCGCCAACCTGCTGGGGTTCGCGCTTCTTTGCGGCTGGAAGAATCTCGCCCTTGTACACCCAGCACTTCACGCCGATTACGCCGTAAGTCGTCCGGGCTTCGGTGAAGCCGTAATCGATGTCGGCGCGCAACGTGTGCAGCGGTAACCGGCCCTGCAGATACCACTCAGAGCGCGCAATTTCATTTCCGTTCAAGCGGCCGCTGACCCGCACCTTGATTCCTTTGCAACCGAAGCGCAGCGCGGAATCTACTGCTTTGCGCATTGCCCGCCGGAAGCCTACGCGCTTTTCGAGTTGCAACGCAATCGATTCCGACACCAGTTGCGCGTCCAGTTCAGGCTTGTGCACTTCCTGAATGTCGATATAAATTTCGCGGCCATTCATGCGCTTCTGCACGTCGGCCTTGAGTTTGTCGATCTCAGCGCCTTTGCGTCCAATGATGATTCCCGGACGCGCGGTCTTAATAATGACGCGCAGCTTGTTGCCCGGACGCTCGATGTCAATCGAACTGACGCCGGCCGACTTGAGCTTGTCCTTCAGCTCGTTCTTCAGCTTGACGTCTTCGAGCAACTGCTTGTCATAATCCCGCTCGGCAAACCAGCGCGATTTCCACGGCTTGGTGTAGCCCAAACGAAAACCATAAGGATGAACTTTTTGTCCCATCGTGTCTCCTAACGACCCTGACGAATCCTATCGCGCTCCTGCAAATTTCTTGGCAACCTTGGCCTTGCTTTTCCCCGCCAACGCTTTGCCCTTAGCTTTTGCTTTGGGTTTCGACGCTCCCGTCGATGTGCTGCCGACTCTCTCCGCGCCAACTACATTCGCTAGCGCCTCGCCGTTCTTACCGCGTTCCGCCAGCTCGATCTCGATGTGCGAGATGCGACGGACGTAGTGATAAGCACGGCCCATCGGCGCCGGACGTATCCGCTTCATCCGCGGTCCATCGTTGGCGATTGCCCGCTTCACATATAGCTTGTCAACGTCGACATCAATTCCTTTTTCCGAACTCAGATAGTTCGCATTCTCCAGCGCCGAGCGGAGCAACTTCTCAACCGTGGCCGCAACCCGCTTCTTGGTGAAGATTAGCGTGTTGAGCGCGTCTTCCACCCGGCGACCCTTGATCAGATCCAGCACCAGGCGAGCCTTCTGCGGCGAGACGCGCATGAAACGTGCTTGAGCTCGAAATTCCATCGTGCGTCTCCTTTATGCCTTTGGCGCCGGGGCTGCCGGAGCCGCTCCCGCCGCTGGGCTCGGAGCTCCCGGTCCGCCCGGAATTCCGGCCGGCTTGGCTGCGACCTCGGTCGCCGCCCTCATCGAGTGTCCCTTGAACTGGCGAGTGAAACTGAACTCGCCCAGCTTGTGGCCCACCAGGTTCTCGGTAATGTACACGGGGATAAACTTCTTGCCGTTGTGTACCGCGATAGTGTGGCCCACCATTTCCGGAACGATGGTTGAACGACGCGACCAGGTGCGCAGCACTTTTTTCTCGTTGCGCGCGTTCATGCCTTCTACCCGCGTCTGCAGGAAAGTATCGACGAACGGTCCTTTTTTGGTTGAACGTGCCATAAAGTTTAGCTCTCAGTTCCGGAGATCCCTCGCTCCGCTCGGGATGACGCCGCTGGGCTCAGACGCCCAGCAAACGTGGTCATTTCTTACCGCGACGGTTGACGATAAATGCGTCCGTGCGCTTGTTATTTCGCGTCTTGTATCCGCGAGTCGGCTGCCCCCACGGGGTTACCGGATGGCGGCCGCCGGAAGTTTTACCTTCACCACCACCGTGCGGGTGATCGACCGGGTTCATCGAGACACCGCGATTGTGCGGCCGCTTCCCCAACCACCGCGAACGGCCAGCCTTGCCGATGGTGATGTTTTCATGATCGAGATTGCCGACCTGGCCAATCGTCGCCATGCATCCCTGGGCAACTTTGCGAATCTCGCCAGAAGGCAACTTGACCAGAGCATACTCGCCTTCCTTGGCCACCAACTGCGCTGCGCCGCCCGCCGAACGCACCATCTGCGCGCCCTTGCCCGGCTTCAACTCGACGTTGTGAATCGTGGTGCCCGGAGGAATGTTGTGCAGCGGCAGCGCATTGCCAACAAGGATGTCGGCATCCGGACCACTCAACACTTTTTGTCCAACCTTCAAACCGTCGGGCTGCAGGATGTAACGCTTCTCGCCATCGGCGTAGCTCAACAACGCGATGCGCGCCGAGCGATTGGGATCGTACTCGATCGTGGCCACCGTGGCCGGAATGCCGATCTTGTCGCGCTTGAAGTCGATAATGCGGAGCTTGCGCTTGTGTCCACCACCGATAAACCGCATGGTGGTCTGGCCCGAATTGCGCCGTCCGCCAGTGCGCGGCTTCGGCTCGAGCAGCGGCTTGTGCGGCTGCGTGCTCGTAATATCGTCATTGACCAGCGTGGTGCGATAACGCAGCGTCTGGGTTGTCGGTCTGTAAGTCTTGATTGCCATAGATCAGCTCTTAGCTTCTAGCTCTTAGCTTTTCTTTGCCGCTGAAGTCTTTCGGGTTGGCCAACGACCAACGACGAACGACCAACGGCTATAAGTTCTGCGCGTACTCCGGCATCTTTTCGCCGGCCTTCAGCCGCACGTACGCCTTCTTCCAATCCGGACGGTAGCCGGCAAACTTCCCCCGCCGCCGTTCTTTTCCCGGATAGGTGGCAGTGCGGACCGAATGCACTTTCACTTTAAAAATGCCCTGCACGGCTTCTTTAATTTCCGTCTTGGTGGCCGCGGTCGCCACCTGAAAAACCAGGGTGTTCTGGTTCTCTTTGATAGCAAGACCTTTTTCGGTGATCACCGGACGCCGAAGAATCTGATATGCGGATTTCATCAGGCCACCTCCGCCGCTTTTTCATGCCGAGTCCGGCGCCGCGGAGCACGCGAAGCTTTCTTTCGCGCTTCTCCCTCGCCTTCCGCCGGCTTGTGCTGACGCTTCGAAATCGAACTCTTCAGCGAAATCTGCAGCTTCTCAATCGCGGGCTGCGAAAAAATCGCCCGGTCGTAGCGCAGCAGATGATAAGGATGAACCTCGTTACCGTTCACCAATTCGACTCCATGAAGGTTTCGCGAACTCAAAGCCAGATTGCGATTCTCATGCTTGGGAACCTCGACCAACAGTGCCGTGCCATCGACCTTGAGCGCATCCAGCGCCTCGCGGAACTGCTTGGACTTGGGCTCCTTCACATCGAAGGCGTTGACGATGATCAGTTTGCCGTCGGCAAACTTCGAAGCCAGCGCAGAGCGCAGCGCCCCCAGCAATTTCTTGCGCGGAAAAGCATAGTCGTAAGACCGGGGCTGCGGACCGTGCACCGTACCGCCGTGCCGCCACAGTGGCGAACGAATCGACCCCACGCGAGCCCGACCAGTGCCCTTCTGTTTCCAAAGTTTCTTGCCCGCTCCGGAAACCAATTTCTTGTTCTTGGTCGCGTGAGTTCCAGCCCGATGAGCAGCGCGATAATGTTTTACCGCCTCCCAAAGCAGGTCCTCGTTCACCGCGCCGAAGACCTCGTCAGCCAGTTCCAGGCTGCCGACTTTGGCTCCGCTCAGATTGTGAATGTCAATGCTTGCCATAATCTCTTCTTCCGCTATGACCAACAACCGATGGCCGACGACCAACGACCGCTTCTAAGCCTTCTTGGCCGCGCGCTTGGCCGCCTTCAATGGGTCAACCGTAGCTGCTCCGGCAAATCCGCGCCGCTCTCTCGGCGGTTTCTTGGCTTTCGTGATTACCAGATATCCGCCCTTGGGGCCGGGTACGCTGCCTTCGACTACCAGCAAGTTGTCTTCTTTATCCATCCCGAGCACGCGCAAGTTGCGTACGGTCACTCGATCCACCCCCATGTGGCCGGACATGCGCATACCTTTAAACACACGCGACGGAAACGCCGATGAACCAATCGATCCCGTAATCTGGAACATCGAACCATGCGATTTGGGACCGCCGGCGAAATGATGCCGCCGGACTACGCCGGAAAAGCCGCGTCCCTTGCTGATGCCAACGATGTCCACAAATTTCTCGCCGTCGAAGATGTCCACCAGCACGCGATCGCCAGCCTTCACAAGTCCGTCGCCATCGCCTTCGGCTTTTTCTTCGACCTCGATTGGAACCTCGCGCATGAACTTCACCGGCGGCAGATTGTTCTTGCCCAGGTGTCCTCGAGCAGGTTTAGTCAGCCGCGATTCTTTCACGAACTCAACCAGGCCGATCTGTGCGGCGACATATCCGTCTTTGGTCTGCGTCTTATGCTGCGTGATCACGCAAGGACCAGCCTGCAGCACGGTCGCGGGATGTACGTCGCCCTTATCGTCGAAGAGCTGCGTCATGCCGACTTTCTTGCCGAGAATTCCAGTTACCTTTGCCATTTCCGTTCTCTCTTTCCAGCGTGGCTCTGCGGCTATTGGCTGGGGAGCGCTCGGACTTACGTCCTCGCTGTCTGTGTCGTCCCTGAAGGGACTTGGTTCTTTTTTGTAGCTTACCCAGGGCTTACGCCCTGGGCTAAACTATTCCGTCCCTTCGGGACTGGATTCTCCTGCGGTCATCGCAATGGCCAACGAGCAACGACGAATGACCAACGACTATTTGTGTTCCTTGCCGAATGCCTTAATCTCGACGTCTACACCGGCGGGCAAGTCCAGTTTCATTAGTGCGTCGACCGTTTGCTGTGTCGGCTCGAGTATGTCGAGCAGGCGCTTGTGCGTGCGAATCTCGAACTGCTCGCGCGATTTCTTGTCCACGTGCGGTGAACGCAGCACGCAGTATTTGTTTTTCATCGTGGGCAAAGGAATCGGCCCGGCGATTTGCGCGCCCGTGCGCTTCGCGGTCTCGACAATCTCACCCGTGGACTGATCCAGGATGCGGTAGTCGTAAGCCTTCAACCGAATGCGAATTCTTTCTTTTCCAATCACTTTTTGCTCTCGCTAACCCCTCCCGGCTGTCCGGGAAGAAAGAACTGGCGGCAAGTTGACGCGTTTACGCGGCGTCTGAGCCGCGTGCCGAAATCCCGAGCAAAGCGAGGGACCTCAACTTCCGCATTTACTCCGCTCAACGCTACTGCACAATCTCGCTGATCGTTCCGGCGCCCACGGTGTGGCCGCCTTCGCGGATCGCGAAGCGCAAACCTTTTTCCATTGCCACCGGCGTGATCAGCTCAATTACCAGGCTGACGTTATCTCCTGGCATCACCATTTCGGTCGCCGCCGGCAACTCCGCGACGCCCGTCACGTCCGTCGTTCGCAGATAAAACTGCGGACGGTACCCCTTGAAGAACGGCGTGTGCCGCCCGCCTTCTTCTTTCGTCAGAATGTAAACTTCCGCCTTGAATTTGGTGTGCGGCGTGATCGATCCCGGCTTTGCCAACACCATGCCGCGCTCGACGTCGTCCTTGCCAATGCCACGTAGCAAGAGGCCCGCGTTGTCTCCCGCCAAGCCCTCGTCCAACTGCTTCTTGAACATTTCGACGCCGGTCACAACGGTTTTTCGGGTGTCGCGGAAGCCCACAATTTCCACTTCCTCGCCGACCTTCACCTTGCCGCGCTCGATTCTTCCCGTCACCACCGTGCCCCGGCCCGAGATCGAGAAAATATCTTCAATCGGCATCAGGAAAGGCTTATCCAGTTCGCGCGCCGGCTGCGGAATGCTCTTGTCCACCGCCTCCATCAGCGCGTCCACTTGCTTCTCCCACTTCGCTTCGC
>Ga0307474_10000125_pt1 | contig 56932 bp, 53 predicted proteins | sample atmos_gasesECM1C_2_FD_203312 | JGI IMG/M metagenome (GOLD analysis project Ga0307474, IMG submission 203312) | Hardwood forest soil microbial communities from Morgan-Monroe State Forest, Indiana, United States - atmos_gasesECM1C_05 | ecosystem: Environmental > Terrestrial > Soil > Temperate...
TCCAATGGACCAAATCTGCCGATGACATCCTCAAATCAATCGAACGCTTCTGCGCTTACAATTCGCCAGCCAAAGCCTAAAATGCCACGAACTTTTGGTTCAGGACACTAGAGCATCTTCGGTTCTTATTGAATCAGAACCGAAGCTCTAGATTCTTGTCTTGACGCGTTTTCTTCACGCGAACCGGTGTCCACTTCGCTCGAAAACGCTCTATAGCAATCCCTCCAAATGGTAGTTCACGCCGGCCTTGACCTGGTTGACCGAGGTATCGACGGTCACGCTGTTGCCGAACGGGCTTACGAGGCTCAAGGTCTTGCTGCCGAAGTCGAGATGATCGTACTCGAGCTTTGCCGACCAGTGAGAGCCCAGCATATATTCGAAGCCTCCGCCGACGACCCATCCGGGCCTGGTCGTGCCGATCTGGGTTGAACCGTCGAGCCCGCTGTTCACGTCCTGACGGTAGTCGGCATTCATCCAAGCGGCGCCGCCCTTCGCAAAGAGCATCAACGGTCCGCTGACAAAGCCGAACCTGCCGCTCACCGTGTCATACCAGTTGTGGTTGCTGGTAATCGAGAGCGACGTTGGGACGGCGGGATCCACAAAATTGGCCTTGCCCTGGGCCGACGTCCAGCCGAGTTCGCCCTCGAGCCCGACCAGCCAGTTCGGCTTGACCAGATAATTGTACCCGAACTGCAAACCGCCGAGCACGCCGCTCGGATTGGTGGTGCCGTAACCAATCGGCGTGAGCACATTCTCGCCTGCGCTGAACGCGCCGCCGAAATTGGCGCCGACATAGGCGCCGGTCCAATAATAGGCGGTCGGGGCCGGGGCCTTGGTGTAGACGCCGGGCATGACACCGGCGGTCTTCTCCGGAGCCCCGATCTTTTGCGACAGGCCGAAGTAGTATCCGCGCCGTGGCCCGTATTGAGGCGCAAACACGCCGATGCCGGTGCCGTTGCGGATCTGGTAGATGTTGTCGGTCAGGTTGACCACGTCGAACCGGACCGTAACCGGCAGTCCGTTCAGACCGTTGGCAAACTCGTGCGACACGCCGGTATTGAGCTGCCAATAAGATGGAAGGTGATCGCAGTTGGGACAGACCACCCCAACCGGCGTCGACCGCAAGCCGCTGCCGAAGATAAAGGTTGCGCTCGCGGTGGTGCCGTCCAACCAGCCATAACCGGAGTCTCTCCACTTGTATGCGACCCTTCCCGACCCCGTATAGGTTTGATCATGGTCGGTGTTGATCCAGTTGTTCTGGATGTAGACCAGGTCGTCCGGACTAAACAGGGTCTGGTTTGACACAACCTGGGTCGCGCGCTGGACGCCGTACGCCCAGCTGGTGTCGGCGGTGAAACCGCCGTTCTTGAACCTGAGTGTCAGTTCGGCGCCGTAACTCACGCTTTGAGCGTAGTTGAACGCGGTGAGCGTGTAAGCCTGGCCGAACTGCCCATCGTCAATCAGGTCCGTGGCGTACTTGTACCAGACACTGCCGCCGAGCTCCAGGCTCGGACAACTTGCGGCCGCGGCGGGCGCCTTGGCGGGCATTCCGCCTGATCCGCTCGGACATTGCGGCAGCAGCTGTTGCACAAAGCCGGTATCGAAAACGTGCGCCCGCTCGGGCTCGATCGCACCGATGTTGCGGAGAGGCTGGCCGGCCACCTGGCCGGGCAGCACGGCCGCCTGATCGGCGGTGATGATCGGGGCAGTCGCGGTAGTCCCGTCATAGATCTGGGTTGGAGCCGTCCGGCCCAGCACCTGCGATGGCGGCGTGAAAGTCCGCATGTAGCCGATGTGGAGGACGGTCGACCACCACGGCTTGTAAGTCAGACTCACGCGCGGACTGAACTGGTTCGCGTTGACATATTGGTAGATCTGGTCGAACCGCAGGCCATAGTTGAGCGTGAGTTGATTGGTCAGCCGCCACTCGTCCTGGGCATAGGCCCCGAGCTGCCAGCCGAACAGGCTGCTGGTGTCGCCGATGTTGAACGGCGTGTCGATCGCTGTCAGGCCGCTCGGATCGGCGGGGTCGAGCGGCTCAACCGTGCTGACAGTTGCGACCTTGGTCTGCTCACCTTGCGTGTAGAAGCCGGTACGAATGGTGTGCTCATCGTTCAGCCGGTAGGAGAAATCGCCGGAAACGCCGTTGAGGAACGAGCTGCGGTAGACGTCGGATGCGACGTTGTTGATGAAGAGATCACCGACAGGATCGGGCACGAAGTGAAGATCGCTGTAGCGCGAATAATACGCGAGCTGCGCATCGAAATTTCCTTCGGATTTCTGCCAGGCAATGACGTTGTAGGCGTTCTTCTCGTATTGGTTTTGGTTGATGGTGCCCGAATCGAAACTGCTCTTGCCGAAGGCCGTATAGGGGGGAGCATTCGGGTTGGGGGTACCATCCGGGTTGAGGCAGGGATTCGCGGGGTCGAAAGGACCACCGCAAAAGCCTCCCGCATTGCCGGCCTGCCCGGGATTGTTCGGAATCTGGTAACGGGTCTCGCCGAAGCCCGAAATGGTGACCACCCGCGCCGTTGGATCGAGCAGCGTGGACGTATAGGCGAAGAACCTGCCCTGTTCCGAGTGATCGTGAATGCCGTTGAGGGCCGACGTGGCAGCCTCGAGGCCGAGGCCGGTGCTTAAATAGCGGCCGGTGACGTAGTAGTCGGTATTGCCCTCGACTCCGCCATATTCGAAACTGGGCGTTACGGTCTGACGGCTGCCGCCATAGATGCTGACGCTGCCGCCGGAGAGCGCCGCTCCAGTCTTGGTCGTGATGTCGAAGATGCCTGAGGTATGCAGGCCATATTGCGCCGGCAGCGCGCCGGTCAGCAGCTGCATGTTGCTGATGAAGGACGTCTCGAGAATCTGCGAGAAGCCGGAAACGCCGTCAGGCAACAGAATTCCGTTGATGCGGTATTGAACGTTGGCGTGCTCGTTGCGGATGTGAAAATCGCCCTGGCTGGTCGAGTCCTGGTAGACGCCCGGGAATTGCAAAGCGAGGTCGCTGAGCTGAATGGTGTTCCCCTGCGGGAGACTCTCGATGTCACTTTGCGTGAGTGTGTAGTTGCTGGTGCCGATCTTCGGCAGGAGGACATTATCGCGCCGCTGGTCGAGGTTCTGGGTCTGCTGGACGACCTGACGATTGGCCGCGGCCTGGGCCTGCTCCGCGGTCGGCACGGGCGCCGCCGGGGCGGGACCAGTCTCACGTGTCACCACGGGCGGTTTCACCTTGGGCTTGGCGGCCTGCTTCGGCGCTTCGACCTTGGTCTCAGGAAGCACCCTTGGGGCATTTCCGCCCGGCGTTGTGGGTGCATTGCCGGCCGGCGGCGTCGGTGCGTTTTCCGCAGGCGCCGGTGACGGGGCAGGAGCCGGCGTCTCTGAAGCAGCAGGCGTCTGCGCTAGCGCCGTGCCGCCGAGGCCGTAGATTATGAGCGAGGCCGCTCCGGTGGCTGCTAGCATTCGTTTTGCAAGTACTGACATCGTCCCAATCCCAAAGAGGCGCGAAACGGATCCGTCGTTCATGATGGATTCGTAGGGCGCCTGCCGTCGACGCGCGACGGGCTGATTCCAATTCATCCCGGGATCGCGCCTGCGACCCTCAGGGTGCACTCAATGGATGTCAGGAGATCGGAGGGGCGCGCGGCTGAAACGCGATGCGAACGGACGCGGCGCGGACGGACTCGCCCCCCGTGGCCGGATGCGCGAACTCGATGGCCTGCGGCAGCGGCAACGGCGGTGGCGACGCAAACAGCGACGCGCTGGCCATCGCCATAACGGCGCAGATCGCGCAAACGTCGCCCGGGTGCTCGTCCGAGTCGTGATTGGACGCAGGTTGCGGCTTGAACCTGACCTCCGCGACCTGGCTGAGAGCGCCGCCGGCCAGGGAAAGCTCCGAGGCGACCGAGCCGACTTCACGAGCTGATGTCCCAGCAAAGTCGATCGGATGGAAATGACCGAACGACAACGCGAACTGGATGACCAGCGCAAAGAGCGCGATCCAGGAACCGCATTTGATATTCGATCGAACCCACGTCATGAAGAAGCGCACCCAGCGTCGAAAGGCCTCGGCATCGAGACCTCGTCAACGTTGCTGCGAGTTTCGCGAACTTGTCTGAACGGTGTCAACGGCAGCCATCCAAGTGTCGCCAGATTTCGGCCACGCTGTGGGATTCGCGCAACGCCTTGCGCCTTCTGTCGTCATGCATCCGCTGCGCCCTGCCGGTCGCAAGACCTGCAAGCCTGCACGCGTGGAGCTTCGAGACGCCAGAACTAGTGCGAGAAGAAGGTGACCGGCGCGATGAAACTGTCCTGCGTGCCGGGCTTGGCGGCGGGGAAGGCGGGAAACGGACTGGCGCGGTGGAGAATCTCGAGCGCCTCCCGATCGAGGATCTCGTTGCCCGATGATTTCGCCACCTTGCTGGAAATCACCTCGCCCGCGCGGTTCAACTCGACCTGCACCATAACCGTGCCCGACGCCCCGTGCGCAGCCAGCGGATAGCGCTTGAAACGCTGCAGGCGCGCGAGAATCTGTGCGTCGTACGCGTTCGAGGAGGCGACGCTGAATTCAGCGACGCGGTCATTCTTGGGCATCGCACGGGTCTCGGGCGCTGGCGTCATCGGTTGAGGCTCGACCTTCTCTACCTTCTCCTCCTTCGGCGGCAGCGTGACCTCGGCCTGTGGCTGAGGCGGAGGCTGCTCGACCTGCTCGACCGGCTTCTCCTCGACTTTGCGCCCCTCCACCGGCGGTGCTGCGTCCGCCTGTTGCATGGTCGGGCCGACCGCGATGTCCTGATTCTGAATCTCGGGCGAGGAGGCCTCGACCGGCGCGAGCGACACGGCGATGGCGGGAATAATATGGGGCTCTACCGGCGCGCGGACATACCACAACGCAATTGAGGCAACGATGGCTGCATGCGCGGCGATGATCGTCGCGCAGGCCAGTGTCCAGCGGGAAAAACCGCGCCTCTCCGGCAGATATAGCGAAAACGCCGTCATTGCCTGGTCGCCGGCGCTTCGAGGCCGACCAGCGCGAGCTTGAGATAGCCGGCATCGCGCATGACGTTCATCACCTCCATCAGATCGCCATAGCTCAGTGCCTTGTCGCCGCGGATGAAGATGGTCTCGTCCTTGTGGTTGTTGGTGGCGCCATCGAGCGCGCCTGCGAGCGCCTCGCGCGGCACGATGGTCTCGCCGATTGCAATTTCTCCATCACTCTTGACGGTGACGAACACCGGCTTGTCAGGCCGCGGCTGCTCCGGCGCGGTGGACGCGGGCAGATTGACGCCGATATCGACGGTCGCAAGCGGTGCGGCAACCATGAAGATGATGAGCAGCACGAGGATGACGTCGATGAACGGCGTGACGTTGATCTCGTGCTGGATCTCGAGCTCGTCGCCACTCGAACGCGTGCCAAGACGGACCGCCATATCAGCTACTCCGCCGCCCGAAGCCGCGCAGACGCCGCGCGATGGCCGCGGCTGATCATCAGAAGCAGCTGCGCGGAAGCATCGCCAAGCATCGCCTTGTAGCCGCTGATGACGCGCGCGAGGTGGTTGTAGATCACGACCGCCGGAATTGCCGCGACCAGACCGATCGCCGTGGTCAGGAGCGCTTCCGCAATGCCTGGCGCCACCACCGCAAGATTGGTTGTGTGGGCCTCCGAGATGCCGATGAAGGAGTTCATGATGCCCCACACCGTGCCGAACAGGCCGACGAACGGCGCGGTCGCACCGATGGTCGCGAGGATGCCGACGCCGCGCGAGACCCGCCGTGCCATCGCCGCCTCGACCCGCTCCAGCCTGAGCGCGACCCGTTCCTTGAAGCCGTCATCGACAATGCCATCGGAGAGTTCGGATTCGCGCGCGGCAGAAAGCACGAGCTGCGCCCCGGCATCGCGGCCGCCGTCGCAGGCACGGGCAGCCTCGGCGAGATGGCCACCGCTCTCCAATAGCTTCAGCCGACGCCGCACGCCGCGCATCGCCATGTTGAGCTCGATGGTCTTGGCGAGCCAGATCGTCCAGGTCACGAGCGAAGCGATGGCGAGACCGATCATCACCGCTTTCACGACAATGTCGGCATTGAGGAACATGCCCCAGGGCGACAGGTTTTTCGGCAGCAGCGGATTGTCGTCTTGCGCAAGCGCAGCGCCCGGCCATGTTGCGACCAGCAGGCAGAGGCTTGCGACCGCGGGCAGGAATCCGCGCCTGCCCCAGCTGAGCTTCAGGTCCGGTTTGAGATCCCAGTGGTCCTGAGGGCTTTTGCGGTGCAGAGCCGCATTCAGTAGATGCATTGAACGATTCCCAAATTGTCGGGGGCCGCATGAAAATCGCGCGGCGAACGAACGGAGCTCCGCCCCGCTCGAAGCGGCGTGGCCCTGCACGCCGTGCAAGAAGCAGGATTGGAGCTAGCTACGTCAGGAGACCGGTGGTCCGCGCGACTGGAATGGCGCGCGCTGCAGCGCGACCGCTAAACGAACGGGCGCGATCGAGCGATCGACGACCGTTACGGTGAGCTGCAGCGGGATAGCCGGCGGCACGGAAGCCATCGCATTGGCGATGGCACTCGAGGCGATGCAGATCGGGCAGAGGTCGTCGCCCAGCGGACCATCGTGATGGCCGGGCGCCTTGCCGTGATCGGAGGCGCCTGGCACTGCAGCGATCACGCGATCGGAACCACGGCCACCGATGGCATGGATGTGGCCGAAGGATAATGCAAGATTGATGGCAATCGCGACCAGCGCGAGCCATGAACCATGCCTGACATTATCCCGGAACCAGCGCATCAGCCGTCGATGATCTCATGCCGCGGCATTGTGCGGCGCAGGGTGATCTTAGCCGAGGGAGTGTGTGTTTGGAAGGGGAGACATGGCCTGCCGCATCGTCATTGCGAGCGGAGCGAAGCAATCCAAAGTCGCACGTGAGGCCCTGGATTGCTTCGCGAAGCCTGTCATCGGGCCGCGCTCTGCGCGGACCCGTTGGCTCGCAATGACGGCGGTGTGATGGCCGGACTCAAATTCCCAAATACCGATGCTGCAACTCCGGTGCGGCCATCAGCTCGCCGGACGTGCCGCTCCACACCGTGCGGCCGCGCTCGATGATGTAATGGCGGTCGCAGATACGGCTGAGATGCTCGACATTCTTGTCGATCACCAGGATCGACTGCCCGTGCGCCTTCAGCATCGACAGGCAATTCCAGATCTCCTCCCGGATCAGCGGCGCCAGCCCTTCTGTCGCCTCGTCCAGAATCAACAGATGCGGATTGGTCATCAGCGCGCGGCCGATGGCGAGCATCTGCTGCTCGCCGCCGGAGAGCTGGTTGCCCATGTTGCCGCCACGCTCGGCGAGCCGCGGGAACAGCGCGTGGATTTTGTCCAGGGTCCAGGGATCGGAACTGCCCAGGCGGTTCGCGGAAGCCGCAACGAGATTTTCGCGCACGCTGAGATTGGGAAAGATCTGGCGTCCCTCAGGCACGAGGCCGATACCGAGTTTTGCAATCCTGTAGGACGGCAGGCGACGCACCTCAGCGCCCGCAAAGCGGATCGCGCCCGCGCGCGCGGGCGTCAGCCCCATGATGGAGCGGATGGTGGTGGTCTTGCCCATGCCGTTGCGGCCCATCAGCGAGACCATCTCGCCGCGCTTGATGACGAGCGAGAGACCGAACAGCACCTGGCTCAGGCCGTAGCAGGTCTCGATGCCCTCGACCTCGAGCAAAGCTGCTGCCTCAGCCATGGCGCACCACCACATGCTGATCGCCGAGATAGGCGCGCTTGACCTCGTCGTTCTGCCTGATGGCATCAGGCGTGCCGGACGCGATGACGCGGCCATAGACCAGAACAGAAATGCGATCGGCGAGCGCGAACACAGCTTCCATGTCGTGCTCGACCAGCACGATGGTGACTTCCTTGCGCAGCTCCTGCAGCAGCTTCACCATGCGCGCGGATTCGGTGACGCCGAGACCGGCCATCGGCTCGTCCAGCAGCAGCAATTGCGGCTTTGTCGCAAGCGCCACCGCAAGCTCGAGCTCGCGCTGCTCGCCGTGGCTCAAGCGCGAGACCAGCACATTGGCGCGCTCGCGCAAGCCCACGCGCTCCAGTGCACTCGTCGCAGCCTCGCGAAGCGCGCGTTCCTTGCGCGCATCGGCGAAGAATCGGAACGAATGGCCCTCGCGTGCTTGCGCGGCAAGCGCGACATTGTCGGCCGCGGTGAAGTCCGACAGAAGACAAGTGATCTGGAACGAGCGCGCCAGCCCCAACGCGCTGCGTCGATAGGCGGGCAGTCGCGAGATGTCGCGGCCGGCAAGATGGATGCTGCCCGAATGCGGCATCAGATGCCCGGTAAGCTGGCTGATCAGCGTGGTCTTGCCGGCGCCGTTGGGACCGATGATGGCATGCAGCTCGCCTTGCGGCACTTCGAGCGTGACATGGTCGGTCGCGACGATGCCGCCGAACCGGCGCACGAGCTTGTCGACGCGGAGCAGGGGTTCAGCCACGCGAGAATCTCCCCAGCAAGCCCATGATGCCGCCGCGGCCGAACAGCACGATCAACAGCAACAGCGGTCCCATGATGATGGCCCAGTATTCCGTGACTTGCGACAGCAGCTCTTCCAACACCAGATAGACCACGGCGCCGATCACGGGGCCGAACAGCGTGCCCATGCCGCCCAGGATCACCATCACCATGAGATCGCCGGAGCGGGTCCAGTACATCACCGCCGGGCTTACGAAATCGGTGTTGTTGGCGAGCAGCGCGCCGGCAAGGCCGCACATGATGCCGGCGATGACGAAGCACACCAGGCGATAACGCGTGCCGGGAAAACCGATGGCCTGCATGCGCTGCTCGTTGGAGCGCAGGCCCTGCACCACCAGGCCGAAGCGCGAATTGACGATGCGCCAGATCAAAAACAGCACGAGCAGGAGGCAGGCGAGGCAGAGATAATAGAACTGCACCCGGTTCGGCAGATTGATCAGGCCGGCAAAATCGCTGCGCTTGTAGATGGTGAGACCGTCATCGCCGCCGTAGCGCGCCATCCCCGAGGCGACGTAATACGCCATCTGCGCAAAGGCGAGCGTGATCATGATGAAATAGACGCCACGGGTGCGCAGCGACAGCGCGCCGATGACGAGCGCGAAGATAGCGGACGCGGCCAACGCCACCGGAAACTGGATGAAGCCGGAACCGATACCTTCCTGCGCGAGTATGCCGACCGCGTAGCCGCCGATGCCGAGATAGGCAGCGTGGCCGAAGCTCATCATGCCGCCATAGCCCATGATCAAGTTGAGGCTCGCGGCTGCCAGCGCCATGATGACGATGCGGGTGAACATCGTCAGCACGAAGACGTTGCCGGTGACGCTCGAATAGAAAGGCAGTAGCACAAGCCCCGCGACTAAAAGCGCAGAGACGACGTCAGGGACTTTAGCTGCGGATTTCATCGGCGGCTGGCCGGAAACAGCCCCTCCGGCCGCACGACCAGCACCATCGCCATCAACAGATAGATCAGCATCGAGGACAGCGCCGGTGCGGCGGTGGAGGCTGCGGCCGAGCTCAACACCTGCCGCAACAGATTGGGCAGGAAGGCGCGGCCGAGCGTGTCGATCAGTCCGACAAAGATCGCCGCCAGAAACGCGCCGCGGATCGAGCCGATGCCGCCGATCACGATGACGACGAAAGCAAGAATCAAAATATTCTCGCCCATACCGATCTGCACGGTCAGGATCGGCGCCTGCATCAGCCCGGCCAATCCCGCGAGCGCCGCCCCCAGCCCGAACACCAGCGTGTAGAGCAGCTTGATGTTGATGCCGAGCGCGCCGATCATCTCGCGGTTGGAGGCTCCTGCCCGGATCAGCATGCCGATGCGGGTGCGCATCACTCCGAGGTAGAGCAGAAGCGCCACCAAGAGCGCCACCACGATGATGGCAAGCCGATAGGCCGGATAGTAGACGCCGGGCAGGATCTGCACGGGCACGCTGAGCCACGGCGGCAGCGGCAGTGCGAGCCCGGCCGGGCCCCAGATCAGCCGCACGGCCTCATTGAAGAACAGGATCAGCCCGAAGGTCGCGAGCACATGGTCGAGATGGTCGCGGCCATAGAGATGCCTGAGCGCGGTAAATTCCAGCACCATGCCGAGCAAAAGCGTCGCGCCCAGTGCGAGCACGGCGCCGAGCACGAAATTGCCGGTCCAGGCAACGAACGTCGCGGCGAAATAGGCGCCCATCATATAGAGCGAGCCGTGCGCCAAATTGACGAAGTCCATGATGCCGAACACCAGCGTCAATCCGGCCGCAAGCAGGAACAACAGCAGCCCGAACTGCAGTCCATTCAGAATCTGTTCGACGAGCAGCAGCATCGGCTCACACGTTGATCAAACAAAAGCGGCAGCGCTTCGAGCATGATCCGGAAAAGTGGAGACCGGTTTTCCGAAAAGATCATGCTCAACAAAAAGATAGAGCGGGATGACGTTCAAGAAACGTCATCACGCTCTGGCGCCGCCGCTTTGTCTAGCAAAATCCGTGCTCACTTCATCGGACATTTGTCGTGGAAGCGGTCCTGATCGTCCTCGACGATAGTGGCGACCGTCTTCAGCGACAATGCGCCGCTTGAGTCCTTGACCACATCCTGCAGATAGAAATTCTGGATCGGGATGTGGTTGTTGCCGTATTTGAAACCGCCGCGCAGCGACTTGAAATCGGCCTTCTCCATTTCCGCCTTCATGGCGTCCTTCTTGGAGGTATCGCCGTTGACAGCGACCACGGCGCTGTTGATCAGGTGCGCCGCGTCATAGGCCTGCGCGCCATAATAAGTCGGGCGCAGCCCCGGATATTTTTTGCGGTAATCCTCGACAAAGCGCTTGTTCTGCTCGTTCGGCAGGTCGTTGACCCATTCCTGCGCACCGGGCACGCCAATCGCATTGTCCTTCTGCAGCGGCAGCGACAATTCGTCGACGGTGAAAGCGGTATAAAGCGGCATCTGCTGCTTCAAACCGGACTGCGCATACTGGTTGAGGAACTGCACGCCTGCCGCGCCCGGATAGAACACGAAGATCGACTCGGCGCCTGACGCGCGGGCCTTGGAGAGTTCGGCCGAAAAGTCGAGCTGGCTCGGCCACACCGTATATTCTTCGCCCTTGACCTCGCCCTTGAAGGTGCTTTTCACGCCGGCCAGCATGTCCTTGCCGGCGGCATAGTTCGGGCCGATCAGGAACACCGACTTCACGCCCTTCTGGTTCATGTAGAGGCCCATGGCGGCCGGCGTCTGGTCGTTCTGCCAGGAGGTCGAGAACACATAAGGCGAGCACAGTTCGCCGGCGAGCTGCGAGGGGCCGGGATTGGCCGAGATCAGGAAGGTCTTGGAATCGACCGCGGTCTTCAGCGAGGCCAGCAGCACGTTGGACCAGATATAACCCGCGATGAAATCGACACGATCGGACTCGATAAGCTTCTGGGTTTTCTGCTTGCCGACATCAGGCTTCTGCTGGTCGTCCTCATAGATCACCTCGACCGGCTTGCCACCCATCTTGCGCCCGAGATGGTCGAGCGCGAGTTCGAAGGAATTGCGCATGTCGTTGCCGATCACGGCCGTTGGACCGGAGAAGGTCGAGACAAAGCCGATCTTGATGGTGTCGCCGGCAAAGGCCGGGCTTGCCAGCGCTAGCGCCGCCGCGCCCGCCAGCCAGAATGCCGATTTCATGATTTTCCGCTCCCTCAACTCTCAAAGAACCGAGCCGCCTGCACCGCTTCGTTGCGGTCGCACCCTGCCACAGGCGTATCTCCGTTGTTTTTGCGCGAAATTCTGCCCCGGCGGCAAGCGCCAAGCAGGGCTCCGAAAATTGAACCTTCGGCTCAGCACATCTGCACCATAATTCGCGATCCTCGCCGATGGCAAGAATTATAGTGCTGGTTACGATGCACCCAGCCTATCGCCCGATTGAAGATAGGGCATGGACCCCAGGCGCGATGGCGTCATTAAATAGGGCCAGCAAATCCCCTCACCTGGAGACTGCCCGCATGACCGCGACACTGCAAAATCCGCATCGCGTGGTGGTCGTCGGCGCCGGCTTCGGCGGGCTGGAGGCGACGCATCGGCTGAAGGGCGCCGCCGTGCAGATCACCCTGATCGACCGCCGCAATCATCATCTGTTCCAGCCGCTGCTCTACCAGGTCGCGACCGCTTCGCTTGCGACCTCCGACATCGCCTGGCCGGTTCGTTATCTCATGCATGACAGGCGCGAGGTCACGACCTTGTTCGCCACCGTCGCGGGCGTGGATGCGGCTAACCGCCGCGTGCTGCTCGAGGACGGCGCAACGGTGCCCTACGATACGCTCGTTCTCGCCACCGGCGCGCGGCACGCCTATTTCGGTCACGACGAATGGGAGACCTATGCGCCCGGCCTGAAGACGCTGGAGGACGCCACCACGATCCGGCGCCGCATCCTGGTCGCGTTCGAGCGCGCCGAGCGCGAGACCGATCCCGAGCGGCGCGCCGCGCGTCTCACCTTCGTTATCATCGGCGCCGGACCGACCGGAGTCGAGCTTGCCGGCACGATTGCCGAACTCGCCAAGCACACGCTGCCGGGTGATTTCCGCAACATCGATACGCGCAAGGCGCGCGTCGTGCTGATCGAAGCGGGCCCGCGCGTACTCGCTGGCTTTGCCGACGACCTTTCGGCCTATGCAAAAGCGTCGCTGGAGCGCATCGGCGTCGAGGTGGTGCTGGGCGAGCCGGTCACCGACTGCACGCGCGAGGGCGTGATCTACGGCGGCAAGACACTCAACGCCAAGACCATCATCTGGGCAGCCGGCGTGCGCGCCTCGCCTGCCGCCGAATGGTTAGGGGCGCCGGCCGATCAGGCCGGTCGGGTGCAGGTAGCGCCCGACCTCACTGTACCAGGTCATCCCGAGATCTTCGCCATCGGCGACACCGTGACCATCAACGGCTGGGACGGCAAGCCGGTCCCTGGCATTGCGCCCGCTGCCAAGCAGGAAGGACGCTATGTCGCAAACCTGATCAAGGCGCGGCTGCGCGGCGAAAAGGCGGAGGCGTTCCGCTATCGGCATGCCGGCAGCCTTGCGCAGATCGGCAAGCGGCAGGCGGTGATCGATTTCGGCAAGATCAAGCTGCGTGGTGCGGTCGCTTGGTGGATCTGGGGCATCGCCCACATCTACTTCCTGATCGGCCTGCGCCACCGCCTCGCCGTGGCATTAAGCTGGTTGTGGATTTATGTCCGCGACCAGCGCTCGGCGCGGCTGATCACGCAAGGCAGCAGCAAGGTGACGACGTAACTCTGCTTAAAATATGAGCAGCGAACCGCGATTGCGCCATAGCAACCGCACCTGCCCCGACTCCAAAACCTTCACAAGGGTATGATTTTAAATAAAAATTCTACCGAACGCCGCATCGACCGGCGTTGTACACATGGCATACCCCTTGCTTCGTGACAGGGGACATTTTAGTCGGAAAACTCACACCCCCGGCGAGACTGCCGGGCTGCTTTCGGAGTCCTGAGTGACCGAAACCGTTGCCGCGATTGTCGCCGCGCATCGCGCTGGAACCTTGACGCCTGCGCAGACGATCGCGCGCAGCTTTCAGCGCATCCGCGACCATAACGATCCCGCCATCTTCATCTCGCTGCGCGAGGAGAAGGACGCGATTGCGGAGGCCGAGAGCCTTTCGGCGCGCAAGGACGCGAAAGAGCTGCCGCTTCTCGGCGTACCGGTCGCGGTAAAGGACAATATCGACGTGCTGGGCCTGGCGACCACCGCCGCCTGCCCGGCCTTTTCCTATTCGCCTTCCTTTGACGCAACCGCAGTGGCGCGGCTCCGCGCGGCCGGCGCTATTCCCATCGGCAAGACCAATCTCGACCAGTTCGCCACCGGGCTGGTCGGCGTGCGCTCGCCCTACGGCATTCCCAAAAATCCGCTGCGCGCCGAGCTGTTACCGGGCGGCTCGAGCTCGGGATCGGCGGTGGCTGTTGCCGCAGGGCTCGTGCCGCTCGCGCTCGGCACCGACACCGCAGGAAGCGGCCGTGTGCCGGCGCTGCTCAACAATATTGTGGGCCTGAAGCCAAGCCTCGGCATGATCTCGACCGCCGGCGTCGTACCGGCCTGCCGGACGCTCGATTGCGTCTCGATATTCTCGCTCACCGTCGACGATGCGGTGACGGCGCTTGGCGCAATGACCGGCCTCGACGGCGCCGATCCGTTTTCGCGCGATCGGCCACTCGGCGAGATCACGCAGCTGGCGGCCAATCTCCGGCTCGGCATTCCGCGCAGCGGGCAGTTGATCTTCTTCGGCGACAAGACGCAGGAGGCCGCCTATCGCGACTCGCTGAAGCGTTTTGCAGCGCTCGGCGCCACGCTCGTTGAATTTGACATGGAGCCGTTCTACGAAACGGCGCGGCTGCTCTATGAGGGGCCGTGGGTGGCTGAGCGCTATCTCGTGATCCGCAACCTGCTCGCTTCCTCACCGGACGCAATCCATCCGGTAACGCGCGAGATCATCGCGCCCGGCGCGCGGCTGACGGCGACAGAGACCTTTTCCGCGCTCTACCGGCTGCAGGGCATGCGCAAGATCGCCGAGCGGATTCTCTCGAATTTCGACGCCATGGTGCTTCCGACCGCGCCGACGGTCTACACCACGGCTCAGGTGCTGGGCGATCCGGTCCTGCTCAACAGCCGGCTCGGCACCTATACGAATTTCGTCAACCTGCTCGACCTGTGTGCGCTCGCGCTGCCGGCCTCGTTCCGCCCCGACGGACTGCCGTTCGGCGTTACGCTGCTCGCAGGTGCCGGGCACGACGCGCTGCTCGCCAGCATCGGCCGGGTGTTCCATGCCGACACCAAGCTCGCCTTGGGCGCCAACAACGTCGCGCAGCCGCCGGTGGCGCCGCTGCCGGCCAGCGTCAGCCGCGACGACATCCCGATCGCCGTCGTCGGCGCGCATCTGTCGGGCATGGCGCTGAATGGGGAATTGAAAGCGCTCGGCGGGCGCTTGATCGAGACCGCGACGACCGCGCCGGACTACAAACTCTATGCGCTTAACACGGTACCGCCGAAGCCGGGCATGCTCCGCGTCGAAGCCGGCACCGGAACGCCGATCGAGCTGGAGATCTGGGCGCTGTCAGCGTCCGCCTTCGGCAAGTTCGTCGCCGCGATCCCGCCGCCGCTGTCGATCGGCACAGTCAGGCTTGCGGATAGCCGCAATGTGAAAGGCTTCCTCGTCGAGCCCGCTGCGCTCGAGGAGGCCCGCGATATTTCGGTCTTTGGCGGCTGGCGGGCATTCATGGCGGAAGCCGCAGCGGTGTGAGATCGGCGCACCGTCATTCCGGGGCGGTGCGACAGCACCGAGCCCGGAATCTCGAGATTCCGGGCTCGGTCCTACGGACCGCCCCGGAATGACAGTGGGGGAGAGACCGCGACTTACACCGACACCGCGTAGATCTCGTATTCGTCGCGCACCAATTCGATATGGGCGCGCATCGCGATTTCGGCGCCGGCCTTGTCGCCGCGCATAATGGCGACCACCACGCGGTCATGCTCGGCATGAGATTTCGCAAGCCGGCCGAGATTGCGGAACTGGGCGCGGCGGAACGGCTGCACACGGACCCGCGTCGCGAGCGTCATCTCGGCGATATAGGTGTTCTGCGAGCCGGCATAGATCGTGTTGTGAAAGCGCTCATTGACCTCGTGGAAGCGGTCCGGATTTCCGGCATAGCTCAATACGCGCAATTCCTCGTGCACGGCCTCAAGCCGGTGACGCTCTACCGGGGTCATGCGCTCGGCGGCCAGGCCTGCGCAGATCGCCTCCAGCTCCGCCATCGCCTCGAACATGCCGGTCAGGCGCTCCAGTGTCGGCCGCGCCACCACCGCGCCGCGATGGGCGCGGATTTCGACCAGGCCTGAGGCCGCGAGCTGCCGCAGCGCCTCGCGCACCGGGGTGCGGGAGACGCTGAAGCGGCGGGCGATATCGGTCTCATCCAGCGGCGCGCCGGGCGGAAGCGCGCCCCGAACGATCTCGTCGGCGAGTTGCAGGCGCAGTTCCTCGGCGCGGGTGATCTTTTCCGCAGAACCCGAGGCCCGATCGACGCGCCGGACCACGACCCCACCGTTGCCCTCGCTGCTGGGCGGGACATTTTTCGCGGGGAGATCGTCAAGGCTCATGTGGCAGCAACCTTTGGTTCGTCAATGATGCTGACATGGGCCGCGACGATTCTCCAGCCCTCAGGAAAGCGGACCCAGGTCTGCATCTGCCGCCCGACCCGGCCTGGGGCGCTGTCGCGGTAAAACAAGGTCGAGGCGACCGCGGTGTCCCGGCCATAGGTGGTGACCACCGTCCGCGCCGTCTTGCGCATCAGCCCGACCGGCGAGCGGGCGGCGCGGAAGGCGTCGATCTCGGCATAGCCATAGAGGTTCTCGCCGATGCCATAGCGCAGGGTGCGTGGATCGTTGCGGAACAATTCGCCGAGCACGTCGACGTCGTTGCTGACCAGCGCCTTTTCATAGCGCTCAAATTGCGCGGTCACCTCGGCAACGACGTCGGGCAGATCGATTTCCATCTCTCTTTGATCCTCTAAAGTCCTCTCGGCTGCGGCGCCACGGCGACGCCCATCTGCTCCAGCGCGAAGGCCACCCGCAGCGCAATGTCCTCGCGCCAGGGAGACGCGATGATCTGCACCCCGATCGGCATCGGCTCCAGCGGCACCGGCACCGCCGCCACGGGCAGGCCGATGAAGGAGATCGGCTGGGTGTGGATGCCGATATTGGCGCGCACCGGCAGCTCGACCCCGTCGAGCACGAAGGTCGCCTGCCCGAGCTTGGGCGCAATGCAGGGCGTTGCGGGCGCAATGATCACATCGACCGTCTTGAACAGCTCCATCACTTGCGCGCGGTACCAGCGACGGAATTTCTGCGCGCGGTCGACAAGGGGTGCGGGGATCATGGCGCCAGCGATCAGCCGGTCGCGCACTGCGGGATCGAAATCATGTGGTCGTTTGCGCAGGCGATCGAGATGAAGCGAGGCGCCTTCCACGGTAGAGATGACATAAGCGGCGGCGCGGGCACGGGCCGCTTCCGGAAGCTCGACCGTACGCGTGATATCAAGCGCGTTCGCAACGCGCGAGACCGCTTCCTTCGCCTCGGCAAAGAGGTTCTGCTGGAAATAGCCGCCGGCGAGCGCGACACGAAGATCGCCGAGGCCTTGCTTGAACAGCGGGGTCACCGGCTCGATCGCGCGAGTGGTGCAGGCGGCATCATCGGCATCGCCGCCCTGCATGGCGTCATAGGCGAGCGCAAGATCAGTCACGCTGCGTGCGAACGGCCCGAGATGGTCGAAGCTTGCGACAAAGGGAAAGGAGCGCGCCCGCGACAGTCGTCCATAGGTCGGCTTCAGGCCAAAGACGCCGCAAAACGAGGACGGCACGCGGATCGAGCCATTGGTGTCCGAGCCGAGCGCGATCGGCACCAGCGCGCCGCCGACTGCGCTGCCCGAGCCACCCGAGGAGCCGCCGCTCATCCGTGTCGGGTCATGCGGGTTGCGCGACGGGCCGTCATGAACGTTCTCGCCGGTGAAATCATAGGCGTACTCGCCCATGTTCAGCGCACCGACGAGCACGGCGCCGCTAGCCTCCATCCGCTCGATCAGGGTCGCATCGCGTGCGGCCGGCGGCAGATCGCGGTTGATCCTGGAGCCGGCCCGGGTGGAGAGCCCCTTCACGTCGAACAGGTTCTTCACCGCAAAGGGAACGCCTGCAAGCGGACCGACCTTTTCGCCTGCGGCAAGCGCCGCATCGATGGCGCATGCTCTGCCTACGGCACGCTCGGCGGTCACATCGGTGAAGGAATTGAGGACCGTATCGTGCTGCCTGATCCGCGCCAGCGCGGCTTCGGTGACGGAAAGTGCCGTGATCTTGCGTGCAGCGACCGCTTGCGCGATCTCCGCGGCGGAAAGTCCAGTCGGGTTCAAAATCATCGCGCGATCACGCGGTAAAAATGCTGGCTGGCTCGGTCTCATCAGGCAGCGCGAAATCATCGACCATCCGCGCCAGCCTTAGCGAAACCTCGAGATTGGCCTTGACCGCGGGCCGCCAAGCGTTCTCGATTCCGAGCGCCAGCGCCTTGGCAACCGCGTCGATATAGTCGTCAAGCGGATCAGCAGCCATTTGTCTCTATCGTCCCACTCGTTTTATTTCTGTGCAACAAGCGTACCACATTCAAATCATGGGAGACGAACAAATAGCTCATGCCTGGGACCAACCCTTGGTCTGCAGAGAGCGGCGAGCCGATCAGGTGGGCCATATCAATTCCTGGAGTTGGTACAGGTCGGCCGCTTTTTCCTGCCAGCCCTCGATGCAGATATGCCGGTTGGGGTCGCTCGCGCGATGCAGCATCATCAAGGCCATCAGCCGGCGCTTCAGCGCAAAATCGATATCCGCGGGCGCGTAGCCAAATCCGTCGAACAGGTTACGGACACGGCGCCGCCGCCCTGCCGACATGAAGGCGCTCGGGCCGAGCAGGTCATACTCTCCCCACCCCGTGAGCACGTCACCGAAATCGATCAGCGCCGACAGGTGCCATTCGCCGCTCTGGCTGGTGAGCAGAAAATTCTCGGGAATGTACTCGCCCGTCAGGATGACAGGCGGCCGATCGACGGGAATGAGATCGTCAGCGTCACGCAGCAGGTCGTCCAGGCCATCGAGAAATTTTTGCGGTAATCCAAGCCGCTCGTGGCGTGCCCGGCACCCGTCGATCTGACGTTGCAGGAAGTCACCCCACGCAGGTTCGATCTCGGCCAATTCGCCCGGAGGAACGCGCTGCACCTCCGCAATGGCCGCGCCGATCTGCGCAAGGAGCCGTTCCTTCTGGTCCTCCGGCAGACTTGGCCACGCTTCTGCGCCCGAGACACCGGGCAGCCGGGTGATCGCGAGATACGGCCATCGATCGCGCTCGCCCTCGCAGACGATTTCGGGAATCGGAACGCTGAGCCGTCCGTGTAGCCGCGACAGTGAGCCGCGCTCCGACACAAATTGATTGCGATGGATCGGCGGAAATATCTTCAGAATGAGCCGGTCGTCGAGGGCCAGAACAAGGTTGGTTCCGGTCGCGAAGATGCGCGGTGACGCAGTGGAGAGGCCGTGGCCGCGAGCGATGTCGAGTGCGACCGGCAACCATTTCGAGGCGTCCGCGCGCCACGCGCGAAACGCCTCGAAATCCGCCAATATGGGAAGCGAAAGCACGGCTTGTCCCTGCGGGCTAGCGGTCCGGGCTCGCCCGCTCGAACTGGCGCAACAGCCGATTGCCGCGCTCGACCGCGGAATCAAGCGCGGCCTGGGCCGATTTCTTGCCGGCGAAGCCCTGCTCCAGCTCGTCCTCGATGGCGTCTCGGATCAGCACGAAGGATCCCAGCCGGAGACCCCTCGAATTCTCGGTCGGGGGCTTGAGCGTGATCTGCTCGGTCGAGATCGCAGCGCCCGGAGCGTGGTCGTAGAAGCCTTGTGAACGGGTCAGGTCAAAGGCGGCACGGGTAATCGGCAGATAGCCCGTGTTCTGGTGCCAGGCGGCCTGCACCTCGGGACGTGAGAGAAAGGCAAAGAATTTGGCCACGCCCTTGTATTCTTCGGGCGGGCGGTCGCGCAGCACCCACAAGGTCGCGCCGCCGATGATGGAATTTTGCGGCGCGCCATCGACATCGGGCCAATAAGGCAACATGCCATAGCCAACCTCGAACCTCGAATTGCTGACGATATCCGCGCGCGTCGCGGACGACCCGATGAAGATGCCGCATTCGCCATTCTGGAAGCGCGGCTCCGCGGATTGCGCGCGCCCCGAATAATCGAACACTTTGGTTTTTTGCCATTCCGCAAGTTGGGCGATGTGGCGCACCACGAGCGGGTTGTTGAAGGTCAGGACCGCGTCCAGTCCGCCAAAGCCGTTGGCGCGGGTTGCGAGCGGCAGATTATGGAAAGCGGAGAAATTCTCGACATTGATCCAGGACGGCCAGGAGGTGGTGAAACCGCAAACCGCGCCCTGATCGCGCAGCCGCTTGGCGTCCTGCCCGACCTCCGGCCAGGTCTTCGGCGGCAGGTTCGGGTCGAGCCCCGCATCACGGAACATGGACTTGTTGTAGTAAAGGATAGGGGTCGAGGCGTTGAACGGGAACGACAGCATGTTGCCGTTGGCGTCAGCATAATAGCTGGTTATGGCAGGCAGATAGGCCGCGGGCGAGAACGCCTCGTGCTGGTCCCGCATCAGTTCGTAGACCGGATAGATCGCGCCGCGGGCCGCGGTCATTGTTGCAGTTGCGATCTCGTTGACCTGAACAATGGCCGGCTGGCTCTTGGAGCGGAATGCGAAAACTGCAGCCGTGACCGTCTCTGTGTAGTTGCCCTTGTAACTCGGAACGATCCGGTAATCGGACTGCGAGGCGTTGAAATCGGCGGCAAGCTTCTCTACCTGTCGGCCGAGCTCGCCGGACATCGCATGCCACCACTGGATCTCGGTTACGGCAAAAGCCGGCGTGGCAATGCCCATTGCCGCGCCGGCCATGACGATGGTCAATGATCTTCTGAGGGCCCATCTCACCGCAAAACACTCCCAATCCGTCCGTCTCGAAACGAGTTCCGGCCCGCAAATTCGCGCCCCGGGTAAATGGGCTCAGCGAAGGGCTAGTCGTAAAAAAGTATCGATCCGCCAGACCATTGACGGCCGGTAACAGGTGGGCACAATAGCCTGATCCTGCCTCCAGATGCAAAGCGCATTGAACCTTTTCGGGCCTAGACCGACATCATCACGAGGGGATGGAAGTTGGCTCAGTACGGCGCCGATCTTTGGCGGGCTTGCGTACTCGTTGCGGTGCTGTCGACGACAGTCGCCCCTGCGAGCGCTGTCGCGCGCGAGTTTCGGGCCGCCGACACCCAGAACGAGGACTATCCCACCGTCCAGGCCCTCAACTACATGGGCGGCCTGGTCGAACAACGCAGCGGCGGCCGGCTCAAGATCCGGGTCTTCCACTCCCGGCAGCTGGGGGAGGAAAAGGAGACCATCGAGCAGACCCGCGTCGGCGCGATCGATCTCAATCGTACCAACGTGGCGCTGCTCGGCGCCTTCGTGCCAGCAATGAACGTGTTGGCGATGCCGTTTCTGTTCCGCTCCCCCGAGCATCTCCAAAGGGTGCTGGACGGCCCGATCGGCCGGGAGATGCTTGATGGTTTCGCGCCCTACGGCTTTGTCGGGCTCGCCTTCTACGATTCCGGTGCGCGCTCGATTTATTCCAGCATCAGGCCGATCCGCTCGATTGGCGACCTCAAGGGCCTGCGCATCCGCGTGCAGCAATCGGAACTGATGTCGGACATGATGCGCGCCTTCGGCGCCGAACCGATCGAATTGCCCTATGGGCAGGTGCTCACTGCGCTGGCCACCCACCTGATCGATGGCGCCGAAAACAACTGGCCCTCCTTCATCGCCACCGATCATTACAAATATGCGAGCTTCTACACCCTCACCGAGCACGCCATGAGCCCGGAGGTGCTCGTGATGTCGCAAAAGGCCTGGCAAAGCCTCTCGGAAGGTGATCGGAGGATTTTCCGCGAAGCCGCCGCCGCCTCCAGCCAGTTCATGCATGAAAAATGGCGCGACCTTGAACAGCGCTCACGCGAACAGGCGGAAGAGGCGGGCGTCACCGTCATCAGGGATTTCGACCGCAAGCCGTTCGAAGCGGCGATGGCCCCACTCTATGAAAAAGCCCAACGCGATCCGGCAACCGCGGCGCTGATCGATCGCATTCGCAAGGCGGAGTAGCAGGCGTGGCCCCGCCCGAACGCAGTGACGCGGGAAGCGAGGTGGGAGCGGTTCAGGCCGCGCGGATCCGTGCACGCATCGTCGGGATCGTGCGCGCCGTCCCGATCCGCTGGCGCATCCTGTCGATCGCCGCGCTCAACTCGGCGGTCGTGCTGGTGCTGGCTATCATGATCTGGAACGGGGCAAAGGTGTTGGGTTCGGCCTGGAACGACGTCAGGCAGGCGCGCGAATCGGAGAAGATCCTGGCGCGGCTGGAGAGCGAAACCGGGCGGCTGCAGAACCTGATCCACCGCTATATCAACCAGCCGAGCCCCGAACTCTTCGCGGAAATCCTGCTCGTGCGCGAGGCCGTGCTCGGCACGCTGACGACGCGCGCCTCCACTGATCCGATGCTGTCGGGGTCGGTCGAGGAGCTCGAGCGTGTCACCGAGCGCTTCCTCGACGGCTTCGGCCAGTTGCGCACGGTGCAGAGCAAGATTTCGAAGACCTATGAGGAGCAGGTGCTTGCCCCGGCCAGGGACATGGCGGGGCTCTATTCCATCATCGAGGGTGCCACCGGACATCGCGACGCGCTGATCTGGCCGTCGCTCGGCAAGTCCCGCGAGGCCTTTACCGCGATGCTGGTCGCCGTCAACTCCTATTATCTGTCGCTCGCCACCGCCTCGGCCGAAGAGGCCCGCCGCAACACCGAGATCATCGAAACGACCATTCCCGTGATGAGTGATCTCGCCGACAACGATCTGCAGCGCATGGCCTTGCTGCGGCTCAAGACGCGCACCACGGCGCTGCGCGATGGCCTTTCCAAATTGTCTGACGAACTCACCGACCGCACCGACTTGTTGCACAATACCATCGACGCCACCCAAGCCGAGGCGACCGGCGCCGTCGACGGATTGTCCGCCAAGTTGCGCGAGCGCGAGCAGGTGGCGCAGGCGACCTTCGACCAGGCGCTCTCCGACATTTCACGCCGGGTGCTGACGATCGCGGTGATGTTTCTCGGGATCATCCTGAGCGCCGGTGTGCTGATTGCGCTGTCGATCCGACTGCCGCTGCAGCAGATCATGACCGCGATGGGCGCGATCACCATGGGCGACCTCGAGCGCGAGGTGCAGGGCATCAATGCCAGGGATGAGGTCGGCGCCATGGCGCGCGCGGTCGAGGTGTTCCGCGAGAATGCGATTGCCAAGCGCAATGCCGAGGACGAGTTGCGCGCCTCGAAGGAAAGGGCCGAAAGCGCGTTGCTCGAGCTCAATGCCGCGCAGCAGAACCTGATCGATGCCGAGCGGCTGGCCGCGCTCGGCGGCCTCGTCGCGGGCGTTGCGCACGAGGTGAACAACCCGATCGGCATCAGCCTCACCGTGGCATCGAGTTTGGCGCGGCGAACCGAGATGTTCGAGGCCGAGCTGAAATCCGAAGGCGGCCTGCGTCGCTCGCAGCTCGAGGAGTTCGTGCGCTCCTCGCGCGACGCCTCCCAGCAGCTGGTCGCCAATCTGCACCGCGCCGGCGAGCTTATTCAATCCTTCAAGCAGGTCGCGGCGGACCGCTCGCATGCGGAACGGCGGCAGTTCCTGCTGAGCGAGGCGACCGACCAGATCATCGCAAGCCTCAAGCCGGTCCTGAAACGGGCGCCGATCGCCCTGGTGGTCGATGTGCCGGACGGGCTCTTGATCGACGGCTATCCCGGCTCCTACGGGCAGATTTTGACCAATCTGTTCCTCAACGCTGTTAACCATGCTTTTGCCGACGGCCGGGCCGGGACGATCTCGATCTCGGGGCGGGCGCGTGGCCCGGACGATATCGAGATCATTTTCGCCGATAACGGGGCGGGAATGACCCCGGATGTGCAACGGCAAGCCTTCGACCCCTTCTTCACCACCCGCCGCAACGAGGGCGGGACGGGGCTCGGGCTCCATATCGTCTATAATCTCGTCACCCAGCAGCTCGGCGGGCGCATGATGCTGGAGTCAAGACTGGGACAAGGAACCACTTTTCGCATTATCATGCCCCGGGTCGCCAAGAACGGCGCCGCAACAGAAGAGATCGACGGAACGCCGCAATGGCCGAACAGGACGATGTCCTCCACCTAATTGACGACACCGGAACCGCACCGGAGGATACGTCCGCACGCAAGTGGAAGATCGCCGTCATCGACGACGACCAGGCGGTGCACGAAGGCACCCGCTTTGCGCTGTCCGACTACAGCCTGAACGGTCAGGGTCTGGAGATCCTGTCGGCGTACTCTGCGGCGGAAGGCCGCGCCCTGATGCGGGCCCATCCTGATATCGCGGCCGTCCTGCTCGACGTCATCATGGAGACGGATATCGCGGGCCTGGAGCTCGTCGAATACATCCGCAACGAGATCAAGAACGAGACGGTGCGAATCATCCTGCGCACCGGCCAGCCGGGCCAGGCGCCGGAGCGGCGCGTCATCGTCCAGTACGACATCAACGACTACAAGGCTAAGACCGAGCTCACCGCCGACAAGCTGTTCACCTCGCTGACCGCGGCGCTACGCAGCTACCAGCAGCTCGAGCGCATGGTGCAGACCAGGCGTGGACTCGAAATCATCATCGACGCCGCCTCCACCCTCTACGACTTCAAGTCGATGCAACGGCTCGCCGAGGGCGTGCTGACCCAGCTCGCCTCACTGCTCAATGTCGACTGCGCCGGAATCCTCGTGCTGCGCGACGACGGCAACAAAAGCAGCGACGAATTTGCCGTGCTGGCCGGCTCAGGCTGCTACAGCCGGTTCATCGGATCGGCGGGCTCGAAATCACTCGATGCCGATTTGCGCTCGATGGTGGAAGCCGCCTTCCGCCGCCGCAAGCATGAATTCGCCGACCAGCGCACGGTGCTTTACGTTCGCACCGGAAGCGGCCGCGAGGTCGTGGTGCTGCTGCAGGCCGAGCGCCCGCTCTCGGAGACGGACCGTTCGCTGGTCGAGATCTTCGGCAGCCGGCTCTCGATCGCCTTCGACAACGTCATCCTCTATCAGCAGCTGCACGAGGCCAACACCCAGCTCGAGGACCGCGTCGCCCAGCGCACCCGCGCGCTGATGCAGGCCAACCGCAGGCTTTCGGCGCAGTGGCTGCGGCTGCAGCGTGCCAACGGCTTCAAGAACGAGATCCTGGGCACGGTCGCGCATGACCTGAAGAACCCGCTCGGGGTCATCCTCGGCCGTACCGAGATGCTGACCGAGCTGATCTCGACCTCGGCCTCGCGCGAGAGCATCACCGCGCAGATCGACCATATCCGCGATGCCACCAGGCGGCTGACCTCGATGGTCGACCATCTGATTTCGGATGCGATGGCGGATGCCTTCGACATCACCATCCGCCGCGAACCGGTCGATATCGCAGGGCTTGTCAGCGAGGTGGCCGAGACCAACCAGCCCTCAGCGCTCAACAAGCAGCAGACCATCACGATCTCGGCGCCGCCCAATCTCGTCACCATGTGCGACACCGACCGCATCCGCGAGGCGATCGACAACCTCGTCTCCAACGCCATCAAATACAGCCCGATCGGCGGCAAGGTCGCCATACTGGTAAGTCACGAGGACGACTACACTGTCATCCGCGTGACCGATGAGGGCGCGGGCCTGTCGCCGGAGGACCTGGGCCGGCTGTTCGGCCGGTTCCAGCGGCTCTCCGCCAAGCCCACCGCGGGCGAAAGTTCGACCGGCCTTGGCCTCTCAATTGTGAAGCGGATCATTGACATGCACGGCGGGGAGGTGAAAGCCAATAGCGACGGACCCGGCAAGGGATCGACTTTCACCATCACCCTACCTGCGACCGAGATGTCATGAGCCAGAGCCAACATATCATCATTGTCGATGACGAGGCGCCGGCGCGCGAGATGGTCGGCGACTATCTCAAGATGCACGGCTTCACCGTGACGCTGTGTGACGGGGGAAAGAGCCTGCGCAACGCGATCGAGGCGGGCGCGCCCGATCTCGTCGTGCTGGATCTCAACATGCCCGAGGAAGACGGACTTTCCATCATCCGCGACCTCAAGAGCCGCAACAACGTGCCGATCATCATGCTCACCGCAACCGCAAGCCCGATCGACCGCGTGGTCGGGCTTGAGCTCGGCGCCGACGACTACATCGCAAAGCCCTGCGAGCTGCGCGAATTGATGGCCCGCATCCGCTCGGTGCTGCGGCGGAGCGGTCCCGCCAAGCCGGCAGAAGCCGCGTCAGCCAAGACAGCAAGGGAGCAATTGGTGCGATTCGGCACCAAATGGCTGGATCTCGAGGCGCAGGCCTTGCGCGACGACGAGGGCAATGAGCATCCGCTCACCGCGTCCGAATTCGGGCTTTTAAAAGTATTCGCCGCCAATCCCAAGCGGGTGTTGTCGCGCGAGCGGCTGCTGGAGCTCGCGAACGCCCGCGACAGCGAGGCTTTCGACCGCGCCGTCGACCTGCGCATCATGCGCATCCGCCGCAAGATCGAGCCGGACCCGACCAAGCCTGCGGTGATCCGCACCATCCGCGGCGGCGGCTACCTGTTCTCGCCCGCGGGCGAGAAGGTGTAGGTGTTACCCCGGTCACCGTCGTCCCGGCGAGGCAAGGCCTTCGCTGGAACGACGGCGTGGAAGCGTCCGATTCAATTTTCAAACAGCGCCGCCCGTCATTGCGTGCGCAAGCGAAGCAATCCAGAGCCATGCACGCGACTCTGGATTGCTTCGCTCCGCTCGCAACGACGTGGAGAGGACAAGCGTTTCCCTTCTCGCGACGGAATTCGCCCGAGCTTTGTATCGTTCATCACCCTCGCGAAAGTCGGAGGGCGCAGGGAAGGCCGGGTGGCCGCTGCACCCGGGCTGCACGCGCAAAAGAGATTTGCGCGAGCGCGTGACCCACAGGTACAGGCGGAGACACTCCAGCCTTCCCTGCGCAGTGGTTTACGGCTTATACGCGCTAGCCCTCGTATTGTTCCGGCGCCATCGCCCAGAGCGACTGATCATGGCCGAATGCGTAGTTGCGGTTGGTCAGCGCCGGATTGCGGTTGACCATCGGCCGCATGAACATCGGGTGGGTTGCGCTGCGCACCTCATGCTCGACCGTGAAGAGAATCTTGCCGCTGTTGAGATCGACGATGTCGCAAAACCGGTACTGGTATTGATTGTCCTCTCGGGAGATCAGGTTGCGCGCCGCAAGCCGGCGGTACGGGCCGGAAAAATCTGTGATGTACATCTGCACATGGTGGCCGTCATATGCGGGACCTGCAGAATCGGTCTCGCGGAACAGCAAGTGCTGGTCGCGGCCCGTCTTGACGGCAGCCACCCTGCCCTCGCCATTCCTCAGTTCGGCGGGCATGCCCATGATCTCCGGATAGAAGGCGCAGATCCCCGGCGCGGCTCCGGCCGGCACCTCGAATTCGACATAGGGTATGCCGAGAGTGATGCGCCCGAAGCGCGCGGCGTCCGGTTCATAGCAGCGCAAACGGTTGCCCCACGGACAGACGGCCTCGACATAGTCATTGTGGTCGGCGAACGCGAATGCCGTGCCCTCGAGCTTCCCGGCGACCGACGCCAACCGCCGCAACAGCGCGTTACGGCCTTCGACCACCAGCCCGACATGACCGCGCAGCACCTGTGGCTTGCCGGTAGGCAAATGAAACTGGCTCCGTCCGGCATTGATCCACATGTTGGTGTCCGACACCATCAGATAGGGGTCACGAGTGAGCCCCAGCCCGGCGACGTAGAACAAGGTCGCGAGGCGTTGATCCGGGACCTGGACATTGACGTGCTCGAGATGGATCGCGTTGCCGAGATCCTCGGCGGAACGATCGAACTGATGAGACATGGATGCGGCTCTAGGTACGGATGACGGACAAATCATACTACAGCAGAACGTTGACCAATCGAACCATCGGACGATCACTTCTGCTGGCAGCCGCACGGCATCGGTTGGCACCTTGCTGCGAAAACGATTCCCTGTAGTCTGGGAGACACAAGGAGAAAAGTCGATGGGGGGAGTTTTGGAGGGCGTGCGCGTCCTGGATTTCGGGCGCTATATCGCAGGGCCATATTGCGCGACACTCCTGGCCGAGTTTGGCGCCGAGGTCATTCGCGTCGAGAAGTGCGACGGTAGCGAGGATCGCTTCGTCGCGCCTGTCGGCGAAGGTGGCGAAGGTGCTCTGTTTCTGCAGATCAACAGAAACAAGAAGTGCATCACGCTTGATCCGATGAAGCCCGAAGGGCAGGAGGTGATCCGCCGCCTGGTTGCGACCGCGGACGTGATCGTCGCGAATTTGCCGCCGCAGACTCTGCGTGCGATGAAGCTCGATTACGAATCGTTGAAGGCGATCAAGCCCGACATCATCCTGACGACGGCAACTGCATTCGGCGGGCCGGGACCTTGGTCCGACCGCGTCGGCTTCGACGGTGTCGGCCAGGTCATGTCGGGTGCGGTGTACATGACCGGCACTGGCGATCCACCTTACCGGGCCGCCGTGAACTGGGTTGATTTCGGAACCGCGCTGCACTGCGCGTTCGGGACGCTCGCCGCGCTGATCGAACGCGGCAAATCCGGTCGCGGGCAAATTGTCGAGGGCGCGTTGCTTGCAACCGCGTTGTCTTTCACTAACGCAACGCTGATCGAGCAGGCCGTAATCAACATCAATCGCGTTCCGACTGGTAATCTCGGCCAGACCGCCGCGCCGGCCGACATCTATCGCACCAGGGACGGCTGGGTGCTGTGTCAGGTCACCGGTCATCCACTGTTCATTCGCTGGGCCAGGCTGATGGGTGACGAGGACCAGTGGCTGAACGATCCGCGCTTTGCGGACGATATCAAGCGCGGCGACAATGGCCCCGTCATCAGCGAGCGGATGGCGCGCTGGTGCGCCGAGCGCACCACGCAGGAGGCCGTCGACACGCTGGGCAAAGCCATGATTCCGGCCGGCCCCGTCTTGAGCCCCCAAGAGGCGCTGGATCATCCGCATGTTCGCGCCACCGGCTTCATGCAGGACGTCGATTATCCGGGATTGCCGAAACCCGCACCGGTGGTGAGAGCTGCCGTCCGCTTGTCGGAAACGCCAGGCGAAATCGCGACGCGTCCGCCGATGCTCGGTGAGCATACCGATCTTGTCCTGGCCGAACTCGGCTATGACACGCCCGCGATTGCGGCGCTGCGGCGAGCCGGGATCATCGGCGGATTGTGACGAAGATGTTCAAACTGCGCGTTGATTCATCGCGCGCCGGGCCGATTTTGCTTTGGCCTATCGGAGGGGTTCGATCCCTCCTGACCCAGCGAGAATGCTGCCGCTGGGCTCAACGGCACTCGCCGAGAAGACGTTTCACAAGGCGATCCGCCAAGGCTTCATCGGTCGGCATGCCGAACAGGGTCCGCGTGTAAAGCGGCGCAAGTAGCATATCGACGACATCCTCGACCGAAGGCGCTGGTTCGCCGCGGGCGCGGGCGCGGCCGAGCATGGTTTCGAGCTGCGCGACACGGGGCTTGAACGCAGCCATCCGCGCCACGGCGTCGGACCCGGTCGGCAGCGCGGTCGCGATGAAGGCCTGGAAGAACGAGGAGCCTTCGGGGCTACTCAGGCCGGCCGCGATGGAGCGCGCCCAGGTTTGCAGGTCGTCCGCCAGTGCGCCCGTGTCGGGCAAGGGGTGCTCGGCCATCAGCCGCTCTACCGCGACCTCCATGATCAGTACCCGCACCTCGCCCCATCGCCGGTAGAGGCTGGTTGCGGCCACACCCGCGCGCTCGGCGACGTCGGTCATGTTGAAGGCGCCGTAGCCGCGCTCCGTCACCAGAGACGTAACTGCCTCGAATACCGAGCTTTTCGTTCGCGCTGTGCGCCCACCGGGGCGCCGTTTGAGAGTCATGTCACGCCTTCTTGATCGAATCGCTCCGCATCTAATGCCGACGCAGCCGACAACAGGAGCATTTCATGAATCGCAGAACCCTGCTTGCCCTGGCCCCGATCGCAGCGCTCCTTGCAACCGGCGACGCCTTTGCCGCCGCCGACGAGGTACCGCCTGCCGCCGGCGCGACGCGTGAGCGCAAGCCGCCGCTGTTTCCGACCGACGTACAGTTCTGGTTCGAGACGCAGCGCGCCTTCGGCGCCGCTGAATATGGCGGCGCGCTGTTCGGCGAGGTGCTCGCCGCAGCGTTGCGGATTGCGCAGGGCGATTACGACAGCTGGTACGAGGCCTATAATGGCTTCGCCGATCGCATCGCGAAGGAGGCAGCCGAGCAGTTGTCGCGCGGCCATCGCGTCAGCGCGCGCGACAGCTTTCTGCGTGCGACGACCTACTACCAAGCCTCCGAGTTCTTCCTCCACGGCGATCCGAAGGACCCGCGCATCGCGCGCGCCTATCGCCTCTCGACCGATTGCTACAAGCAATCCGCCAAACTCCATGATCCCGCGATCGAGCCGGTGGAAATCCCCTATGAGAAGACCACGCTGCCGGGCTATTTCCATCATGCCGACAAAACCAGTGCGCCGCGGCCGACGCTGATCATGCACACCGGCTTCGATGGCAGCGCCGAGGAGATGCATGTGTCTGGCGCGCGCGCCGCGGTCGAGCGCGGCTACAACGTCATCGCCTTCGACGGTCCCGGACAATACGGCCCCCTGCATCGCGAAGGGCTGGTGTTCCGTCCCGATTGGGAAAAGGTTGTCACCCCCGTCGTGGATTTCGCGCTGAAGCAGCCGAGCGTCGATCCCAAGCGCATCGCGCTGATGGGCATCAGCCTCGGCGGAGTGCTTGCGCCGCGGGCGGCGGCGTTCGAAAAGCGGCTCGCGGCGCTGATTGCAAACGACGGCGTCTATGATTTCTCGGCGGCGTTCCGATCGACCGTGCCATCGGAAAAATGGGAGCCGTTCGTTCAAGCCCTAAAGGCGGAATCCGCGCCGCAAGTCGATCAGCTTCTGGAAGAGCTGGCCAGAAAATCGCCAACGGTGCGCTGGTCGCAGGCGCACGGCATGTGGTCCAGCGGAACGGCATCGCCCCGCGCCTTCATGGCCAAGGCGCTCGACTACAATTTGCGGGATGGCGTTGCGGAAAAGATCGGTTGCCCGACGCTGGTCTGCGAAGCCGAGGACGACCTGTTCTTCAAGGGTCAGCCGGAGGCGCTTTACGATCACCTGACCTGCCGCAAGGCCTTGGTCCGCTTCACCAGCGACGAAGGGGCCGGTCAGCATTGCCAGGTCGGCGCCAGCCGCCTCGCCTTTGCGCGGATGTTCGACTGGCTCGACGAGACGCTTGCATAGTCCGTGGCATGGGCAGAGCCAACGGGGCGCGCAAACGCGCGCCCGATGACAGGCTCCGCGAAATCCATCGCGTTCGGGGTGACAATGATGGGTTTCGCTCCGCCGTCATGCCCCGCGCAGGCGGGGCATCCAGTACGCTGCGGCTTCTCTGCGTCGCCTCTGATGTCTTTGGAATGCTGGATCGTCCGCCGGAGCCTGTCATCGGGCGGCACTTTGCGCCAACCCCTTGGCGGACGATCACTGCGAATTCGAGGTTGCCGGTACCAGACCCAACACCCAGTGGCGCTTAACCGCCCCGCCGGCTCGACCGGCGGTATTTCCTCCTGTTTCCCGCCGCATCCCTCGAATTTTCCACGCATTGAAAATATTCACATTTCTGCCTCGAATGTTTCGTCGCGGCGACCGCGACGAAACAATTCTCCCGCCCATGAAACCATTTTGGGCTTCCGGTGCAGACGTCCGGAAACCTTGGCTCATTAACAATTTTGGCCAAGGAAGCGCCGCGGACCAATGCGGCACATGGGGAGAGTGTCATGCAGAACGTCGTCGCTATCAATGCCGCAGCGCGCCAGAGTATCATGGCGGCTCAGGCGGTGTCGGACGAGATGCTGGTCGAGAGCATCGCCGACGGCAACCGCACCGCGATGCATATCCTTTACGCCCGGCACAATGTGCGGGTTTACCGCTTCATCCTGCGTATCGTTCGCGATGCGACCATGGCGGAAGACCTGGTGAGCCAAGTGTTCCTCGATGTGTGGCGCACAGCAACCCAGTTCGAGGGCCGCTCGCAGGTTTCGACCTGGCTGTTGTCGATCGCCCGTTTCAAGGCGCTGACCTCGCTGCGCCAGCGCCGCTTCGAGGACATCGACCAGGAAGACGTGCGCGAGATTCCCGACGGGGCCGACACGCCGGAAGCTTCGCTCGATCGCGCCACCACCAGCGAGATCCTGCGCGCCTGCGTGGCAAAACTGTCGCCGGCGCATCGCGAGATCATCAACCTCGTCTACTATCATGAGAAGTCGGTCGAGGAAGTCGGCGCGATCATCGGCATCCCGCAAAGCACTGTGAAGACGCGGATGTTCTATGCCCGTAAGCAGCTCGCAGAGCTATTGAGGGGTGCGGGTGTCGACAGCCTTGCTGCTTAATTAGGATTTAATGCGTAATGGTACAATTGAAACAATTGGCGAAATCAGCCGGAAAAATTTCTCCTCTATATTCTACCTAGTTATAGTCGATGGATTTATTGACCGTCAGCTGACTTAAGGCTTAACCTCCCAAGAAGCCTCGACGACCCGGCTGGGATGCCCCCTCCCGGGTCGTTCTATTTTTAAATCCGCCCCCACCCGCTTCGAACCCGGATAGGACGCAACGTCCAATTCTCTCGTCATCGCCGGCGTGATAAACGCACTAAGGCGTGATGAGATTTGGGTGAAGCGTCATCGCGCCCTAGTTTCCTGATTGAGCATCCCTGGGGAGAAGCCCAAGGGCACGCTCTTTGGAGAATGCTACGCAGTTTTCAGCTCAACGCGACCCTCTGGGTCCGAGGCGCGCTCTAACGACAGGTGACGTCGATGTCCGGCTTGGATGCAGTTGCTTTGGCCCGCGCTCAATTTGCGTTCACCATGGCCTTTCACATCGTTTTCCCGGCGTTCTCGATCGGGCTTGCGTCCTATCTTGCGGTGCTGGAAGCGCTCTGGCTGTGGACCGGCCGCGACATCTTCATCAACCTGTTCAATTACTGGCTGAAGATCTTCGCCATTGCCTTCGGCATGGGCGTGGTATCGGGCATCGTAATGTCCTACCAGTTCGGCACCAACTGGAGTGTGTTTGCCGACAAGACCGGCCCCGTGATCGGCCCCCTGATGGCCTATGAGGTCTTGACCGCCTTCTTCCTCGAGGCCGGGTTCCTCGGCGTCATGCTGTTTGGACTGAAGCGCGTCGGACCGCGGCTGCACTTCCTCGCCACACTGATGGTCGCGATCGGAACGCTGATCTCGGCGTTCTGGATTCTCTCCGCCAATTCCTGGATGCAGACGCCGGCTGGCTACGCCGTCAACGCCGACGGGCAGTTCGTTGCGGCCAGCTGGCTCAAGGTGATCTTCAACCCGTCATTTCCCTACCGTCTCGTCCACATGGTGCTGGCGGCTTACCTGACCACGGCCCTCGTGGTCGGTTCAGTCGGCGCCTTTCACCTGCTGCGTGACCAGCATCTCGCCGGTCCCCGCGTGATGTTCTCAATGGCGATGTGGATGGCGACATTGGTCGCGCCGATCCAGATTCTCGCCGGAGATCAGCACGGCCTCAACACGCTCGAGCATCAACCGGTGAAGATCATGGCCATGGAAGGCCATTTCGAAAGCCACAAGGACGGCGCGCCGCTTTATCTGTTCGGCCTGCCGGATGACGCCGCCGGGAAGGTGAAATACGCCATCGACATTCCCAAGCTCGGCTCGCTGATCCTCAAGCATTCGCCTGACGCGCCAATGGACGGGCTCGACACCGTGCCGCGCGAGAATTGGCCGCCGGTGCCGATCACCTTCTGGGCGTTCCGCATCATGGTGGGCATGGGGCTGTTGATGCTCACGCTTGGCCTGTTCAGCCTGTGGGAGCGTTGGCGCGGCCGGCTATATCAAACGCGCCTGCTCCACATCTTCGCCATGCTGATGGGACCGGCCGGCTTCATCGCGGTGATCGCGGGCTGGGTGACGACGGAGACCGGACGGCAGCCTTTCACCGTCTATGGCCTCTTGCGCACCGCCGATTCCGTCTCGCCGCTGGCTGCGCCTGCGGTCGGCGCCTCGCTCACGGCCTTTGTCATCGTCTATTTTGCGGTCTACGCCGCAGGGATTCTCTATCTCTTGCGCCTGATGGCGCAGCCGCCGCTTCCGGGCGAAGAAGGCCCGAGCAGCGAGAGCCCGACCCGCACCGCCGGCATCACGCCCGCGGCGGGCGTGCCCCAAGGAACCTATGGCGAGGCCGGCACATGACGAACTTCCCAATCGATCTCGCCGTGCTCTGGGCCTTCATCATCGCCTTTGCCGTTTTCGTCTATGTGGTGATGGACGGTTTCGACCTCGGGCTCGGCATCCTGTTTCCGTTGTTCCCGGCCAAGGAAGATCGCGACATCATCACCAATACCGTGGCGCCGGTCTGGGACGGCAACGAGACCTGGCTCGTGCTCGGCGGCGGCGGGTTGATGGCGGCGTTTCCGCTCGCTTACTCCGTGCTGCTGCCGGCGATCTATGCACCCATTATCGCCATGCTGATCGGCCTGATCTTCCGCGGCGTCGCCTTCGAGTTCCGCTGGCGCACCCGAAGCGAGCGCAATCGTTGGGACATCGCTTTTGCCGGCGGCTCGTGGCTTGCGGCGCTTGCGCAAGGGATTGCGCTCGGCGCGATCCTGCAGGGCGTGCATGTCGAGGGGCGGCAGTATGCCGGCGGCTGGTGGGACTGGCTGACCCCCTTCAGCCTCTTGACCGGCGTGTCGCTGGTCGCGGGCTATGCGCTGCTCGGCGCGACCTGGCTGATCCTCAAGACCGAGGGGAGCTTGCGCGACCGCGCCTATCGCCTGAGCTGGTACCTTCTGTTCGCTATGCTCCTGGCGATCGCAGCCGTTAGCATCGCCACGCCCCTGCTCACCATCCATTACGCGCAGCGATGGTTCACCTGGCCCAACATCGTGCTGACTGCGCCTGTGCCGGTCGCGGTCGCCGCAGTGACGGTGCTGCTCCTGAAAAATCTTGCCGAGAAGCGCGACGGTTGGCCCTTCCCGTTGTCGCTCCTGTTGTTTCTGTTGTCCTACGCCGGGCTCGGCATCAGCATGTATCCCTACATCGTGCCGCAGAGCATCACGATCTGGCAGGCAGCGGCGCCAGCGAGCAGCCACCTGTTCATGCTGGTCGGCGTTGCCGTGCTGATCCCGCTGATCCTCGGCTATACCGGCTGGGCCTATTGGGTGTTCCGCGGCAAGGTGCATCCCGGGGGCGGCTACCACTGATGACCGTCGAGCAACCGACCACATCACTTGCGCGGCGGCTCGTCTGGTTCGTAGTCCTGTGGCTCGCCGGCGTCGGCAGCGTTGCGATCGTCGCGTTCATCCTGCGGCTGTGGCTGAAATAAGACGCCAGAACCCGTTGTCATGGAAAATTCAAGGCCTTGCATGGACTTATCGACCTGCTGCGCCATGAACTTGCCATCAAGTTGGCCCTGAGATTTGATGGTCCCACCTGAGTTGGCTGGCATTCCACACGGAGAGTCCTGATGACGGCATTTCGTCACCTGAGCTGGATTATGATGGCTGCGATCGGCCTGGTCTTTTCGACCTCGCACGTTTCAGCGCAGCAACAGAACGACCCCGGCGACCAGCCCGGCCTCGTGGCCGACGATTCCTACCAGCTCGATCCCGAATGGCAGAAGCAGGTGGTGTATTATCGGACCACGGAAGCGCCCGGCACCATCATCATCTCCACTGCCGAGCGCCATCTCTATCTGGTGCAGCCGGGCGGACGAGCGCTGCGCTACGGCATCGGCGTCGGGCGCGACGGCTTCCAGTGGCAGGGGCTTCTGAACATCACCAAGAAGGCGGAATGGCCGGACTGGACCCCGCCGCCGGAGATGATCCAGCGCCAGCCTTATCTGCCGCGTTTCATGGCCGGCGGCCCAGGCAATCCGCTCGGCGCGCGCGCCATGTATCTCGGCACCACCGTCTATCGCATCCACGGCACCAACCAGCCTTGGACCATCGGCACCAAGATCTCCTCAGGCTGCTTCCGCCTGGTCAACGTGGACGTCGCCGATCTCTATGATCGCGTGCCTGTCGGCACCAAGGTGGTCGTCAAGCAGAGGCCCGAGCTGTAAACGCGGCTTCTGCTGTTTTCCTTTTCTACGCCTTCGTCTCGCGATCATTGCAAGGGGCAGATCATGCGTACATTCCGAGGCGGCCTGCTGATCGGGCTCGCCGTCGCCGTTCTCGTTGGGGCCGTCGCCATCACCTATGAGCTCTACGACACCCGCACCCTGAAACGGACGATTCGCCGCGGCGAGGTGCTGTGCGGCGTCAACAAGGGCCTGCCCGGCTTTTCCATCCCCGACGAGAAGGGCAACTGGACCGGCTTCGACGTCGACTTCTGCCGCGCGGTCGCGGCCGCGATCTTCGACGACCCGAGCAAGGCGAGATTCATCCCGCTTGACGCCAATGAGCGCTTCAAGGAGCTGCAGAACCGTAAGGTCGACATCCTCTCGCGCAACTCGACCTGGAACATGTCGCGCGAGGAGAATTACGACCTCTATTTCCCCGCTGTCGCCTATTATGACGGCCAGGGCTTCATGCTGCCGCGGTCGCGCAATATCGAAGGCGCGCTCGACCTCAATGGCAGCAAGGTCTGCGTGCAGTCGGGCACCACGACGTTGCTTAACCTCGCCGACTATTTCCGCGTCAACAACATGAAGTTCGAGGAGATGAAGTTCGACAAGCTGGACGATGTCGTCAAAGCCTATGAGAGCGGCAAATGCGACACGCTCACCGCCGACATCTCCCAGCTCTATGCGCTCAGGCTCAACCTGACCAAGCCCGGGGACCACATGATCCTGCCCGATGTCATCTCCAAGGAGCCGCTCGCGCCCGTGGTGCGCCAGCGCGACGACGACTGGATGATGATCGTGAAGTGGACACTTTATGCGATGATCAACGCCGAGGAACTCGGCGTCACCTCCCAGAACATCGACGAGGCCCTGAAGTCGAAGAAGCCGGACGTGATGCGCCTGGTCGGCAACGAAGGCACCTTCGGCCCCGACCTTGGGTTACCCAAGGACTGGGCCGTGCGCATCATCCGCCATGTCGGCAACTACGGCGAAATGTACGACCGCAACATCGGCGCCGAGTCCAAGCTGCACATCCCACGCGGCCTGAACCAGCTCTGGAACGCCGGCGGCATCCAATACGCGCCGCCGATCAGGTGAGGGTTCAGGCGCGCGCATCTATCCCCACGTCGTCCCGGCGAAGGCCGGGATCCATACCGCGGAATCTATCTGTGGCATTCGGTGACTGACGTCCTTCGCAAGAACTGCGGTTTTGGGACCCGGCTTTCGCCGGGACGACGCATCCATGAAGCGGCTGTCCCGCGGCTCGGCGCCTACTTCGGAAACAGCCGGTCCCTGATGTAGCGGGAGGTGGCGGTCAGGCGCAGGCCGCGTGGCTTGCACCAATCCGCGCGATCGATTTCCTGCTTGTCGCCGATGACGAGCCGGCCGGACACGTCCTTGGCGATAAAGATGGCGTCGCTCATCTTGCGGCCATTGCGCGGGTTCTTGGACTTGACCTGCTTCCAAAGGCGCAGCCGGCCCAGTTTGAGCTTCGGCAGTTCCTCCCTGATCTCGCGCTTCAGACAGTCCTTTTCGCTTTCCCGCTCGCGCTTGCGGCCGCCCGGAAACATCCAGCGCCGGTCCCGCCGCCGTCTGACCAGGAGAACGCGCCCGCGCTTTGCAGCTACCAGCTTTGATGACTTTGCCATTGCCAATGGACGTGAGTTCAGGGGTTCGTATTAGACTTCTAGCTGCTTCGACGCCTTATACCAAGACCACGTCCCCCGCTGGTCCACAACCACATGTTTTAGCGTCAAGCCTGAATGTCCATGCCGGCGCCTGCGCGCAAGCATGGACTCGCCCCTAAAATCGATAATCTTGCCGCGCCGACGGAGCCGGGGTCCATAGAATCCCGGTCCAAAAGGCAAACCCGATGCCAATGCCGGTGAACAAAACGACACGTGGGCTTCAAATGTTCACCGTCACCCTGGCGCAAACGGCTTCGCCGTTTCCACGGGGCTGTGAGGAGCGTCAGCGCGGTGACGTTGCGCCCGAAGGATCCTGATCGTTCAGGAACCCTTTTTCAGGTCGATGAACTGCAAATGATGCGCACGATCAACGCGCGCTGCTCGCCGTGAGCTGCAGCGACGGCCAGTCCGCAACCGTTGACCAGCTCACCACCGCGGCCTCGGTGCGGTAGCGTGGCAGGTGATGGTCGAGCGAATAGAAGGCGCACAGCGCAAGGCTCGCCCAGACCGCAGCGCTGAAGTAGAGCGACATCCAGGCGATCTCGCCCTTCCAGTGGGTGATGTCGTGCGTCACGACCCAGCGCGTAGTCACGTCGCGCAGCCCCTCGAGCAGTCCGAACAGCTTGCCGTTGGGATGTCCGGCCCGCCAGCGGCTGAGATACATCGGCACGTCGACCGTCACCAGAAAGGCCAGATAGCCCACGATGCCGATGATGGCGATGACGAGCGCAAGCCGCACCGGGCCGTTGAATTCCGGCAGCAGTCGGCAAAGGCCGATGCCGACCACCAGAAAGGCGACCGCCCAGATCGAATTCTCGATGGCGTTGCCGAGATAGTTAGTGGTGAGCACCGCATACCATGAGCAAACTTCCGCGATCACGATCAGCGGCACGATCACCCAGGCGATGTTGAGCGTGGTCTCCGCGCCCGCCATGGTTCCCAGACGGCTCAGGATGATCATCCACTGCGCCGCGAAGCAGACCTCGGCCACGGTCGCCACGGACCGGCCGACAAAGACGCTGGAGAGCCAGGTGTCGAACAGGCAGATCCGCTGCACGTCGGCGCGCGGCAGCACCGAGCGGAAGGCGCAGCCGAACACATACGCCGCGCAGAGCAACAGCATCGGCTCAACATCGGAACGGCCGAGAGCGACCGGCGCCTCGCTATGCAACGCATAGTACAGTGCAAACCAGACCGCGATATTCGCACCGCTCACCAGGGTCAGGAAACCCCACCACCAGGCCAGGGGATTTGACTGCGCCCGCCACATCAACCGCATGGGCCCTTCCCGCGAGTAATCGAACTGACACGTTACCGTAGCAATTCTGTCACAGATCGCGGAGCAGTCACGACAAAAATTTGTGCGTCCGGCCCGGGGGGTTAACGGCGGGGTGGCGGGGGGAGGGGCGTTCGGGGCTTTTGGTTTCGCAGGTGGGTCAGCCGAAGGCGTAACCCACTGCGACGCACACAAAAGACGGCGGGTTTCGCTTCGCTCTACCCACCCTGTGATCCTTAGCGGACGCCGGCATCAGGCCCCTACGCAAGCTTCCCGTGGCAGTGCTTGTACTTCTTGCCACTTCCGCAGGGGCAATCCTCGTTGCGGCCGACCTTGCCCCAGGTGGCGGGGTTTTTGGGATCGCGGCTGGCCGTGGCTGACGGCACCAGCGAGACATTGGCAAAGGCCAGTTCGTCTTCGCCAGTGTTGGGATCGAACTTGTGCGCCTCCATTGCCGGCAACGGCTCCGGCGGTTGCTCGGGCGGCACGATCTCGACCCGCATCAGCTGCGCGGTCACCGCCTCGCGCAAATGCGCGATCATGGTTTCGAACAGCGTGAAAGCTTCCGACTTGTATTCCTGCAAGGGATCGCGCTGGCCGTAGCCGCGCAGGCCGATCACCTGGCGCAGATGGTCGAGCATGATCAGGTGCTCGCGCCAGAGGTGATCCAGCGTCTGCAACAGGATGGTCTTCTCGACGTAGCGCATCACGTCGGGGCCCCATTGCGCGACTTTCGCAGCCATGTGCTCGTCGGCACGCGTTTCGATGCGCGACATGAGCTCCTCGTCGGCGATGCCCTCCTCCTTGGCCCACTGATCGACCGGCAGGTCGAGGTCGAGCACGCGCTTGAGCTCTTCCTTGAGCCCCGCGACATCCCATTGCTCGGCATAGACATGCTCGGGCACATGCTTGCCGACGAGGTCCTCAACGAAGGCGTGGCGCATGTCGGCCACGGTTTCCGCGACGTCCTCATCCTTCATCAAATCGACGCGCTGGTCGAAGATCACCTTGCGCTGGTCGTTCTGGACGTTGTCGAATTTCAGGAGATTCTTGCGGATGTCGAAGTTGCGCGCCTCGACCTTCTGCTGCGCCTTCTCCAGCGCCTTGTTGATCCAGGGATGGATGATGGCCTCGCCCTCTTTGAGGCCGAGCCGGGTCAGCATGGAATCGAGCCGGTCGGAACCGAAGATCCGCATCAGATCGTCTTCCAGCGACAGGAAGAACTTCGAGCGGCCCGGGTCGCCCTGGCGGCCGGAGCGGCCGCGCAGCTGGTTGTCGATGCGGCGGGATTCATGGCGCTCGGAGCCGATGATGTAGAGGCCGCCGGGTTTTGTCACGGTCTTGGCGGGCTTTGATCCCTTCGCGGGCTCGATCTCGACGGTCTCTTCCGCCTTCAGCACGATCTCGCGGAAGTGCTCGACGTCGGCCTTGATCTGCTCGATCCTTTTCGCCTTCTCGGCTTCATCGGTGATCGCTGCCGTCTCCTGCTGGATGCGCATGTCGAGCGAACCGCCGAGCTTGATGTCGGTGCCGCGGCCGGCCATGTTGGTCGCAATCGTGATTGCGCCCGGCACGCCGGCTTCCGCCACGATATAGGCTTCCTGCTCATGGAAGCGCGCGTTCAAAACAGCGAACAGCTTTGCCTGCTTGCCCGCGCGTGCGGCCGCATAAAGCTTGTCCAGTGCGCCGGGCTTGCCGAAATCGATCTGCTTGTAGCCGTGCTGCTTGAGATATTCGGCGAGCACCTCGGACTTTTCAATTGAGGCGGTGCCGACCAGGACCGGCTGCAGCCGGGCATTGGCCCGCTCGATCTCGGAGAGGATCGCGGCGTATTTTTCCTTCTGGGTGCGGTAGACCTCGTCGTCCTCGTCGAGGCGCGCCACCGGCAGGTTGGTCGGGATCTCCAGGACCTCGAGCTTGTAGATGTCGAACAGCTCGTCGGCTTCGGTCGCCGCCGTGCCGGTCATGCCGGCGAGCTTCTCGTACATCCGGAAATAGTTCTGGAAGGTGATGGAGGCGAGCGTCTGGTTCTCCGGCTGCACCTGCTGGTGCTCCTTGGCTTCGAGAGCCTGGTGCAAACCTTCCGAATAGCGCCGGCCCGGCATCATGCGGCCGGTGAACTCGTCGATGATCACGACCTCGCCGTCGCGAACGATATAGTCCTTGTCGCGGGTGAACAGCGTGTGCGCGCGCAGCGCCTGGTTGACGTGATGCACGACCGAGACGTTCTCGACGTCGTAGAGCGACTCGCCCTTGAGCAGGTCAGCGTCGCGCAGCAGCGTCTCCATCTTCTCCATGCCGGCTTCGGTGAGCGTCACCGTGCGCTGCTTCTCGTCGACCTCATAGTCGGACTTGTCGAGCCTGGGGAAGAAGGTGTCGATGGTGTTGTAGAAATCGGAACGGTCGTCGAGGGGGCCCGAGATGATCAGCGGCGTGCGCGCCTCGTCGATCAGGATGGAGTCGACCTCGTCGACGATGGCGAAATAGTGCCCGCGCTGGACCATGTCCTCCAGGCGGTACTTCATGTTGTCGCGAAGATAGTCGAAGCCGTATTCGTTGTTGGTGCCGTAGGTGATATCGCAGGCATAGGCCGCCTTGCGCTCGGCATCGTCCAGCCCGTGCACGATCACGCCGGTGGTCATGCCGAGGAAACTATAGATCTCGCCCATCCAGCCGGCGTCGCGGCGGGCGAGGTAGTCGTTGACGGTGACGACATGGACGCCCTTGCCGGCGAGCGCGTTGAGATAGACCGCGAGCGTCGCCACCAGCGTTTTGCCTTCGCCGGTCTTCATCTCGGAAATGTCGCCCTCATGCAGCACGATGCCGCCGATCAGCTGCACGTCGAAATGGCGCTGGCCAAGGGTGCGCTTGGCCGCCTCGCGCACGGTTGCGAAGGCCGGAACCAGGATGTCGTCGAGCGCCTTGCCTTCCGCGAGCTGCTTGCGGAACTCTTCGGTTCGCGCCTTCAGAGCCTCGTCGGAGAGGGCGGCGAGTTCGGGTTCGAGCGCGTTGATGGCATGGACGCGGGACTGATACCCCTTAACCCGCCGGTCATTGGCGGAGCCGAAGAACTTACGGGCGAGCGCGCCGATCATGCCTATTTCCTGTTCTCGCGGTTAACGCGTTGCAGATGTGCGTGCTCCACCCGGCGTTGCCCTATCAACTCACCGTGACACGCCGCGGCGCATTCCCTGATCCTGAGGGGGCCGCCCGCGAATGAGTGGGAATTGAGCATTTTTGGGTTCAACGGCAAAAAACGCAGCAATAATAAGCGCTATCACCGCTTACACGACGGCCGACAGATATGGGGCGGCCGGGAGCTTGTCAACGGCGGTGGCCGAGGGCGGCGCCGGGCCGAGGCGTCAAGGATTTCATGATTCTGACAGACTTTTCGCGTTGCCAATGCTCCCTGTTTGGGCGAGTGTCCGCCCCGCTCAAAGCCATCTTGAAACCACTCAAGGATTTTCCATGACCACCTCGTTCGCGGTAGCGAAAAACGGCCCGCGCCACCTTCTCGCCTCAAGTTTTACGGGTTGCTTTGCCGCTTGCTTTGTCTTGGCGCTGCTCGCAGGCCCGGCTCGGGCCGACGACAAGGTGCTGGCCAAGGTCAATGGTGTCGAAATCCGCCAGAGTGACGTGGCGCTGGCCGAGGAGGAACTCGGGCCCTCGCTGTCCCAGATGGATCCGGCCACCAAGGACGAGAACGTGCTGGCCTTCCTGATCGACATGAAGATCGTCGCCAAGGCCGCCGAGGACAAGAAGGTCGCCGACGGCGACGACTTCAAGAAGCGGATGGCGTTCACCCGCAACCGGCTCCTGATGGACAGCTTGCTTGCCAGCGAAGGCAAGGCGGCGACCACCGACGACGCCATGAAGAAGGTCTATGAGGACGCATCCAAGCAGATTGCCGGCGAGCAGGAGGTCCATGCCCGCCACATCCTGGTCGAGACCGAGGATGATGCCAAGGCGGTCAAGGCCGAGCTGGACAAGGGCGCCGATTTTGCCGAGCTCGCCAAGAAGAAGTCGAAGGATCCCGGCGCCTCCGATGGCGGCGATCTCGGCTTCTTCACCAAGGACCAGATGGTCCCGGAATTTTCGGCCGTCGCCTTCGCGCTCGAGCCCGGGAAGATTTCCGATCCGGTGAAGACCCAGTTCGGCTGGCACATCATCAAGGTCGAGGAAAAGCGCAACCGCAAGGCGCCGGAGTTCGATCAGGTGAAGGGCCAGATTGAAACTTATGTGACACGCAAGGCGCAAGCCGACTACGTGGCCAAGCTGCGCGAGGGCGCCAAGATCGAGCGCATGGATCAGGCCGCCAACACTCCCGCAAAGCCCGACGCGGCAGCGAAGCCCGATGCGGCCAAGCCCGCGGACGCGAAGAAGTAAGGCGCCGTTACAAGCGAGCCAAATATCGAGCCCCGGCCTTGAGCCGGGGCTTTTTCGTTCTGGCGTTGGTCCTACGCTCCACGTCGTCCCGGCCTAGTGCGCAATTGCGCACGGGAGCCGGAGCCCATAATCCCAAGCGGTCGTGGGATAGGAAATCGCCAACCCCACGCGTCATGGCCGGGCATGACGGAGGAGAGTTACTCGCGCAACAACTCGATCCTGGGGTTATGGGTCCCGGCCTTCGCCGGGACGACGAGAGAGCGGATACACCCTCTCCCTTCCTAACAGCGAAGGTGATACAGAGCGCTTCCCGCATTTCCATCCGCCTGGTGCGCTCAATGTCCACTGCCATCTCGCCGCTTGCCCCTGCCGACTATCCCGCGATGCCCGCGATTGCGGGCGTGAAGCTTGCAACCGCCGCAGCCGGGATCCGCTACAAGGGACGCACCGATGTCCTGCTCGCGGTCATGGACAAGGGCACGGCGGTCGCCGGCGTCTTCACCAAGTCCAAATGCCCCTCGGCGCCGGTGGAATGGTGCCGCGGCAAGCTCTCTGGCGGAAGGGCGCGCGCGCTGGTGGTCAATTCCGGTAACGCCAACGCCTTTACCGGCAGGACCGGAAAGCAGTCGACCGCCCTGACCGCGCAGATCGCCTCCAAAGCCGTCGGCTGTCCTGCAGGCGAGGTATTTCTCGCCTCGACCGGCGTGATCGGCGAGCCCCTGGACGCGACCAAGTTCGACGGCGTGCTGGCGGATCTTGCAGAAGCCGCCATGCCCGATGACTGGATGGCGGCAGCCAAGGCCATCATGACCACCGACACCTTCCCGAAGGTCGCCACCGCGACCGTGAAGCTCGGCAAGACCAAGGTCACCATCAACGGCATGGCCAAGGGCGCCGGCATGATCGCTCCCGACATGGCGACCATGTTGTCCTTCGTCTTCACCGACGCGCCGCTGTCGCCCGCCGTACTGCAATCGCTGTTGAAGAGCGGCGTCGAGGACACGTTCAATGCGGTCACCATCGACGGCGACACCTCGACCTCCGACACGCTGCTCGCCTTTGCGACGGGGGCTGCGGCCGCGAGCGGCGCGCCGAGAATTTCCCGCGCCGCCGATCCCAGGCTGAAGGATTTTGTGAAGGCCTTCCGCACCGTCCTCGCCACACTGTCCGAGCAGGTGGCGCGCGACGGCGAAGGCGCGCGCAAGCTGGTCGAGATCATTGTCGAGGGCGCGGTCTCGAAACAGTCGGCGCGGCGCATCGCGATGTCGATCGCGAATTCGCCGCTGGTGAAGACCGCAATCGCCGGCGAGGACGCCAATTGGGGCCGCGTGGTGATGGCGGTCGGCAAGGCCGGCGAGCCTGCCAACCGCGACAAGCTCTCGATCTCCTTCAACGGCATCCGCGTCGCCAAGAGCGGCGCGCGCGATCCATCCTATGACGAGGCCGAAGTGTCGAAAGCGATGAAGGAGCCGAAGATCCAGATCAAGGTGCAGCTCGGCCTCGGCAAGGGCCGCGACCGCGTGCTGACCTGCGACCTCACCAAGGAATATGTCGCGATCAACGGCGACTACCGGTCGTAAAAATCACGACCGGTAGTCTTGTTCGTCTCAGTTCGTGAGGTGCGCGGTCACGAGCGCCTGGTTGAACATCGCAGACAAGGCCGCAGCGATGTCGGAGGGCGCACTGGCCTTGAAATAGAAGTTCGGCGACGCGCAAGACTTAAGACTGTCTTCAATATATTGGATATTGTTGTTCGCGACGTTGTCTTCGTTGTTGAAGATGGTGGTCGGATTCTGAATCGGCTCATAGGGAATATAGAGCACGGCAACGGTGATATTGCGGCTCTTGAGTTGTTGACAGGGAGACGATGTTCCGGAAGCCATTACGGTGGCACTGTTGCTTCCGCTAAAGCCACAGCAGGTTTGAAAGTTCTGCGCACCGTCGGTCACGAGAAACACAAAAGGCTTCGTGTTGTTTGATGCGCTGCCGTCACCGACGCTTGTGATAATTGAGTTCATGGTCGGAAACGCATTTTCAAAATGCGTCCCGCCGGAGCCGAGGCCGACGTTTGGGCTATTTCCGGTATCAAGCAGCGTGGCAAGATTGGCTGCATTGTAGTTGATTGTGCCGGGAGTGGTGGGCGAGGCGTTGATCGAATAGGTGAGGTTAGAATAAGTGATCAGGTTCTGAATGAATGGGTAGAGCCCGATCCGGAACTGGTTGTTAACGACCGCACTGTTCTTGGCGGTCTCGAACAGTCCACTCACGCCGTTAGCGCTCATTGTGGCGTTCAGGGCCGTGCCGACCGCGTCGGCGCGCAACTGGATGCAAGCCTGAGAGCCTGCCGTGGGGCAGGATGTAACCGCCGTCAGACTCTTCGACGTGCTGTTGGCATTGCCAGTCAGGAGCGAGTTGAGCGCGCCGGGAGTGACGTTTGAGGTCACGTTCGGCAGCATCGCGGGTGGTATCTGCTGGTTCTTCATGGGATATTGTGTAGTGGTCTGTAAAAGAGCTGCCCATGCGGTCTGATTGACGCGCGTGATGAGATAGCCCAGACAATAACCGTTGGTCGGATATGCCGAATTTATGGGACTGGTCACGCCAGCGGCATTAGCCTTCTGCCCTTGGGAGGGATCGGAACACGAGCCCTTCGACTGAAAATGGCACGCGAAGGTGCAACCATTGGGATAGACGGTAAAGTCGTCCGGGTTGACCGCCGACAGCCTCGTTTGTTCCCCGTCGGTTGACGGCAACCCCATCGAGCCCGAAACGTCGAGCATCACGTAGAAGTCCAGATACATGGGCAACGACGAGCTTGCGCTCGAGCTGCCAGCTACCGTCAGCGACTTGAACCCAACCACGTTCATGAAGATGGTTGGCACAGTGGCGTTGAAGGTGACCGTCGAGGTCAGGCTCACACCTGTCTTTGTAACGACGGCGGCGGTCCCCGAGGTGTTCAAGGTGAACAGATTAGCGCTGGGATTGCCGGGATTGTAGACGTTGTTGATGTTGCCTAAAAAGATATTCATGGCGTCAGTCTGGGCGGTGGTGACCGCGCCGTTGCTGGTCATCTGCGATGCGGCAAGCCAGCCTTGGGAGTTCTGCGAGATCGATGCGACCGCTGCGGCATCCGCCGCCGATTGCAGCTTGGCCCTCATCCGTGACGCTTCCGAATAGTCGACCCCGCAGCCGATGGCCGAGAGGACCGGTATGCAGGCGATCCCGAAGATTACGGCGATATTGCCGCGCTGATCCCGACGGAAACGGTTCACTAATCCGGAAAAAAGGCGCATGGGTGATGCCTGTGTGGATTGATCCACCACCAGATTTATGGGCCGGGGATTAAATTCAGCTTATTGCGATGGAAGAATTGCGGGCCTAGTAGAGTTAACGAATCCTTTTCGATACGGTCTTTCGAATCCGCGGGCTCCGGTCTCCTGAACAATGGCTGACATCAAACTAACCCTGGTCGTGGCCTGTGCCCTCGTCGACGTCGACAAGCGCGTTCTGATCGCGCAGCGGCCGGAAGGAAAGGCGCTTGCCGGCCTGTGGGAATTCCCGGGCGGCAAGCTCGAGGCCGGCGAGCGGCCGGAAGCAACGCTCATTCGCGAGCTGCACGAGGAAATCGGCATCACCGTGAAGGAAGCCTGTCTTGCGCCACTCACCTTCGCGAGCCATGCCTACGACGATTTTCATCTCTTGATGCCGCTTTATATCTGCCGGCGCTGGGAAGGCGACGTGATCGCGCGCGAAGGACAAAAGCTCGCCTGGGTTCGCGCCAACAGACTGCGCGACTATCCGATGCCGCCAGCGGACATTCCGCTGATTCCGCATCTGGTCGATTTGTTGATGTAAAGTATGTTCTCGTCATACGCGGGCTCGCCGCCTTCGCTGAGGCTTCGGCGGCCGAGCGAGCTACTTGCCCCGGCGAAGCTTTGGCGGAGACGGGACCCGCGCATCCGTCAATCTTCCAAAAGATTCTTTTGAGACGGACGGATTATGCGGTCGCGTCCGGCTATTTCAGGTCGCAGTCACGATGTCGGGCAGGTCGCAGGCGACGGCGTCGACGGGTAGAACACGCAGGTCGACTGTCGCGGCAAGGCATAGGCGACGTCGCTCAGCGTCACGGCCCCATGCATCATCCCGAAACTGCCAAGCGACGGCGTGTAGACGGTATTGACCTCGCTGAAAATGATATACTGATTCGGAATGATCGCATGGGTCGTCGGATCCGTTGCGATCATGCTCGACGGAATCGAAACGACGGAGCTAAGGCCGCGGGGCGCGGATCCCCAGCTCCATTGGACCCGTGCAACGCCCGAGGAGGGATCGATGTACAACTCGGAAATCGTCATATTCGGCGCGGGATAGGTGGGTTGCACATAGGGCACCATGATCAAGTTGGCTGCACCGAAGAAATTCGTCAGATCGGAAACGGAAGCGTTAGTTCCCTGCGACGTCAGGTTCGCGATAGTACGTGCCACCAGTGAAACCTTGCGGTCCACGGCCAGGCCAGAACAAAATTCGACCGTGCTGAACAACAGCACCAGCATGATGGGGACAATCACGGCGAACTCGGTCGCCGCGATGCCGCGGCGGTCCTCGAAGAACTTCGTGACAACGCGGCGCGCGCGAATAGAGGCGCTCATCGTTTCCTGCGCCAGGCTCATGTCGCGCAAACCCCTGAGTAAGGCTCGTTGCGGAACGCCGCAGTTGCACTGAGCAAGCGGATGTTGCCGTTCAGATTTGAGATGTTGTAGCCGAGCCCCGTAACGAACATCTGCCATTGATAGTACAGCGTGACGGTGACGACGCTGCAAGACGCCCCGGGATTGAACTTGAGCTTGGTAGGATCGAAACCTCCGCCAGTGACGGGGTAGGCGATGTTTAGATTCGAGAATTGGGAGGGATCGCTCTCGACGTCGACACTTATGTTGTTGCAGTTGAGCACGGGCTGGTACTGGTTGCAGACGACGTTGGTTATGAACGCTGCCGGAGTATTGTTACCCACGGCCTGGAATTGCCCGGTCATGATCTGGCGAGCTGACTCTTGCGCAACGGTCTCGAGGATCTGACTTGCAAAGAACATCAGCCCGGTTTCGATGATCGCAAACAGCAGCGCAAAGAAGACCGGCGCGACCAGCGCAAATTCGACGGCTGCCGATCCCTTGCGGTTACGGCCAAATCGGCGAAGCATATCTCTGGCGAAGGCCATTGATGTAGCGGACGATGACATCGTTAGAGCTCACACGGGTGGCAATTGGCCGGTCATCGCACAATAGTGAAAAGTTATTGTCGAAATGTTTGCGGCAATGGCGCGGGGTCGCGGGTCTCGTTAACCGCGCGTTAAGTGATCGCGCCGAGGGACAAAACCTCGCCCGGGTGCGCGCCCACTAATTGCGCGACTACCCGAGGCCGCCCCCCGACCTGCCGCTGATCCCGTATCTGGTTGATTTGCTGATGTGAGGGCTGCCCCACATTCCGCCGTCATGGCCGGGCTTGTCCGGCTATCCACGTCTTGCATCAGAAAGAAAGACGTGGATGCCCGGGCCTTCGCCTCGCCGAAGGGGCTTCGGCCCCGCAGGCGGGACAAGCCCGGGCATGACGGCGGAGCGAGATCACCCCTTCCCCCTCTTCACCGCCTCCTCCAAACTTGCCTTGGCCGAGCCCGGCCGCAGCGGCTTCTGCTGGCTTTCATGTGGCGCCCAGGCGGAGAGCCAGACGAGATCGAAGGTGGCGCGGATGCGGCCATCCGCGTCGGCAAAGCGTTCGGCGTAGATTTGCACCATCTTCAACAGCGTTGCGCGGCGAGTCGGCGCTCGCCGCCGTTCGATCAGAACGTTGGTCGCGCCCATGCGCTGCAGATCCTGCATCAGGGCAAAGGCATTGTCGTAGCGCACCACCACGCGGTCGACATCGGTCACCGGCAGCGCAAGCCCGGCGCGCTGCAACAGCGCGCCAATGTCGCGCAGGTCAGCAAATGGCGCCACGCGCGGCGAGACGCCGCCTTCGCATTCGGCTTCGGCCGCGGCAAAGCTTTGCCGGAGCTCGGTGAGCGTATCGCCGCCGACCATGGCCGCGAGCAGCAACCCATCCGGCTTCAGCGCCCGACGGATTTGCGCGATCACGCCGGGCAGGTCATTGACGAACTGAAAGGCGAGCGCGGAGAGCGCAAGATCGAGCGAGGCGTTGGCGAACGGTATTACCTCCGCTCCGGAATCCGGCGGCGCGATATGCGCAAGCGAAGGCAGGGGCTGGCGTAAGCCCGGCCGCAGACCCTCGCCCGGCGTCCAGATATCGGCTGCGGCATTGAAATTGCGCATCACTGCAGCTAGTCGCTCGTTCATGTCCTCGACGACACGGTCGAGCAGAAAATTCGCAGGCCCCAGCGCCGCGGCCCGACGCTGCCGCCGCAAAAGCTGCGCGCGGTCGAACAGAAGGGGGGCGGGAGACGGATTCTGGGCCATGCGCGCTGGTTACGCCTGTCCGGCCGCCTCTGGCAATCCGCTCCTTGAGCGATCACCGCAGCGGCGCTAGCTTGGAACGCATGGATGGCGAAATCGCTCCTTCCCGCTCCGCTCTGAGCCATTTGCGTGGCACGTTCGGCCATTTCCGGAATGGAATCCGGCAGGCGGCAAAGCTCGCGCTCGACATGGCGCTGCCGACGCTCTGCATTGCCTGCCGCGAGCCGGTCGACGGCGAAGGCGTGTGCGCCGCCTGCTGGGGAAAGCTCGCCTTCATCGCCCCGCCCTATTGTCCGCGGCTCGGCATTCCCTTTGTCTACGATCCTGGCCCCGACATGCTGTCGATGGAAGCGATCGCGGATCCGCCGGCCTATGCCCGCGCTCGCGCCGCGGTACGCTATGACGAGGTGGCGCGAACGCTCGTGCACGCGCTGAAGTACCAGGACCGCACGGATCTCGCGCCCATCATGGGCCGCTGGATGGCGCGCGCGGGCCGAGAGCTGCTGGAGGGCGCCGACATGTTGATTCCCGTGCCGCTGCATTGGCGGCGCGCCTGGCATCGCCGCTACAACCAGTCGGGCGCGCTTGCGCGTGCCATTCAGGACGCAAGCGGCGTGAAGCTGCGCGGCGAGGTGTTGGCACGGGTCCGCGCCACCGAGCAGCAGGTGGGTCTCTCGCGCCCGCAACGGGCGAGCAATGTGCAGGGCGCATTTGAGGTATCTCGGGAGCGACGGGGCGAGGTGGCCGGCCGCCGTGTGGTCGTCATCGACGACGTACTGACGTCGGGCGCCACGCTGGACGCCTGCGCAAGGACGCTGTTGCGCGCCAAGGCGGCGCAGGTCGACGTGCTGGTTTTTGCCCGGGTTGTGGACAGCCCCAAAGCTCCCATATAATTCGAAATCATTCAAATTTCAGATCGCCACATGACCGCCATTGAAATCTACACCCGCCCGGGCTGCGGCTATTGCACGGCCGCAAAATCGCTGCTCACGCGCAAAAAGGCTGTCTTCACCGAATACGACTCCGGCAAGGACCCCAATCATCGGCAAGCCATGTATGATCGCGCGGGCGCGGGCACGACCTTCCCGCAGATTTTCATCGGCGCGCTTCATGTCGGCGGCTGCGACGAGCTCTATGCGCTTGATCGCGCCGGCAAGCTCGATGCCCTGCTCGCTGGAGAAGAGGCTTCCTCATGAGCGCTGACAACGTTTTCACCGCCGCGATGGTGCAGATGCGCACCTCCCTGTTGCCGGGACCGAGCCTCGAGCAGGGAACGAAGCTCATCCGCGAGGCGGCGGCGCAAGGCGCCGACTACGTGCTCACGCCCGAGGTGAGCAACATGATGCAGCTGAACCGCAAGGCACTGTTCGAGCATCTTGCCAGCGAACAGGACGATGCCTCGCTGAAGATCTATCGGGCGCTCGCGGCGGAGCTGAGGATCCATCTGCACATAGGCTCGCTCGCGCTGCGCTCCTCGCCGGAAAAGGCTGTCAACCGCTCCTTCCTGATCGGGCCCGACGGCAACGTGCTGGCGAGCTACGACAAGATCCACATGTTCGATATCGACCTGCCCGGCGGCGAGAGCTATCGCGAATCTACCAATTACCAGCCGGGCGAGACCGCCGTGATTTCCGACCTGCCCTGGGGCCGCATCGGACTCACCATCTGCTACGATGTGCGCTTTCCCGCGCTCTACCGCGCGCTGGCCGAGAGCGGTGCCTCCTTCCTGACCGTGCCCTCCGCCTTCACCCGCAAGACCGGGGAAGCGCATTGGCATGTGCTGCTCCGCGCCCGCGCCATCGAGACCGGCTGCTTTGTGTTTGCGGCCGCGCAGGCCGGGCTGCATGAGAACAAGCGAGAGACCTACGGCCATTCGCTGGTCATCGATCCCTGGGGCGAGGTTCTCGCCGAAGCTGGCGTCGAGCCCGGAGTCATCGTGGCAAGGATCGATCCGGCCAAGGTCGAGGCTGCGCGCAAATCGGTGCCTTCGCTGCAGCATGGCCGCCGTTTCAGCGTTGCCGATCCCAAATCGGGGCCTGACCATCTGCATGTGGTGCGAGGATCGGCATGATCCGCTACGCACTGCGTTGCGAGCACGACCACGCTTTCGAAAGCTGGTTCCAGAGCTCGTCGGCCTTCGATTCCCAGGTGAAGCGCAAGCTCGTCGCCTGTCCGGTCTGCGAATCGACCAGGGTCGAGAAGGCGATCATGGCGCCGCAGATCGTGAGCAAGAAGGGCCGCGAGACTGCGGCGCCAGCGCCTGTGCCTGCACAACCCCCGGAGGCCGCGCCCAGCGCCCAACCGCTTGTCATGGCGCAGGAGCACGAATTGCGCGCCAAGCTGAAGGAGTTGCGCGATCACATCGTCAAGAACGCCGACAATGTCGGCGAGCGTTTCCCCAACGAAGCGCGCAAGATGCACTATGGCGAGATCGAGCACCGCCCGATCTACGGCGAAGCCTCGCCGGAAGAAGCGCGCGCGCTGATCGAGGAAGGCGTTGAAGTCTCCCCGCTCCCGGTGCTGCCGGAAGACCGGAACTGACGCTGGAGCGTCCTTTCCCCGTCATTGCGAGGAGCGTAAGCGACGAAGCAATCCAGAGTCTCACGCGTGGCTCTAGATTGCTTCGCTTGCACTCGCAATGACGGCGCTTGAATATGCCCGGCGAACCAAAGACCCGCTCGAGGATCCCCGCCATGAGCCCGATCTCCTTCTCCTCCTGGCAAATCTGGGCCGTGCTGTCGGCAGTGTTTGCGGCGCTGACGGCGATCTTCGCCAAGGTCGGCGTCGAGGACATCAATTCCGACCTCGCGACGCTGATCCGCACCGTCATCGTGCTGGCGGCGCTGTCGCTGATCCTCTATGCGACGGGACGGCTTGCGCATCCCGGACCGATCACGGCCAAGACCTGGCTATTTCTCTTCCTCTCGGGCCTCGGCACCGGCGCCTCCTGGCTGTGCTATTTCCGCGCGCTCAAGCTCGGACCGGCAACATTGGTGGCGCCGATCGACAAGCTGAGCGTGGTGCTCGTGGCGCTGTTCGGCGTGGTTTTCCTGGGCGAACGTCCGTCGCTCAACGGCTGGCTCGGCATCGCGCTGATCTCCGCCGGCGCGATTTTGATTGCGGTGAAGCGATGATCTGTCGTCCCTGTCACCGTCGTCCCTGCAAAAGCAGGGACCCATAACCCCAGGATCCGGTTTTGGGGCACAATATCAAACAATGAGATCGCTCAGATCGCGCCATTCGAGGTTTTCCTTCTCGATCAGCTCGATCTTCCAATCGCGCTTCCAGCGCTTCAATTGCTGTCGCGGGCGATGGCTTCTTCCGCACGATCATAGGTTTCGACGTAGACAAGCCGAAAGACACCGTATTGCTTCACAAATGAAGAACCGCTCCCGGTGCGGTGCTCTTCCGGCAGCGAATTGGTGACGCCTATGTACAGGGTACCGTGGCGGCGGCTGGCGAGGATGTAGACATAGTACATACCTGCGACCAAGGTCGGGGCACCGCCTGTGCTAAACAACTTCGCCCTGGGGTTATGGGTCCCTGCGTTCGCAGGGACGGCAGATTTAAACCATCTCTTCCGCGATCACCATGTAGTTCACGTCGAGGTCGGAGGAGAGGCCCCATTTGTCGGCGAAGGGGCTGTAGACCACGCCGGTCTCTTCGGTGACCACGAGACGGTTGTCGAGCAAATATTTGGCGAGCTCGTCGGGGGTGACGAACTTGTCCCATTGATGGGTGCCGCGCGGCAGCCAACGCAGGACGTATTCGGCGCCAACGATGGCGAGTGCAAAGCTCTTCCAGTTGCGGTTCAGTGTCGAGACCACCATCATCCCGCCGGGCTTGAGCATGGCGGCGCAGCGTTTGAGGAAGATGCCGACATCGGTGACATGCTCGACCACTTCCATCGCCAGCACGATGTCGAAGCGCTCGCGCACGTCCATCTGCTCGACCGTGGTGCAGCGATAGTCGATCGACAGATGCCCGCGGTCGGCATGCAGCTTGGCAGCCGCAATATTGGAGGGCGAGGGATCGACGCCGATCACTTGCGCGCCCAGCCGCGACAACGGCTCACACAACAGGCCCGCGCCGCAGCCGATATCGAGGACACGCAGGCCCGAAAGGCAGTTCAGGCTTCTGACATTGCGCTCGAACTTGCGGCAGGCGGCATCGCGGATATAGCCGAGCCGCAGCGGGTTGATCTTGTGCAGGGGCGCCATCTTGCCCTTGGGGTCCCACCATTCCTGCGACAGTTTTGAAAACTTGGCGATTTCGGCCGGGTCGACCGTCGAGCCCGGTGCCGCCTGGGGGGTGGTGGGTGTGTCCTGCTGGATGGCCATGATGAGCTCTTCAAAAATCTCTATCGCGCGGTGATGCTGCTGCGAAACGCCAGCGGCGACGCAATGGTCGAAATCCTCTGCCTGCCCTCGCCGACGCCCATGATGGTGACGTCGCCGTAATTGAGGATGCGGCCCAGAATGGTCTGGTCGACATCGACGCTCTCGATCTTGTCGAGCGGGATCTCGAAAGTGCGCCGCTTGATGAAACCGGTCTTGTGCACCACCCGACGGTCGGTGACGTCGGTCTCCGTGGTGAGCCGTTGGAACCAGCCCCTTATCGTCCAGTACAGAGCCGCAATTGCGACGACCGCGGCCACCGCCCAGCACGCCAGAACCAGCGAGGGGATACCGGCAGCGACGGTGACGGACACAATCAGCAACGCCAGTGCCACAATCCAGGCCGCAATGGCCGGAAAGTAGAAAATCCAATGCGCATTGGTGGAATAGAGGACCTTTTCGCCAGGCTGCAGGATCTCGTCGATATAACGCCCCATCAAACAGCCTCACCCGTACGCCAACGCCACACTTAATGCCCCTCCGATAGATGTTCCCACCTGTAAGCCCCGATCCGGTCGAGGCCGGCACCAAGGCCGATGAGGAACCCGCTTGCCCCCGGGCGTGGGCCTATGTATAGCGCGTTTCGGCCCGGGCGCCTTCGCCTTTCGCGCCGGGCCGGTAACTTATCCTCGTTTGGAGAGTGTGCGCGTCGTCATGGGCCGCCTCGTGATGAAGTTCGGCGGCACGTCCGTCGCCAATATCGACCGGATCCGCAACGTCGCGCGCCATGTGAAGCGCGAGGTCGATGCCGGCCATGAGGTTGCAGTCGTGGTCTCGGCGATGTCCGGCAAGACCAACGAGCTCGTGGCCTGGTGCACAGAGGCGTCGGCGCTACATGACGCGCGGGAATATGACGCGGTGGTCGCCTCCGGCGAGCAGGTGACCTCGGGGCTCTTGGCCATCGTGCTGCAGAGCATGGGTATCCAGGCCCGTTCCTGGCAGGGCTGGCAGCTCCCGATCGTGACCAGCGACGCCCATGCCTCGGCGCGTATTCTCGGCATCGACGGCTCCGAGTTGATCAAGCGCTTCAAGGAGCGCAAGGAGGTCGCCGTCATTGCCGGCTTCCAGGGCATCAATCCCGACACCAAGCGAATCACGACCCTCGGCCGCGGCGGTTCCGATACCTCGGCGGTGGCGATTGCGGCCGCCGTCCGGGCCGACCGCTGCGACATCTATACCGATGTCGACGGCGTCTATACCACCGACCCGCGGGTTGTTCCCAAGGCGCGGCGGCTCGACAAGATCGCCTTCGAGGACATGCTGGAGCTCGCGTCGCTCGGCGCCAAAGTGCTGCAAGTCCGCTCGGTGGAACTCGGCATGGTGCACAATATGCCGATCTTCGTCCGCTCCAGCTTCGACAAGCCCGAGGATATCGACCCGCACGCCAACCAGCCGCCGGGCACGCTGATCTGCAGCGAGGAGGAAATCATGGAAATGCATGTCGTCACCGGGATTGCCTTCTCCAAGGACGAGGCCCAGATTTCCGTGCGCCAGGTCGAGGACAAGCCCGGGGTCGCGGCCGCGATCTTCGGGCCGCTCGCCGACGGCAACATTAATGTCGACATGATCGTGCAGAACGTCTCCGAGGACGGCATGACCACCGACCTGACCTTTACGGTGCCGGCCGCCGATTACGTGCGTGCCCGAGACACCATCACCTCCGCCAAGGAAAAGATCGGTTATGCGCGCCTCGACACCGCCACCGACGTCGCCAAAGTTTCGGTGATCGGCAGCGGCATGCGCAGCCACGCCGGCGTCGCCGCCAAGGCCTTTGCGGCGCTCGCGGCGCGCAACATCAACATCCGCGCCATCACCACTTCCGAGATCAAATTTTCGGTGCTGATCGATGCCGCCTACACCGAGCTTGCCGTGCGCACGCTGCACACGCTCTACGGACTCGATCAGGGCTAGAAGATTTTTCCCTCAACAAGAATATTGGGCATGATCGGCAGTCGGGCTTGCCGATCGTGCATCGAACAATCAATTTAATTTAAGAATCCGATCGCCAACGGCTCACGCGTCAGCGAATCAAGCGCTTCGCGCCTGCAGCATCCAACATGGCCAAGCTGGCAGGCGTTTTGCTTGGCAAAACAAGCGTCAATTCGCTATACGGCCCTCAGGTGGGCTGCCGCAAACTGGATCACAGTTTTGGCTCTCCTGATTCGGCCCGTGGATAGTGGCTGGACGGCGTCGGATGAACAAATTAGTTGCCTTTTGTGCGTTTAGCGCCAGCGTCCGGCCACAGGCCGGGCTGGCCGAGAGGATGGGGATAAGAGCATATGCGAAGCGCGTCAGGAGGCCCCCGCGTCCTGTTGAGGCGGCTTCGCGAAACCATGGCGGAGCAGGTCAGCGCCCAGGAACGATTGGACAAGATCGTGGTGCTGATCGCAGCCAACATGGTGGCCGAGGTCTGCTCGGTCTATGTGCTGCGCATTGACAACACGCTCGAGCTCTACGCCACCGAAGGCCTGAACCGCGCCGCCGTGCACCACACCGTGCTGAGCGCACATGAGGGCCTGGTCGGCCTTGTCGCCAGCGAAGCCACGCCCCTCAACTTGAGTGACGCGCAGAGCCACCCGGCCTTCTCCTTCCGCCCGGAGACCGGCGAAGAAATCTACCACTCCTTCCTCGGCGTGCCGATCCTGCGCGCCGGCAACACGCTGGGCGTCTTGGTGGTGCAGAACCGCGCCAAACGCACCTATGTCGAGGAAGAGGTCGAGGCGCTGCAGACCACCGCCATGGTGCTTGCCGAGATGATCGCCTCCGGCGAATTGTCGGCATTGGCCCAGCCCGGGGCCGAGCCTGCCGCGCGGCATTCCCAGCACAAGGTCGGCAGCATGCTGTCCGACG